>ERZ772927.503-NODE-503-length-15923-cov-4.05073_pt1 | contig 15923 bp, 10 predicted proteins | sample MGYA00512115_ERZ772927 | MGnify/ENA primary metagenome ERZ772927 (study PRJEB29015, sample SAMEA2737924) | human oral metagenome | biome: human oral; feature: human-associated habitat; material: dental | place: China | collected 2013 ... | reverse complement strand
AACCAACTTGTCCGACAAATGTACCTTGATCATCTGTTGAAGCTTTTGTAAAAGTTAACTTAAAGGTAAAGTCTTTTGTTTTATCAGCCGAATCACCTTCTACCAATTTTTTGATTACTAAAGATTTTGCTCCTGGATTGAAATTTTCTGGTTTTGGTTTATTTGGTGTTGGTTCATTTGGATTTGTGATTTTACCCGCATTTTTCCTGTAAGTATTTACAAATAAATCATATTTATAAAGTTCGCCCTTCTCAGATGGTTTTACTTTAGCAGTAGAACTTGTAGACACTAGTTTGAAATATACAGATGAAATATAAACACCTGAGCTTTGCTTATTTTTTACAATAACGTGCATTTCATAGCTACGATTATCATATGTCATAGAATCAATTGGTACGCTATTTTTCAGAATTTGTGCCCAACCAACATTTTGAGTTTCTGCTACAGTATAAACATATTCTCCGGCGTGTGTGTAGGTTACGCTTTCGAAAATATTTCCAGTATCTTTCTTAATACTAGTTTGATTTGGTTGCAAAAGATCACTTTTAGAATAAACTACATTCTTTGCAGCTATTTTTCCATTTGAATCAGAAATCGTTTCATAAGGTGCACCATTTGATGATGTACCAGTTTTTGGGGTGAAAGTAAATGTAAAAGTTGCTTCAGGTGTTGTAATTCCTTCCGCAATATTCAACACCTTATTAATAGCTACTTTTGCACTTGTTTCACCATTTGCTTTGGCAGTTGCCACATCATTATCATCCGCAAATGTTGGAACTCCTCTAAAGACCGACAAGGCGGTTACAGCTGCAATACTTGCAGTAACTAATTTTTTCAAAAATGTTTTTTTCATGATTATTCCTTTTATTTTTAAATTTCTTTTTTCATAAATTATCATCAAAAGCCCCGTCGCCTTAGGACTGTTACCACCTTGCCATGGGTATCCTGTATAGGAATGGTTCCAAAAGCACGGCTATCTACAGCCGTTGTTCGATTGTCTCCGAGGACAAAGAGTTGTCCTGCTGGGACTTTCATTGGGAAGGTAGCCCCTTCCTTATAGAGCAGCGTTTCTTTGTAGATATCCTGCTCTTGTTGAGGAGAACCGTTGATGATGAGACCATTTTCGTTTATATCGATCGTACTTCCTTCGGTTGCAATGACACGCGCCACTCTTTCCTTACCCTTATAACTATAGACGAGCAGATCACCAATCGAATAACGTTTATCAAGCCTATAGTAGACAACCAAGTCGCCATCTTTTAAGGCTGGCTTCATGCCATCGTCATTGTATCTCAATAGTCCAAAGACAAAAAAGTAAAGGGTGGCCAGTACAAACCCAACCATCAGAAGCTTACTGACTAAGTAGAGGATATCTCCCCATACACTCGGCGGAGACTTATCCCGATTGACTTGTGTTACTGTTTTCTTATGTTTCTTTTTAAGTAGCATTATTTTCTCCTATGTACCACTAGATATCCGAGTAGGATTGTAAAGAAGATTCCCCCTAGAGGAAGGATTATTCCTAACATGAGTGTACTGCTGAGGAAGTCAACTCCGGTTTCAGGCACGCTATTCTTATTATTCGTGACTGTCGCGGACTTGTCTCCATCCAGCTTGCCTTCTTGATTTTCATAAGATACCTGATATCCACTAGAAGAGTTTGATTCCTCTTCTACGGTATAGTGACTATTGAGTGGAAGTCCATCAATTTTTATGGTTTGATCTTTGTTTAGATCAATAGACACTCGACCATTCGTAAATTGCAGAGGGGTTCTTTTATTATTTACCGTTGCAGTATAGGTTCCATTCAGTGGACTATTCTGAGCATCCCTAATGTTAATGGTAATCTTGAAGGATTTTAATAGGTTGGCAAATACACCCGTAACTTTTTTTGTGACTGATAAACTTGGAAGCTTGTGATTCGTGACAATACTGGTTTCGTCTTTATTCAGATCGCCCTCTTGATTCTCATATGTAACGTGGTAACCGTTCGTCGATGCCGCTTCTTCTTCAACTTTGTAATGGGTTCCTCGAGGAAGATAGCTTAGAATACCTTTCCAACGTTTTCGTTTTTCGACACGGATCTCCGCTTCTCCATTCACAACAGTTATCTCGCCAAAAGTTCCATTCAATGGCGTAGAATCAGGAGAGGTTAGTTTTACCTTAATCCTAAACTCTTTGTTCAAGTTGCTTTCAGCTTCCAACACTTTCTTAATCGTCAGACTTGGCAATTGTTTATAGATTACCTTGAAGGATGGTTTAGTTTCTGTACCAACATTTTTTATTTCTTTGGTAAAGGCTGGGACGTCCGGTGCAATTAAATCGTATTGATATCCTTTAGCAACTTTTTCAAAGTTCCTCGTTTCATTAGATTTATTTTTTTCAACAGTCACATTGGTCTTTCGATAGTCTTGAGTGTCAGAACCTCCGTTCTTGTTCTTTTGAACCAGTTTCAGCTCAACATTACTCGGTTGATCAGCTGTAATAACAGTTCTCGCACCCGTCACACCTTGCCATTCAACTTCCACTGGTACCGTTAATGGATCTGAAGGCTTAAAGGTTGGGTTGTCAGAGTATTCTTTGGTCTTGGTTTGAGAGGTGCCTATTCCATAGGAATAGGTGACACTGGCACCTTTATTGGAGTAGAGTTTATTGACATCAGAACCTTCAGCATCACCAGCCTCTAGTTTTTTATCACCAGCAATGGCATCCAAAGCATCTTGACTAGATGTAACTTTAAATTTTAGTACATATCTAGCGCCATCTTCCAAGGAATAATTAGGAGAAAAATTAGCTGTAACCTCCACTAAACCTTCTGAACTTGTCTTGGTTTCAAAAGTTACTTGCTCGTTGCTTAATGTTTCACTGCTACCATCTTTCTCTTTAACGACACGAAACTCTGACGATCCGTTTGGTAATAGCTGGACATACTTAGAAAGAACATCCTTGATAGTCACGTGGTGGACTCCCAGTGGCAGAATCTTATCAGTGATATTGTCCTGAGGACCTTCCAGAGGGACAAGAGGTGGAGGTGAAACTGTCTTGTAACTGGTCTTCATCATTTGCAGAGAATATTTCATTTGGAATGGAGGCATTATGTTGCCTCATATAATATTGCAGACTGGTAATACTGTCGACATTGTTTGAATAACGAAATTTAATCGAATAGAAACCATCAAGTGTTGGAGCCAAGCTATATGATAGACTATTTAGATTATTATTTAATCTATCCCAAAACCACTGGGGAGCTGTTTCGATATTAGGATCTTCGTTATTGTAGTTATATATAGTGTAACCATTGGCATCGTAGACCATATTCGCAAAGCCATCTGAAAGCAAAATAACGACTTTCTTAGCATTAGATCTTGCACTTCCCATTAACTGGTTGGCCAAGGTTAATCCAGCCCCAATATTGGTCCCGGTACCAATACCTGACTCAGTACCAATGGAATTACCTCCTGCAATACTCATGTTGTATACCGCTGTTTTAGCAGCACGAGCATTGTTACTCCATCCTAAAATCGTGTTAGCATCATCCCATGGTGAAACGCCATCATAGTATTTTGTCATCCGTTCATAGGGCCAGTATGGTCTAAAAAGTCTCCATTTATTTCCATCCCAATACTGATCATTCTTTTTATTGTCAATTTTCCCACCAAATCCTACCATAGATAAACGGTTATTAGAATTGGATAGAATGGTATCAATTAAGCCCTTACGACCATTTGTTCCTTTTAGAGTATTTTTCAATGCGTCAATCCGACTGATCGTCCGTCCATCAAAATATTGGACATCCTGATTCTGCATACTTCCTGAGAGGTCTGCTACTAAAACAACATCCAAGGGATCCGTTTGGGTCTCCGTTCCCAGTTTGGACGTGATATCCAATGACAACTCATACTTGTCATCCTGTCCTGATATCGGAGTAATTGTTTTATGAAGGGTTGTCTGAGGTTCTGTAGTAGAATCAGCATTTAACAGACTTATCGGAGCACACAAAAAGAGAATAGCTAACAGTGTAACTAAACGGCGTGCAATAATTTGAACTTTCTTAAAATCGAAGCGAATGTTCATTTTATTCTCCTTAACTAGAATGTACTAATATTGTTACTATATCAATCTAGGACATTTACAAGATAATTGTACAATAAAGTTCACGCAGTGTCAATTAATATGATTAATTTTATATTATGTTAATTAATAAAAGAGTATGATTCTTCTTTGTCTTTCAAACTATTCTATGGTAAAATGAAAAAAGAATAAAAAAATCTCATAAAATATCAATGCATATATTTTATTCTAGAATATCCAAAATTTCATTTGAAAGTCTATTGAATTTGAATTATTATATTTTTTCAAAATTCATGAAATTTTCAGAATAAGGTTTTTCCGAAGTTTGCATTCTATTTTATGATTGTTAAAGGAGTTTTTATGACTTATCCGAACCTTTTAGATCGTTTCTTGACCTACGTTAAGGTCAATACGCGTTCTGATGAACACTCTACTACTACTCCAAGTACGCAAAGCCAGGTAGATTTTGCGACCAATGTTCTTATTCCTGAAATGAAACGTGTCGGTCTGCAAAACGTCTACTACCTTCCAAATGGTTTTGCTATTGGTACCTTACCAGCTAATGATCCCAGCCTTACACGCAAGATTGGCTTCATCTCCCACATGGATACTGCTGATTTTAATGCTGAGGGAGTTAATCCGCAAGTCATTGAAAATTACGATGGTGGAGTTATCGACTTGGGTGATTCTGGATTTAAACTCGATCCGACTGATTTCAAGAGTCTTGTGAAATATCCAGGCCAAACGCTTATCACAACTGATGGCACGACCTTGCTGGGTGCTGATGACAAGTCAGGGATTGCTGAAATTATGACTGCTATTGAATATCTGACTGCTCATCCCGAAATCAAACACTGTGAGATTCGAGTTGGTTTTGGACCAGATGAAGAAATCGGTGTTGGAGCTAACAAATTTGATGCTGAAGACTTTAACGTTGACTTTGCCTATACTGTTGATGGTGGTCCGCTAGGGGAACTGCAGTACGAGACTTTCTCAGCAGCTGCTGCTGAGCTTCATTTCCAAGGGCGCAATGTTCACCCTGGTACTGCTAAAGGACAGATGGTCAATGCCCTTCAGCTAGCGATTGATTTTCATAATCAACTTCCAGAGAATGACCGACCTGAATTGACAGATGGTTATCAAGGTTTCTATCATCTTATGGATGTGACAGGTAGTGTCGAGGAGGCGCGTGCAAGCTACATCATCCGTGACTTTGAAAAAGATGCCTTTGAAGCTCGTAAAGCAGCTATGCAAGCCATCGCTGACAAGATGAATCAAGAGCTTGGGAATGATCGCGTTAGCTTGACTCTGACAGACCAGTACTACAATATGAAAGAAGTCATCGAGAAAGACATGACACCCGTTACCATTGCTAAAGCTGTTATGGAAGATTTAGGGATCGCGCCAATTATCGAACCGATTCGTGGTGGAACAGATGGGTCTAAGATTTCCTTTATGGGGATCCCAACTCCTAATATCTTTGCTGGTGGTGAAAACATGCATGGACGTTTTGAATACGTCAGTCTTCAGACCATGGAGCGTGCGGTGGATACCATCATTGGTATTGTAGCTTATAAAGACTAAAAAAGACGAGGTAGCTCAGCTACTTCGTCTTTCTTTTTATTCGTTTGGTTGAGCACTTGGCTCAGTCTCACTTTTCTCTTGCTTTTCGCTTGATTGAGAAGCAGTTGTTTCACTGCCTTTCTCAGACTTAGATTGACTGTCAGTTTCACTTGCTTTTGAACGAAGTTCTTGGTTCAAGCTAATGATTTCTTTAGCTAGAGTGAGGAGACCTTCTTTATCACTACTTTTAGCTGCGAGTTGATCAAAAAGGGCATCGACACGTTCAAAGTCAGCATCAGATCCTTTGTTATCCTCTAAGTACTTGTGAAGAGAGAGCAAGATATTATAGAGTTTTTGGTAGATAATCACCGTTTGTGGATCTTGTTCTGCTTCTTTTTTCTCTCGTTGGATAGTCGCTGCAATACGATTTAAAAGATCCTCAAGTTGTGTTTTAGCTTCGTCAAGGTCTGCATTTTCCTTTTCAGTAGCCGCTTTGATATTAGCTGCTTCTTCAGCTAGGGATTGTTTGACACCATCTTCTTTGACACGTGCTAGGAGTTGGGCAGCTTTAGTTAGGAGAGCATCCACTTCTTCCTTCTTAACATGACTAACCCGCTCTTCTGGCATAAAATCACCGTAGAGTTCTTTTAGGAATTCATAGATGGCGGTCTTAGCAGTTTGACTATCTACTTTTTCCGTATCTAGAATAGTCTTACCAACTTTTGTAGAAACGGGTTCTTCTTTGAGAGCTTCTTCTACTTCTAACTTAGTTTGGTAAATAGTTGGGAATAACTTGTTCAAGTCGGTTGCTTTGAGGAAAGATTGTGACTGGTAAAGTTCCCATGTCAACTTGGCAACACGGTTCCGAAGTTCTTCTCTCAAACGACCATCAGACACATGTTCGTAGAAGTACTTGATGTACTCTACTGTTGTAACCCCTGTCCGATCTCGGAAATCTTGCAAGGCCTGCAGTTTCGCTTCAATGACAGCCAACTCTGTCTCATCCTGTGCTAGTTTTGCTTCCTGCAAATGTACCAAAAGATCTTTCTTAGGCAAGCCATAAGTATCTGTATCCAATGTATTGATCTTATCTACTAGAGCTTGGTACTTCTTATCTAAAGGTGAAGTTTCAACCGGTGCCACATTTTGGTCCACATGGATATACTGTTTATTAAAGAGATCCAATGCTGCTAGGTATCCAGCAGTTGAGTTTGTTGCCAATTTTTTCATATTTTCGGTGAACTGCCCCAAAGCAAGTTCAACCCGTCTCTGCATGATTGGCTGGTCTTTGTAGAGACTTCTGCTATCTGCTAAAAGTTGATCCACCTTAGATAGAACTGTTTGTTCATCAAATGCTCCAGGTTGATAGGTCGATTGTAGGGCCGGAATCTTATTTTTCAAAGCTACTTCATAGCCATTTGTCTGAACCTTAATGTAGTGATTGTGATCACCGTGAGGAATCACAAAGCTACCATTCTCTACTTGCAAACTATAAGGAGACACCCCATCACGTAGGGCAGTCGTATAAAGTTCATTTAGGAAATCCAGTTCAGGGTCACCTGTCTGCAGCGGAATACGAACACGTTCCTTACGAACAGCATACGGGTGAATATGAGTAGGATCATAGGCTTGATCCGGGTTTCCAAAGACAAAGAATCCATTTGAAATACGAATCGCTTCAAGCGGTACTCCGTAGGTCTGTGAGATATACTTGATTTTTTCTTCATCGCTAGCATCTCTTGAGAAACTTTCCACAGTCTTGGCAAGTGGTTGAACAGGCTCAGACTGATGATTTTCTTTCAAGTGGTTTTGGGCCGCTTTAATTTGAGTTGCAGTCAAGTCCTTCTTAAAGAAATAATGAGCGTGATCTCCGTGAGAAACTACAAAACCTTGCTCATCCTCACTGATGACACGGTCAGCCGCAAAACCATGATCATGTTCTTCGTCATGATGATGGTCTTGCTGATCAGGATGTTCTACGGGTTTGCTTGGTTTTTCCAAAGGTGCTGGTTGCCCACTGTCGCTAGCAAGAGGAATCATACGCGCAATCTTTTCTTCCAAAGCAGAAAGCTTTGTATACGGAATGAAATGATAGTGATTTCCATGAGGAATCGCTACGCCACTTGGTGTTCTACTTGAAATCTTAGCAGGATCAAAAATCAAGCCATCTGATTCAGCATAACGTTGATTACTTGGAAGCGCATAGAGTTGCTGCAATAGACTCTGAAGGCTCTCGTCTGAATTGTTTGGTTTTTCAGTTTGTTGACCAGGATTAGTGGTTTGACTAGTTCCATTTTGACTTGGACGATAGTCAGTCACACTCGGTTGTTTTCTAGTTCCAGAGAGATAGGCTTGGGCAGCTGCCAATTCGCTAGCAGACAAGGAACTCTTTGGAATGTAGTGGTAATGTCCACCGTGAGGAACGATATAAGCATCACCAGTATCCTCTATAATATCAGATGGATTAAAGATGTATCCATCATCGGTAGTATAGCGTCCTTGTGATCGTGCAAGTGTCACAGCACTGTTAGAAGTTGGCGCATCGTGTGTATGACCTTGTTTTTGGCGTTCAATTTCGTCCTTCGTACGAACGTTATCTGCATGTGCCGCATCCTTAAGGTAGACATAATATTTTCCATCGACTTTGATAATATAACCACCTTTGATTTCGTTGACAATGTCAGCGTCTTTGAGTTGATAATTGGCATCTTTCATCAAAAGCTCTTCGCTGAAAATCGCGTCAAAAGGAACTTTACCATTGTAATAATGGAAATGATCACCATGTGAAGTCACATAGCCTTGATCAGTAATTTTCACAACAATTTGTTCTGCCTGAATATCTTCTTTTTTACTAACTTGATCTGGTGTCTGAGTCTCTGTTTTTTGAGAGTCTTGTTTCCCATCGACATAAGATACACGGTTATTATCTTTGTTTCCTTCTACCTGATGTTGGTTCAATGCATAGATGCAAAGACTTAGGGAAAGGACTAAAGCCGATCCCGCCGCAAGATACTTTTTCTTAATTTTCATAATCTCCTCATTTTAATTCTTCTGCAAGAACATTCATATTTTCTTCTAAATTTTCTAAGTAAGTTTTGTCATTTTCGGGGTCTGCTTCCAAAGGATTCAGTGTTTTCAGATTAACCCCTGTTGATTTGACCAAGGTTTCAGCAACTTTAGAAGAAGCATTGCTCTCAGTAAAGATGGTTTTAACCTTGTAAGTTTTAACAAATTCTTGGATTTCTGTCAACTGTCTCGGACTCGGCTCTTGTTCAGGAGAAATACCAGCAATTCCAAGTTGTTTCAATCCAAAACGTTTAGCCAAGTAAGAAAAGGCTGTGTGTTGCGTAACAAAAGTCTTTTGACTTGCTTTTTCAAAAATAGGCTGGTATTTCTTGCTTAATTCTTGAGCTTTAGCGATAAAGTCTTTGGCATTTTTTTGATAAGTTTCCTTATTGGCACTATCAAGCTCCGAAAGTTTATCCGCAATAATCTGCGCCTCTTCGCCTGCTTTTTCAGGATCTAACCAAGTGTGAGGGTCGTAAAGTGTTTTTTCATCAATACCGTCACCAGCTTCTACATCTTCCAAGCCTGGTACACGCTCCAAGGTCATCCCTTCAGACGCTTCTAAAACTTTAACTTTTGATTTTTTCAAATTTGGATCCAGACTTCCCGCCCAAGACTCCAGTGTATGCGAGTGGTAGACAAATACATCCGCGTCATAAATAGCAGCAATGTCATTCGCTGAAGGTTCATATGAGTGAATTCCACTACTTGACTGAATCATCCGAACATCATTCAAGTCACCTGATACCTCTTTGACCATGGCATAGACTGGATAAAAACTTGTTACAATCTTCATCCCTTTTGCTTCTTGTTTTTCTTTTTGACTACATGCTCCTAAGACAAGAGCCAACAAACTGGCCATCAATAATAGGATCGTTCTTTTTTTCATCATTACTCCTTAACTAGTATTTAACCATTTAATTAACTAGTAAATAGTTTATCTTTATTTACATTATATGTCAAGTTATTTTGCACATTTTCATGAAAAAAATGAGAACTAGAACTTACATTCTGCTCTCATTTTAGATTAATCTTTTCTAGTTCTCCTATCCTGTTTTTAGGAGCTAGAAAATACTGCTACGGCTACTTACTCTCCCTTAACAAAGCCAACAACTTTTCAGCTTCTGCCATAATAGTATTGTTGTCCTGGGAGCCAAATAGCAGGTTATTTTTTAAGCCAGTGAGAGTTTCTTTGGCATTGGACTTGATAATGGGGTCTTGGATCTTTGCAAGTAACTCTTCAGCCTCTTTCAACTTCGCTTCAACCTTTTCAGTCTCGACCTGAGGTTCTTCTGGTTCCTCTGGTGATTCTTCTTCCGGCTCCTCAGTTGGTTTTGGAGATTCTGGTTTCTCACTTTGAGGCTTCTCTTCGCGTGGCTTTTCTTCCTCAGGTTTGTCTGTCCGAGGTTTCTCCTCTGATGGTTTTTCCGCTTGATTGTTATCAGCTTGACCATTTTGGTTTCTTTGAACATGGTCACTTGCATTCCCCCAACCACTATCTGAATGCGGACGTTCGTTTGGATGTTCGACATAGTACTTGACAGTCGCAAAGAGATCCTCAAGAGTATACCCCTTAGGTGCCTCATAAAGTCCTTCGTCAAACCACTCAAATTTGATGTTATGGTAATGATCATAATGAGGAATGATTAAACTACCGTTTTTAACTTCCACGGTATGTTGGAGATTGTAAGGCATACGATCAAGCGGCACCTTTTTAGCTGCTTTCACGCGGTTGTAGATAGCTTCTGCTCCTTTAGCCTCCGTATTTCCTGGATTCTGATGGTCTGTTGAAGGAGGAGTCAAACCTTTCTCTTTAGCATAAGCCTGGGCTGCCGCTCTTTCGGCTTCAGACAAACTATCTTTTTTAATCCAATGGCTATGGGTCATATGTGGAGTTACATAGGCATCCCCCTCATCACTGGTGATATCACGAGGATCAAAGATATAGCCATCTTCTGTTGTATACTTGCCTGCCAACTTGGCTACTTGAATCTCATCATCTGTGTAAGCTATTTGCGCATTTGGTTTTCCTAAACGTTCTGGATGACGAATCGGTGCTAGATAGGCCAAAATATCATCCACCAACTTGACTTTATCACTTGAAGCATCATTGAGTCGTTCCAAGAGTTTATCCAAAGCGTCAAAATCAACTTTACGACCTTTATTATCAAGTAAGTCCTGATGAATTCTTGCTAGTAAATCATAAGCCTTATTGTAAAATCCTCGATCACCAGATGGGAGGTTGGTTTTCTTAGCTCCGAGTTTATGAGACAAACTTTCTTGCTTGGCTAGTTTACTATCAATGGCTGCTGCAGTTTCTGCTGAAAGTTCCTTGGCAGGAATATAACGAGAGATTCCATTCTCCTCAAATACATAGCCATCAGCTACTTTTCGAATCACCTGTTTAACCAATTTTTCATCAATTGGATTGCTTGGAGTTGGTTGAGGAGTTGGTGCAGGTTGTGGGCTTGGACTAGGTTCCGGAGTCGGTTGTGGACTTGGTTGTTCTGGTCTTGAATCCGGCACCCTATGGCTCGAACTGTACTGTAGAGGAATAATACGAGCGATTCGTTCTTCCAATTCAGACATCTGTGTATAAGGGATGAAATGGTAATGGTTCCCATGAGGCACAGCAACTCCTCTAGCTGTTCGACTTGTAATCTGTGCTGGGTCGAAGACAAGGCCATCAGATTCTACGTGTCGTTGGCTGAGCGGCAAGGCGTAAAGTTGTTTCAGAAGGCTATCAATATCCTCATCACTTTGACTTGCTTGACTATCGTCACTACTGTTGTTAGATGTGTTCGTGTTCGTATAGCCACTGCCTTGGTTATTATAGGATGGGCTCCATCTATCTACATCGCTGCTAGCACTGTTGTTATTGGTACGGCGATAAGTAGGCGCCTTTGATTGGCCACTTCTACCAGATAGAAAGGCTTCTGCAGCAGCCAATTCGCTGGCTGATAACTCGCTCTTAGGAATGTAATGGTAATGGTCGCCATGAGGAACGATATAAGCATCACCAGTATCTTCAATGATATCGGATGCATTAAAGATGTAACCATCATCTGTGGTGTAGCGTCCCTGTGAACGTGCCAAGGCTACCGCACCATCGTTTGCTGAAGTCCCTCTTTCACGATGCTGACTATGTTCTTGTTTTTGCCGATTGATTTCTTCTTTTGTACGGACATTATCCGCATGGGATGCGTCCTTAAGGTAAACATAGTATTTTCCATCTACCTTGATAACATAACCGCCCTTGATTTCACTGACAATATCCTCGTCCTTGAGCTGGTAGTTTGGATCCTTCATCAGCAACTCTTCACTGATGATAGCGTCATAAGGGACCTTGCCATTATAGTAATGATAGTGGTCGCCATGTGAAGTGACATAGCCTTGGTCTGTTATCTTGATAACGATTTGCTCCGCATTGATGCCTTCTTTCTTGCTAACCTCATCAGGAGTCAGATTCTCCGTTTTTTGCGCCGCTTGTTTTCCATCTATATAGGAAACACGATTATTTTCCTTAACAGTTCTGGCTTGATACAGTCCCAACTCATAAGAACAGACACTTAAAATTAAAGCCGCCGCAGAACCAGCTAGGTATTTTTTATTAATTTTCATCGAAACTCTCTTTCTTTTTTAATATTTCTATTTGCAATTCATTTCTAAATTGCAGAAACTCCTCTCTATTGCTTAACTGGTTAATAGTTTACTCCTAAATTTGCAACTTGTCAAGAATTTTATGAACCAGTTAAGTATTTTTTTATTCTTCACCGCTACTTTCTCTAGAATGGACTTTATATAAAAAAGATTTTCTTGAAAATTCTTTAAAAAAAATCCCTGCAACTGAGTTGCAAGGACTTTTCGATTAATCAAAATTAACGTATTCTTTTTGAAGTTCAAGAACTTCTTCCATTGTTGAACACTCTGTAAGGGCACGGTTAGCGTACTCTTCCATCTTAGCAGTATCCAATTTCTTCATCAAGCTACGTGTACGAAGGACAGATGTTGCTGACATAGAGAACTCATCCAAGCCCATTCCGACAAGAAGTGGAACAGCTTTTTGGTCACCAGCCATCTCACCACACATACCAGCCCATTTACCTTCAGCGTGAGCTGCTTTGATAACGTTGTTAATCAAACGAAGGATTGATGGGTTGTATGGTTGGTAAAGGTATGAAACTTGTTCGTTCATACGGTCTGCTGCCATTGTGTATTGGATCAAGTCGTTTGTACCAATTGAGAAGAAGTCAACTTCTTTAGCAAATTGATCTGCAAGCATGGCTGCTGCTGGGATTTCGATCATGATACCAACTTGGATATTATCCGCAACTGCAACACCTTCAGCAAGAAGGTTCGCTTTTTCTTCGTCAAAGACTGCTTTCGCTGCACGGAATTCTTTCAAGAGCGCAACCATTGGGAACATGATACGCAATTGACCGTGAACAGACGCACGAAGAAGGGCACGGATTTGTGTGCGGAACATAGCATCTCCAGTCTCAGAGATAGAGATACGAAGGGCACGGAATCCAAGGAATGGGTTCATTTCGTGAGGCATATCGAAGTAAGGAAGCTCCTTATCTCCACCGATATCCATTGTACGAACGACAACAGGTTTACCGTTCATTCCTTCAAGTACAGCCTTGTAAGCTTCGTACTGCTCGTCTTCTGTTGGGAAGTCTTGAGAATCCATGTACAAGAACTCTGTACGGTAAAGACCAACAGCTTCAGCACCGTTGTCATTGACACCTTCAACGTCTTTTGGAGTACCGATGTTGGCAGCCAATTCAAAGTGTTTGCCATCAGCAGTTACTGTTTGTGCATCTTTCAAGAGAGCCCATTCAGCTTTTTGTTTCGCATAAGCTTCACCAGCAGCCTTGAATTCTGCTGCTTGCTCATCAGTTGGGTTGATAATAACCTCACCAGTGATACCGTTAACGGCAAGAATGTCACCGTCTTTAACGATTTCAGTGATGTTGTTTGTACCCAATACTGCTGCAATTTCAAGTGTACGTGCCATGATAGCTGAGTGGCTTGTACGTCCACCAATGTTGGTTACAAAAGCTTTTACAAAGTTTTTGTCCAATTGAGCTGTATCTGAAGGAGTCAAGTCATGCGCAATCACAATTACTTCTTCATTGATAGAAGCTGGGTTTGGTAATTTTTTACCAAGGAGGTTTGCCAATACACGTTTTGTCACGTCGCGGATATCCGCTGCGCGTTCTTGCATGTATGGGTTGTCTTCCATGCCTTCAAAGATAGTGATAAACATGTCTGTTACTTCTTTCATACCCGCTTCTGCATTCACTTTCTTCGCACGGATTGTTTCCTTGATTTGGCTGATCATTTCTGGGTCAGCAAGAACCATTAAGTGAGCGTCAAAAACTTGAGCTGCTTCTTCACCGAGCGTACCTACTGCTTTCTCGCGAATAACAGAAAGCTCGTCTTGTGATGCCTGTAGAGCGGCATCAAGGCGAGCTTCTTCTGCGTTTGTATCTTCGACTGTAATAGTCTCAAATGACAAATCCGGTTGAACGAGTAGATATGCTTTTGCAACTGCAACACCGTCAGATGCTGCGATTCCTTTAAGCATTTCTGTCATTTTCCTTATGCCAATCCTTCTTTTTCCATAGTTTCAGTGATAGCAGCGATTGCGTCGTCAGCATCTGCACCTTCAGCTGAAATTGTAACGTCAGCACCTTGGCCAACACCAAGACTCATAACACCCATGATAGATTTAAGATTTACTGATTTACCTTTGTATTCAAGAGTGATATCTGAAGCAAATTTGCTAGCTGTTTGAACCAACAATGTTGCTGGACGCGCGTGAATACCTGTTTCTGCCACTACGTGGAAATCTTTAGAAGCCATAGTTTGACTCTCCTTTAGTTATTTCTTTTTTGGATTATATGTGATAACCCTTACAAGACTGTATTATATCACCTTCTAGATAATTTTTCAAGTATTTTATGGATTTTCTTCGTTTTCCTTTCTGATAACTTGCTGAAAATCTTCTATTCATGTTGCCAATATACAGTATGTAGTTTTTTTATTTTGAGAAAGTTTGACAGTTCAACGGAAATCAAAATTTATGTTTTCAAAAACACTATATCTTGTGTTTTGATTTCAAAACCGTAACTTTTTAGCACAAGATTTAGTTTAAAAAGTTTGACAAAGTTTTTTTTTCTGATATACTAAGAAAGTAATCTATTTTGAAAGAGGAGTTACGAAAATGGTAACCGTTTATTCTAAAAATAACTGCGTCCAATGTAAGATGACCAAGCGTTTCTTGGACAGCAACAATGTCGCTTATCGTGAGATCAATCTCGACGAGCAACCAGAGTACATCGATCAAGTTAAAGAGCTCGGTTTCAGCGCAGCTCCTGTTATCCAAACACCAACTGAAGTTTTTTCAGGTTTCCAACCAGGAAAACTAAAACAGTTAGCATAATCTTAGTACATCATCCAGAAGAAACTGCTTCTAGGGCTAACTTAGAAGCCTTTCTTTTGTAATTAGATAAGGGAAATTTTATGGGATTAAAACATCTTGAGGACGTGACCTACTTCCGTCTCAATAACGAAATCAACCGTCCTGTTAATGGACAAATCATGCTTCATAAAGATAAAGAAGCCTTGGATGCCTTCTTTAAAGAAAATGTAGTTCCAAACACTATGGTTTTTGATTCAATCACTGGTAAAATCAACTACCTCATTGAACACAACTACATTGAAACAGCATTTATCAAAAAATACCGCCCAGAATTCTTGGAAGAATTGTCTCAATTTATTAAAGACCAAAACTTCCAATTCAAGTCTTTCATGGCTGCCTATAAGTTTTACAATCAATATGCCTTGAAGACTAACGATGGGGAATACTATCTTGAAAGCATGGAAGACCGTGTCTTCTTTAACGCACTTTATTTCGCAGACGGTAATGAAGCCGTTGCGATTGATATTGCCAATGAAATCATCCACCAACGCTACCAACCTGCTACTCCTTCCTTCTTGAATGCTGGACGTGCTCGTCGTGGGGAGTTAGTATCTTGCTTCCTAATCCAAGTAACTGATGATATGAACTCTATCGGACGTTCTATCAACTCAGCTCTTCAACTTTCACGTATCGGTGGTGGTGTGGGAATTTCCCTCAGCAACCTTCGTGAAGCTGGAGCACCTATCAAGGGCTATGAAGGAGCAGCTTCTGGTGTCGTACCAGTTATGAAACT
>ERZ772927.500-NODE-500-length-15961-cov-7.21652_pt1 | contig 15961 bp, 23 predicted proteins | sample MGYA00512115_ERZ772927 | MGnify/ENA primary metagenome ERZ772927 (study PRJEB29015, sample SAMEA2737924) | human oral metagenome | biome: human oral; feature: human-associated habitat; material: dental | place: China | collected 2013 ... | reverse complement strand
GTATCGAAGATCAACTTGGTGAAGTTGCTCAATACAAAGGTCTTCAAGCTTTCTATAACTTGAAAAAATAATCTAATTTCTAGATTAAATGGCGTCAAGCCTTTAAACTAAGCACTTTGGGGCGCTTTCCCTTAGTGCTTTTTCTAATTTTACTACCCTTTTAGTTACCCTTAACTGATTTTAGGTATAGTAAGAGGGTAGTCACTAAACGTGACACCCTTTATAAATTATTGATGGCTGTTTCATAATTTGAGACAGCTTTTTTTGCATTCTCTTGGTTTGTATGCCAGTAAACATTTTCAGTCATTAATAAGTTAGAGTGTCCCAATCTGTATTGGACATCTTTAGGGCTAGTCTGAGCGTACAACATCATAGTGGTATGTGTATGGCGGAAACCGTGGAATGATACATTCGTTACACCAGCGTTCTCAAAATGCTTATTTAGGCGTTTGCGTAGGTTGCAAGCATAAGCATATTTTTCAGTAAATGCTGAGAATACAACTGTTTCAGTTCGGCCTAATTTCCAAGACTGAATTTGTTGACGATTTTTGTATTGTTTAAGTAAAAGTAAGGTGGTTCTGTCTATTGGTATATCACGATAACCAGCGCTTGATTTAGGCGAATTTATTTCTTGATAGCGGTTTAGTGTCTTATTGATACTGATTACACCGTTTTCTAGGTCAATATCAGACCACTCAAGGGCTAAGGCTTCACCGATACGGCAACCAGTGGCCAATAAGGTTTTATACAGGACAACATCAAATAAATTTTCATAATTTGATTGATCCAGAGAATCTAAATAATCAAGAAACTGTTTTAATTCTTTGTTATCTAAGTATTTTACAGTTGACTTTTCTTTTTGCTGTTTGCGTGGAACGATGACATCATTAGCGGGGTTATATTGTATTACCTGAATAGCTACACCATATTTCAAAATACGCTTATTCATGTTATGAAGTAAGGAGTAATTAGCAAATGCCCCTTTTTCGCCCCTATTAGCCTTGTCAGCCCATTTATTCACTTGTTGTTGAAGAATAGGCGTGGTCAGCTTATCTAGCTTGTAATCGCCAAATACAGGCAATAAATGAACTCTAACCAATCCATCCATAGATTGACGAGTATTGGGCTTAACTGTATTCTTGTAACTATCCCACCAAACTTTTACCAGTTCTTTGTATGTTGTGATTGTTGGCTTATCTTTAACTGTGTACCCGTTAGAAGCAAAAGCGTTAATGGCCTCTCTAGCTTTAATTTTAACACCTGTTTTTGTTTTGGCCGTTACCGTAGTTCTAGCTTTCTTTCCAGTAAGTTTATCAACTCCAAGATACACGCTTGCTCGGTATACGGTAGTACCGTTTTTCTTTTTGTATTCTGTAATCTTCATGGTTTTTACTCCTTTTCCATCAGCAGGCAAGCGGATAGGTTAAGTTTTGAGTTTATACCATGCGAGGGGCTACGAGAATGCCTTTATTTTCGTTTGTTTTAGGTGTGACGATATTTTTATAGCTGAGCTATAAAATTGATTAGAGAGCGTTTTAGGGGTTATTTTGTTAAAGAGTTTTCAACGCGTTCTAGTTCGTCTAAGAAATCAAGGAGAGCAAGTGATATATGGTTCATTTCAGAGGCATATGAGCCAGGTTTAACCCGACCATATTGGGATAGCCGGCTAAAAATATTTTCTACAAATTTAATAGCTATTAGTGTATCGGTTTTTATTTTTTTAACTTCTTCAATATCTTTCAAAAAATTAAGGTTTTTTTGTAAATATGGGGAGCTCCTGGAGTCATATACTTTTTGTTCCTCATCTGTTCCAGTCATAATGAGTTCGATATCATCTTTATAGCCTAAAAGGTAACCAACAGGAACATCAAAAAAATAGGCAATATATTCCCAAACACTCTCATCTCTAGGCGAACGTTTACCGTTTTCGTAGTAGGATAGTTGGCTGTCGCTTATTGTGACTCCGTATAGTTCATTAAGTTTTTGGCTTAATTTTTTAAGTGATATTCCGTTTTGTTTTCGCAGTTGTTTTAATCTGTTTTTCATACTCTAACTACCTTTCAAAAATGATTATAGCATAAAATGATAATGATACACAAAAAAATATTATCAAAATGTCAACAAAAACACTTGAAATAATCAAAATGATAGTGTATAGTAATATTACTATCAAATTGATAGCAAAAAAAACAAATAAAGGAGGTGCTTTATGCTGATTACTGTAGAAATAGCGGAAAAGATACGAGCAAAGCGGGGAAAGTTAAGTTTGACTAAAAGTCAGACAGCTACAGCCCTGGGGATTGCTAGGTCGACATTATGCAAGATTGAAAGCGGAAATTACAAAGCTCCAAAGCGTATCTATGAGGCAGTTATGAACTGGCTAGTAGAAGATTTATAAGATTTCTTGCTACCTTTCACTAGTTGAAAATCAAGTAAATTCATAGAAAGGAGCGACTGATCGCAATACTACAATACATTTACAGATTTCTCATGTGGTGCTTTACCACTGGGGATTGACAACAAAAAAGAGAAAAGAAATGAACTTTAAAGAATTTAAAACATGGCTAGATGATGCCGTAAGCATGGCGGAAGCTATGGGACTACCTGAAAATAAAGCAGTACTTGACGACTTAATAGAAAATACGGCCAATAACCTAGCTTTTATCGCTGAGTTAGTGGAAAGCCGTCAATTGATTTATAGAAAACCTAGACATGAAGATTAAAAACGACAACAAAAAAAGTCACTTGCTGAAAGTTTGGCGACCGAAGCAAGCGACAGAATGAGAATATAGATATTTTTCTATATCTCCATTATAACAAAAATCAACTATTCAATCAATAACAACAAATGGCAGGCAAGCGGATAGGTTAGTTTTTGAGTAGTAGGTGCTGACAAGGCGAATCTAAGGCCTTGTTTAGCGAAAATGTGGGTGATTATCCACGAAACAACGCTAGAACAATAGCAAAAATACTGTATAAGAAACGACAATTAAAAGCCCATCAGGGCAATTACACAAACACAGAAACAGAGGAAAAAAACATGGCAGAAACAACATACGAGAATTTAACTAGACGTATAGACAGAATTAGTGCAGAAATGCGAGAAATTAGCGAAGAAAATGGCCTAAGAAGCCTTTCTTTATTGGCAAGTCAGACAAAATCCATCAAAGAAGATTTATCCCGTTTACTTTGGATTGAACTTCCTGAATTGAATGAACGCCATAAAATCGAAGCGGTCTCTAAAAGCACTACGGGAATGCTTTTCCACCCTGGTATTTTTGAAATGGATGCTATGCGACAAGCCTTCTTTAAACGCCAAGCTAAGCACTTTTTTGACAACGAAGCAGAGCAACAGGCATATATAGAACATGCTGAAAAGGAGTATTTAGAGGCTACTATAACCTTAAAAGATATTCTTTTTAATTCTAAAAATGCTAATCGGGAAGTAAGTAAAGATCATCTTATAGAGAAGTTTGAGGAGGCAATGCAATGACACTTGACCTAGACAACATGACACAAGCAGAATTTGATGAAGTAATAGCTGACATCAAGGCAACACGCCCGAACCTCTTTCAGTTTATCGCTGATTTTGTAGATCGAAAAGTAAGCACCGAGGAGGTGGGCGACTACCTGAAGATGGAACGAAGTGACCAAGTGGACTACATCAAAAACTATAAGGCGAGGGCATAACATGAATGAACTAGATTTGACCAACACACAGGCAATTATCTTTCCTATGGTACTGATTGTTTTACTGGTTTATCTAAACCGCCTAGACCGCCAAAAAAGCGCTAAAATTGAGCGAGAAAGTAAACAGACGATAGAAACACCTAGCGAGGGTTTAAACCCTGATTATGGGCGTTATATTCAGCTAACAGGCAAAAGATACAATTAGAACGAGGAGAAATATGACAAAAGACAAACATTTTGACCTTGCAAAATCACGAGCAGAAAACTTTGGTCAGTGGTTAAATGAGGCTTTTCAGACTATGCTAGATTTTTCCCTGGAAGATAAATTTGATTGCTACAGTATCGAGGAAAAAAATCAGCTAGAGCGAGTATTAGAAACACTAACAGATTTTTCTGATATGTGGGATAAGGGACAGATTATCCTAATCAGCAAAGAAAGGGAGGTAACAGAATGACACTATTTTCAAGAGAAACAGAACTAGAGTTTCTAGGAAAGATTGATGATCATTTACATAAAAGGATGGAACTGGAAAAGCAACGTGATGACAACTGGGACATAATTTCTAGACCTGACTTACTCAAAAAACTTGGAATAAGTGGTACTACGTTAAATAATTGGGAGAAAAAAGGTTTGAAACCTCTCCGTTCACCATTTGAAAGTAGTAAGAAAGTTTATTACCGCAAGAGTGATGTTTATAATTTTCTTGCAGTAGATTAGGAGGGGTAATGAGAGTAATAGAGTTAACTGTACAAACTGATAAATTACCTTTATTTGGCTTTCTAAAGTCAAATCCTACTCAAGTTTGGAAGAATGGGGAACACTACAAATTTACCTACTATGAGCCTATAGACGAGGCTTTGACGGGTTTTCAATACAAAGACCTATATGTGTCTATCAAAGACGAAAAAGAGGAAGTAGAGGGCTGGGAATTAGTCAGAGATTTGAAGATGGCTTTGGCCAGTCAAGAATTGCTGACAATCCTGAAAGATTTAGAGGTAAACAAATTGACAGAGCAACGGCAGGGGCTTGGCATGGAGTTGAAAGGCTGGATTTTTGACCTGATTTGTAACGGCATTTATACCAAAAATGAGACTTCACTTTTTGTCAGACTGCTATTTGTGAATGGGTACAGTTTTAGTCAGCTGGTGGACTTGTTTTCTGCAATCGTTAAACGCAAAGACCTAGCAAGCTATTTTTTAGAAGTAGCAAGAATATTTTATAAGGAGGTAGCATTTGAATAGTAATGACATTGTAAATAAAATCATTGACGAAGATCAACAACAACTACCGCCTACTATGGTAGACTTGACCCAAGCAAGGGAGACCGACGAGGAACACAATAGCCTGAATCTAACACCTAAAACCAAAGGGAAAGGCTTTGCGGTTACCTTGGACAATCTCAAGAAGATTTTAAGTGGAGATAGCAAGCTAAAAGGGGCGATACAGTACAACTCCTTTACTTATGAAATTGATGTAACTAAGCCTCTAAAACTCAATGGTAGAATCTTAGACGGTGTAATCGATGACTTGATTATCAGAGAAATTAGAGTTTACATTGCAACGAAATACAAGATAGACTACAAAAAAACTGATATAGCTGATATGCTGGAAGTGGTTGCTGGTGAGCATAGCTACAACCCTTTAAAAAGCTATCTAGAGGGGTGTGAAAGCGAATATAAACAACTGGTAAATCAGCATGGTCCCTTTGAGATCTTAAGATACTATCTAAACATTGAAGATAATGAGTATAACCGTATTATCATGGACTTGTTTTTCCGTGGAGCGGTTGCCAAGGTGTTTTACCCTACCGTTAAGTTTGACTTTGTGTTGGACTTGACTGGACAGCAAGGAGTGGGAAAGACACAGTTTTTTGAGGGGCTTTTTACTCACAAGTATTTTACAACGGTTGAAACATTCACAGATAAAGACGACAAAGCCAGAATGGTCAGAAACTGGTGTGTGTTTGATGATGAAATGGTGGCCAGTAAAAAGGCTAGTTTTTCAGAGTTGAAGAAATTCATTACCGAAACAAAACTTGAGTATAGGCCTCCATACGCTTCAAGTGACAGGCGATTGCCTAAGAGTTTTATTATTGTGAGGGCAACTAATGATCATGATTATTTGAACGATCTAACAGGGGAAAGGCGCTTTCTAGTTGCTGAGGTACACAAGGACACCGCTTATAAGGGCAGGAAATGGACAGAGAAAGACCGTAGAGCCTTTTGGGGTGCTATGGTGGTAGCTTGGAAGTCTAACCAGTCTTTGACGCTGACAGATGAACAGGAAAAGCTAGTAAACGATGTAAGAAGTCGTTACAAGTTTGTAGATGAAACCCTTGAGGATTTGGAGCGTTATTTAGATATTCCTTACCCCAAAAGAATGTATCAGTTCCCAATTACTGATAGGACAAGATACTATTACATTCATGACATGATGAATAATGGTTGTCACGTTGGGAGCAATGGTAAAGAAATCCCTTTAGATACGGATAAATACGGGGAGTTGGTGGAAAGGGACAAGGTGGCAGTAAATTTATTCTTTTCTGAGGTTTATTTGAACAATTCCCCCAACCCAAAAGATAAAAACAAGGTTAAAAAAATCATGCAAAATAAAGAGGGCTGGGAATCAAGGAAGTCTTTAAGATTTGGTAAGACTATCAAGCGTGGATTTGCCAAAATAGAAAATTAAATTGATTGTAGGCAGTGTAGGCAAACATGTCAAAAAGTGCCTACACACCTAAACCCTTGATATTATTGGGGTTTTAAAAGAGTGTAGGCAATAGTTAAAAAAACGCCTACACACCTAAACCCTTGATATTATTGACTTTATAAGATAAATGTAGTCAAAACATATAATTTATAAAAGTATATTTTATTAAATAGATAAAGCGTTATTTATATATTTTTTTTGAAAAAAAGTGCCTACACGCCTACACAACATCTAAACCCTTGGGGCTGTAAGGCGGAGGGTGTAGGCGGTAGATTTTGAAAAAACGCCTACACTTTTGGAATAACTAAAATAATAAAGGGAACGATAAAGGAGCAAAGATGAATTTCGTAACTGAAAAAGAACTGACAGTAGCTTTAGATAGCTTGAACGAATGGATGGCAGAAAATCCCGATCTAAAATTGATTCACTTAAGTTTGAGTAAGTGCAATGAAAAAGAAGTCACACTAGTGGTTGAATATGTAGATTTGAGGAAAGGATAACGAATGGAGATACAAAATGGCTTTATTTATTTTAAAAATTATGGTAAAATAAGACTGTTAGAGATTCCGAAGTTTGGAAGCGTAACGCTAAAAATACAAGATGGCGAGATTGTCTCTAGCGTGGAATCTAAAACAACACAATATAAAAAAGAATACTGACTGAAAAAATCAGAGGTATAGCATAAAGTAGAGTAATCTATTTTGGCTATGCCTCTTTTGTTTTTGGAAAGGATGGAGGAAAAGAAATGCCAACATTGCAAGAAGTAAAAAACCAGATGGACAAAGTACGGACTCAATTAGAGATTTTTGATCGCTTTGATGAGGAAATTGAGAAAGCAGAGAAAGAAGTCAAGGCTATTAAATCCAAGAAAGCGGATGTACAAACATTTGAAGATTTTCAAGCTATTAATGCAAAAGAAAAGTATATTGCTGATATGAAAGCCCAAAGAACAAAGCTTGAGAAAGAACGGATTGACTCAATCGTAGCAGACGCTAGAAAAATCAATGCCTTAGGTTATTTAGAAACAGCATTAGAGCAAGATGAAACAGTGAAGCGTCAGCGTCAAGAAATCAAAAAGAAATCTATTGAGCTTTTGGAATTGATTGCGAATTATAACGAAAATTACAAAAATACTGCTAAAAGATTGGCAGACGAAGTAAGAGAAACAGGTATTGAAGAATTATTTGACCGCCTGAATACGTCACCAGAATATAGCGGAGTAAGTAAGCCTTATATCTACAGTGGTATAGCTGGTTACATGGGCAATCAACACCGCTATTTAGATCCAAAAGATGATTTAGCGTATTTTGTGAATCGTGTTAACATTTTTGAGGGAGAATAATAAATATGATTGATAAAGAATTAGAAGAAACGATCCGTGAAGTTGAAGAGGAACGCCGTCAAAAAGAGTTTATTGAAAACATTAACAAGAAACTGGATAGACTAGTCAGCAACCAAGAAGAAGCTGAATTGAATGAAAAAGCTAAAGAGTTCAAGAAAATGGGTTATTTAGAGCGTGTTGACCTTTTAAATAGTGATCCAGACTTATATAATAAGTTGCGTGATAAAGCAAAAAGTGGTTTGTAATGCTGAGGGGGTAGGAATCCCCCTTTTTACATAAATTAAACAAAAATACACACGAGGTAGGGGAATGGTTAGAAGTTTAAAGGAAAGACTGAAAAGACTGCAAGAGTATGCTTCAAAGACAGAATACGCAACAACCGATGAATGTATATCTCTATATATGGATTGTTTAAGATTTGCTTTTCAGCAAGATGAAATAAAGATAGATATGGATGATTTCATTAAAACGCCATTTAAAGACATTAGACTATCAGACTATAAGAAATCAAAAAAACGTATGGATGAACTTAGAGAAATGACTGGGATAAGTGAGTTTCCAGAATTTGACAAATAAAGCGAGGTGAACAGTATTTGACAGAATTAAGCAGAAAAAAAGAGATCTTTTTAGCAAACTATCTCATGACTGGTAACGTAAAGAAAGCTAGTGAGATGAGTGATATTACAAGAAAAACGGCTTATAATTACTTGAATGACGCAACTTTTAAAAGGATTTATCGTGAAAGGCGTAGCGAGCAATTCAAAGAAGCGACTACTTTATTGCAAAATGCAAGCGTTGAGGCGGTCAATGTATTAAGGGAAATCATGAATGATAAGAATATCAGCCCTTACGCTAGACAACAAAGCGCCCAGACTATTCTAAACATGGCTTACAAGTCAGTAGAGACTATTGAAGTTATGGAACAAATCGAGATATTAGAAGCGAGGTTGCCAGAATGAGAGCAATCAAGAAGCCCTTAGAAACTATTCTGGGGGCTTTTGTGAGATAAAAAAAGAAGAATGACGGTCAGATTATCTCTGAGGCTCTGAGAGGCTCTTTAACAGCTTCTAATTTGTCAGATGGCAAATGTATTGCAATATAGCTAAGAGGTTGTTAGAGGGCTTTTTAGGCGGTGATTATGACAAAGCAATCATGTACTCATAGTTTATCTGGAAGATTCTGAATGATGAATCTAAAAATAAGACCTCTGTTCATAGTTCGATTTTAAATCGGTATAAGGTAGACGGCCTTGTAAATCAGCTAGACAGTAGAATCTTGATGTAAGGGTATAGCAGGAGCTTATAATTATCCAGATGTCCTAATTGATGTATACAAGAGGCAGTAATTCCAGCTATACTGTTGACTACCATCTAGGAAGTGGGCATAGGCAGATTGTCTATTCTAAAAAATGGAGTGCCGAGATGCTTTTTATATTCTCAGAAAGGACGAGAGATGTGGATATAGCCATTGTAAAACGAGGTAATCAATTAGTCGACATAGTTCAAAAAAGGAAGTAACCATCATTCCGACCACACAGTGGACAAGGGGAACAAGATTACTTCCTTTGTTTAATTTAAGTATACAACATTTTTACTTAAAAGGGAAAGGATTAAGATACATGATTTTAGATGAAATAGCAACAGCACGAAGAGCCTACTATTTTCTAAAAAGTTACAAATCGCTGCATACACTAGCAGAACGAAAAAACGAGCATGGAGCATTCAAGGATAAGGCAGTGGAGTTGGTTACAGAGATTGAAGCTTACAAAGATAATCTGGACGAGGTAAAGCGTGAGATATTCGCTAATTTGTTTATAAAAAAGCCAAAAGAGACCAAAAAGCTTTGCGATTTATACAAAGTGCTTTGCATTGATAAAATAGAGTATAGGCGACTTAAAACTGAAATCTTACTTGATTTTGCTAAAAAGTATCGTGATGGTGTCTTATTGGTATTTGAGGCATGATATTTACAACCTTGTTGCTTTATTTCGTACTACAAAAAGGAACTGACTTAGGCGCTGACCTAAAATAGGCCATTGAGTGCCAAACCAGTTCTTTTTTTACTTAAGTATACAACATTTTTACTAGAAAAAGCAAAGTAGCAGTATCTAGCTAATCTATGATAAAACATACTAAACTTGATGAAAAATATAAAAAAAATGATAAAAATAGTTGTTTTTTTGAAGTTTATATAATATAATTATCATGAAAGATATCAATGGCCTCCCACGCATATGCGCAGATACGTTCTGATGGGAGGTTTTTTTATAAAAATGTTAAGTGAGAATACTATGATTGAGCATTTTGAACATAAAAGCTATGAAGAACAAATAACACTCCTTGAATCAAGGTCAATGTGTTTTGAGAACGACGCATCTAGGAGCAAGGCAATAAATAGTTTGTCAATGGTTTCCTACTATAAAATTAAAGAATTTGCTAAACCATTTGCAAAGATAAGAAAGAATGGTACACAGAAAATTATTGATTACCAAAATACTAAATTTGAAATTGTTATTTCAAGATATTATCAAGATAAAAATTTGAGGTTAAATTTATTACACGCAATTGAAGATATTGAGGTTGCGTTAAAAACAAAGATAGCTTATGTTTTAGGTAGGAGTAATTTAAATAGTTATGGCTATCTTAATTTCTCAAATTGGTGTAATAAAGAGGAGTATTGTAAGCACTATCTTCGGTATAGTGAAAATAAATTCAAAAAAAATTTGTTGATTGAGTTAAGGAAATCTTCTAATTCTGAAATAGATGAAAAATTAAAAATTGATCAATCAAAATATCCGCCTATTTGGCTTGCCGTAAATGTCCTTACGTTCGGTCAAATGGTTAATATGTTAGAACTAATGTCAGTGAAGAAACTTGGTCAGATATCTAGTTTTTTTGATTGTGAGAATTCAGAGTTAATATCTTGGTTAAAGTGTATCAATCTAGTTAGAAATATTTGTGCCCATAATTCAAATATTATTGATTTTAAATTTAAAACAGTTCCTCAATTAAAGGATGAGTGGAAAGATTATCTGTACGAATTAAAGCCAGGGGTTTATTCAAATAGAATTGCATTACCATTTCTTATAATTAGTTATATGATGGATAAAATTAATCCTAAGTATCATTTTCAGGATATCGTTAATTCACTAGATAAGCTTATCAGAGACGATAACAATGCCAAATATTATGGTTTTAAATCCATTAGTACGATGAAGTCGATTAAATCTAAGTGGATTAGGAAACCAGTGCCACGCAGAAGAACTAGATAAATAGCACCCCTAAAGGTGCTATTTTCTTGCCTGCTGAACTCATCATTTTAAGTTCCTTTTTGTTACCCTTTAAGTTTCCTATACTTGTTTAAACTTAAAAATTTTTGAAGAAATTAAGATAGATACATAACAGGCTTGTGCCTGTTTTTTAGTATCTAAATATAGGAAGATAACTTGAAAAAATAATCTAACAACCTTTAAGAGGAGCTAGGACTTAGTCCTAGCTTTTTTGATGTGTAAAGATGTAACAATGGATATTTTTTGATTTAGGAACCACCCTAATTGATGAGAGGGAGATTTATCATCTTTTCCGAGAAAATTGCCTAGAAGTACTGTGTGGGTCTGGTCATGCTCTTTCCCTTGAAAAATTAGAGGACAAGATGACAGTTTTTCTTTCGGAAAATATAATCAAGTAATCCCTGCGTTTCCTTGTGACTACATGCTTGAAAAAGTGAGCGATTTACTGAAGATTTTATAGCTTTCTTGTATCAAAATCAGTCTTTTATGGTATACTAGCAAAGTGGAAGGAGGAGTACAATGGAAGAATTATTAAATCAGGTCTTACTATCACAGGATAGTGAAGTTTTCAATCAGATATTTGACGATTACTATCCCATTGATATTGCTCTTTCTTTGGAGGCCTTGGAGGATGATGAAGGGAATCTTCTCAAAACCTTTACAGAAATGGCTAGTGATGATCAATTGGTAGAGATTTTAAAAGAAGCCGAGCCGGAGTTGCAACGAAAGATTATCCAATCGATTTCTTTCAAACGTACCAGCACTCTTTTTCATCTTATGCCAGATGATGATGTGGTAGATATTTTGGGTTACTTGAGTGTGGACTTGCGTAAGCAATACTTAAGTATGATGAAAAATACCAGTCAAGAGAATTTGAAAGCTATGTTGGCTTACGATCCTCAGACAGCTGGTGGTCTGATGACGACAGAATTCATTACCTTAAATGAAAATCTGACCGTCTCAGCAACTCTCAATAAATTGAGGGAGATTTCGCCCAATACGGAAGTTATTGATACCTTATTTATAAGGAATGTGCATCATTCGCTAGTTGGCTGGATTGATATCCGTGATTTGTTTATTCATGATGCGGAGATGAAACTCAGTGAATTTATGAATACTCAGATAGTGAGTGTAACACCAGAGGTTGACCAAGAGGAAGTGGCACAGCTTTCTGCCAAATATAATTTATCTGTCGTACCGGTCGTCAATCATCGGCAGGTATTGCTAGGAATCATCACTATTGACGATATCGTCGATGTTTTGCAAGAAGAGTATCAAGAAGATATCTTGCGGATGGGTGGTGTCCAAGAAAGTGAAGAAATTGGAGGACCTTTCAAAGAATCACTCAAGAAACGCTTACCTTGGTTGATGATTAACCTAGTGACAGCCTTTCTAGCTTCTGCGACAGTGGCACTTTTTGATGATACGATTTCAAAAGTTGTAGCATTAGCAGCGATTAGTCCTATTATCACAGGAATGGGCGGAAATTCTGCCTCTCAGACACTTGCTTTAGTTATCCAGGGAATTGCCTTGGGGAAACTGGATCTGAAAGAAGATCGGAATTTAGTATTCAAAGAAATCGTGCTAGCTTTGGTTAATGGTTTCTTTACTGGCTTGATTGCAGCTATTGTCATGTTTGTCTTCTATCAAAATTTCTATCTGTCTGTTATTGTGGTATTGGCTATGATGATCAATCTAGCATGTGGGGCTCTATTTGGTTACTTTGTACCACTGATTATCAAGACACTGCAGCAGGATCCAGCTCTAGCCTCGACCATTTTCATTACCACAGCAACAGATGTATTGGGTTATCTAGCTTTTCTAGGCTTAGCACAGATTTTCTTACCATTGATTGTATAAAAAATGATACACAAAAAACGCTTGATTTTTCAAGCGTTTTTGTTTTCTTAGTTGTCGAACAAACCTTTAACTTTATCAATAGCATTACTTGCCATTTCATTTCCAGCTACTAGTTTTTTAGCTTGATCAAGGTATTCACCGAGTTTGTCTTTGTTTTCTTCGATAAACTTTTTGGCGCCATCAAAGTCTTTCTTTTCAATCATTTCTTTTACTTGGTTAAATAAATCTACTGGATTCATAGTTGTTGCTCCTTGATAATTTTTTATATTATTTAATCAAATTTCTAATAGAAAGACAAGAATTCTGCTTATTTAAAGGTCACACAAACAGCTTCGGGAACGTAGAAATCATGGGAGATTTCTGTTAATTTTCCACTCTCTGCATCGCGTTTGAAAATAGTTGCATTATCAGAGTCTTGATGGACGGCGATGATATGATTTTGATCTGGTGTGATGTTGAAATCCCGCGGATTTTGGCCATTGGTAGGTGCAATCTGGATTAACTCCAAACTGCCGTCAGCTAAGATTTTGTAGACGGCAAGAGAGTCATGACCGCGGTTGGAACCGTAGAGGAACTTGCCGTCAGCAGACAGGCGGATAGCGGCTGTTCCATTGGCTCCTTCAAAGTCCTCTGGCAAGGTGGAGATAGTTTGCAGGTGTTCAAAATGGCCGACTCCATCGTAAATTAGGACTTCAATAGTAGAATTAAGCTCACAGATTAAATAGGCGATTTTGTAATGATGGTGGAAAACGATATGGCGGGCACCAGCTCCAGCGGCACATTTGTAGGTATCCAGAGGAGTAATCTTTCCATCTGCAGCAACATCATAGGTTGTTACTTCATCAGTTCCCAAGTCGCAGGTGATTAGGTATTGATCTGGTGTAAGGTCAGCGTAGTGGACGTGGGCAGATGCTTGGTTGGCGTGTGGTCCTTGGCCTTGATGAGTAGCTGAGTCAGCCAGTTCTAGTCTACCATCAGCTAGGCGTTTGTAGACCAAGACTTGTCCCTTATGATAATTAGCACCGTAAACCAAGTTACGCTCTTCGTCGACTGCGACATAGCAAAGCGGAGCCCCCTCTTCAACAACATGGTTGAGGAGCTGACCTGCCTGGTCAAAGGCTGCAATCCCCCCCTGTCCGTCCTTTGCTCCGACAGAATAGAAATGTCCAGCCTTATCAAAGGATAGATAGGTTGGACTGGGCTCTTCAGCAAGCAAGGACAAGTTTTCTAAAGTTCCTTTGTTAGAATTAAAATCTGCCTTGTAAATTCCCTTGGAATCTCTGCGAGTATAGGTTCCAAAGTAAACCGTTTGTGTCATGACATTACCTCTTATATATTTAGATTACTTGCTACTATTATATCATAAAAGCAGAAGATAGGGCTTAGAGCAGAGGATTTGCCTGATTTTCAACAGAAAAGTATTGTTTTTGAAAAAATAGATAAAAAACAGATAGTGGGTAGGAAGGGGATAGATGGCTTTGTTAGAATAGAATTGTTCAAAAAAACAATTACTGTCAGGAAACAACAAACTTCCTGCTTGCTAAAACAAAGGAGAAATCAAATGAACGTTAAAAAAATTGCTATGCTAGTTGCTCTTATCGGAATGTCAGGATTCTTTTTAGCCGCATGCGGAAATAAAGAAGCAGATAATTCAGAAATTAAGGATGGGAAACAAGTGGACTTCCAGAAGGATGCTGTTGACAAGAAGACCAAGACAGTCGATGGCAAAGAAGTGACAGAATACACAATGCCTGATGGAAATGTTATCCAAATCCCAGCAGATGGTGAGGAAATTCCAGAAGATGGATCAGGATCTAGCTCAGAAGCTGAATAAAGATTAAAACATGTAGGTTGGAGGCAATATGTTTCGAAGAAAAAAAATGAATCGTAAGACCATTCTATTGGGCAGCACGGTCATTCTTGCTTGTGCTGGGCTGGGAGGCTATCTGTATTTTAGACAGATCAATCAACAACAGGCCATGAAAATGGTAGATAAGACGATTGATTCGCTGACAGTCCAAGAAGCTGTCAATAACAGCAAAAAAACAAGCCTGGTTTTATCTGGGGAAGTAGTTGCCAACAATAGCAGTAAGGTCAAGATTGACCCGTCTAAAGGGGAAGTCAAGGAAGTATTTGTCAAAAATGGTGATACTGTTACACAAGGACAGCCGCTCTTTTCCTATGCGACAGAGCAGCAATTGACAGCTCAGTCGGCTCAATATGATGCCCAGTCCAAGGCAAATGGCATTACAGCCGCTCAAAACAGCGCTGCCATTAAATGGGAAACCTATAATCGCAAGTTAGCCAGTCTCAATGCTCTCAAGGACAAATACAATTCCAGTCAGGATGAGTCATTACTGGAGCAGATTAAGTCAGCTGAAGACGAGCTGGCTCAGGCGTTGAGCGATGCTAAGACTGCGGATAGTGAAGTGACGACAGCTCAGATTGAGGCTGAAAAGGCCCAAGTGACAGCCCAGACAGAATCAGACCGGATGAAGTATGATACTGTGACTGCCGATACAGCAGGAACAATTACCTCTATGAATGAAGATTTGCCCAATCAGTCCAAGGCCAAAAAGGAAGAAGAAAACTTTATTGAGATTATGGACAAGTCCAAAACTCTGGTCAAAGGGACTGTCAGTGAATTTGACCGTGAAAAGCTGAGTGTCGGCCAGAAAGTGGAAGTGGTGGATCGCAAGGATCCTAAGAAACGCTGGAGTGGTACGGTAACTCAGGTCGGCAGTCTGACAGCAGAAAATACTTCCAATAATAATGGTGGGAATAAGCAACAGGAAAATCCCAACCAAGGTAAGTATCCTTATACAGTTGAGCTGGATCAGGGTGGCGAAATGCCACTGGTGGGCTCCCATTCCTATGTCAACATCGTGGAGAATGCTCCCGAGGCAGGAAAGGTAGTTGTCAATAAGGCATATACTTTCAGTAAAAATGGCAAGACCTATGTCTGGAAGGTAGAGGGCAAGACTCTGAAAATGCAGGAAGTCAAGACCAAGAAAGTTTCTGACCGTTTGGTAGAGATTACAGAAGGTCTGACTATGCAGGATACCATTTC
>ERZ772927.498-NODE-498-length-16004-cov-385.013_pt1 | contig 16004 bp, 15 predicted proteins | sample MGYA00512115_ERZ772927 | MGnify/ENA primary metagenome ERZ772927 (study PRJEB29015, sample SAMEA2737924) | human oral metagenome | biome: human oral; feature: human-associated habitat; material: dental | place: China | collected 2013 ... | reverse complement strand
CCCCCGCACGGCACGACGACTCAACGAGCACCTTCGGGAAGCCTTACTACGACTGGTGCGTCTTCCCACCCTCCCTCTGGTGCGACTGGTCGAAGAACCGCTGGTACTCCTGAGAAGAATCTCCGCCGCCATCCCTAAAGCCCACCCCTTAGGGATGGCGGCATCTTTCCACCACCAAACACTCGAGATAAGCCACAACCACAGCGTCAGCACTCCCCTCAAGGACCATGCAGAACGATAGCTTCCTATCACGACTCTGGATGCGACACCAGAGGTTTTTGCCGCACCTGAGGCGAGCCACTCTCATTTCATTCATCATACCCCTCATCCTTTTGGATGCCTTCATCTACATTACCCTCAAAGATGACATAAATAAAATAATTATCGGAGAAATACTTCAGATACTCTCATTCCTTCCGTATGTCTACACAAAAGATCGACGGGTTGGAGTTGCCACTTTCTCCAGCGCGCTCCTCGTCATTTTTTCTATATCAGGACCTCGCCTGGCGTGGGCATGGATTCTTGTATACATCATAGTTGCCGACCTCACAGCAGCCAAGAAATCCAAGCTCGCCCTCATCCAGATCACCATATTCTTTCTGGCGCAGCTCATATCCGGACTCCCCCTCCTTCCCGTGACAGTCTGGACATTATTCTGGGGAACCCTATCCGCCTCCTTCGGAGTGCTGATCCGCAGCACCAAAGACCGCCTGGAGGAGATGCGGCAGGAGGCAGAGCGTTCCAAGGAGATCGCCGCCGAGCTCATTCAGCAGCTGCGCCGCGACATCGCCGACAGCCTCCATGACGACCTGGCCGCCGACCTCACCCGCATGCTCATCATCTCCCGCTCCATCAGGCTCCCCCATGGCGATGACCGAGACCGTGTCCTCGATCTGCAGGACCGGACTCAGCAGGCCCTCGCCCACCTGCGCCTGCTCATTCACAACCTCGCCGTCTCCCAGGGGCCGCCTAAGGAGGAGCCCACTCTTCAGGAGATCGTCGACTCCAGCGTCTCCACGCTGGCGCAGCGCAAGATCGTTCTGGATGCCGACCTCGACGGCATCCAGAGGATTCCGGCGCTGCACCGCTCCGAGCTCGGCCGGCTCCTGGTCGCCTTCATCCGCGAGAACACCCTCAACGCCCTCAAGTACAACTTCCCCCGCGACCTTGTCTCCCTCGTCGTGGAGCAGGAGCAGGACACCCTTTTCATCAGCTTCAGCTCACCCTGGCACGATCAGAAAGTGCCTGAGGAGATGCACGGGGGGTACGGTTTATGGGCCCTCCAGGACCGGTTCGAGAATGCCGGAGGCTCTTTGAGCTCAAACCGGATCGGAGCCTCGTGGACCGTTCTCGCCAGTCTTCCCTGGAACGATATCGCCACACCGACCACTACTGCGAGATCCCTCATGTCGCCACCGGATGGAGCCGCTTATGCCTAGCCACACCCTGCGTTCCCTGCGAGTCCTCATCGTCGATGACGACCCGCTCATTCGCACCACCTTCGCCGAACAGCTCGACTCGCAGCGGGCCATTACCGTCGTCGCCGCAGCCTCCGGCGGACGCCAGGCCATCAGCCTGCTCATGACCGGGCAGCAGCCCATCGACGTCGTCCTGCTGGACAGCGACATGCCGGATATGGATGGTGCCCAGACCGCGAGAGCGATCTATGAGCGCTTCCCCCGGATGCCCATTGTCATGTTCACCGTCTTCAGTCGGGACGAGATGCTCGCCGAGGCCCTGGCCGAGGGCGTCAACGGCTTCATCACCAAGGACGAGAGCACCGAGAACGTCGCTGCGGCGCTGCTGCGTGCCAGCCGCGGCGAGCCCGTCATGTCCTCGCGCCCCACGAAGATGCTCGTCAGCGCCTACCAGTCCGAGCAGAAGCGCGCCACTGCGGAGGCCCGCATCCAGGAGCTGGTCAACGAGCTGCCACCCCGCCTGAGAGACATCTACACCTGTCTCCTGGAGGGGCTGACCAATCGGCGCATCGCCCGCAAGCTCGGCATCTCTGAGAACACCGTGCGCATCTACGTCTCCGAGGTCCTCCACCGCCTCGGCCACACCTCGCGCACCGAGCTCATCGCCGCAGCCCTGGGGAACTAGGGGGCTGCGACGACAGCACCGGCACCTGGGGGCGGGACGAGCCTCGGCGGCCCTACGCTGAGGCCATGAACGCCACCACCGCCCACCCGTTGCCGCGCCGAGTCTCAGAGATCTTCTCCCCCGACCGCTGGCGGGAGGTGTCCGGCTTTCCCCACGCCGAAGCCGGCACGGAGCCCTCCCAGCAGCAGGCGCAGGTCCTGACGGACATCACCTACCACAGGGGCTGCGTCCGGGGAGAGGACGGCAGCTGGCTCCGGGATTTGCCCGTGGTCCGAGTGGCCTTCAACCGGCCCGAGGTCCGTAACGCCTTCCGCCCCCGCACCGTCGATGAGCTCTACCGGGTCCTGGACCACGCGCGCATGAGCGGCGACGTCGGCGCCGTCATCCTCACCGGCAACGGCCCCTCGCCGCGCGACGGCGGCTGGGCCTTCTCCTCCGGCGGCGACCAGCGCATCCGCGGCCGGGACGGCTACCGCTACGAGCGGGAGGCCTCGCCGCAGTCCCCAACGGCCGCCGGCGAGCCCGAGGATCGCGCCTACAGCCACGAGGCCGACGTTGCCGCCGCCCAGGCCCGCCTCGACACCGCACGGGCCGGCCGGCTCCACATCCTGGAGGTTCAGCGCCTCATCCGCACCATGCCCAAGGCCGTCATCGCCGCTGTCCCGGGCTGGGCCGCCGGCGGCGGTCACAGCCTCAACGTCGTGTGCGACTTGTCGCTGGCCTCGATCGAGCACGCGCGTTTCAAGCAGACTGACGCCGATGTCGGCAGCTTCGACGCCGGCTACGGCTCCGCGCTCCTGGCCCGCCAGATCGGGGACAAGCGGGCCCGCGAGATCTTCTTCCTGGCCCGCACCTACGACGCCGTCACCGCCGAGCGCTGGGGCGTCGTCAATGAGGCGGTCCCCCACGCTGAGCTCGAGGAACGGGCCCTGGAGTACGCGGCCACCGTGGCGGGCAAGTCCCCGCAGGCCATCCGCATGCTCAAGCTCGCCTTCAACCTGGCCGACGACGGCCTGGCCGGCCAGCAGGTCTTCGCCGGCGAGGCCACACGCCTGGCCTATATGACCGACGAGGCCGTGGAGGGGCGCGATGCATTCCTCCAGCGCCGTACTCCCGACTGGTCGCCCTTCCCGTACTACTTCTGACTCGGAGCCGCCGCCACGACCACATATGAGGGATCAGGCGCGATATATCGAGGGCATTCAGAATTGTGGCGAGAATTGTGGCGAGAATTGTGGTGAGAACTGTGGCGAGTATCGAAATGAAGAAAACGATCTCAATGGGGATCGCACCTTTGAGATTCTCCACTGATTCCCGCCGGAGTCGGAAATAGAAGTGCGCATTGTTGTCCGCTCATCGCGGCGATGACCGACCTCGTCGCCGGCCACATCCGCCCGACCTCAGGAAACCGCGGAATGACGGGAAATCACCCGAGAGGTACTGACGTCCATCAGCATTGGGCTCAGTGTCTCGAGAGTGACTTTGCTGTTACATACATCACGATTCAGGTGCTCGTGTCGCCCCGGCGCACCGCGCCCCACCCCAGTCCACCGCTAGGCGGAGTCTCCGGTGGGAGCGGCCGAGGACGCGGGGCTCGGCGAACCGGTGGCGGCGCCGGACCGGCCGGCGTCCTCACTCACTCGCAGGGTGACCAGGGGCGGCGTCGTCGGCTGGGCCGATCCTCCGGCCGGCTCCATGGTGATGACGATCTGCTGACCGGGCTTGGGCATGACGTCCAGGAAGGAGAAGCCGGCCCCGTCCCGGGGGTCGTAGACGCCCAGTGAGGTGGTCGTCTCCCCCTCCTTGAGCCAGACCTGGAGGCTGCGCCCACCGGCGGACTCCTTCATGGCGGCCGGCAGGGTCAGCGCGGTCATGCTCATGTCCCGGGACCAGGTGAGGGTCGCGACGTGCCCGTCGGGCATCGTGTCGGTGACCCGCTGGACGTCCTGGGCCTGGTTGAGGTGGGCGTAGTGCTGGGTCGATGCCATGGAGCTCGCCATGGAGTCCATGGCCTCATCGACCGCGCCCCGCACGCTCCAGCGCCCCACACCGATACCGACACCGAGCAGGACCACGGACGCGGCCGCCCGCAGCAGGCCGGTGCGCCAGGCCGAGCGGCGACGGCGGTGCGCATCGAGACTGAGGACCTCAGAGCCCACCGAGTCGCCATCACCGTCGCTGTCACTGTTGCTGTTACTGCCACTGTTGCTGCCGCCGACAGCGTCGCGGTCGCCGGCTTCCTCCTCCGCGGTGCCGTCGGTCTGGTCGACGCGTTCCGTCTGAGGCTCGCGCGCAATGGCCTCCAGAAGGGAGGCGCGGATCGCTGCCGGCGGGTCCACGGGCTGCAGTGAGGCCCCCAGCAGGGCGGCCGTCTCCGAGTCGAGCTCGTCGTCGAAGTACTCGACGTCGTCTCCACTCTGCGTGCCGTCGAGACCCTTGGTGCCCTGCGCATCGGCGTCACCGTTGATGGCGTCCTCGTGAGTGTCGTCGCGGTCGCTCATGACTGCACCCCCAGCTCTCGTCGTAACCGTGCCATTCCGTCCCTGATGCGGGTTTTGACCGTTCCCAGTGGCGTGCCCGTGCGGCGGGCGATCTCGCGGTGGGTCAGGCCCGTGAAGTAGGCGAGCTCAATGGTGGAGCGGTAGGGCTCCCCCACCGCCTCGAGCGCCCGGTGCACCTGCTCGCCCACGAGTCTGTCCTCGACCTGCTGGACCGTCTGGTCGACGTCGGGCATGTAGTCACGCCAGCGGCTCTCCCGCTCCCGGGAGGACTGGGAGGAGCGGACCCGGTCGATGGCCCGGCGCCTGGCCATGGTCACCAGCCAGGCCCGGACGCTGCCCCGCGCCGGGGAGTAGGAGCCGGCCGTGCGCCACACCTCGAGGAAGACCTCCTGGAGGACCTCCTCGCTCTGGGCGCGATCGACGACGATCTGGAGGATCAGGGCGAACAGCCGAGAGGACCAGGCGTCGTAGAGGCGGGCGAAGGCGTCGGCGTCACCGTCGGCCACCTGCGCGATCCACTCTCCCTCTGAGCCGGCGCAACTGCTACGTGTCACAGGGGAATGGTAGGCCAGACCGCGGGTGGAGACGGTGCGCGTCCCGGTCCGCGCCTCCAGCGTCGCCAGGCTCATCGCACCGTCTCCTGAGTCATGTCTGCGCCCACCGCCAGGTCACCCGAAGGTGAAGGAGTAGAGCTGCAGTCCGGTCGAGGCCTCCAGCTCGAGCTCGCCCGATCCCACCTCCTCGCTGTGGACCAGCTCCATCCCGTTGGGCACACCGGAGACGTGGGTGGTGCGGGTCTTCCCATTGACCGTCCAGGTCAGGTCCCCCTCGCCGGAGACGACGAGGTTGACCTGCTTACCGCGGTAGGACAGGCGCAGGCGGCCCTTGCCCTCGGTCGGGGTGATGGACTGCGGCTCCACTGTCCACATGCCGTCCAGGGCGAAGGTGTCGGCCTGGAGCCGGGAGGGGAAGGAGAAGGTGTGCTGTCCCTTGTCGAGGGTTCCCTGGGCGAAGCCGGAGGCCCGATCCGAGCCCAGGTAGGTCTCGGGGGTGCGGGGGCTGTTCGTGCCGGCGTCGTCCTTCGCCTCGGAGAAGACGGGGGCGGGGAGGGTCACCTTCGGGTTGGCCTGCATGAGCAGCTCGCGGACGAGCTTCTCCGTGGCCGCCTCCCCGCCTTCTCCGACATGGGTCTGGCGGACGTTGCCCTGGGCATCGGCCAGGTAGTGAGCGGGCCAGTAGTGGTTGTCGAAGTTGGTCCAGGTGGTCAGGTTGGAGTCGACGGCCACGGGGTAGGTGATGCCGAGGCGCTTGACGCCCCCACGCACGTTGTCCACCTCCTTCTCGAAGGCGTACTCCGGGGAGTGGACGCCGATCACCTGCAGGCCGGAGGCGGCATAGGTCTCGTAGAGCTTCTCGATGCCGGGGACCGAGCGCTGGCAGTTGATGCACGAGTAGGCGAAGAAGTCGACCAGGGTGACCTTGCCGGCGCGACTCTGCTGGGTCAGGGGCTGGTCGCCGGGCGTGTTGATCCAGGCCACTGCGCCGTCAATGGCGGGAAGGGGGCCGCAGTCACCGAGAGTGGCGGCTCCGGGGCGGCAGGGGCCGGAGGAGGAGTCACCGTGGAGGAGGTCGTCAGTGCGGGCCTGAAGGGAGGCGGTGTAGTCGGGCAGGCGACGCTGGAGCGCGGCCGGGGCGTCCAGGACCAGGGCCACGGCCAGCCCGAGCATGACGACGCCGGCGGTGACGCGGATGGCGCGCTGGCGGGTGCGGAAGGCCTGAATCCTCTCCGTGATACCGCGTCCGGCCAGGGCGAAGGCCAGCAACGGGATCGCTGTGCCAACGGCGAAGGACACGGCCAGAGCGACGGTGTCGGCGCCAATCCTCCCGGTGGCTCCCGCGACAGCGACGGCCGCCAGGACCGGGCCCGCGCAGGGCACGTACGCAGCCCCCAGGACCAGGCCCAGAAGGAAGCCGTTGGAGGGGTTCTTCGAACCGCCGAAGCGCTGGAAGCGCGCGAAGGGGCGCTCGAGGATCTCCATGACCTTCGGGACCATCATGCCCAGGCCGATCAGGGCGAGCATGACGATGCCGATCCAGCGGATGAGGTCCTGCGGCAGGTGGAGCAGGCTCAGCACGGTCGATCCGAGGAGCGTGAAGACCGTGAAACTGACCACAAGGCCGGTTACCACGAGGTAGGGGTGGAAGCGGGAGGCGAAGCCGCCGTCGGCCCCTTTGTCATCGCCGCCATCGCCGCGTGCGCCCTGTGCTCCTGCGGAGAGGAGGATGACGGGGAGCACGGGAAGAACGCACGGGGAGATACCCGTGATGAGCCCTCCCAGCAGCCCGATGGCCACCAGACTCGAGACGGTTGTCACGATACTTCACCCTTTCGGTCAGTTTCTTGTTGCTAGTCTCGAAAGAGGTTCGGAGCCATCGGCAACGGGGATTGTCGAACAACCACATAGCCGTCTATGACGATCATCACTCGTGACGGGCGTCGTCGGGTTCTTCCTCGAGCTCCATGGACGACGGCGTTCCGGACCCGCAAGAGCGGGCCATCCCGCTCTGACACTGCACCAGCAACCGCATAGGAGAACTCATGCGATTCACCGCTACACGTGCCAAGACCCTCGCCACCTCGCTCCTCATCGTGACCGCCGGCCTCGGTCTGGCGGCCTGCTCGGGTTCCAGCTCGAGTGACTCGACCACTCCCGCCACCAAGCAGACCGCGGGCAAGACCAGCGACGGTGGTGTTGCCACGCCCAGCGCTGACAGCAAGATGACCGGTGGCGCCACCGGTGGAAGCGCCCAGCCCACTGCTCCCCAGGGTCAGCAGCCCGGCGGTGACAACCAGCAGGGTGGTCAGCAGCCCGGTCAGCAGGGTGGTGCGGACAGCAGCGCCGGCACCCAGCAGGGGGGCCAGCAGCCCGGCGGTGACAACCAGCAGGGTGGACAGCAGCAGGGCGGCGACAACCAGCAGGGTGGACAGCAGCAGGGCGGTTCCCTTCAGGGCGACAACCAGCAGGGAGGCCAGCAGCCCGGTCAGCAGCAGGGTGGACAGCAGCCCGGCCAGCAGGGTGGTGCGGACAGCAGCGCCGGTGCCCAGCAGGGGGGCCAGCAGGGCGGCGGCAACTGAGCCGGTAGACCTGCGTTATCCGTCTGGCGAGGGCCTCGTAGCAGCAATGGTTGCGGCGAGGCCCTCGCCGGCTTTTCTCCACGGTTCGACGTCGGCCGTACCACGGCGCAACGGAGGCGAGCGAGGGGATCATGACGACGTTGCGGCCCGGCCGCCTCCCGTGCCAGGCTTCCGGGAGGCCGGGCCGGTGGACAACGGACGACTAAGACACCGTTCGATCTGCAAGCCGTCCACCGGCCCGGTCTCCGTGTTTGTTCTCTCAACCTGGAGACACCCATGCTGTCCACTCTGCTGAAGAGGACCGCCCCTGCGCGGCGCCGAGTCGGCACCGCGATCATCGTCGGCATCATCGGAGGCTTCTTCTCCGCCATCGTCAAGTTCGGCTGGGAGGTCCCCTTCCCGCCCCGCACGCCGGAGCGCAATGCCACCAACCCGCCCCAGCAGCTCCTGGAGCAGCTGGGGATGACCCCGGAGCAGTCCCACACCGCCGTCACCTTTAACGGCAATGAGGGGCTGCCGATCTACTCCTTCATCATCCACTTCAGCTTCGCGATCGTCTTCGCCGTCTTCTACTGCGTCATGGCGGAGTACTACAAGTCGATCACGCTGTGGCAGGGGGCCGCCTTCGGTCTGCTCGTGTGGGTGGGGGCGCACCTGGTGCTCATGCCGCTGACGGGCACGGTGCCCTCGCCCTTCCCGTGGGTCGCCGGTGGGCAGACCTGGGCGGAGCACTTCTCCGAGGCACTGGGGCACGTCATCTGGTTGTGGTCGATCGAGCTCGTGCGCCGGGATGTGCGCAACCGCATCACCCACCAGCCCGACCCGTGGGTTCCGCTCGACGCCGAACCGGCCCGCTGAGTCATCAGGACCCGATTCGTCTCTCATAGCGTGGGCTGCACCGCATACAGCGGTGCAGCCCACGCTGTTTAGCTGTCACCCGCCGATCACGAGGAGGAGCCCCATGGTCACGCTCATCACCGGAGCGTCGTCGGGAATCGGTGAAGAGTTCTCCCGCCGCTACGCAGCCAAGAAGCACGAGCTTGTTCTGGTGGCCCGCCGGCAGGGCAAGCTTGACGCCTTGGCCGAAGAGCTCAGAAAGGAGCACGGCGTGGAGGTCACCACCATCTCCCTGGACCTGTCCGAGCCGGACGCCGCCCAACGGCTGTGGAACGAGACCGACCGCAGAGGTCTGCACGTTGACGTCCTGGTCAACAACGCCGGCTTCGGCACTGGGAAGGACGTCGCCGACGACGCCCCCGAGCGCCTGGAGCAGGAGGTGCGCCTCAACTGTCTTGCGGTGGCGGGCCTGACGGCCAGATACCTGCCGGCCATGCGCGAGCGCGGGAGCGGCACGATCATCAACATCTCCTCCGCCGCAGCCTTCCAACCGATGCCCCACATGGCCGTCTACGGGGCCACCAAGGCCTTCGTGCTCTCCTTCACCGAGGCGCTCTGGCGAGAGACGAGGAGGGACGGCATCCGTGTCCTGGCCGTGTGCCCGGGATCCACGGACACCCCGTTCTTCCAGGTCGCTGACGAGGGCACGGTCGTCGGCAGGCTCCGTTCCACGCGCCAGGTCCTCGATACGACGATACGAGCCCTGAGAGGGAGCGGGCCCAGCATTGTCGACGGGCTGGGGAACGCCGTCGTCGCACGATTCCTCACCCGTGTCCTTCCTAAGCGGGCGCTCCTGGCAGCAGTGGACCGGGTGTTTCGTCGCTAGGAGGGCTCCGGCTCCGACCGCAGGCACCCGGAGGCGTGAGGTCCGGGCTACCAGGGAAGGAAGCCCGGGTAAGACTCGAAAGGGTAGAGCCGCCTGGGCAGGTACTGCTTCTGCTCCGCCCACTCGATGAGGGCGCGCCAGTCGCGGGCGATGCGCTCCTGAGCCTCCTGACGCCGCCCATCGGGGTGAGACTGACGCACAAATCCGGGAACGATCGTCGATGCGTCGTCAAACGGCCAGGAGTAGTGCTGCTCTTCGAAGGCCTCAGCCAGCGCCAGACGGTCCGCGAGCGGGAGGCCCGCCACCGGAACAGAGCGACCGCCCTGAACCACCCCGGCCTCGATGAACCCGGTCCACTCCTCCATGGTCGTCAGATGCAGCGCCAAGTTGTGCGTATCGGGAGGCGTCAGGCCGCTGCTCGTACGGAGTCCCCTGTCAAGGTTCACCCGCGCCGTCTCGCGGAAGGCCACCCAGGGGATGTCGGTCTGCCACCACCAGCATCCGATGAACCGGAAGATGTGCACGCCCGAGGCGCTGAACACGGTGAAGCTCAGCAGTCGGTAGGCCATGAAGGAGGCCACGACCAGGCCACCGAGGACATAGGCACCCGTCACGGCCTCACTGGGTACCCCTGTCAGTATCAGAAGGACTCCAGCGGCGAATCCTGCGGTCATGGTCAGGAACGGGAACAAGAAGAGATGGAGGAGGATGTATCCCGGGTTGCGCAGTGCGGTGAAGATGAGGAGTCGCCGCTCGATCCAGCGCGCTGGAACAGGTACCCACTCGATGTACTTCGTTGACCGCTCGAGGTCTCGACTCGTGTGGTCCACGTCCGCCCCGCCCCGGGCTCACAGGGTGATGATGACGGCGGCGGCGGCGAAGACGACGCCGTAGGCCAGCTCCAGCAGGCCGGCGTCACGCAGGGAGGCAATAAGAGCGCGCCCCCGGGCGCCGGAGCGGACCGGCGCGGTGGCCCGGCGCACCAGTGGCAGGAGCAGGAGCGGCGCCGCCAGCGCGATGACCAGGGTCAGCAGCGGACTGATGTGCCCACCGCCGTCGACGGGGCTGGCCGAACCGGTCTCGCGAGCCCACACCAGGGCGACCGGCCCCAGCAGCAGAGGCACGTGAAGCATGAGGGAGAAGACGCGCCGGGCGCCCTCCTCCCCCAGGCGGACGGCCAGGGTCATCTTGCCGTGGGCGGGATCAGTGTCGATGTCGCGCAGGTTGTTGACCATGAGCAGGGAGCAGGCGAGCAGGCCGATCCCGCAGGCCGAGGGCCACAGCCACCCCGGGACCGTGCCGGCCTGGACATAGGTGGTGCCCACCGTGGCCACCAGGCCGAAGAAGACGAAGACGAAGACCTCCCCCAGGCCGGCGTAGCCGTAGGGGTGGGAGCCTCCGGTGTAGAACCAGGCGGCCGCGATCGCCGCGGCCCCGACGGCGAGCAGCCACCACTGGCCGCTGAGGACCACGAGTGCCAGGCCCAAGAGGGCTCCAATCCCGAAGCAGCCGAAGGCGGCGAGCTTGACGGTGCGGGGGGCGACCTGCCCGGAGGCGGTCAGGCGCGGCGGCCCGGTGCGATCGTCGTCGGTGCCGCGCACGCCGTCGGAGTAGTCATTGGCCAGGTTGCAGCCGATCTGCAGCGCCAGGGCCACGCCCGCGGCCAGCAGGCTCCGCAGCACTGAGAGCTCCCCCATCGCGGCGGCCGCCCCGGCACCCAGGATGACGGGGGCGACGGCGGCCGGCAGGGTGCGCAGTCGCACCACCTCCCCCCAGCTGGTGGCGCGGGGGCCGCTGTCCTGCGCGTGCTCGCCGTTCTCGCCGCTCACGGCTTCCTCCGATCCTCTCGCAGTCCTCTAGGGTAGGCGGCAGTGACCCTACCAGCGCCGTGGCCCTCACCGGTGCGAGCGCCTGAGCCACACCTCGGCCGGTAAGGCAGCCGGCACCGCGATCGCCAGAAGGACCTCCGTGAGACAGCCCGATCCCCGCCCTCGCACTCATTCACCCATGCCTGGGCCCGTGGTGGCTGAGCCCCTGGCACGCGAACGCGCCCTGGGAGCGCTGACCGGGCTGGCCCTGGGCGACGCACTGGGGATGCCCACCCAGTCGATGAGCCCGGCACAGATCCGCCGGTGCTACGGCGAGATCACCGGGCTGCGAGACGCCGTCGCCGAGCAGCCCATCGCCCCCTCAGTGCCTGCCGGCACCGTCACGGATGACACCGAGCAGGCTCTCATCCTGGCCGGTCTCCTCATCGACGGTGGCGGCCGCATCGACCCCCACCAGCTCGCCGATGCCCTCCTGCGCTGGGAGGACGATATGCGCGCCCGTGGGTCCCTGGACCTGCTGGGGCCCTCCACCAAGCTCGCTCTGGAGCGGGTGCGCGCCGGGGCGGACCCGCACTGCACCGGCAGACAGGGCACCACCAACGGCGCCGCGATGCGGGTGGCCCCGGTGGGCATCGCCTTCTCCCTGAGTGCCGACGGCGACGCGCTGGCCCGGGCCGTTCAGGCCTCCTGCCTGGTCACCCACGACACCCGGCAGGGCTTCGAGGCCGCTGGGCTCCTCGCCGCAGCGGTCAGCGCGGCCATCGACGGCGTCGACGCGGTGGGTGCGTTGGAGGCGGCGCTGGACTTCGTGGCCGCCCACCCCGAGGCGGGCCACTGGACGGAGAAGGCCTCCGTTGCCGCCCGCACCCGCCTGGCCCTGGAGACGAGTCGCGATCTGCATGGGGAGGCCCTGGCCGAACATCTGCGCACGTACGTCGGAACCTCGGTGGAGTCGGCCGAGTCGGTCCCCTGCGCGCTGGTGATCGTGCGGGAGTTCGCGCAGCGGCCCCTGGACGGACTGTGCTTCGCCGCTGAGCTCGGGGGAGATACTGACACCATTGCCGCGATGGCCGGTGCGGTCCTGGGGGCGAGCGCGCCCCATCTTCTCCCCGTCGAGCTGGTCGATCGGGTGCTGGAGCGCTCCGGCCTGCGGCTCGAACCGATCTGCGAGGCGCTGCTGGCGCTGCGCGGCGGCAGCGGGCGCTGTCAGCCAGACGCTCCGGAGCAGAGGCGGCCATGATGGGACGGGTCATTCACACCGGCCAGGTCGTCATTGACCTGACCTTGCGCATCGAGGCGATTCCCGAGCCCGGCGGGGACGTGTTCGCCGACGAGTCCTCCATGGCGGTCGGCGGTGGCTTCAACGTGCTGGCCGCCGCCCGACGGATGGGGGTCGAGACCCTGTACGCGGGGCCGCTGGGCGAGGGGCCCTTCGCCGAGGCGGCCCGGCGGGCCCTGGAGGAGATCGGGGTGGATCATGTCGGCCCGGTCGCACCCGGCGACCAGGGCTACTGCGTGGCCATGACCGATGCGAGGGCCGAGCGCACCTTCATCTCCACCTGCGGGGCCGAGACTCGTGGCCCGGTGGATGCCTTCGACCATCTGGAGGTGAGCGGCGACGACGTCGTCTACCTCTCCGGCTACTCCCTGGCCGATGAGGCCTCCAGGACGGCGCTGGAGCGGTTGGCCGGGAGACTGACCGAAGCCCGAGCGGGGTGCACGGCACTGTTCGACGTCTCCCCCATGGTTGGTTCGGTCCCCATGAGCTCGCTGGAGCACCTCGGTGCGCTGGGGCCCGTCTGGTCTCTCAATGAGCGTGAGGCCGGGCTGCTCGCCGACCGCCTGGGGCTGCGGGTGGAGGCCGGTGACCACGCCGGCGTCTGCGAGGCACTATCGGGTCGGCTCGGCACGGTGCTGGTGCGGGCCGGGGAGCAGGGCTCCTGGTTCTCCGACGGCGGCGCGGCGCGCCATACTCCAAGCATCCCGGTGACACCGGTGGACACCAACGGGGCCGGTGACGCGCACTCCGGTGTCCTGGCCGCGGCCCTGGCCCGGGGCGTCGACCTGACGACGGCGCTGCGCTGGGCGAATGTGGCCGGAGCCTTGACCACGACGCACTTCGGCCCGGCCACCTGCCCGACTGAGGCGGAAATCAAGACCCTGGCGTAGAAGGCTCGGCGGTCACACCTGTCGTGGTCGCGGCGAGGAGCCGGGCGACCTCGCGCCGGTCGACCTTCCCGCTGGGGCGCAACGGCAGGGCCTCCAGGACGACGACCCGCTTGGGGGCGTGGGCGCCGTCCAGCCGGGCGCGGGCGGCCTCGCGCAGGGCGGCGCCGTACCACCGGGTCGGGCCGCCCGTCTGCCGGCCCGGTTCAAGCACGACGGCGGCAACGACGGTGCTTCCCCACTGCTCGTCGGGCAGGCCGACGACGCAGGCCTCGGCCACGCCGTCGATACAGGTGAGGGCCTCCTCCACGTGGCGGGGCTCGACCTTGACGCCCCCGGTGATGATGACGTCGTCCAGGCGGCCCAGGACCTCCAGGCGCCCGTCGGGGTGCAGCCGGCCGCGGTCGGAGGTGGCCAGGACGCGACTGGCGCCGCTGCGGTGGAAACCCTCGCCGGCGTTGGGACTGCCTGCGGGGCTGCGGCCGGGGGTGTGGAGGTAGTCCTCGGCCAGGACGGGACCGGAGATGAGGATGCGGCCGGCGCCCTCGGCGTCGGGGGCCTGGATGGCGATCTCGACCCCCTCCAGGGGGCGGCCGTTGTAGACGCAGCCCCCGCCGGTCTCGCTCATGCCGTAGGTGGTGACCACGGTGACGCCCGCCCCGCGAGCCCGGGCCAGCAGCGCAGGGTCGGCGGCGGCGCCGCCCAGGAGGACGGCGTCGGCTCCTGCCAGGGCCCGGCGGGCCTGCGGGTCCTGCAGGACCCGCACCAGCTGGGTGGGGACCAGGGAGACGTAGAGCCGGGAGGCGGCCGCCCCGGTGGACCGGCACGCCGAGCTCAGGGCCTCCGCGAGCGCCGCCGGGCTGAATCCTGCGCTCGTGTCGACCACGACGGGCTCGGTTCCGGCCTCCAGGGAGCGGATGAGGATCTGCAGGCCGGCGACGTGGTGGGCCGGCAGGGGCAGGAGCCAGGTTCCCGGGCCGCCGAGGCGTGCGTGGGTGGCGCGGGCGGAGGCCATGAGGGCGGCGGCGCTCATGGCGATGAGTCGGCCGGTACCGGTGGTGGAGCCCGACGTGCGCAGGATGAGGTCTGTGCCTGCCGGGACGCGGGTGATACGGCGGGCCAGGTCGGACCGGACCTGCCCCTCGTCCTCCCCGGGGGCAATGGGGACGAGCAGCGGCAGCGGCGAGACCGCCCGGTCCTCCCCGTCCTCGGCGGCGGGGGCCGGGAGTCCATCGCGGGTGGTGAGCAGGCCGCGCAGGGCCAGACGCTCGGCGAGGGCAGTGCGCAGGGCGGCGACGTCGTCGGGGGCGGTCCCGCCAGTCAGGAGGCGGAGGGCGGGCGGGGCGGGCACCCCATGATCGTGCCACGGCCCGGGCCGACTGGGGATGAGGCGGGGGCAACGAGAGGGTTCGGGCAGGTGAGGGGTCTGCGGGGCTCTCCGGCTCGGTTAGGGTTGGACCATGCGTATCGTCCTCATCGTCCTGGTGTTCGCTCTGACGCTGTACGCCCTGTTGGACTGCGCACGCACGCCGGATGAGAGCATGCCGGCCAGGATGCCGAAGTACCTGTGGATCACCCTGGTCGTCCTGTTCCCGACCATCGGCCCGATCGCCTGGATCATCTTCTCGCGGGTCAAGGCCGCTGAGGAGCGCGGCGGCTACGTCGAGCCCACCGTGTGGTCCTCCAAGGAGGGCACGACCTTCCGTCGCCCGCAGCGTCCCCGGCCCATGGCTCCCGACGACGACCCGGAGTTCCTCAGGGACCTGGAGCAGGACATCCGCCGTCGCAAGCACCATCCGCAAGAGCCCGCAGGCGGTCACGGCGCCAGTAACGACGGAGCTGACGAGGATCCTGAATCCGGCGAGACGGGCGGGACCGACCGCTCCGGGACCGACTCACACTGACCAGCACTGACGGGTGCGCGCCGGCCCGGCCTCGGCGCTCCGGCCTCAGGGCAGGGCGGGGCGGGCCTGCGGCCAGGGGGTGGTGTCGACGTCGTAGCCGTGGGCGGCGGCGTGGATGAGCCAGTCACCGGGGATCCAGGTGCGCCCGACGAGCTGGGGGTGCTCGGGCATGTAGCGCACCGACCACAGGATGAGGACGAGCTCGGCCCACTGGGCACGGATCTTGAGGCGCACCGAGCCGGAGGCGTTGGCCGCGGCGACGACGATCTCGCCGGTGGCGGTGAGCTGGACCTCCTGGATGTCGGCGTAGGAGATGGGCATGACGCCCTCCCCCGTGCCCAGGTAGATGCCGTGGGTGGACACACTCAGGCGGGCGCCGGCCAGGTGGCGCCACTTCTCGACGGCGTCGGCCTCGGCGGCGCGGCGTCGCCGGTGGTTGAGGTAGGCCTGTCCGCCGAAGAAGGCGGCCGTCAGGGCCAGGCCGACGGGGCCGCCCGCCAGGAAGAAGCCCCGGGAGGGGTTGTAGGTGGCGTCCCCGCGCCGCCACAGGAGCAGCTCGGCGTCGCAGGTGGCCAGCATGACCTCCCCGGATCCCAGGGCGGGGCGCACGGGGTCGATGGTCGGTGAGACCGGGTTGGGGCG
>ERZ772927.495-NODE-495-length-16061-cov-5.12433_pt1 | contig 16061 bp, 12 predicted proteins | sample MGYA00512115_ERZ772927 | MGnify/ENA primary metagenome ERZ772927 (study PRJEB29015, sample SAMEA2737924) | human oral metagenome | biome: human oral; feature: human-associated habitat; material: dental | place: China | collected 2013 ... | reverse complement strand
CGGGGCGGCCCGGGCTGGTGAGGGCGCCGGGGCCCTGGGCGGGGCCGGTGCGGGCGGGCTCACAGGCGCCCAGCACCGGGAGGCCACCAAGGCCCTGGCCCGCCTGGAGCGTCGGGTGGGGAAGGCCGGGGACGCCGTCGGGCGCCTTCAGGCCCGCCTGGAGGAGGCTGCCGCCGACCCCGCGCGCGTGGGCGAGCTGGCCCGTCTGGGGCGTGACCTGAGCGCCGCCCAGGCCGAGCAGGCCGCCCTGGAGGAGCAGTGGCTCCAGGCCGCCCAGGCCCTGGAGGACTAGACGCCCCGCGCACGTCCCCTGGCCGCCGCCCCGTACCCGTCCAGTGGCCGCCGCCCCGCGCTCGCCTCTTGCCTACCCAGTGACCACCCCGCTGGCAGGACTGGCCTGTCGGCAGGGCGTTGCCACCCCCGGCGCGGCGGGCGGGCGGAACCGTCTAGAATCACCTGGCGACGCTGACGCGCGTCCTGTCCGCCTGGCTCGTCCCCGGAGAATCACGTGAAGACCCTTGTCGTTATCCCGACCTACAACGAGGTCGAGTCCCTGCCGGGCGCCCTGGACCGGGTGCGCCAGCACGCGCCCGCCGCACACGTCCTGGTCGTGGACGACTCCTCCCCGGACGGGACCGGTGCCCTGGCTGACGAGCGCGCCTCGCGCGACGACCACGTCCACGTCCTGCACCGCAGGCAGAAGAACGGCCTGGGGCCGGCCTACCTGGCGGGCTTCGACTGGGGTCTGAAGGCCGGCTACGAGCTCCTGGTGGAGATGGACGCCGACGGCTCCCACCGCGCCGAGGACCTGGTCCTGCTCATCCAGCGCGCCGAGATGGCCGACGCCCCGGACCTGGTCATCGGCTCACGCTGGGTGGCCGGCGGGGCCACCCAGGGCTGGAGCGCCCGGCGTGTGGCCCTGTCCCGCGCCGGGAACCTCTACGTCAACGTGGTACTGGGCACACGTGTCAGGGACGCCACCGCGGGCTTCCGGGTCTACCGCGCCGACATCCTGCGACGCCTGGACCGGAGCCAGGTGCGGGCCCTGGGATACGGCTTCCAGGTCAATATGACCAAGGTCGTGGAGGACATGGGAGGCCGGATCGTCGAGATGCCCATCACCTTCGTGGAGCGCCAGGCCGGTCAGTCCAAGCTGAGCGGGGGCATCTTCACCGAGGAGCTGGCCCTGGTCACGCGGTGGGGGCTGGCCCGGCGCGCCCACCAGGTCGCCGCCGCGGCCCGGCGCACGGCATCCCGCCTGCGTCGTGGCCGGGGGTGAGCGGCGTGGCAGCCCCGAAGCCCCCCTCACAGGACGACGGCGGGGGCACGAGCCTGCGCGCCGTCGCCCAGCAGCTCAAGCACCGCCTCCACACGGCCCGGGTGCGCCTGGCCGCCCGGCGCCTGGCCAGCGCCCACGACCGTATCGCCCGTAGGGCCCAGGAGGTCCCCTACGTGTGGGACCGGGACCGCTACGACGCCGGGATCGGTCACGCCGCTGACTCCAACTCCTCGACCTTCGTGGTCAACCACCTCCTCTGGTCCCTGCCCCAGGCGCGCGACGCCGTGCCCGCGCTTCAGGCCCCCAAGGTGCTCTGGGCCCTGTGGACCGGGGACAACCCCGTCACCCCCAGGCGCCGGGAGAGCCTGGACGTCCTGGCCGCGGACAACCCCGACCTGGAGATCAGGGTGGTCACCCCCGCCAACATCCAGGAGCACGTCGTCGCCGACCACCCGCTCCACCCGGCCTACGAGCGGCTGTCGTACATGCACCGCTCGGACTACCTGCGCGCCTACCTCATGCTGCACCACGGAGGGGTCTACTGCGACATCAAGCAGTACACGCGGCCCCTGTCGGTCCTGGTCGACCAGCTCAACGCCGACCCGGACCTGTGGGCCTGCGGGGCGGCGGAGAGGGCCCCCGAGCACACCGGGCCGGCCTTCGGGCCGCTCGGGCAGGACCAGCGGCGCTACTTCCGCCAGGAGCTCTCCCAGTTCTGCTTCGCCTTCAAGGCCCGCACCCCCCTGGCCGTGGAGTGGGTCGCCGAGGTCGAACGGCGCCTGTCCTACTTCCAGGACCTGCTGGAGCTGCAGGAGACCAGCCAGCCCTACGGAACGAACCCCGACTACCCCGTGCCCTGGAGCGCCCTCATGGCCTTTGTCTCCACCCCCCTGAGCCTGAAGTACCACGACCACGTCCGCGCCGACCCCACCGTCCAGATCGACTGGCAGCCAGGAGGGTACCGGTGAGGCCGTGCCCACCCCGCACCACCGACCGCCCAGGAGGAACCATGAGCAGCACCACCATGCTGTACGTCCAGCCGCAGGGCCACGGCTGGGGCCCCGTCAACACCATGGTGCGCCTGGCCGCGCGCCTGCTGGAGGCCGACCTCATGGTCGTCCCCGACACGCCGCTGGGCCAGGCCGCCAAGCTGCGCCTCCTGCTGCCCCGGATACGGGGACGGGACACGCTCCTGGTGGTCGCCGCCGTCCCCGAGCACCTCAACGCCGTCCTGTGCGTGCCCGGGCTGCGCCACCGCTTCAGGACCGTGGCCGGGTGGGTCATTGACTGCTGGTGGACGGACCGGGTCCCCGTCGCGGTGACACGCGGACGGCTCTACGACCGCCTCCTGGTCACCGAGAAGGGCGTGGTCCCCCACTGGCAGCAGGCCAGCGGGCTGCCGGTGACCTGGCTCCCGCTGGGCACGGACGCGCTCGCGGCGTGGCGGCGCCGCGTCGTCAAGGACGACTCCGGCCCCCGGGGCGCCGACCCCGTGGGCGTCCCCGCGGACGGCCCCTGGGACGGGGGCCGTCCGGTGGACCTCCAACGCATGGGACGCCAGGCCCCCGCCTGGGACGACGACGCCGCCCTGGCCCGCTGCGCCGCCGACCACGGGCTGGTCATGGGCGCCCGCCCGCCCTTTGGCGCCACCGCGGCGGCCTCCTACCGCAACGTCCTGGACTCCTACCGCCGGGCCAAGGTCGTCCTGGCCTTCACCAACCTGGTCTCACCGGCCGAGTACACCCACCCCACCCGCGAGTACGTCACCTCCCGGTGGCTGGACGCCCTGGCCGGCGGTGCCCTGGTGGCGGGGCGGCGTCCCCGTGAGGAGGGCAGCGACGAACTGCTGTGGGAGGGGGCCACCGTGGACCTGCCGGTTGACGACCTCGAGGCGGGTATGGTCCAGCTGGCGCTGCGTCTGGCCGACTGGTCGCCCAGGGAGGCGCTCGCCCTCCAGGCTAAGGCCCTGCGCCGCTTGGACTGGCGCCTGCGCCTGCGCGTACTCGCCACGGAGCTGGGCCTGGAGTGCCCCGCCCTTGCGCGCTCCGAGCACCACCTGGCAGCCGCCCGGCAGGAGGCGGAGCGTGAGCTGGCCGCTGCCGATCAGGAGATGGAGCGTAAGGTGATTGCCGCCTTGGAGAGGTCGGAGCGTGAGCTAATCGCCGTCCTGCAGAAGGCTGAGCCTGAGCTGGACGCCGAGCTGGAGGGGGAGCGTAAGTTGGCGGCCGCCCGGCAGGGGGCGGGGCCTGAGCTGGCTGCCACCCAGTCGGAGCCTGAGCTGGACTCCGAGTCGGAGGCGGGGCCTGAGTCGGAGGGGGAGCAGTGAGCGCCCTGCCCCGCCTGTGCCTGGTCTCGGGTGCTGACCGGATCCGCTACCGCTCCCACGTCAACCAGGCGGTCTACGCCCAGGAGCACGGGTACGACTACCGGTTCGACCTGGGGGTCAACCTCGGCGGCCTGCGCAGCCACTTCGACATTAAGCTGCGGGTGCTCCAGCGCCTCGGGCCGCTCTACGAGTGGGTGATGTGGGTCGACGACGACTGCTGGTTCACCGACTTCCGCCCGGGGATCCTGGAGGCGGTGCTGGAGGAGGCCACGGAGCGCGACGCCGACATTGTCATCGCCCGGGGCGCCCGCGAGCCCCGGGGGTTCTCCAGCTTCCTCAACTCCGGCGTCATCCTCCTGCGCCGCAGCCAGGCCGCCACCAGCCTCCTGGAGGGGGTGCTCACCGAGCCCATTGACGACGTCGAGCGCTGGTGGGACGAGAAGCGCCTGGGTATCTTCACCCACGGCGACCAGGATCAGATCGTCAAGGTCCTCCACGACCGGGACCTGCTGGGGCGTACCTGGCTCACCGACCCCCAGCGCCTCAACTCCCGCACCCACCTGTACACCGCCTCCGCCCAGGACGCCCTGGTCTGCCACTTCGCCGGCCACTACGACCGGGAGCTCTCCGTGGCCTACTTCGCCCGGGACTACCACCTCTCCCCGGACCTGCTGCCCTGGGAGGTGGCCAGGAGGTACGGCATAACCACCCGGCCCATGAGCCCCGCGGAGATCCGCCTGCGCCAGGAGCGACGTGACCTGCGCGGACGCCTCAAGCCCTATCTCAAGCCCCTGCGCGACCGGCTCCGTGAGGTCAGGCGCCGCTGACGCCGTCGGCGTGCCCCACAGCAGGCCGGGGGCGCCGGCCCGGAACGCGGTGACGATGTCGTCGGGGTAGACGACCAGGCAGCGGGCCGGGTGCGCCAGCCCGGAGGGGTGACGCCGTCGGCGTGCCCCGGCTCAGCGGACCGCGCCCCCCGCTGGGCGGCGGAGCCCCAGCGACCAGGGGGCGAGCCACCTCACCGGGACCGCCACCGCGTGGCACACCCCGACCGTCACCAGGGCGACGCCGAGCGCCCACAGGCTGGAGGGGACCGGCCAGGCCTCTGCGCCGACGCGCCCCAGGACCATCTGGAGGGCGATGACCACGAACTTGTGCAGGCACAGGATAATGAGGCTGTCGCGGCCTACACGCTCCAGCCACCGCCCCCAGGGACGTGGCAGGGACCGGGCCAGGAGCACCAGGCCCCCGCTGCCCGTGAGCGCGCCCAGGAGGAAGAGGGGGTAGCTCTCCCCGTAGGCCTTGGTGACGTAGTCAACGGGGGACTGGCTGAAGGCGATGAGGGCCGTGGCCGCCCAGCAGGCGGTCCCGGCGGCGGCCTCCAGCCAGGGGGGCGTGGACGGGTGGGACCGGCGCCTGGGGACGTCGGGTAGGGCAGGTGCCCTGTGGCTGGTGGAGGCCTGGCCGCGGCCCGGGGCACGCCTGGACGCCGGTGCGGCGCGGCGCCCGCCTACCTCCCCCGTCGGGACGGGCGGGTCCAGGACCTCCGCGGCCGGGTCGTCGACGCGCACCTCCCCCGCCGGGGCCAACGCCCCCGTGCGGGTGGATCCCCTGGTGCGCGTGGATCCCCCGGTGCGCCCGGCCGCGGCACCCAGCAGGGGCCCGCGCAACCACGCCCCGATAAGGAAGAAGGGCATGAGCACCACGACCCGTTCCAGCGACCAGGGCAGGGCCGGGGTGGTGCGGGCGGCCGCCCACCAGGACAGGCCCACCGAGGCCAGGACCCACACCGGCAGGGGCACCCGGGCCAGCTCCACCCCCAGGCGCTCCACCCCGGTGGCCAGCAGGTAGGCCACCGTAATGGCCGGGAGGAACCACAGGGGCTTGTTCCAGTCCATGAGGTGCTCGGAGGGGTTGGCCCACACGATCCCCCACAGGTCCTGTGACAGCGAGGTCGGCCCCCGGCGGTGCAGGATCTGGGCCGCCAGGCCCCCCACGACGTCGAACAGCACCACGCTCACCAGCGCCCAGGTGAGGTAGGGCACCAGGATGGTGCGTACACGGCCCCGCAGCCACGCGGTCAGGGAGCGTCCTCGGGTGCGGTGGACCAGCCCGGACAGGAGGAAGAAGGCGGGGACGTGGAAGGCGTAGATAAAGGTGAAGGCCGTGGGGTGCCCGTCCCAGGGCAGGTAGGCGTGGCCGATGACGATCATGAGCATGGCGGCGCCCCGGGCGACGTCGATCCACGGCACCCGTCCTCCGACGCGCTCGGGGCCGGCGTGCCGCGGCTGGCTCATCCCTGGTCTCCCGGGTCCGTGCCGCGGGTGCGCAGCACCGGTCTGGGCAGGATCCCGCGCAGGCCGTTCCAGGCCAGGTTCACCATGTGCGCGGCCACCTCCTCCTTGCTCAGCCTGCGGTTCTCCAGCCACCACTGGGAGGGCAGGGCCACGATCCCCACGAGCATCTGGGCGTACAGGGGCGCGGTGCGGGGGTCGAGCTGGTGGGCCTTGAAGTGGGTGGCGAGTATGCCCGAGACCTGCACCGCCAGGTCCGCCAGCAGCGTGGAGTAGGTGCCGCTGGAGCGGTCGTTCTCACTGGAGAGGATGCGGAAGCCCTCGGTGTGGTCCTCGATGTAGGTCAGCAGGGCCAGGGCGGCGTGCTCCAGGATGACCGACGGGGAGGCGTCGGACTCCAGGGCGCCGGTGATGGCGGCGTAGATGCAGGTCAGCTCACGGTCCACAATGACGGCGTAGAGCCCTTCCTTGCCTCCGAAGTGCTCGTAGACCACCGGCTTGGAGACCTTGGCCCGGGAGGCGACTTCCTCGATGCTGGTGGCGTCAAAGCCCTTCTCCGCGAAGAGCCCCCGTGCCACGGCAATGAGCTGCTCACGCCGCTCTCCCGCGCTCATCCTGGTCCGCTTGCTCGCCATGGGAACTATTGTGCCGTCCTACGGCGTCCTTCAGCCGACCGGGGGCACCGGCGTCGCGGTCTGTCTGCCCACCCGGCTGCCCGCAGCGTGGTTCACCGGGGACGTACGCTGACGCGGATACGGGACCCAGCCCAGGAGTGGCGCAATGGCGCGGACGTACCTTAACCACGGGGGACGTACCCTAAAGGTACGTCCCCCGTGGCTAAGGTACGTCCCCGCCGTCTAAAGGAAGGTGTTAGGCCTGCTTGTAGCGGTAGACGTTCGTCTCGCGCAGCTCGAAGCCCGCCCGGCGGTAGAGGCGGTTGGCGGCCTCACGGCTGGGACGGCTGGTGAGGTCCACGGTACGGGCGCCAATACTCGTGGCGTGGGCGACGGCGGCCTCCACCAGGGCCTGCCCGGCGCCCCGGCCGCGGGCCTGGCCGTCCACGACCACGTCCTCGACCCAGGCGCGCAGGCCCGTGGGGATGGTGAAGGTCGCCAGGGTGAGCATGCCCAGGATCGGCGCGGCGGCCCCGGCGGCAGTCCCGGCCCCCTGGGCGCCCGGGCTGGCCTGGCCAGCGGCCCCTGTCGGTGCGTCGGCGTCGGGCCTGAAGACAAAGAGGAAGACGCCGGGCTGGGCCACCAGGTCCGCGCACTGCTGCGCGGTCAGGGCCGGGGCGGTGCGGGAGAGCTGCGGGATGAGGCGTTCCATTGCCTCGACGAGCTCAGGGGTGGAGGAGGTGACCAGCTCAACGCTCATGACGTGCCTTTCGGATGGGGACGAACGCACCTACTGTTCCACATCCCCGCCCCGGGCGGTGGGGCGGAGGCGCGGGCGTGGCGCCCGGGGATCAGGCCACGTGCGTGGCGTCCAGGAGCCTGCGAGGGCTCGACGCAGGGGAGTGCGCCCGCCGGTCGGGCTACCCCGGTTCCCCTAGGCGGCGGCTGTAGAGCTTGGTGAGCGCGGAGGCCAGACAGGGGCTACCCCGGTGCCCCTAGGCGGCGGGGCCCATAATGGCGGCCTGGACCAGGGTGGTCCCGGTGGCCAGGTCGCGCAGGCGCAGCACGTAGGGGTGGTCCACGACGAAGTCAATGGGCTTGCTCTGGTCGGGGGCGGCCCCGGCCGTGAGGCCCACCTCCGTCAGGGCGGCGGCGACGGTGCCCTCCTCGTCCACCAGGAGGCGCACCTGCTGGACCACCTGGCTAATGGACAGCCCGAGGGCGATCCCGTCCAGGCTGGAGGTGTCCAGGCCCAGCGCCTTGAGCATCTCCAGGAGCTCGACGGGCCCGGAGGTCAGGTCGAGCTTGGGCAGGACGATCTTGACCTCGTTCTGGTCCGAGCCTGCCGCGGCCTGGTCCAGGGCGGCGGAGGCCTGGGCCCAGGTGGCGGGGGGCAGGTCGGCGGGGCTGGTGCCCTGGTTGGGCAGGACGACGTCCATGGCCAGGCCCTGCCCGTCGAGCTCCCCGCCCTGGTAGCCCAGGCGTACGGCGGCCCAGCCCTGGCCGTAGGCGTAGGGGATGATGCGGGTGCCGTGCATGAACTTGGTCTGGGTGGTGGAGCCGTCGGCCCGGGTGAAGGTGCCCTCCCTGGTGTCCTCGGCCTTGAAGGGCGTGTCCCACTGGGCGGCGAAGAGCAGGGCGTTCTGGAGGACCAGGGCGGTGTCGCCGGTGACCTGGACGCCGGTCTTCTTGATCAGCCCGGCGGTGTTCTTGTCGGCCCACTTACTGAGGTTGTCCGCCAGGTCGCCTAGGGGGACCTTCTCGATCTGGGCGGAGAACCAGCGCAGGACGGTGTCCAGGTAGGTCTGGCTGACGGTAAGGTCCTTACGGTCGACCACGACCACGTGGTTGGCCACGTGCACCAGGGGCGTCTCAGGGGGCTTGCCGGGGTCGAAGCCGTCCAGGGAGCGGTCGTTGCGGTTCAGGGCGGTCTGGACGGCCGACCAGGTCTGGTCGCGTTCCTGACCGCTGACTCCCAGGAGCTTGTCGTAGCCCTGGGTGGTAGCGTCCGTGGCGCCGTCGGCCACCAGGGCCAGCGCCAGGGCCAGGCTGAGCGGGGAGGCCAGGGCGTTGGTGCCGGGGCTCTGGGTCAGCAGGTGGTTCAGGAGCTGTGCCCCCAGCTCGTCGCAGGCGGTCACGGCGTCGGCCAGGGAGGTGCGTACGCTGTCCAGGGACACGGTCTCACGGGTGACCGTGGAGGTCAGGGGCGTGCCCGTGGCCGAGGAGGAGCACGAGGCAAGGAGGGCGCTCGCCGTCGGGGCCAGCGCGGCCAGGGCCAGGAGGGAACGACGACTCGGCTGGCGTGTGTGCGGACTCATACTAAGAGGCTATCAGGAGACTGGTGTCACTGGTACGTACCACCCCGGGCCTGCCCTCCCCGTTCCTGTTCTTCCCTATCCTTCCCCTCCCGCCCCCTTCCGCGAGAACGGTACTTATTCGTCGTGAGAACGGTACTTGTTTGCCGTGAGAACGGTACTTATTGCTCGTGAGAACGGGGGTGCGGGACCGGCCTGGGTGTGTCAGGAGGTGGTGGGGTCCATGACGGTGGCCTGGACCAGGGTGGTCCCGGTGGCCAGGTCGCGCAGGCGCAGCACGTAGGGGCGGTTGACGATGAAGTTGGTGGGATCGTCCTGGACAGGCGCGCACCCGCGCATGGTCGCCGCCTCCGTCAGGGCCGCGGCGACGGTGCCCTCCTCGTCCAGGATCAGGCGCGTCTGCTGAACGACCTGGCTGAGGTAGAGCCCCGGGGCGATCCCCTCCAGGCCAAAGGTGTCCAGGCCCAGGTCGTGGAGCAGGCCCAGCAGGTCGGTAGGCCCGGAGACCAGGTCCAGCACGGGCAGGGCGATCCTGACCCTGCGGTAGTCCGGGCCCTTCATCTGGCCCGGCCCAGCCACCTCCGCCCGACCTGGACTCGTGGCCTGGTCCAGCCCAGCCACCTCCACCCGACCCACCCCAACTGCCCGACCCGCTAGCCCAGCTGCCCGACCCGCTAGCCCGGCTGCCCGGTCCAGGGCGGCGGAGGCCTGGGCCCAGGTGGCAGGGGGCAGGTCGGCGGGGCTGGTCCGCCGTCGGGGCAGGACGACGTCCATGGCCAGGCCCTGCCCACGGGGCCACCCTCCGCCCTGCCCGTCCTGGTAGTCCAGGCGTACGGCGGCCCAGTCCCGGCCGCGGGCGTAGGGGATGGTGCGGGTGTCGTTCATGAACTGTGCCCGGGTGGTGGAGCCGTCGGCCCGGGTGAAGGTGTCCTCCGCGGTGCCCTCGGCATTGAAGGGCGTGCTCCAGCGGGCGGCGAAGAGCAGGGCGTTCTGGAGGACCAGGGCGGTGTCGCCGGTGACCTCGATGCCGGTCTTCTTGATCAGCCCGGCGGTGTGCTCCTGGGCCCAGGCGCTGAGGTTGGCTGCCAGGTCGCCTACGGGGACCTTCTCGACCTGGGCGGAGAACCAGCGCAGGACGGTGTCCAGGTAGGCCTGGCTGACCGCCACCTCCTCACGGTCGACCACGACCACGTGGTTGGCCACGTGCACCAGGGGCGTCTCAGGGGGCTTGCCGGGGTCGAAGCCGTCCAGGGAGCGGTCGTAGCGTCCCAGGGCGGTCTGGACGGCCGACCAGGCCCGGTCCCGGTCCCGCCCTCCTGCTCCCAGGAGGCGGTCGTAGCCCTGGGTGGCGGCGTCCGTGGCGCCGTCGGCCACCAGGGCCAGCGCCAGGGCCAGGCCCAGGGGACAGACCAGGATGTTGGTCCCAGGAGCCTCGGCCATGAGGTGGCCCAGGAGCTGAGCCCCCAGATCGTCGCAGGCGGCCACGACGTCGGCCAGGGAGGTGCGTACGCTGTCCAGGGACACGGTCTCACGGGTGACCGTGGAGGTCAGGGGTATCCCCGGTGCTGGCGGCAGACGCGGGCAGGCCTCCACCGAGGGGCGGGAACGACGGGGACGCGTCTTTTTCCAGGTGACGGGCACCGGGAGCAGACGTGTGCGCAGTCTCATAGCCGGAGGCTACACCCCCACCTGGGCACCCGGAGCTGGCCGACCTCGGCCACGCCCACCGAGGACTCCGTCCCATCCCCGAGAGCGCCGGGAGCTGGCCGGGCCCTCGGTAGGGGCATCGCCCCTGGGCCCCCACCCTTGGGAGCACTGGGAGCTGGCTTTTCGGGGTCTAGTCGCCCACTACCCTGGTTGCCCACCCCTGAGAGCGCTGGGAGCTGGCCCCTGGTGGGCGCCCCAGGCCGAGTTGCACATTCTTTTTACAATCAGCGATCAGTAAACGGCTTAATCGCGGGGATTCATCAGGCAGCTCGGGGCCCGGAAACCAGGATGAATGTGCAACGGCGCCCGAGTTGCACATTCATCTTGCCCACCTCCGCCTCCCGGGCCGGGAAACCGTTGGAATGACGCCACTGGCTCGCCACCGGCTCCAGGATGAATGTGCAGGTGCCGGTGACGGACGGCCGAGGAGCGTCGAGTACCCTGTGAGGCAGGCCGAACGTCCCAACTTCGCCAAGGAAGGCAACCATGACCGACGCCGCCTCTGTCACACCCGACCACACCGCCCCAGCCACTCCCGCACCGGCGGCCCTCACACGGGCCACCCCCACGTCAGCCGCCCCTGCACCTGCTACCCCCGCACCGGCCACCCACGCGCCAGCCGCACCAGCCACCTCCCTCCCGCCCGTGCCGACCCTCACCGAGGTCCGGCCCGTACCCGCCACCCCGGCCGTGCCCGTCCCCGCCCCGGTCCCCAGCGGGGCACCCGCCGTCCTGCCCGACGAGCACACCTACACCGCCGACGAGCTCTTCTTCTCCACCACGGACTCCGCTGGACGTATCCGTCGCGCCAACGCGATCTTTATGCGCCTGTCCGGCTACCCGCGGGGGGCGCTGGTGGGGCGCGCCCACAACGTGGTGCGTCACCCCGACATGCCCGCCGGGGCCTTCCGCTCCATCTGGGAGGACCTGGAGGCCGGGAACGCCGCCAGCGCCTACATCACCAACCGCTCCTCAGACCGCGGGCGCTACCGGGTCTTCGCCACCATCGTCCCCAGCGGGGACGGCTACCTCTCGGTGCGCACCCTGCCCATGCTCACCGGCCTGCGCGACGCCGTCGAGGCCGCCTACACCCGCGTCCGCGAGGTAGAGGCCGCCTCCGCCGCCTCCGGCTCCACCCGCCGGGAGGTCGCCGCCGCCGGGCAGGCCGCCCTCCTGACCGAGCTGGGTGCCTTGGGCTACCGCGGCACCGTGGACTTCACCCGTCAGACCCTGCCCGCCGAGGTCGCCGCCCTGGTCGCCTCGGGGGTCAATATCCCCCGCCGTCCTGACGCCACCGGGCCGGTCGCCACCATCCTGGCCCAGATGGACGGGATCGAGGAGGGCACCGCGGGGATGGTCTCCCTCCTGGACGTGCTCGCCCGCCTCGTGGGGCTCCTGGGGCGTCGCGCCAGCGCGGTCACCGCCCTGTCCGACCGCCTGGGCCGCTTGCGCGAGAGCCTGCGCGGCGTCGTCGCCGACGTGGAGCGCCTGGCCCCGGGGGAGGCTGACGCCGTCCGTCTGCGCTACCGGCAGGTCGACTCCCTCGTCCTGGAGTGCTTTGAGGAGCTGCGCCCCCTGGCCGGGCAGATTACCGAGCTGCGTGGGGACGTGGACTCCGTCCGCTTCGGCATCGCCCTGACCCGCCTGCACAACCTGGCGGCAGGGTTCTTCGCCCTCCAGATCCTGGACGGGCAGGACGCGCTGGAGGAGAACGACGCGGTGGGCTCCCTGGCGGAGCTCGTCTCGGCCCTGTCCGACGGCGCCGCCAGCCTGACCGACCGGCTCGCCCTGCTCGATGCCCGCCGCGAGCTGGTCGGGGGTGACCTCGACGCCGTCGCACAGGCCCTGACTGCCACCCACGCCCCGCTGCTGGACCTCCTGGAGACGGCCGACCTGGCCGGTGCCGGGAGGTGCCAGAGCGTGGGCGCCGCCCGGGCCCTGCTCGGTGACGGCTTCCCCGAGGCGCTTGACCTGGCCGACCTGGCCGGTGCCGTGCGCGACCTGGCGGTCCCCTACGAGGCCGAGGACCTCCGGGAGAGGCTGCGCCAGGTACGCGAGGCGCTGGCCGAGCTCTGAGGGCGTCCCGACCCCTCCCCGCGAGAACGGTACTTATTGCTCGCGAGAACGGTACTTGTTTGCCGTGAGAACGGTACTTGTTCAGGACTCCCGTCTCACTCGCCCCGGACCACCTGGATACCCGGGTGGGCCGAGGTCCCGCCCGGCTCAGGCCACCCGGCTCTCAGGCCGCCCGGCTCTCAGGCCACGGGACCGCCCGTCGCGGCCACCACCGCTCCCGGACCGGCCCAGCTCGACCAGGACCTCGGCGTGGCCGGTGTGGGGGAACATGTCAAACAACCGTGCCCGTCTCACCCGCAGCGAGGGCATGGCCGCCAGGTCGCTGACCAGGGATGACGGGTTGCAGGAGGAGTAGAGGACCCGCCCCACCCCGCTGGCCTCGATACGCTGCGCCAGGTCGGGCCCGATCCCGCGCCGGGGAGGGTTGACCACGAGCAGGTCCGGCACGTCCCCGGACCTCGGGTCCAGGACCCGGGCGTCACCGGCCTCGAACCACACCCGTCGCGGGTCCAGGCCCATGAGGCGGGCGGAGGCCTGGGCCCCGTGGATAGCCGACGCCGAGAGCTCCACGCCGCGTACCTGCGCGCCGTGCAGGGCCGGGTGCGAGGCCAGCGCCAGGGCGAAACCGCCGACTCCGCAGAAGAGGTCCCACAGGCACAGGGGGACGGCGCCCCGCTCGCTGCCGGCACCAGCCCGCCCGGCGTCGGCCCGCCTGGCACCGGCCCGCCCGCCACCGGCCCGCCCAGTGCCAGTTCGTCGGGTTGCCACCTGCCCGGCACCAGCCACCTGCCCGCCTGCCATCCATCCGGCACCGGTCCGTCCGGCGTCGGCCCCGGCCCGCCCGCCAGCTACCCGCCGCCTCGACGCCCACTGGGCCGCCCACTGACGGGCGGTGGCGTAGAGCTCCTCGGCCACGGCGGTGTTCGTCTGGAAGAAGGAGCGGGTGGGCAGCAGCAGGGGCAGCACCGTCTCCTCTGCCTTCCTGCCCTCCGGCCGTCCGGGAACGTCCTGCGCCGGTAGGAGCAGGTCCATCTGGAGGCGGTCGGACATCCCCTCCGCCAGCCCCAGGAGGATCTCCTCCTCACCCTCCAGCACGGCCTGGCGGACCGGTTGGATATTGGTGCTCATGACCTCAAGCTGTGGCAGGGCCCGGCGTATCCGCGGCAGCGCCCGACGCAGCGTCCCCACGTGCCGATGGGAGCGCAGGACCCATCGGACCATGAGCGCCCCCGTCGGCGAGGCGGTCAGGAGGAGGTACTTCAGCTCCCCCCGGTCGGCCGCAATGTGGTAGGGCTCCAGGCCGAGCCCGGTAACGAGCTGGCCCAGGACCGGCAGCGACTCCTGGATCGCGTCCACGTGGAGCGGGCAGCCGCGCAGGTCCAGACTGCCCCCGAAGCGGTCGGCCAGCCCCAGGACGGGGGTGGACACGCTCCCGGAGACCGCCATCTTGGCCTTGTTGCGGAAACCGGTCGGGGCGCTGCCAGCTGGCGGGAGCCAGGTGTCACGAGCGACCGGGGCGGGTCCGTCGGCCAGGAGACTGGCCACCTGCGCCTGCTTGGCGGCCAGCTGCTCGGGGAGGGGACGCGCCAGGTCCGGGCAGGAGCGGCACTCCCCGGCGTCGTGCAGGGAGCAGACCGTCCGTGAAGGCGCCCGTGGGGAGGGGGCCGAGCGGGCACGGCCCGCCGTCGGGTGTGGTGGGCGTCCCATGCGTCTCCTGTCTTCCTAGGCTGTGTGCCGGTTGTGCGAGGCTGCCGACGGCGTCCGGCGCGGAGGCGGACACGCCCCTCGCCGAATCTTATGTAATAAATATCACTTATAGGTCCGTAGGGGCGGACGCCGACCCGGCCGCCCCAACCGACCCAGAAAACCTCAGCCGAGCCCGGGTCCCAGAGCGGTGGCCCGAAGGTGCTTCGCAGACGACCTGGACGGCAGTATCCTGCTGTGTGATTGTGGGGAGGCTGTCCTCCTCGGTGGAGTCGTCCGGCGTTTTCCAGGATTTATGGACCATTTTATGTGGGTGTGATATTTCTATATTATTGTAGCGAGGGTTTCTAACCTTTGCGGTCGATCCGGGTCGAGGCGATGGATACACACCTGTGTCCAGGTGGGTACGCGCCTGCACCCGCCGGAGAATATGACGAGGCCCGCGTCCGAGGTCTACCTCGGCCCGCGGGCCTTCGTCGTCGAGGGGCTCGCTCCCGGGTTCCCATTCCTGGGGGAGCTCCCTCCTTCGCCAGAACGCTCCGTGCGGGCTCCCTTGGACCCGTACAGTGCTCGGTCAGGGTAGGTCGTCGGGTTCCCCAACCCTCGCGACCCGTTCCGTCCGGCGGCAAGAACAATACAACGCCTCCTGCCTGTGAGAAGACCCTATATATGCCTGGGAAGCTGCTGGGAGATGGGGGGCGAATGGGCTCGTTCGGCGGGTGACCAGGTACTGAGCGCGCCTTCCGCCCGTGAAAGGCGGCAGACTGGGGTCATGAGTGAGCCCATTATCACACTATCTGACCCCTCCGCCGTGCCCGACGACGCCCGGACGGGCCCGGCCGCGGCCGACGGCCCGGTCGTCCTGCCGCGCACGGGCATCGGGACGGACGTCCACGCCTTCGCCGCGCCGGACTCGGGGACGCCCCTGCGTCTGGCGTGCCTCGAGTGGCCCGGTGAGGTGGGGCTGTCGGGGCACTCCGACGGCGACGTGGTGGCCCACGCCTGCGCCGACGCCCTCTTCTCAGCCGCCGGGCTGGGGGACCTGGGGAGCAACTTCGGCACCTCCGAGCCCCGGTGGAAGGGGGCTGCCGGGGCGGTCCTCCTGGCCGAGGCGGCACGACGGGTGCGCGAGGCCGGCTTTGAGATCGGCAATGTCGCGGTCCAGCTCGTGGGCGAGCGGCCCCGGGTGTCCGGCCGCGCCGCCGAGGCCGGTGCGGCCCTGAGCCGGGCGGTGGGCGCCCCGGTGTCCTTCTCCGCCACCACCACCGACCACCTCGGGTTCCTGGGGCGCGGGGAGGGGCTCCTGGCGGTCGCCACCGCCCTGGTCTACCCGGGATAGGCGGCCCCCGCACCCGCCAGGTCGGCCCTCGCCCTCAGCGCCCTCCTGGCCGCCGTCGGCGGCGGCCCCCGCACCCGCCCCGGGACCGGGGGGCGCATGGACGTGGGCCGCGCCCTGACCTAGCGCCCCCGCACCCGCCCCGGGACCGGGCCGCGGAGGGCGGGTATGTTTGGGCCGTGAGTGATCTCCAGCCTGGCACGCCGTCCCTGCGCCTGTACGATTCGGCCGCCCGCGCCGTCGTCCCCCTGGCGCCCACTGTCACGCCCGGAACGGTCACGATCTACCTGTGTGGGGCCACCGTCCAGGGGTCCCCGCACATTGGGCACATGCGCAGCGCCATCGCCTTTGACGTGCTGCGCCGCTGGCTGGAGCGCTGCGGCCAGGAGGTCCGCCTCATCCGCAACGTC
>ERZ772927.493-NODE-493-length-16103-cov-3.91251_pt1 | contig 16103 bp, 8 predicted proteins | sample MGYA00512115_ERZ772927 | MGnify/ENA primary metagenome ERZ772927 (study PRJEB29015, sample SAMEA2737924) | human oral metagenome | biome: human oral; feature: human-associated habitat; material: dental | place: China | collected 2013 ... | reverse complement strand
TACCTGGGCAGCGCCCTGCCGGCCGCCGCCCGCCTCAGGACGAGGGCCGTGGTCGGCCGCCCACTGAAGTCATCGACCCGACTCGCGCCCGTCTCCACCTGGGGTGCGGTGGCGGTCAGCTGGTCGAACAGGGGATCCACCTGGTAGTCGGCCAGGTGGTCCCGCCATGCGGCCACTTCCCGGCTGCCCATGAGGGTTCCGTGAGCCAGGCGGATGACAGCCTCATCGCTCAGCTCGACGATGGCGTCATCGGCATCCAGCAGTGCTCCGTCCTCGACTGGCCGGAACGCCACCTGCTCGCCGCCACCGGCAGGAGTCATGAGCCACACGAGCCGGGTGACGAGCAGACCCACCAGAGGGTGGCCGCGCAGCAGCGTCCGCCAGTCGGCACCGGTCCAGGTCCGTCCGCCGCACATCGCCTCATACAACCGGGCGGACTGGAGGGTCAGGACCGCTTTGGCATCCTTGCGTGCTGTGCGCAGCTGCTTCTTAGCCGCATCAGCGTTGAGACTGCTCTCGGATACGCGCGCTTCGGGCAGGGTCTTGAGGGTCTTCCCGGAGGAATCGGTCAGCACGATCCTGAGCTCGGGAGTGAGCCGCCCGGTGAACTCGCGCTCCCCGTAGCTCAGGCGCAGCAGGCCGTCAGGATCGAGGCCACCGGTGGGAACGGTCCGATCCGCGAGCTCCTCAGCGCTCCAGCCGCGCCACTGCGCGACCTGCTCGACCAGGCCGACAGCGGTCTTCTGAATGGTGCGCATCTTGTGCCTGCTGGCAGTGGCCTGCAGCAGGGCGAGAGCATCGGGATGCCCGTTGGCCGCCAGGGCTGCCAGAAGAGCTGCGAGCTGGGCGCGGTGCCCGCCTTGGGGACGCTGCGCCTGACGCATGTAGGCGGAGACCGCATCCGCCAGTTCAGTGCCGTCCATGCGCACGGTCAGAGCCAACAGTCCCTTGTCGGCAATGGCGGAGCCCACGAATAGCCCCCGGTAGTGGCGCAGGGCGCGAGCAACGTGCTCCTCCAGAGGAACCGCGGCCTCCTGGCGCGCACGCTCCACAAGCCACTCCGGCTCCTTCGTTCTGGCGAGGTAGCGCTGGCAGGCGTCGTACTCCTGGCGTCCCGCGGTCTGGGCGCGGGTGCGGCACTCGTCCTCGCTGAGGCCTCGCGTGTCCTGCGCGATCCAGGCCTGCAGGATGTGAGAGCCCAGTGCCGCGGCGTCGGCAGGCTCGAGCCGGTCCAGGTAGAGCTCCCATAGGCCGCGACCGCTCGGATCTTTGAGCTTGTCGGCCATGATCACCCACCAGCGCACGATCTCGGGGGTGACGGCGCCCCCGTCGCGCCACCGCAGTGGTGGCAGGGCATCGAAGTCCAACCAGTCCAGCGAGGCCGGCGGCTTGCTCCTGAGCCCTTTGGCGGCCTCGGCTCCCAAGACCTCGGGTGACAGCAGATCGCCGGCGTCCTCGCCGCAGGCCACCAGCGCGTGCAGGATTGCCGCCCGGGCCGCCGGAGTCCTCTCCTTGGCGGCCGCCCTGCGCAGGGCGGGGATCGCCGCCGGGTCGGCAAGATCTGCGAGCCACTGCGCCGCGGCCTCGCGGGTGGAGGCGGTACCGGTCAGCGACCGCTCCGCCAGCTCGCGCGCACCGGGGTGGGTGCGCAGAACCCTTTGCGCCAAGCGCCGGTTGGTGGCCGCGGCGCCCACGGCCGCGTCCGCCACCGCCGGCAGGAGCTGGGCGGGCAGGACGGGGAAGAGCTCCAGAGCCCTCAGGGCATCGACCGCGTCGGAGGTGTCGCGCAGGCGCTCACCGACCAGGTCGGGATGGGTGGCCGCCCATGCCCAGATCTGCCCGGGGTCGTGCCATTGCCACGCCCACTGCACGAAGTCCGTGCCGATGGGCAGGCCCGCCTCGAGCAGGGCCTGCTCAACGGTGCGCGGGTCAAGGCGGCGCGCGACATCGCCGTACAGCAGCCGCGTGACGCTCGGGTCGTCGGCGTGAGCCTGGAGCCGGCACAGGTGCAGCAGGCGCAGCTCGGGGCATGTGAGCAGCTCGTCCCAGATCGCGTGGCCACCGGAGATGCCCAGGGGCTCATCACTCGTGCCGTCGGCGATCGCCACAATGCGGTCGAGGACGTCGTCGGTGATCTTCTCCAGCTCATGCCGTTGGGACTTGAGGTAGAGGGAATCGACATCCGTCAATTCCTGGATTCTGGCAGTGATCCGCCTGCGTAGCGCTGCTTTGACGGACGCGGCCGAGGGCACGTCCAGAGCCGAGTCGAAGGGAGGCAGGTCGAGAACGTCGGGAACCCGCTCCGAGTCCGCCTTGGCCAGGAGCGTGTCGCGGCGTTCGGTCAACGAGCGCGCCAGACGAGCCGCTGCGGGGTTGACGGCGACGACCTCCTCGAGAATCCGCTCGCCCGCCGGCGTCGAGGCGAGCCAGGTGACGGCCTCTTTGAGGCGTGGCGTTCTGGCGGTGGCAAGCTGCTCGACCAGGGCAGCATCCCGCGCCCGGGCAGGCAGCTCGTCGAGCACTGCGATCGCCGCACGCCGTACGGTGGCGGCGCTATCCACTGCCAGCATCGCCAGGAAACGTGGGCAGCCCGCAGCGGCCTGCGGGTGGGCACCCAGGCGCTTGGCGATGTCCGCCCTCGCCCTGGCGGACAGTGCGGTCAGTGCGTCGGCCGGGATCTGACCATCGTGCGCGGCCAGGTAGTCCTCGATGCCCGGGAGACAGTACTTGGGCTCCTCGGCCGACGCATATACGTAACCCCCATTCGCCTCGGCGATCCAGGCGAGGAGAATGACGGCGGGAACCTGCTCGGCGGGCGCGCCCGTGGCCTCAAACAGAGCCGCGACCGCCGTCGGGCTCCAACGCTCCCGCAGCTCCTGAGCGCTCCTCTTCTCGCTCTCACCCGGCGGGAGCATGTATCTGGCACAGGCAGCGGTCACGGTGACGTCATTGAGGAGCGCGCACAGCCATTCGGGCACACCTGCAGCACACCGGTTGGGAGCGTCGCCGAGGGCGATGAGGAGCCGGCCGAAGCGCTCCCACTGCTCGGGCGTGAGGGAACCACGCAGGTAGAGCAGGGCTCGCAGAGAGCGCACAAGGCTCTCTTCCTCGGGTTCCCCGGGCTCGGGTCCAGCATGCCTTTCCGGAGCACTTACGCCGGCCGCGTGCAGGCGCCGACGCATCTGGGCGCTCAGCTCTACGTCCGGTTCGATCCTGCCGGGGTTGTTCAAGAGTCTGCGGACATCGCTCTGCGCCGGGATGTGCGGGAGCGCCTGCGGATCGGTGCTGTCCAGCACGTAGGCGACGGCGGAGGCATGCAGGTCGTCGCTGACGGCGCGCAGGGGCAGGAGCGCACGTCCGACGAGCTCGCGGGCGGGCGTCGTGTCAGTCATCTGCATTCCCCATTCCACCTGTCCATCTGTCAATTCCGCCTGCCAACCTTCTGCCGATCTTCCGGATGCGGAGCTTGAACGGGCGCCGCACAGGACTCAGGACTATCGCCGCAGGGGCGGTAGGGGTTCAGCATGACATCCACCGCGCGTCTCCTCACCACGGACTGGCATTCTTCTGCCATTGAGGGTCGAATGGCCCCAGAGCCGCCATGGCCTTGTAGTCGGCGTAGCACTCGGCCAGCAGCACGGACGGCACGGCGGCGAGCTCAATCTCTTGACCCTGGCAGGCGAAGGACAGGCCGATGATGGCGCAGGCCATGTTCCCCTCGGGAACCCAGGAGCCGGTGAAACTCAAGACCGCGGTTACGTTCGCGGAGGCGAAGTCCTTGATGTATGTGTCGAAGGTGCCCCCGTCCATGACGGCTCCGCGCCGGTAGCCGCGTGTGGTTGCCGCACCCCGGAGAGTCAAGGTGTCTGTCACATGGCCCTGGAGGTCGATGAGCACCTTCTGCCCCCTGGCAGTATTCGGGAGGGTCGCGCTCAACTGGTCGAACAGAGGCGTCACTTCGTAGTCGGCCATGTGCGCCTGCCACGCCACCGCCTGGTCCGCGCTGACGGCGGTGCGGTGGGCGAGGGCGACGGCTGCGTCATCGCTCAGGTCGAGCTCGGCATCGTCGATTCCGATGAGCGCTCCGTCCTCGGCGGGGCGGAAGGCCACCTGCTCGCCGCCATCGGCAGGAATCATGAGCCACACGAGCCGAGTGACGAGCCGGCCGACGAGAGGGTGCGAGACCAGGTGACGGCGCCATTCTGAGACCGGCCAGGTGCGGCCGGCGCACATGGCCTCATACAGCCGCCCGGACTGCAGAGTCAGGACCGCCCTGGCCTCCTTGCGCGCGGCCGTCAGCTGCTTCTTCGCCGCCTTGACCGCGTCCCCGTCCTCACCGGAACGGGCAGCAGGCAGGGACTTGAGAGTCTTCCCGGCGGAATCGGCCAGCTCGATCCTGAAGTCCGGGGTGAGTCGGCCCATGAACTCACGCGGACCGTAGGACACGTGCAGCAGACCGTCGTCGGAGAATCCTGCGGTCGGGATCGTCCGGTCCGCCAGTTCCTCCGCGCTCCAGCCCCGTTCCTCGGCCACCTCCTGCGCCAGAGCCTCAGCGGTCCGCTGAACGCTGGACATCTTGTGGCGGCGCGCAATGCTGAGAAGCACCTGGAGCGCCTCAGGGCTCGAGTTGGCATGCAGAGCGTGCACCAGCGCCTCGAACTGGGCCCGGCGGCTCGGATTGTCCCGCATGTAGGAGCGCACCAGCCCCGCCAGCTCGCCGCCCTCCATACGCACCGCGAAGGCCAGCAGCCCCTTGTCGGCCATGGCCGAACTCGTATAGGTCCGCCGATGCGCCGCACTCGGCAAATGAGTGTCCTTCACCATCCAGGAGCGTGTCACATGCGCGGAGATCGCAGCGGCGTCCGCCGGCTTCAGGAGAGACAGGTACAGGTCGATGAGCCCGCGGCCGGACGGGTTCTTCAACTTCTCCGCCAGCACCACCCACCACTGGATGATGCGCGGATCAACCGCTGATCCGTCAGCCCATGTCGCGGCCGGCAGCGCCTCCATGTCGAACCAGTTCAGTGACGCCGGAGTCCCGTCCGCCAAACCCCTGACAGCCTCGGCTCCCAATACTTCAGGGGACAGAAGCTCTCCGGCGTCACCGCCGCAGCGGCCCAGGGCGCCCAGCAGAGCGGCCCGCACGACCTCCTTCTTCTCCTTGGACAGTGCCGTGCGCACAGCCGGCACCGAGGCCGCCCGCCCCAACGAGCCGACCCAGGCGGCCGCCGAGACCCGTCCCTCTACGGTTCTGGCGGCAAGACCCTGCTCGGCCAGCTCGCGCACCCGTGGATGGGAGTGCAGCGCCGCCTGGGCCAGCGGACGGTTCACCTTCGAAGAGCCCACGGCGATCTCAGCGATCACGGGCAGCAGTTCGGCAGGAATTCGGGGGAAGGCTTCGATGATCTCCAGAGCGCGCGGTGCTGTTTCGGTGTCTGTCAGGGATTTGCGCAGCAGTTCGAGATGCTCGGCATACCACGGCCAGGACACCTCAGGATCAACGGCGCTGAAGATGTATCCGTGGAAACCGCCGAGGCGCTCAGCCGCATCGGCGGTGAAGCCCAGGCGCGCCATGAGGTTCTCAATGGCCCGAGGATCGGTCCGCGGCCCCGAATAGTGCTCCAGTGTCCGCCAGCACCAGGCCCTCTTCTCCACGGCATGGAGCCGCAACGCATGCGCCAGGGTGAGGCTCGGAGCATGCTGGACGAACCAGAAGGTACTGAACAGGTTCAGGAGCACAGGAGGCCGATCGCTCTTGCCATCGGCGACGGACACCAGCGCATCCAGGAGTTCATCCATGACCTCGAGAAGTTCTCTTATCTGCCCATGAATCCATGAGTACCGGCGCCCATCGGCGCGGTTGGCCATGCGTTCCAGGACGGGGCGCAACTCGGCCTTGATGGGAGCGGCGCCCGGCCCCATCTCCAGAGGCGAGAAAGGCGGCGGCTCAATCGGCTCCTCAGTTCCCGGGTTGATCGCATGATGCCGAGCCCGGGTGCGGGTGATCAGATCGGCCAGCTTCCGATTCACCTCAGCAGTGTGAACAAGCAGATCATCACCGCCGGAGGCCGAGGTCAGGAACTCCACCAGCTCCGAGGAGCGGGACGCCGGGGCCCTGGCCAAGACCGGGGCGAGCCCCTCTGCTCTCACGGCCGGATCGAGATCGCCGAGCATGTCGATCGCCTTTCGGCGCAGCTGCTTGGAAGTCCCCACACTCAGGACCGCAATCAGGTGGGCTCCCGCAGCTGCCCACGGTGCGCTGGCCGCCATGTGCCTAAGCACATTGCGCTGCTCGTCCAGGCTCAGCGCCTGCATGAGAGAACCGGGCAGGGCACTCGCATTCCGAGTGAGATACTCGGTGACACCGGGCAGGTCCGCGGGTGCTGCGTGTTTGACCCACGATGATCTGTCGGTGACGTCGGAATAGGAGGCCAGGAAGAGGATGGAAGGAATATCCGCGCCCTCCACGCCCTCGCCCTCCAGCAGCGACACCAGACGTCGGGCATCCCAGGCCGGTCGCTCCTCGACCAGTCGCTCGGCGAGAAGAACAAGCCGCTCTCGCTCGATAGTCCAGACAACATCGGTCAGGAGAGCACCGAACCAGCCGGACACCTTGTCAGAATTGTCGGAACTGTCGGGAACGGGCGCGCCACGGCTGGCTCCAGTCTGAAGAACGGCGTCCAAGAGCCGACCGAGGCGCACCCATTGAGCAGAGCCGACCGCATTGCTGCGGTAAAGGGAGTCGCGCAGCACGACGATCGAGCGCCCCGCATACTTCTCGATCGTCCACGTGATGCCCACCGCCTGAAGACGCGCAGACCGCTCCTCCTCCAGCTCGAAGAGAGGAGAGGAAGCACCTGGGCTCGCGGGCAGAAGGCACTTGTCCGGATCATCTCCGAAAGAGGCGACCGCCCGCAGAACCTCCGGATTCGTACCCTCGACGACGTAGCCGACCGCGCAGGTGTATAGGCCCTCGTCAACCGCCTTGAGCGGCAACAGCGCTCGATTGACGAGGTCACGGATCTCACGGACAACGGGATCGGTCATGGCGGTCTCCTTGCTTCAGTCATCGCCGACTCGCCACCGGCGACGGCGGCTCCCATGAAGGGTAGGGAGCGGGTGCGACATGAATTCGACCCGATCAGGCCGATCGAACTCATCGGAGAATAACCTCCCACCTGTCCGGAACGCCCTTCATCCGTGGGGTAGAGCTCCCCAGAGCTCCCCAAATAGCTCCCGGGCATCGAGCACGTCCGCCCCGCAGCCCGCCGGCGGGCGGCTCACCAGAGCACCGGACCACCGGAGCCTCGCCGCCATCGGCAACCTCGGAACAGTCTTACGCTTGCCCCATGTCCACCGAGTCTCCGTCGTCAGCGCCCGTCGGAACTGGATCGCAGCCGCCACCGCCCCCGCCCGACGAGACCGCTCCCTCCGCAGCACCGGCCCCGCCGACTCCCACCGTCACCAGTGCTTCCCCGGGCCCTCCCATTCCGCCACCGCCGCCCCCGCCGCGCGTTCGTCGTCGCCCCCTCAACAGGTTGCGCAGGTTCGGACGCACCGGCGGCGCCATCGTCGTGGTCACCGTGGTCATCGTGCTCGCCCTCGTCGGCGGCACCGCTTGGGGAGCGGTGCGCGCCAGGAGCATCCAGCCCCACAGGACGCCGCCGACCGTCCAGGCCGCCCTCGACCTGTCGAACCTCGGCGACAGTCCGACACCCGTCCCCATCGGCCCTGAAAGTCCTGAGAGCCGTAAGAACTCCCAGGACTCCCCGGACTCAGAGGACTCAGAAGACTCAGAAGACTCAGAAGAGGCCGTCGTCCTCGCCTCCGGGCAGACGCGAGTACTGCGCGTCGCCCAGGACGGCCGCGAGGCACTGGTCGGCATCGACCTCGCCTCGGCATCGGGCTACCCGGCATGGCAGGCTCCCGTGCCGGACGAACTCGTCGGGCAGGCGCCGAACTGCGACCTCGCGCAGGACGTCCTCGACTGCGGCGACCTGCTCAGCATCGACCTGGCAACCGGCGTGAATCGGGCCTCCGAGCCCAGCGCATTGTCGGCCTCCGTCCCCGGTCCGGCACCCGCCGGAGACTCTCAGACCTCAGCCCCGGACGCCTCGCCCGATCCCTCGGCTGACGGCAGCCGCTCCCCCGCCGCCGGCTCGACCTCGACCACCTCGGCTAGCTCGACTGCCCCGACCACTTCGGCGCGCTCGGTGCGACTGAACGACTCCGACGCCGGCCTCAGCCTCCGAGTCGACGCCCTTGGCCGTGAGCCCGGACGGTGTTCTCACCGCCGACGGAGCGACGGTGAAGGGACTTGATCTCAACGGCGCCGCACCGGTGTGGGCGGCCCATCTTGAGGTGCCCCGTACGCTCATCGGCATCGCCATGCCCATGACCCGCCGGGTGTGGGTGGTCAGCGACGGCACAACCATGGCGGCGATCGACAGCTCCACCCTGTTGTGGTCCTCTCCACTGCCCCAGGGCGCCGCGGAACTCAACAGCCTGGGCGTCCAGGATCCGCCGAGGTGGCTGGTCCACCAGGGCGCGATCGTCATGGCGCACCCTGACGGGATCGTGGCCCTCGATCCCGTGGACGGCAGCACCGTGTGGCGGGTCGCCGGGCCGGTGACCTCCTGGTCCGCCTCCGGCGACGCGCTGGTGGTCTTCAACGGCTCAACCGCGTCCCTGCTGTCCTTCGGCAAGAACTCCGCCACCGCCACCGCTCTGCCGTCGTCGGCCCCGACCACCGCTTCCGCGCCCGACCAGGAGGACCTGAAGAACTCCACGCTCGAGGTCCCCGACCTCTGCAAGCCCGCCGGAACCCAGGACCCGGTCACCGGGAAGACCATGGCCGCTTTCGTCGACGGCACGGCCACCGGGACCGCCCCGGGTGCGGCGCCGCCCAGCGCCACCATGAGAGCGCTGCAGCCGGGAGTCTTCGACGGCTCGCCGGTGATGATCGCCGTCCTGAGGTGCTACGGAGGAGGCAATACGGCCTTCGACGCGATCGCCGTGTACGACTCCGACAAGGCGCTCATCGGGAGCGTGGACCATGTGATGCAGGACGACATCGGCGAGACCCCGGACCTGGTCATCGAGAACCTGCGCTCCGTGGGCAACACCGTGATCTACAGCGTGCCCGGCATCAAAGTGGCGGGCGACACCGCCTGCCATGCGTGCGCGGGAGGGGCCGAGGCCACGGTCACCGCCCAATGGGACGGGGACTCCCTCGAGGTGACCGACGTCCTCTACCGCCTGCCCTCGGGAGCGGTTCGGATACCCGCGACCCAGGACGTCCAGGTCGCCTACGACGCCATCGCCTCGGACGACGAGGCGACGGCCGAGGACCTGGTCGAGCAATCAGTCCTCAATGAACTCGACCAGCACCTCGGCCTGGGCCAGGACCCCGCCTCCACGGTGCGAGCCGTGCAGTTCCCCACGGGCGGCAGGGTCGTGGGATGCGAACTGGCCGGCCCCGACGGGACTCCGTACAGCATGAGCGGCAACGGCCAAGCCGTATCAGCGGGCACGATCGCCTGCCCGGTCACCACGGACGACCCGACCAAGCCCTGGCTGCACCCCAAACCGGATCAGTACGGCAGGCGGACCTACGCATCCTGGCTCATCCTGCACGCCGACGAGCGCGGCCACTACAAAGTCATCGGCATCGGCCGCACCATCGCCTGAGGCGCCGCACACTGCTCGCCCGTACAACCGCGCACCAGCGCCGACTCAGTGAGGGACGCCGCCTGTGCGAGGCCCGATCAGCGCGTCAGCGCCCGAATCCGATCCACCACGGCGCAGGCGCGCAGAATCGCCTGCGGCCCGGGCTCGTCCTCGACTCGGGTCAGGGCCGCCGCCAGGGTCTCCAACTGGAGTTCGCGGGCCCGACGCGCGCGGCTGGTCAGAACATGCGCGGTCCGCCCCTGCGCGCGCAGGGCCCCGGAGGCCGCCAATGCCGTCAAGGCCTCGTGCAGGTCCTCGCACAAGGACTCGATCAGTCCCGAGACGGAAGGCGGCGGTGTCGGAGCGGCAGCCGCGGCGCGCAGGCGCTCCAAACGCGTGGCGAGGCGGCGATAGAAGCCGAGATCCCCCGCTCGAATCGAGGAGATGGAGGGTGACAGCAGAGCCAGGCCGCCCTCGCGGCGCACATAGATCCCAGCGGGACGATCTCCCTCCACGGTCATGGCGACCACGGGCAGATCGCGAGTCAGGACAGCAGCGATCAGGGCGGCCTCAGTACTGTCGGGAACCAGCCGGAGCAGATGCTCCTCGCCCGCCATGTCGCACACCGGCCACACGTACTGCTGGTGGATCTCATCGAGATCGATCCTGCCCAGCCCGGACGGATCGGGCAGCAGAAGCCTGACTGGTGGGAGCGGAGCCTCGAAGCTCGCGGCTCCGGGGCCGCGTTGCAGAGCCCGGAGTTCGTGGGCGATGGCAGCCAGGTCGATATCGTCATAACCACCGCAGTGCCTCACCGTGGTGCGGGCGGACGGGGCGAGAGCGCCATCGGTGCGGCGGGTGGCCCCCGTCAGGCGGAGCGGGCCGGACAGCAGCGCCCTGACGGAGGCTCCCCATACCAGCGGGATGTTGTCAGCGCGCTGGAAAGTCGGGTCGGTGCCGGCCGCCCGGCCCGTGGTGACCGATTCCAGCCGGCAATTCTCCACGTCCCAGAAGCGGGCGGTCAGACCACGGCTGCCCGAGGGGGCGAGCCACCAGGTGGCCGACAACGGCATGAGCAGGCCGGGCTGGACCCGCTCAGCATCGGCGCGACCGAGCAGGGCGGGGTCGGGAGCGGCGCTGGTCGTCTCCAGCGCCCGTGTCAGGGACCAGGCGGCGGCCAGGGCGCTGAGCGCGGCCGACTCGTCCATCGCATCATCGCGGCGGGCCACCGCGTGTACTGCAGCTGCAGTGGAGGTCAGGAGCCGGGCCAGACGCGGGATCTCCTCGAGTCGGGCGGCCTGGGCGAGGCGATCGAGCTCATCGGCACTGCGGGGGCCGGCATGAGAGATACCGGCGGCGATAAGGCCCTCGACCGCGTCTGCGGCGGAGGCGAGCAATCGGCGCTGATCGGCGGACAGGACAATCTTTCGGGTCGGCCAGGGCCAGGCCCTGCCCGCCCGGGCGAAGAGACGCACAACGGCCTGGAGACGCCAGGCGGCATGAGTCACCTGGGCGTGGCGGCCGGCGACGATCATTCCCCTGGGCCCCAGGCCGGCGATGACGACCACCTCGGGAGCATTCGGCCAGGTGACGCTCAGGCGCCCCGGCGCGCGGGTGACCAGAGTGTCGGCGGCGAGGATATCCGGGTCGGTACCCGCCAGTGCGGCGGTGACGCGGCGCAGTGCGGCCACACCGACTGTCTTCTCGACGACGGCCGGTTCCCAGGCGAGAACCTCCGCCAGGACCGGGTCCTCATCATCCCCATCGGCAGCGGGCCCGCCGGGATCAGGCTCTGCAGACGCCTCGGCCGCCAGGGCCTCGCGCATCCACAGGCAGGCCGCAACCACATGAACGCATATCCCGGCAACCGGGCAGGGGCAGCGCGCCTCCTGCGGGCCACCGGCCGTCAGCACCACCGGGACCGCCGGCCTCCCGACCGCGACGGTGAGCGTCTCAGTGGATTCAGCGACCATCTCGCTGGCGCTCCCGGTCGGTCGCCCCGCCTCCTGTACCCCGACGCGCCCGGCGGCGACCTCGGCGCGTCCGCGCCGCACCAGCCCGCGATTGGCCAAGGCCTCCAGGGCGACGTCGTCGAAGGCGGCGTAGACCGCGCTCCAGGCGGGCAGGCCACTCATACGGTTCATGCAGTCGCCTCCGCCAGCCAGTCGGCGAAGCGGTCCGGGGTCATCGCCGCGATCCGCATGCCGACTGCGGCGAGCTTGTCGGCGACCGTCCGATCGAACCAGGGCGCACCATCGTCAGTCAAAGACGCCAGCCCCAGCATGGTCACCCCCGAGTCAGCCAGGCCCCGCACCCGCGTCACAAGGGAGGAGACCGATCCTCCCTCCTCGAAATCGCTGACGAGCGCCAGCACCGTCCGGGTGGGCTGGGTGACCTGGGCGGCGGCGTAGCCGACGGCATTGGCGATATCCGTGCCGCCGCCGAGCTGGGAGGTCATGAGGATCTCGACGGGGTCGTGGACCAGATGGCTGACGTCCACCACGGAGGTGTCGAAGAGGATCAGGCGCACTGACATGCCCGGCAGAGCGGCCAGGATAGAGGCCATGACGGCGCTGTGCAGGAGGGAGGAGGACATGGAGGCGGATTGGTCGACCACGATGATGATGTCCCAGGCCACGTTGTGGCGCCTCTGTCGAGACATGAAGCGCACCTCCTCCACAAGCAGGCGCCCGGTCCGCGGATCCGCATGCCCCAGATTCGCGGCAATGGTGCGGCGCCAGTCGAAGTTGCGCGCCGAGGCGTGAGGGCTGCGGCGGTGGCGCTGACGCGCGCCCGTCAGGGCCGTCGTCATGGGGCGGCGCAGACGCTCGAGGACGTCGGCGACAATGCGGGCGATGAGTGTCCGCAACCCATCGGCCAGAGCGGGTGAGATCGTGCCCTTGATGCGCAGGAGGGCAGCACCGAGCTCGGGACTGGTTCGAATGGAGTCCACCGCGTCGGGGTCGGCCAGCAGATCGCTGAGCCCGTAGCGGGTCAGGGCGTCGCGCTCAAGGCGCTCGATGGTGGAGGCGGGGAACAGTCGGCGGGCGCCGTCCAGCCAGTCGACGGCCCGCAGCGCGGAAGCATCCAGTCCGCCGCCCCGACCGACTCCATCCCGATTCGCCGCCCCCGAATCGCTCAGACGGTGTCCGCGCTCGGTGTACTCGCGGTCGTAAAGGTATCCCAGCGTGCCATCCAGACCGGCGTCCTCGGGATGGCGGGGCAGAGCGGACTGCGCGTATCGCCCCAGGACCATGCGCCAGCGGCGCACGGCCAGATCGTGATCCAGATCGGCCTGCGGGCCGTACTCGGAACCTTCCTGAGGAGCCGGGGCCGCCGTCATCGGCCCACCCACTCCTCCAGGCCGTCGCGCACCAGTGAGGCGACGAGGTCCCGCTCGACCTGCCGCCCCACCGCCGCCTGGGAGGAGTCCACGTTCCACACCACGTCGATCCGGGCGGCATCGGCGCCCGTCAGCGAGGCGATCTGCTCAGCCAGACGATGGGTCTCGGTGGGGCGCAAGGCGGTGAAGGCGCGTCTCAGATCCGGCAGGACGGCCAGGAAGCCGGATTCATCCAAGCCGGTCAGAACTCGGGTGATCGTTCTCAGGGTATCGGGGGCGCGAAGGATCACGTCCGGCGACGTGCGCACCAATCCCACGAGGAAATCGGCCAGGACGGCCGGGTCCGCCCCAGGATTCAGGCGGGCGACGACGGCGGCGGTCACCTCCTGGCGAGTCAGGGTTCCGATGGTCGCGGCAATGCCGGTGGCGCAGCCCGCGAGCACCGGCGCAGTGGCCCGGGCACGGCGCAGGGCGTCGATCTCGCGCAGAACGGCTTCCCGTCCGGGATCAACAACCTCGGCGGTTCCGCACGCTCCAAGGGCGTCGGATTCGTTGGCCCCGTCGCTGTCATCGGCCCGAGCCAGTCGAACGAGCAGGTCGCGCACCGCGACGAGCGCGTCCACCGCCTCCGCCGCCTCGTCATCCTCCAGCCCGACCAGCTCGGCCACCAGACGGGCGACGGCGGCAGTGCCCCGGCGAAGCATGATCCGCAATCGGGGGCGGGCACGGTCCAGACGCAGACGCCCCGAACCCTCCACGAGGGCGACCAGACGATGCAGCACCTCGGCGAGTCCGGCCAGATCACTCAAGTCGGTCAAGGCGGCCTCGAGGGCATCGCACACCTGCTCCGCGTCCTCGTCCATTCCCATGACCGCGAGCTCGGTGAGTATCCCGGCGAGGGCGGCGGCTCCGATCTCACCGCTCAGGCGCTCGGCCAGGCGCAGGCGGACCAGAATGTCGAGAGTGGGCGCCTCCTGGGCGGCGCGTACCAGGGACGCCTCCACCATGGGGGTCCAGGCGTAGGCCCACTCCTCGACGAACTGCCCCAGGCCCGTACCGGCCACGAGGTCGGCGCCACCGACTTGGCGGGCCAGGCCTACCCTGGCGAAGCGCAGGCGGGCCAGCAGCTCGCGGCGCTCGCGGTGGCGGGGCTTGCGGGCCGTGTCCAGACTGACGCGCCGCTCCGCGGCATCGTCGAGTGCGAAGCGCAGGGCGCGGAGTCTGGCGCGCACTTCGGCGACCAGCGGCGGACTGGCGGTGCCCGCGGGGACTCGCCCGAGATCGGAGGCGGCGAAGACAGCGGCGACAGCGGCCCCCAGATTGCCCGACAGACCGGTGTCGTCCTTGACCAGGCAGCTGGTCAGAGCATCCAGGAGGTCGGTGCGTCCGGGCCAGGCGCGCCCGCGCAGCGCGGCCAGGCCCAGAGCCTGCTCGACGGCGGTGCGCACCTGAGCCGTTCCCAGAGGCTCTCCTGTCTCGCGCAAAGCGTTGACGACGTCGAGGATCACCGCAGTGGCGAAGCCGCGGGGGCCGGCGGACGCACCGGCCCTCCCCGAGGACTGCGAGGTGCGGACGCGCCAGGCGCGCTGCCACAGACCCGGGGAGGGCATGCCGGCCCCGTAACCGCGCAGGGAGTCCAAGCGGGCGAAGTCATAGCGGATGAGCCAGCTCTCCCCGTCGGAACGCACCTCGGGCTCGGGCAGCCAGGCGGCCTCGGGGGTGCCGTCGAGCGCGTCGAGAAGTGCCAGGGTGTGGAAGGCGCCGGTGACGACGACGATCGGGGCGCCGGAGCCGCTGCGGTCCGCATCCGGCAGGCGCTCGCGCAGAGCCGCGGCCATGACGGCCTCACGAGCGTGGGTGGAGTCCGCATCGAGGACCTCTCGCTCGGCGTCCAGACGAGCCAGGGCCGCCCAGGCCAGGGTGTCGGCGAAGAAGCCCTGCCAGGCGCGGATGTCGGACGTGTCGCGGTCCTCGAAGAGCTGTTCCCAGACCTCGTCGTGGTCACGGCAGCCCAGGCGCCTGGCCAGGGAATCCAGGGTGGTGGAGCGGGCCAGGTGGTACTCGGCCTGCAGGGTGCGGGCGGCGGCCCCGCCGACGGCATCGTCGGGCGAGCCGTCATGAGCCCGGGGATTGCTGTCGATGAAGGCGGCCTCGGCGGCGTGCTCGCCGGCCCAGCGCAGGGCGACCCACTCCGGGGAGAACTCGGCGAGCGGGTAGTAGGAGGCGGTGCGGTCGGCCAACGAGAGCACCGCGATCGGGGGGACGGTCGCAGGATCCTGAAGAGCCGGCAGGAGCGCGGTGTATTCGGCCGGCCCCTCGATGAGGACGGCTCCGGGCCGCACCTGCTCCAGGAGCGCGCTCAGGGCCAGGGCGCAGGCCGGCGAGTGGTGGCGGATCGGGACGAGGTGGACTCCGCGGTCGGCCCAGGTGCGCTGAGCCTCCAGTGCGCGCCGCAGCCGGGGCGGGAGCGGGGTGGCGAACGCCACGGGGGCGCAGCCGGATCGCACGGCCGTCGCCGCGGGGTCTGAAGCCCCCGAAGCGCCTGAAGCCCCCGAAGCCCCGGTTTCCGCCATGCGGACGTTCACTCCCACAACCCCTGCGCAGCGCTGAAGAAGTCCTTCCAGTGCGCGGAGGTGCGGGCACGCTCGCGCACCACGGAGTCGACGTAGAAGTTCATGCGACGGGCATCCTCCGCCTCCCCCTTGAGGACGACGCCGATGAGTTGCCGGGCGATGTCGGCGGCGTGAACGCGGCCGTCGCCGAGGTAGCGGGCGCTCATGGAGGCGGCCACCCCGACGTTGACGGCCTCGGCGGTGGACATGACCGCATCGGGGCGCTTGACCGGGGCGCCGGAGGCGGTGGCGCCGGTGCGCAGGTCCGCGAAGGCGGTGACCAGCACGTCGAGCACCTCCGGGCTCATGGGGGCGCGCTCGGGACCGAGCTCGGCCTCCAGGGCGCGGGTGATGAGCTCGGCCTCGAAGGCGCGGTCGGCGATGGGGCGCACGGTCTCGAAGTTGAAGCGGCGCTTGAGGGCGGCGGACATCTCGTGGACGCCGCGGTCGCGCAGGTTCGCGGTGGCGATGACGTTGAA
>ERZ772927.488-NODE-488-length-16256-cov-32.9964_pt1 | contig 16256 bp, 18 predicted proteins | sample MGYA00512115_ERZ772927 | MGnify/ENA primary metagenome ERZ772927 (study PRJEB29015, sample SAMEA2737924) | human oral metagenome | biome: human oral; feature: human-associated habitat; material: dental | place: China | collected 2013 ... | reverse complement strand
TCCTGGCCCGTATCTCCACGCGTATCACCAACTCGGTGCCCGAGGTCAACCGCGTTGTCCTCGATGTGACCTCCAAGCCCCCGGCCACCATTGAGTGGGAGTGAGTATGTATTTCAATCTCATCATTAGGGCTGATGAATCTCAAGAGATTCATCCCAGCAGGATGTTCGAAAATACGGACCGCGCTATCAGGCAGCAATTTACGCGCGATGGCGAACCAGATCTGGAAGCGCTCTGTCAGCTGCCGACTATCATGGTGCGAGAGTTTGGACCACAAACTGGGAAACAGACCGCGCGGATCGGATATATCGATCATCCGTCTATGCATGCTGAAATGAAGACGCCGATTCTATGCTTTCCCTCAGATCTGCTGATTGAAAAACGGATTCTAGGGCGTGGACCGCATACTCCGAACCAGCTAAAGTGGGTTGGGCAGCATACGGGATGGACTGTGTTTGAAGGTGACCCATTTCGTATTTTGTTTGGAGATGGTTTTCGGGGAGCAGCGAAAGCGGTTCAATCTTATCCTATTGATGAATCATTGATTGCAGTGATGATGCCTTTTAATAAAGGGCATCACTCCGTGGATCGAGTGTTTGGGGCTATTCGGAATGGGGTTGAAGCGGTAGGGAAGACTGCGCGTCGTGTTGATGAACTCAAGACTCCAACCGATATTCCAGATGATGTTAGGAATCTTATTCGCTCTTCATATGGGGTGATTGTTGATCTTTCTGGTCTCAATCCGAACGTGCTGTATGAATTCGGATTTGCGGATGCACTTGGAAAGAAATCGATTCTGATCCATGAGAGTCCGATTGGCGAGCTACCTTTCGATTTCAGCTCGAGGCGTGTATTTCCATATCATGATGATGGTGAAAAATATCTTGAGGTCTTTTCGAGAGAGCTAAGCGATATACTGCGAGAGCTGTAGGTTCATTGCGCTAACGTTTCACCCTGTTCTGGAGAGTGTAGGAATTTGTTCGTGAATTGAGTTTAAAGCTGGTGATCATCGCGGCCAGGAGCTCGTCCTGTGTACGGGTGAGAACCAGGACTGGGTGAAAACTTGTAGCGGCGGTCATCGAAGTTAAAGCGCGCGTGCCAGATCTTCCACGGTACGGGCGCTCCCTCACTCGCCGTCATCCCAGTCTCCCGGGAGCCTCGCGACTCCATTAGCGTCCACGGTGGGGCGATAGGCGTAGCGTTCGATTCCATCAAACGTGGGAGTCTCAGGGCGCATGTCGAAGGGGAGGCCGCCAACCTCAATTGACTTGGCCAGGAAGATGTTGATCGCATCCGACAGGCTAATACCCCAGCGTGCGTAGACAGCTGCGGCGTCGGTCTTGATCTGCGCGGTCGTGCGGGTCTTCACCTCGGCGGTGCGGGTTATCGTTGGCATGGTCGCTCCTTTCGCTAGTTTAATGATAGGCCTAGATGGTCCCAGAGTGGGGTATGTTAGGGCCGAATGTTGTCCCAACGTGATAAGGGATTTTGGCCGTGTCCCTGATTCGTGGGACGAGGCTGGTGTTCGTACGTCTTCGCGGCGTCGTTGGGCTCGCGTGGAGTAGGGTTCGTCGTAGCGATGTCGCAGTGGTTGTTCAAGGAGGACAACACGTGGATCTACTGGAATACATGCGTTCACAAAACAGCATGACTCAGGACAAATGGGAACGTACCTTCGAGGAAGACGCCAGAGAGGTCCTCGTTTTGCTCGCTGGCGGTCGAGGCGCGAGTAAGAGGAATGGCTTCTGGGAGGTCGCGCACTACTTCATCGCATATGTGGACTGCCAGACAGCTACGCTGCACACGGATGACGGTCGGATCGTCTATCCCGTCAGCGATGAGGAGCACGATGCTGGAGGCATCCTCGACCGTTTCGGTCAAGAGGTAATCTATCGCGTGAAGGCGCGCAAGAAAGTTCCCCATGAAGTTCCCGAGGGCGTTGCCCCCTTCTCGCAGAACCAGTTCCTTATTGTGGAGGTCCTGGAAGAGGATCCGACGTGTCCCGCGCTGGAGGAGGCGTTGGAGCGATACCTGACGCCGGTCGTGGTCAACGATGACGTGCTCGGAGAGCTCACCCTCGACAAGGACTACGACGTGTTCGAAGGGGAACTCCTGTGGCGAGGCGAGCGGATCGACGTGTCGCTTGAGGTCGATGCGGCAGACGAGGGCAGCTGGACCGAAGCCAGGCGTGCGATGAAGACGATGCTGTCGCAGCAGGATCGCTGGGACAGCGACATGCGAGCGTTCGCCGCGCGGCAGCTCACCGAACTTGCGTGTGACTGGCGCGAATCCGCCGACGAGGAGGTCCCCGAGATTACGGAAGAGAGCTTCGCTCGCCGGATCGAGCTGCGCAGCATCGCGATGGATGCCGACGGTTCATTTTCCGCATACTTCGATGATGACGATATGTTCTTCGGCCACTGCGTCGTGGTGTACGGAACCCTGGTCGATGGCGTGACCTCGGCGGAAATGGCGGGTTAGGCGTTCTGAGAGCTGGCCGGAGCGACGCTATCCAGTCGACGCAGCAGCATGCATAGCCGGATAGTGCGACGAGGTTTGGAGATATTCCGTTTGTGTGAGGGTAGCGAGAGTTTCGTGTGCGGCCGCGAAACAATTTGTATTTTTTGTATCCGTCCCTCAGGTGTCAAGATGGGGCAGTCCTTGTTTATACTGTGTTTCAGCCTTGTTGTCGCAGGTGTCAATGAGGGGGGTTTAGGTGACTCTGGACCTTTAGTTCGAAGTAGAGGGGGAAATGTGCCTATCGTTCCAGTATGGCGTTACGCTTCGCATGGTGACTATAAGTCGAGGAATAGTATTGGTGGCAGTTATGTGCCTGTCAATTGCACTGTAGCGGATCTCTTTAGATATTCGCTCGATAACGGCGCTTTTGAGGGGCATGTCGTCACCTCCTGGTGGGGGAGAGCGTTCTATTTTTCGATTCCGCGATTTGCTCTCGCTCCTGATAGGGCGTCGAAATGCTTTTGCGTGACCGATGAGTATCGGCATGCTGAAGCTAGCTATAAAGGGGCTGTGTCATTCTTTATGGGCATGATTGGCGCGCGCCTTGTGTTTGAAAAGTTCTTGGGAGGAAATAAGCCTAACTACCAACTACTTCATGCGGGAGATAGTAAGCACTTCATTCTTACGCCGTCTATTGGTAAGGGTAAGTCATTCAGCGGCAATGGCAAGAAATATAGCGGTAAGCCCAAGCCTGACTATGTTGCGATCGATGATCGAGGGGTTCCGTATGCGCTTGTGGAGGCGAAGGGTACGTCAGGGGTGAGGGTTCGTTATGCGAGTGTGGAGGAAGCAAAGGGTCAGCTGCAGCTCGATTGGGTGACAACCTTGGATGCTGCAGGGCGTCCCCTGTGGGTGAGGTCGGGAGATGAGTTGGAGAAGCATGTGGTTGCATCAAGTTTCCCGCGTGGCGTGGCATCGAAGGCGAGTTCTTGGGAGTTGTGCGACGTGGATCCTGACGGCGCTGGCGAGGGGGGACTGATTATTAAATTAGATGGGGCAATTTATGCACATTACATGCCGGTGCTGCAATGGCTTTCACGTGATGAAGTGAGGCGCGAAAGCGTCAATGGTGTTGATTGTGACCTTGTCCAAATCGGAGAAGGTGTATCCGTGGGCTTAGTGAGCGGTCTTCGTGAGGTGATTGCTGATCATGGAAATGTGACAGTTGGATTCGGCGATCAGGGTAGCGGCGTCCAGGAGAGAGATAGCGCTGATTGCTTTCGCCGTGTATCAGAGTTCTTCCGCTCAATGGAGGGGTTTCAAGGCCGGAGTGAGGGTGAGAATGTGTCAATGGGTGGAGATGGTGTCGTGGTCGTCCTGAGCGATGACTATGTCCAGGCTTTTGACATGGAAGCGGATCGGGCTTCGGGGGTGTCGTGAGCGGACGTAGCCCTGGCCTCACCCAATGTGAGGGGATGAGCCAGATCGTCCACACGGCCGCGCTCAAGCGATGGAAACTCTCCAGTGCCTGCCGGTTCTTGCGCACCAGGACGCCGCTGGTTGATGGGGTGGCCTCGGCGGAAATGGCAGGTTAAGCGTCCTGAGAGCTGGTTGGAGTGGCGCTATCGAGTCGACGCAGGAGTGTGTAGAGCCAGGTAGCTGCAACAAAGTCTGCGATGGGAATGGCGTGCATCTTTCTGAGTTTTTTCACCGTTGTCGTGGGGATGGTCTGCTCGGCCAGTAGGCGTTTTGTTACGGCAAACCCATGGAAGGATGACACGAGCATCAAGCAGTAGACTCCCGCGTCCAGAGGGAGGATAAAAAAGACCAGGATCAAACCGCCTATGTCGCCGTTGGAGCTATCTAGCGGAACTCCGATCGTGAGAATGAGCGTGATGAGGAAGATAGGGAGGAGCGCGAGCTTGATGACGAGGCCCCAAAAAGCGAGTGCGCGCGGAGCAACCTTGTCTTGCGAATGGAGCACCGTGAGGGCGCTGAAGTAGATTGCGATCAGCAGTGCGCCGATCCATACAAAGATTGGGAAAAGAGGTTGCTTGGGCAGGGTTTGGTCTAACAATCCCGCATAGACCGCAGCGCCGACGAGGAGGGGTGCGGCGATGCGCGCGAATCTGGCCATGTGGGGCTTTCTTATCGGGCTTTGTTGACTGGCAATGACTATAACATCGCTGTCATGGGACGAGGCCTACCTCGCCAAGCAGGGGAGGCTGCGTTGGCGTGAGATGACTTGCTGGTGGTAGTGGTGTGATTCCCAGTTTTTCTGTTGACGTAGGGCTGAGTGAGCCTATACTGAACACTGTTCATTATGGATTGTCGCAGGTAGTAGGACAGTAGGATTTCGTGCCCAAGCAAGTGATCGACCCGGAGAAGCTGGTCAGCCAGGCCTACGCCATCGCCTCGCGCGACGGCATCTCCGTCCTCTCCGTGCGCAAGGTCGCCACCGCGTGCGGCATCGCGGTCGGCTCGGTCTACGGCTACTTCCCGAACAAGGCAGACCTGACGGCCGCCGTGCTCACCCGCTTCTTCGACGAAAACCTCTCCGACGAGCTGTGCGCCGTGCGCCCCGGCGAACGCTTCACCTCCTACGTGCGGCGATTTCGTGAGGCCCTGTGCGCCGCGCGCTCCGGCATGAGCGTCGACTGGTTTGCCGAGATGCGCCTCCTCCCCAGCGCAGAACAGGAAGCTCTCGAAGCCGTGCGTGCCCCCATGCTCGTCCACATCGAGCGCGGGCTCGCGCGCGTCCTCGACGCGGACGAGGCCGTGGTTCGTTCCCGGCTCGTCGGCCCCATGAGTGCCGACGCCCTGTGTCGCTACGTGCTGCGCAGTATCTTCGCTTCGCTTATGGAGGGCGGCGAGTGCGAGACGCTGTTCGCCCTCCTCGATGCTGCCCTGTATGACGATCCCGCAGACGAAAAGGACACTAAGAAATGAGTCGATTCCGCATCAAGAAGCAGCCCCTGATCGCCGTCGCCGGCATCGTCTGGCTGCTCGCCGGCCTGAACGTCGCGATCCTCGGCGTGCGCGCAGCCATCGACATGCGCGGAGTCGCGGCGATTGTTTTCCTTGCGCTCGCGGGCGGCGCGGTCGCCATCTTCTGTGCCTTCCACCCCATGTTCAGCAAGCTCGTTCAGAAAAACGCCCAGCGCATCGCCGACCTGGAGGGGGAGCGCCACCACGTCGTCCGCTTCTTCGACACCAAGAGCTACATGATGATGGCGATCATGATGTCGTTTGGTATCGGCATGCGCGCCGCAGGGCTCTTCCCTGACTGGTTCATCGCCTTCTTCTACACGGGCCTCGGCCTCGCCCTGACCCTGGCGGGCGTCAGCTACATCGCGCGAGGCGCGCGCGGCCGCGCCTGGGCGTTTCACGGGACCAACTGAGCGTTTCACGCTTTCCCAGCCAAGGCCTCGTCAATGGACGAGGCCTCCTGCCGTTGCGTGGGTCATCTGTCCTTTGGTGCCACGCGAGTACCGCCAGTGGCGGTATAAATCTGGCGGTGATGCTGGATGATGCCGGTGTGGCTGGGTGATCACTGGTAGATGTGTCGGCGGTGTCCGACGGAAAAGACTTCGATAATGAGGCGATCATCTTCGATGATGCACAGGGCGCGGTAGTTGCCGATCCGGTAGCGCCACTCGCCTGATCGGTTGGCGCTTAGTCCTTTGCCGTGGATGCGGGGGTCGGAGCAGCCCTCAAGGTTTTTGCCGATCCATGACGTAATGAGTCGCGCCTCGAATCGGTCCATTTTCTTCAGTTGCTTCAGGGCTGTGTCGCTGTACTCGACGTGGTAGGACATTTACAGGCCCAGCTGCGCGAGTACCTGCTCGTGGGTGTAGCGAACGCCGTTGTCTGCAGCGATCGCCTCGCGCAGAGTTGCAAGGTCCTGCTGGTCCTCGATCTTCTCGAAGACGGCGTCTCGAACGAAGTCGGAGATCGTTTTTCCTTCAAATTCGGCGTACTTGCGCACGACTTCGGCGTCCGTTTCGTCAAGGCGCATTGTCATGGTGGGCATGGTGACCTCCCGGTGGTGAATACAACGTATTCTAGCTCTCCCTGATGTCAACGTGCAATGGTTGCCCTTCTGTCTGGGGAGAGGTGAATCGTATTGCGGGCCTCTGCTTGATTACCGCCAGTGGCGGTATAATTGTGGCGGTAATAGGGGGTGGTCATGGCCGACGAGCCGTCATTCGAACGCACTGACGTTATCGATGTGCTCTGCATGGAGATTGCGGAGCTGGTCGGTATGCTCTCGCCGCAGGCTCCGCTGTCGACCAGTCCCACCCTGCGCAGGGAGCTTCGGATCCGCACGATCTACTCCTCGCTCGTCATCGAGGGTAACAAGCTTGACGAGAGTGCCGTGAGTGCGATCATCGATGGCAAACGAGTCCTCGGCGATCAGCGCGACATTCTCGAGGTGGAAAACGCGCGCACAGCCTACGATCTCATACCCGAGCTTGATCCTCATTCATTGGAGGATTTGCTGCGCGTTCACCGCGTGATGATGGGTGGCCTCGTTCCCGATGCTGGGCGCTTTCGCTCCGGCAATGTCGGCGTGTTCAACGGGGGTACCCTCATCCATGCGGGGACGCCAGCCGCTTATGTCCCCGAGGTGATGGGCGGCCTCTTCGAGTGGGTGCATGCGACGCGAATGCACCCACTCCTCGTCTCGTGCATCTTCCACTTTGAGTTCGAGTTCTGCCACCCCTTTTCAGATGGGAACGGCCGGATGGGACGGCTCTGGCACACGCTACTGCTGTCGCGGTGGCGCCCGGTACTGGCCTGGGTGCCCATCGAGTCGGCGATCAGGAGGCGGCAGGCGGACTATTACGAGGCCTTGGCTCGCTCCGGCGCGGCCGGGTCGTGCGAGGATTTTGTGGAGTTTATGCTCGAAGCAATCAGGGAAGCCATACTTCCGTACGCGCGGCCAGAGAGTGCAGCGGACGCGGAGCGCGCCCGTGCGCTTGCTTTCCTTAGGGATAACCCGCAGTCCACTGTCACTCAGCTTTCGCAATATCTTGGGTGCTCGAAGCGGAGTGTCGAGCGCATAGTCGCACAACTGAAAGACGAAGGCGCGCTTGAGCGTCAGGGGAGTCCCCGTTCGGGCGTGTGGGTTGTCCACGCCCCCGGACTCTGAGGCTGTGATCAGTAGTCCATGCATCGGCGTTGAGACTCACTACTTCATAACGACTCCAAGCCACTAGGGAGACAAGGAGGACGACGATGAGGCACGCCGAAACGGTGCTGTTAACGGGTGGGGTGGAGCTCCTCGTGCGGAATGCCGTCGCGTCGGATGCTCGTGCGCTGCGTGACATCATGCAGCGCACGCATGCGGAGACCGACTACCTGCGGTCATACCCGGACGAGCAAAGCGCCGACGATGAACAAGAGGCTCGCTCGCTGGCGGAAACGGAGCGCAGTGACGATGAGGTCGAGCTCGTCGCCGTCGTCGATGGGAAGATCGTGGGCAGCGCTGGAGTCACGGCGGTAGGCAGCAGGCGCAAAGTGGCGCACCGGGCGTGTTTTGGGATCAGCGTGCTCAAGGAGCAGTGGGGGATGGGGATCGGCCGAGCGCTCATGGAGGCGTGTATCGACTGCGCCCGCTGGGCGGGCTACGCCCAGCTCGAGCTCGAGGTGGTGGCTGACAATGAACGCGCGGTGTCCCTCTACCGGCGCGCGGGGTTCGAGGAGTATGGGCGCAACCCACGTGGCTACCGGTTTGCGTCCTCGGGCTATCAGGATCTCGTTCACATGAGGCTCGAACTCTAGGGTTTCGGAGGCGGGGCATGCCGAGCGTGCGACGTACCCTTGATACGTGAAGGTTCTCGTCGTTCCCATGGTCGCCCGCTCGCGGATGGGCGGGCCGTGGTCGCGCGCGCAGCGCGTCGCACGTGCGTTCCAGGACGCTGGCCATGAGGCCGTGCTCGCGTGGGGAGACGACGGCAACTGTGCCAATCCCATCGCTCCAACGCTCGAGATTCCGGTACCCTCACCTCTCGGCCTTCCCGAGGCCATCGCGCGCCACACCTTCCCCCTGGCCTCGCGCCTCGGCCTCATGGGCCGCAAGCCCGTGCATAGCTTCGAGGAGGTCCTCTGGCTGACCGGTGCCCTCGACGAGCGCTACACGAGCGCCGCCGTCGACGCGCTCCGCGCCCACATGCGCACCGCGCGCCCCAATGTCGTCTACTCCGAATTTAGCCTCGCCGCCGTCATCGCCGCCCGCGCTGAGGGCATCCCGTGCGTGGGGAGCGCCTCGCAGCCGACGACCGCCTCCTACGCTTCCAACCCGCGTAAATCCGCAGGAATTCGACGCCTGCTGCGCGAGATGGGAATGCCCGCCCCGGCCTCGTCCCTGACGATCTTTGAGGGGATGAGGCGCCGCTTCATTCCGAGCTGCCCGACCCTGGAACCGCGGGCGGGGGAGCGGGCCGTCTACTGCGGGTTTCTGGGTGAGTCGCCAGCCCTGACGCCGACGCCTCGCGATTGCGTGCTCGTTTACCTCGGCGCGGGCAGCGTCACCGCGGGCGTTGCCCTGCGCGCCGGGCGAGAGCTCGCCGAGGTCCTCGGATGCGACGTGTACGTCGCGGGAGTGCCCGAGGCCATCTATGCCTCAAGGGGGCACACGGTGACCTGCGCGCCCCGCTTCAACTTTTCTGAGCTCCTGCCGTGCGCCCGCGTCTTCGTGCACCACGGCGGGCAAAACTCGATGATGGACGCCCTGTCCTACGAAGTCCCGCAGCTGATCGTCCCGGGGCGCGTCTTCGAGCGCCAATTCAACGCCGAGGCCGTGGAAAACGCGCGCTGTGGCCTGACCGCGCGCAAGCCCAAGCCGGCGCTCATCGCACGCGCCGCCCGTGCCCTCCTCGATGAACCCGCGCTGACCTCGGGAATCCGAGGGCTACGCGAGGAACTGTCCTCGCCGGGCGGAGCCGCGCGCATTGTGCGCGAGGTAGAAAAACTGATCAGCTAGGCCCAGCCGCGCAGGATCGCCTCCAGGCCCTGGGCGAACTGCACCCTCAGATCGCAGCGGCCCGCGACCACGTCCTCAACGAGAGGACGCAGCACCTGCGCATCGTCCGGGCTTAGCGCGGCGCTCGCGGTCGACAGGTCGATGGGGCGCTCGGGGGCGCCTCCCACCGGCGGAACAACCTCGGCGGCGACGAAGCCCGTCGTATAGATCGACACGGCGCTGATGAGCGCGAGGACGTTGGCCTCGGGTGCGATACCGTGGCGCGCCAGCTGCACGAACACGCCAGCGAGAAGAGAAAACTGCTCCGGTGTCGAGGTTGGATGGGTGAGCACCAGCATCACCGTGCCCGGGTGGGATCGCAACGTCGTTGCCAGGCAGTGCGCGTACTCGCGCATGTAGGCCATCAGCCGCGAGGATGGATTCGCACCGACTCCCGCCGCTGCTGTGGAACCGCCTGGGACCTCCACCTCCCCTTCCTGTAAGCGGGCCAGGAACGCCTCGAAGGTGAGGCGCCAGACCTGCTCCGAGATGCCTTCCAGGAGCGCCGCCTTATCGGGGAAATGACGATAAAAGGCGGCCTGGGAGACGCCGAGGCGCTTTCCCAAAGATCGCAGAGACAAAGCGGAGAGCCCCTCCTCGTCAACCAAGTCGAGCGCGGTCGACAAGATGATCTCTCGCGATAGCGCGCGCTGCTTCGATTGAGGCATGGACTCTCCGCTTCGGTGGTTATTACTCCCTGTGATACCGGAACTGTACCAGTGCCAGCCCCGCGATCACCGCGAAGAAACCCCACAGGACCCCGATCCGCATCCCGACGTCGGAGAGGTTCGCCCCGTCGAGGCTCACCTCGTGAATAGCGGTGATCGCCCAGTAGGCGGGGGACAGGCGCGCGGCGTGCTGCGCCCAATCGGGGAACGAGGAGACCGTGGAGAAAGACCCGCCGATGCCCGCCGCCAGAATGCCGATGATGTTCGACAGTGACAGGGCCACGTCGTGGCTGCGCGACCACAGCGCGAGCGCAACGCCGAGCGCCGATAGAACCGCGGAGAAACTGAGGAGAATCGCGGTGAGTGCGACGAGAGAACCGGTCGGTCGATACCCGAAGATGAGAGCGCCGAGCGCGAGGACAATCGCTATTTGGACGGTCTGCATGAGGAAAGCGACCAGCGCCTTGCCCGTCAGGATGGTCGCGCGCGAGGTGGGGGAGGCCTCGAGGCGCTCCCACGTGCCCCACGAACGCTCGTTGAAGAACGAGCTGATGATGTTCTGCACGGCCAGGAACGAGAAGAGGATTGCGATCGACGGAACCGCCTGCTCAGCGCCCGTGACGCCCGCGTAGCCGTCGGCCAGGAGCATCGACTTGAACGCCGGCATCATGAAGGGAATCAAGACGAGGGGGATCATCGTCAGGATGAGTGTGGGCGCCGGGTCGGTGAGCTGCAGGCGGATGTTCAGGCGGGTCATGGCTCCGATTTGCTTAAGCTGTGACATGGTCACTCTCCTTGATGATCTGCAGATACGCGTTGTGCAGGCTCGCCTGCGTGATGCGCACGTCCGTCAGTCGTGCGCCTTGAAGGGTGGGCGAGGCCAGGGCTTCGCCGATCCGCGAACCCGGGTCGGCCTCGTCCCCGATATGCCGGAGGAGTCTCCCGTCGGCGTTCCATCCGTCGAACGAGGCGACGGGGCGGTCGAACTCGAGCGTGACCTCGGCGCGCCCGTGGCTGGAAATAATCTCTTCGAGGGTGCCACTCGCGACGATACGTCCCTCGTTCAGGATCGCGATGTCGGAGCCGAGCTCCTTGAATTCCGCCAGGTAGTGCGAGGTGTAGACGACGGCCGCACCCTCGTCGGAGAGCTGGCGGACCGCGCGCAGGATTTGGCTGCGCGCCTCCACGTCCGCGCCGACGGTCGGCTCGTCCATAAAGACCAGGCGCGGGTGGTGCATGATCGCCATGCCCGCGTGGAGCCTGCGCTGCTGTCCGCCCGACAGGTGCGAGGCGCGCTGGCCTTGTTTCTCTGTGAGGCCGAGGAGGTCCATGACCTCGCCCGCGCGGGAGGCGGCCTCGCGTCGGCCAAGCCCGTGTAGCTCGCCGAAGGCTGCCAGATTCTGGGCGACGCTCAGGTCCGGGTAGATGCCGAGCTCCTGGGGCGCGTACCCGATTGATTGTGCGGCCTCGGCGGATGAGGGGCGGTGGCCGCAGATGCTGATACTTCCGGAGTCGGCGCGGCGTAGGCCGCACAGGATCGTGATGAGCGTGGACTTGCCCGCCCCGTTTCGTCCGAGCAGGCCGAGGATCTGTCCGGGTTCGACGCGCAGGTCGACTCCGCGTAGGACCTCGTGGGCGCCGTAGCTCTTGCGGATTCCCCGGGCGTCCAGGCCTGGAGCGTGTGGATGTGACACGGTTCTCTCCCCTCGGTTAACACTGTTAACTTTGTGTCACAGGCAAGGTTAACAGTGTTAACGTATGTGTGCAAGGTGGCGCTGCACGCAGGGGAAAACTGCTGATTTACCGCGTTTTTCTGACAATCTGTCGCTGCGTGGGGGAGGGAAGCGGCCCTACACTGTCAACGCTCGGCCTGAAGGAGGACTGAAAGTGCCAGGTATGGATACCTACGACGCAATCATGCTGCTGTCCTACGGTGGCCCGAACGGCGAGGAGGACGTCCTGCCGTTCATGCGCAACGCGACGCGCGGTCGCGGAATCCCTGATGAGCGGCTGCTCCAGGTCGCCGCCCACTACAAGCGCTTCGGTGGGGTCTCTCCCATCAATGCCTGCAACCAGCGCCTGATCGCCGACCTGTCCGCGGAACTCGCCAGGCGTGGACACGACATTCCCGTCGGATGGGGAAACCGTAACTGGCACCCCTTCGTCGCCGAAGGCCTCGACGAACTCGCCCAGGCGGGTGCCCGGCGCATCCTTGTCCTGCCCACCTCCGCCTACGCCTCGTACTCGGGGTGTCGCCAGTACCGCGAAGACCTCGCCGAGGCCGCGGAGGCCCTGCGCGACAAGTGGGGGACGATCGAACTGGGCGCCGAGGACAGCGCCGACAATCGCAACGCAGACATCATCCTGGACAAGGTCCGCCCCTACTACTCGACCCCCGGCATGGCGAGCGCGCAGATCGCATCCATTCGACGTTCCTGGGAGGCCCTGACGGCGCGCGGCGTCGACCCGTCCGGGATCCGCCTGATCTTCGTCACCCACTCCATCCCCGTGAGCATGGAGGCGGGGTCCTCGCCCTTCCCGTTCCGCGCTTCGAACGACGAGGCCGTGGCGGCCTCGGGCGGTCGCGTCGACGAGCAGGGGAGCGTGGCCTCCTCGGAAGCGGGAACCCCCGCAACCGAAATCAGCTACGTCGCCCAGCATCACGCCCTCATTGAGGCGATCATGCCGGAGCTACAGCGCGTCCTGGGGCGCGCGTATCTGGGCTATGACCTCGTGTATTGCTCGCGGTCGGGACCTCCGCAGGCCCGCTGGCTCGAACCCGATATCAACGATTTCCTTGAGGAGATCACCGGCGATGCAAGCCCGCTGACCGGCGCCGTCGTCGTCCCCATCGGGTTCATCTGCGACCACATGGAGGTCGTCTACGACCTCGACACCGAGGCGAAGGAGACCGCCGCGCGCCTGGGGATCCCCTACGAGCGCGCCGACACCGTTGCGACGGATCCGGCCTTCGTGTCCTCCCTGGTCGACGTGCTCGAAGAGCGCGCGGCCCAGGCGCGAGGAGAGAATCCCTTGCCCGTCACCGTGACCGGCACCGGCCCCTTCCATACCGTCTGCCCGAGCGACTGCTGCCTCTCCCCGGCGCGCCCAGGCCACCCCTCACCCGCCGCCGCGAGTGGCCGCCCCGGCACCGCCCCTCATTCTTCCGGCGCGCCCGCCCGAGCCGCCGTTCAACCAGCTACAACTCAGGAGGACTCCATGTCTACCCCGCATCCCCACGCCGTCGTGCCGCCCGAGCAGAACCCGGAAAACCCGGGACATCCCGCGGGAGTGCCGGATCGCGTCGGTGAGCACGCCGCACGCCACCAGGCCCGCCACGCGGGTACCGAGGCGACGCCCCACTCGCACGCCGCTCACGCCCGCGTCACCGACCCGCGCGATGCGACGGACGTCGACTTCGACGAGGTCAACAACAAGCAGCACTACGCCCTCTACTCCGTGTTCGCACTCGGTGAGTCCCTGCCCGCCGGCGACGGTGAGCGCGGCCGCATCGTCGCCGAATCCCTGGACTATGTGAAGGGTGCGGGTGCGGAGATCCGCGGCTTCTACGACGTGTCCGGCTTCCGCGCCGAGGCCGACCTGATGGTGTGGTGGCTTGACGACGACCCGGAGGTCCTCCAGGACGCCTACCATCGCCTGCGTGCGTCGGCGCTGGGCAAGTTCCTGGATCCGGTGTGGTCCTGCATGGGCCTGCACACCCCAGCCGAGTTCAACAAGCGCCACATTCCCGCCTGCTTCGGCGGCGTCGCGCCCCGCGACTGGGCGATGGTCTACCCCTTCGTGCGCTCCTACGACTGGTACCTCAAGGCCCCCGAAGAGCGCGCCCGCATCATGGCCGAACACGGCCGCAACGGCTTCGCGCAGTACCCGGACGTTAAGGGCTCGACCCTGTCCGCCTTCGGCTTCTCCGACTATGAGTGGGTGCTCGCGTTCGAGGCGGACAGCCTGGACCGCCTGGAGGGCGTCATGCACGCCCAGCGCTACACCGAGGCGCGCCTCTACGTGCGCGAGGACACCCCGTTCTTCACGGGTCCGCGCGTGAGCCTCGGCGAATGGGCGGAGCGCCAGCCCCGCGCATAAGGGCCGCGCTTATCTGTCAGCCAGCCCCGGCCTCGTCCCTGAGAAAAGGAACGAGGCCGGGGCTGTCTCTGTCGGTGAACGGGGAGAATCCCCTACGCGGGCGGAAACAGTAGCGGCAGGTCGTGAGCGACCTGGTTACCGACCGAGGCCATGGAGTGGCTTTCTCCCTCGTCGATCCACATCTGCAGGCTGTCGTCCGTCATCAGGTCGGGGTAATCTGCTCGCATCTGCGCCAGCTGAGGGGACATGTCACCCAGGGCAGGGTCGAGCGAGCCGACCGAAGCGAAGATGCGGAAGTCCTGCGGCCCGTAGTGCGCGCGCTCGGCCCCGGCGGTCACCAGCTGTGCGATCTGCGCGGAGTCGGCGTCCTCCTCGCGCCCGATCCACGACTCGCCCGCCATCGGTATGTAGCCGTAGAAGTACTGCGGGCGCAGGGCAAACACGTCCCACGTGGTCGTCGCGCCCATCGAGAAACCGCCGAACGCGCGGTGCCTGCGCGAGGCGCGCAACGACTCGTCCGAGGTGTCCCCGCGCGCGAACGTCGTGTAGTGCGACTCGACCGTCTTGATCAGCGTGTCGATCTCGGTTGTCGCGAAGAAGCGATTGAGTGCGTAGTCGTCCTCGTAGTCCTCGGTCGCGAACGACCGATCCGGATAGTAGGTCGCGAATACGACGATCGTGGGAGCGATCGATCCTGCGGAGGTCAGCTGATCGACCACGGGGGCCACTCCCTCGGCCAGGCTGTCGGCCGTGCCCCACCATCCGTGCGTCAGGTAGACGATGTTCGCGGGAACCCCCGGCGTGTAGGACGCGGGCACGTAGACGAGGGCCTCCTTCTCGTAGGTCACGCCCTCGTAGGCTTGCTCGTAGGTGAGCTCTTGGATCGTCCCCTCCAGTGCCCGGATGGCGAGCGCGGAGGTCGTGCCGTCCTCCTCGTAAGAGACGGGGGCGGGGTCCTTCTGGCCGTGACCGGTTCGATGGAGGGCCGCCGATGTCAGGCCCGTGAGGCCAAATAGGGAGAGCGTGATCGCAACCGACGCGGCGATAACGCCCATCCTGTTGGAACGGCGCACGAATCGTGTTGTCACTGTCCTCGCCTCGACCTGGTTGCCTTCATGGCTTCAACTCTATGCCCGGTCGGGCCGCCTCCACTAATCGGTGTGTCTGTGGCTACACATCGGCATGGCTGGTTCCGCGCGGCGTGTGACCTGCCAGTCGCCGGGGGTTGCGCGCTCGCGGGGCGGGCATACCCTGGAGGCATGACACCCGAGATCATCGACCCAGCTGTCCGCGCAATCGCCGAGGAGATCGCCGCAGACCCGGCCAACGCCTCGTACACGAAGCGAGGCGTGGGGCCGCTGTTCTACGCGGGACCCGAGTGTCGCATCATGATCGTCGGTCAGGCACCCGGGCGCGTCGCCGAAGAGACCGGCATCGTGTGGAACGACCGCAGCGGCGACCGCCTGCGCGACTGGATGGGCGTCGATAGGGGCACCTTCTATGAGTCCGGGAAGCTCGCGATCATCCCCATGGACTTCTACTTCCCGGGCACGGGAAAGAGCGGCGACCTGCCTCCGCGCAAGGACTTCGCCGACACGTGGCACCCGCGCCTGCTTCAGCTCATGCCGAAGCTCGAGATGACGATCCTCGTCGGCGCGTACGCCACCAGGCGCTACCTCAACCTGTCCTCGTCGGCCTCGCTGACCGAGGTTGTGCGCGACTACAAGCACTACCTGCCCACGTATTTCCCGCTGGTCCACCCCTCGCCGCGCAATCAGATGTGGATGAAGAAGAACCCCTGGTTCGCCGCCGACGTGCTGCCTGACCTGAAAGCGCGCGTCGCCTCTCTGCTCGCCTGACGAGGCTGGGGTGCGGCGCGTGGTGCACACTGGAACGCATGGACGATCTGTGCATTCCCGCTGGGCCCGGCTGCCCGCGCGGCCTCGTCGTGCCCGCGGGGGAGTTGGTCGAACGCTTCTCCCACGCCTCGGGCCCGGGTG
>ERZ772927.480-NODE-480-length-16486-cov-5.23127_pt1 | contig 16486 bp, 15 predicted proteins | sample MGYA00512115_ERZ772927 | MGnify/ENA primary metagenome ERZ772927 (study PRJEB29015, sample SAMEA2737924) | human oral metagenome | biome: human oral; feature: human-associated habitat; material: dental | place: China | collected 2013 ... | reverse complement strand
ATGGGAACACCCTGGCACGAACCACTCCCCAGGACACCGCCCAGGACCGCCCGGGACGCCGCCCGGGAGGCCACCCGCCCACGCGGCCTGACCAGCACAGACACCCAAGTACAGGGCAGGCCGCATCGATAACGATCAGGGCCTTGATGGCGGCCCGGCGCCAGCTGGCCCCCACCCCGGGCCGTTACCGGCCCCGCTGGTGTGGGTGGACGCGCGGTCCGGGCGGCGTCGATGAAGGTCTTGACGTACCGGCCTGCCGGTGGGGGTGGGCGGCACGGGCCGCGTCCTGGGATCCGGGCGCTCCCCTGCCCGTGCTATGCGCCCTGGGTCGGGTGGTCCGGGTTGTGGAGGGTCTGCGTGAGGTTGTTGATCGACGTCGGGGAGAGTCGCCTCGTGTTGGTGGCCTCCTGCCACACGCCCTCGAAGAGGCTGGCGCTGGTGTAGCAGGCGGTGAACTCCTCTGCCTCGTTTATGGTCTCGACCTCTGGCATGGGTACGGGCTCGTAGAAGTTCCCCTCGCACACTATCGCGTCTGCCCTGCCGTCGCGGAAGACGTCGATTATCCGCTCCAGGTAGCGGCCGTCATCGATCTGACCCATGACAATGAAGGGGTTCTCGGGGTTGTCGTTTCTCCAGTCTGAGAGTATGTACTGGCTCATTCGTGTCTCCTGTGGTGTGGTGCCTGTGTCTCCTGTGCGTGTCCTGTCTGGTGGTGTCTGCCGGTCGGGCTGCCCGGGCCTGCCAGATCGTGGCCACTGGGGTTACCGGGGCGTGTGGGGTAGTCCCTGGTGGTGCGTACCGGGGAGGGTGAGGTGCCAGGTGGGGTAGAGGCCGTCGGTGAGTGCCTCGAGGGTCCACCCGTTGCTGAGGGTGATCCTGATGTCGGTGTCCTGGGTCCCGGTGGTCTCGAACTGTAGGGGCCTGGTGCCTGTCAGCCTGCGTATGGCGCTGCTGTCGTCCAGGTCGGAGGAGGTGACGGGGTTGTGGTCCTGGTCCAGCAGTCTCCAGGGGGCGATGGTCCGCAGGGACCAGGATCCGGCGACCACCTCCGTGCAGGGGCCGTACGCGGTGTCGTCGTCGTCACCCACCGCGCCCTGGGGGGCGGTGCGTCCCTGCCAGAAGGCAGCCCTGGGCAGGGAGTCACGGATACCGGTAATGGCCGCCCCCTCCCGCGGAAGTAGGGCCAGGGGCCTCCACTCACGGCGGGAGGAGCCCAGGCGGACGACGCCCTCGGGTACCTTGAAGCCGGGTGGTGCGTCCGGGCCCTCCCTGCCGTTGACGGTGAGGATCCAGGCGTCGATAAAGAAGGTGTCGAGGGCCTCGATCACCGTGCCGTCCGACAGCTCCACCCTGAGGTCACCCTCCGGGGTGGCGTCGTAGCAGGTCACTCCCACCACGTCCAGGCCGACCAGACGACCAAGCACCCCCCGGTAGCGCCCCGGGTCCCACAGGTCCGCGGCCCCCAGCACCACCCTCCCGTCCCCGCCCAGCACCCGACTCGATGTCTTCGACGTAAGGTACCAGTTCTCGCCTCCCACCCAGAGAAAGAAATCGGATATGCTCTCCGCACCACCCACCCGCAGAGGCAGTAAGGACTCCAACCAACGCGAGTAGGCGTTGACCCAGGCAGCGCTGCTACTCATAGCATCTTCCTAAGCGTAAGTACCATTACGGCACCCTTCTAGGGACTCAGAAGGAAGCGTGTCTGTTAAACCTGCCGTCCCGTTCCAGGTAGATCCAGTCTTTCCTGCTCGTCGTCCTGGGCCCATTTGAGTGCCAGCTCGCTGGCCCCCTCCAGGTCGCGGTGTGAGAGCCTCTCCAGGAGGGCTCGTCTGGTGGGGGTGTCGTCCTCGGCGTTGTACACGATGGTGATGAGGCGCGAGCGGATCCTGTCGTCGGTCGCCTGCTCGAGCATCTGGTAGAGGCACGGAAGGTGGGCTCTTACGACGGCGAGGCATCTGTCGGGCAGGTCCTCGTTGCCGTGCTGCATCTCGCCGAAGGAGACCTCACCGCAGGTGATCTCCACCAGGGCGTCCGTGGCGTACACCGTCCCCCAGTACGTGCACTCCCCCTCGCACACCGCGTCCACCAGCACCCGCGTCACCGGCAACGCCGCCTCCTCAAGGTACCGGGAGTAGAAGGCCGGTCCCTCGATCTGCCAGTAGGCCTTATTAGCCGTCCCAGGGTCCGGGGCACTCAGCATCACCCCGATCGGAGCAGGATCCATACCCACCCCGTGACTGGTACGCAAGGAACCCCAGTCAACCCCGTAGTCACCACCCATCCCAGGATCCTCCCTCCTCCCTACCTAGTGTACCGGATGCGTGTCGGTGGAAGGGTTCCATGTGGTTAAGTGAGGCGTAGTGTGACAGTATTCCGGCCTCGTAGGTGGGGTTCCAGGTTCTGGTGAGTACTCCCTCTGGGGTGGTGGCGACCTCTATGCTGCACAGCCCACCAGTAAGGTGCCCGTGGACGTGGAGGTCGAGCACGTCCGCTAACTGCATGCGCAGGCGTAGGGCGTTGTTGCCTCGGGCGGCCCACCTGGCCGGGAGGGGGTCGGGGGCATCGGCCAGCTCCACGACCAGGTCGATATCGTCGGGGACGTGGGAGAAGCAGGTGCGTAGGCACACCGCCCCCTCCAGGGAGGCGGGGCGGCGGTTGAACACCTCGAACAGGCCCCGGCACCCCGAGAGGCCCGCGGCCCACCAGCCAGTCGGGATGCTTATGCCAGATGACCTACCCATTATGTCCTCCTTAATGAATGCTCCTGTCCGCCTGCTCGTCGGGCCGTCTAGTAGGGGTTGTAGCCGTAGGCCTTGTAGTGGTCCAGTAGGCAGGTGCGGGCGCGTACGTGGATGCTGTGTCCCTGGCGGGCCAGGCGCAGCTCGACGTGGTCGTCGCCTAGGGCCCCCAGGTAGATCTCGTCGGGGCCGGTCCCGGTCTCGGTGGTGCCTGTGACCTCCACGTCCCCGCGGAGGGACAGGAACAGGCAGATCATGTCGCAGTCCGGTCTCCAGCAGGCGGGCGGGTTGACGGGGACCTGGACAATGCTCAGGCACACTTTCAGAGTGCCTGTGCTGTGGTAGATGATGAGCTCGTTGCCGATCAGGTTGGACGCGCACGGGCCCTGAGGCCCGTACATCTCGTAGACGACGCCCCCGCCCTCTATGACCGCGTAGTCCACGTCGTTAGCCGACGCCGTCGGGTCTGTTCCAGGTGACATTGCTCCAGTCTCCGAATCCGTAGTGGTCAAGGGTTCCCTCCACCTTGCCGTTATCAGTATGTCCTGTGCGGGGCGGCAAGGAACCCGGCCACCACCGGGTCGTACGCCCGCGCCCCCAGCAGGCCCAGGCCGGCCACCAGGCCCCGGCAACCAGCGCACCCGCACCACCAGCACCAACTGGGCCAGCGGGGCCCCAGAACCACCCGGGCCAGCGGGGCCCCAGAACCACCCGGGCCAGCGGGCCTACCAGGACCGACGGGCAGCTACGACCACCCTTATTCTGCTGTGGGTGAACAGGTGTGGGCTGCCCCTGTTGGCGCTACAGGATGTGCGGTATGTTCCTGGTCACAGAACGGTTACGGCCGCGACCGGGCAGGGACATGATCAGGCAGGGAGGTGAGGCGGTCCGTGGAGGTCAATGACGCAAACCTTGACAACCTCAAGGGAATGCCTGACGTCGCCTACGACTTCAGTGTGGCGAACTCCCTGGCCGCGATGTTCCGTCTGGCAGCCCGTAACCTGCGGGACCAGCACCCTGAGCGGGCTAGTTACCGACTTAATGCCCGTAAGGACTTCAAGGGGCACTTCTCGGTGGTCTTTAGGACCAACGGGACCACTCAGCTGTCTGACCTGGACGAGATCGTACGTAACCTGGATCTGGTGGCCACGAAGGTCGAGGCCGTGACGGCCAAGGCCCGTGCGGAGAACGCACGGCGTCGGGCCGCGCGGGAGTGGGCCGAGCGGCGTGCAAAGCGCGGTTTCTGGGAGAGGACCTTGGACCGCGTAGGTGGAGGTGAGGAACCGCCCTACAAGGAGATCGCCGACGACGACGAGGGACCCTCGGAGTCGGTGACCGCGGGTGCACCCCAGGCACGTCAGACGCCCCAGCCGGGGAGCGTGGGGAACTCGAACGGGACGTCGTCGGCCAGACCCGGTGACCTGAAGGACTTCGCCACGAAGTCGCGGGCGGCCGACGAGGCGCTAAGGGCGGTCCCGGGGCAGCTCGAGGGCTACTGCCTGGACTTCGCCACCTCCTGCTCGTGGGCCACCCTGGACGCCTCGAGCGTGCTGTCAGGCTACCGGCAGTGGCTGCTGGCCAACGAAGAGGATGCCAAGTGGGCCCAGACCGTGGGACAGGCCTTTGAGGACGCGGGAGGCAGCGGTGAGGTGTCCGCCCTGCCGGACAGTGCCGTGGAGGCGGTCCTGGCCGGTGCGGGCGTGTCCAGCCAGCGTGCGGACATCGTGATCGACCCGCCCACGGCCTACGGGTCCCCGCCCACCACGGGCTACAGCGACGACCCGGTCAACACCAGTACGGGCGCCTTCCTGGAGGTCGAGGAGGATCTGGGCTTCGCCGGGGCGAGCGGGTCCCTGGCGTGGACGCGTTCCTACAGCTCGTTGAACCCGGTGGTGGGTGCCTTCGGGCGGGGCTGGTCCTCGTGGGCCGAGGTGGGCCTGGTCCTTACCGGGGACGCCGCCCGGCTGACGCTGCCCGACGGGCGCGTGGTGGTCTTCCCCCGCGCCGGGCGGGGCTGGGGGCGGGCCGAGGGCGAGAGCCTGTGGCTGGAGCGCGCCCCGGTCGGCCAGGACGGTGCCAGCCAGGACGGTGCCGGGCAGGCTGACGGTCCTGGCGGGGCCCACCCGGACAGTGCCAGCCAGGACGGTACCCGCCCGGACGGTGATGAGGACGTCGCGCAGAGCGGGGGCTACGTGGTCTCCTCCTCATGGGGCCTGCGGTGGCTCATTGACTCTGTGGGCCGGGTGGTGCACGCGGGCGCGGGGCCGGGGACGGGCGTGACCCTGTCCTGGGAGGGTGAGCGCCTGGTGCGCCTGACCCACGAGCGGGGCCGGTTCGTGGACCTGTCCTGGGAGGGCGGCCGCGTGGTGGGGGCCGTCTCCTCGGACGGGCGCCGCGTGGTCTACGACTACGACGAGGTCGGGCGCCTGGTGGGGGTGGTGCGCCCGGTGGGGTCACGGACCTACCGGTGGGACGAGGCGAGCCTGCTGGCCCAGGTCGTGGACGCTGACGGTGTGGTGGAGGTGACCAACACGTTCGACCAGACGGGGCGCGTGACCACGCAGCGCTCCCCGTTCGGGCGTACCACCCGCTACTCCTACCTGGCTGGCGGGGTGACGGCCACCAGCGACGAGGACGGTTCGAGGGGCAACACCTGGATCCACGACCGGCGCGGCCGCCTGGTGGGGGTCGTGGACGCCCAGGGGCGGCGCCAGTCCATGGGGTACGACCGGTGGGGCAACAAGGTCATGGTGCGTACCCGGGACGGGCAGGCCACGGCGTGCGTCTTCGACGATCGGGGCCGCATAGTCCTGCGTCGTCTGCCCTCGGGGGCGCGCCAGGCCTGGGAGTGGGACGAGCTCGACCGCCTGGTGTCCGCCACCGTCACCGGTGCCGACGACGGGGCCGGTGGGGCCGGGGTGGAGGCCGTGACCCGGTTCGTCTACGAGGGCCCGGCCCGGCAGCCCTGTCGTGTGGTGGATCCTGAGGGCGGGGTCACCCGACTGTTGTGGGGTCCGGGGGGCCTGCTGGCCCGGGTGGTGGATCCCACCGGGGTGGGTGTGGACTTCGCCTACGACGACTTCGGTGAGCTGGTGGCCGTCACCAACGCCGAGGGGGCCGTGGCGCGCCTGGAGCGTGACGCCGCGGGCCGGGTGGTGGCGGCCGTCACCCCTCTGGGGAACCGTACCGAGTACCGGTACGACCCGGACACGGGGCTGCTGGCCACCCGCACGGACCCCACGGGGGGCCGGTGGAGCTTTGAGTACACCGCCGCGGGGCGCATGTCGGCCCGGGTCGACCCCATGGGCGGGCGCACCACGGTGTCCTGGGGGCAGGACGGGCAGGTCGAGACGACGACCGACCCCCTGGGCCGGGTGGTGGGCCAGTGGTACGACGACCTGGGCAACCTGGCCGGCATGAGGCTGCCGGACGGCTCCACGTGGGAGCTGGGCTACGACGCCCTGTCCCACCTGACGCACGTCAAGGACGCCGCGGGCGGGCAGTGGTCGATCAGCTACGGGGCCGACGGCCTGGTGTCCGCCACCCAGGACCCCACGGGCGTGCGCCGCAACGTGGAGCGCGGCCCCCTGGGCGAGGTCGTGGCCGTGCACGACGGGGGCGAGGACCTGGAGGCCCGCTGCGACCGCCTGGGGCGGGTCGTGTCCGTCACCGGGCCTGACGGCACCGAGCAGACGGTGCGCTACGACCGGTGCGGGCGCGTGGTTGAGGCCGTGGACGCCACCGGCGCGGTCACCCGCTACGAGCGTGACGCCGCCGGCCGGGCGGTAGCGGTCACCCAGCCTACGGGGGGCGTCTACCGCTACGAGTACGACCGGTGCGGCCGGTGGTCGGCGACCGTGTCCACCGGCGGGGACCGCTACGAGATCCTCTACGACGCCGACTCGCGCTTGGTCGGCGAGATCTGGCCCGACGGCGGCCGGGTGTCCACCCGCTTTGACGCCGCGGGGCGGATTGTGGAGCGGCGTACCCCGGGGCGTGGGGTGGTGCGTTTCAGCTACGACAAGTGCGGGCGCATCACCACCATCCAGGACCCCTGGCACGGGACGCGGCGTCTGCGCTACGACGCGGCCGGTCAGCTGGTGGCGGCCGTGGACGGTGCGGGCGGGGTGACCCGCTACGAGTACGACGCCCTGTCCCACCAGGTGGCGGTGACAGACCCGGCCGGCAACAGGACCACCCGCTCCTGGGACGCCATGGGGCGCCTGGTAGCGGACACCGACCCGCTGGGACGCACCACCTCCTGGTCCTGGGACGCCTCCGGGCGCCCGGTACGCCGGGCAGAGGCCACGGGCCGGGTGCTGGAGTGGGCCTACAACACGGCCGGACGCCTGGAGGAGGTCCGGGCTGACGGGGACCTGCTGGCCCGCCTCAGGCGGGATCCTGCGGCCCGGACCATGAGCGCGGACGGGCCCGGCGGGTCGGTGTCCTGGACGTGGGACGCCTGTGGGCGTCTGGTCTCGCGTCTGCGTGACGGGGTGGGGGTTTCCTACACCTACGACGTGGCGGGGCGGCGTACTGGTATGCGCAGGCCTGACGGGGTGGTGACCAGGTACTCCTACGACGCCAACAACCGTCTGGCCGTCCTGGAGCAGGAGGGCCTGGGGCGGGTGGACGTGGAGCGTGACCCGGTGGGGCGCGTGGTGGGTGTGCGCGGCCCGGGTCTGGAGGCCCGCTGGCGGTGGGAGGACGGGTTCGTGGTGGGCCACCGGGTGGACCGCCACGGCCTGGTCCAGGAGACGGGCGTGGAGCGTGACGCGGGTGGGCGCGTGGTGGCCGAGGTGCGTGACGGGGCGCGTACGGACTACGACTACGACGCGGCGGGGCGTCTGGTGGGGGCCGTCACGAGTGAGGGGACGGCCTGCTCCTGGGCCTGGGACGCGGCGGGGCGTCTGGTGCGCAGGGTCGAGGACGGGGCGTCCACAGTCTACGACTACGACGCGGCGGGCCAGCTGGTGACCGCCCGTGTGGGGGGTGCGGTCACCACCTACTCCTATGACGCGGCGGGGCGGCGTACCCGTCAGGCGGGTCCGGGCGGGGAACGGCGCCTGTCCTGGGGGCCCAGGGGTGAGCTGGCCTCGGTCACGGACGTGGTGCGCCGGGGTGACCGCCTGTGGGCGCGTCGTCAGGAGCTGGTCACCGATCCCGGCGGGGAGACGGCCCGTGTGGGGGGCGTGGACGTGTTCTGGGACAGCGCCGCCGTGCTGCCGGCCCTGGCCCAGGTAGGTACCAGGGTGGTCACCGACGCCCTGACCGCGACGGCCCTGACCGGCGGTGAGGAGGGGACGGCCTGGCTGGTGCCCGACACCGACGGGCCCACCGCCCTGGCGGGGCAGTGGGCCGCTGCCGGTACCGGTGGCACCACCGGCCCGGCTGGCCCGGCCGTCCCCACCGGTGCCGGTGGGCCCGCGGCACCTACCGGTGCCGGTGGTGCTGGTGGTCCCGCTGCTGGTGCTGGTGGTGCCGGTGGTCCCGGGCCAGCCGGTGCTGGTGCTGGTGGCGTGTGGGGGCTGGGCGGTGTGGTGGGCGTGGCCGGGCCCGCCCCCTGGGTCCCCGCCGGCGTCGGTGCCGGTGGTCCTGGCCCCGCCGGTCCGGGTGGTGCTGGGCCGGGTGGTGCCGGCGCGCCTGGCCCGGCTGGCCCGGCCGGTCCGGGTGGTGCTGGTCCTGGTGGTGTGGGTGTGTCGGCCTCGGGGGGCCTGGTGGTGGCCGGCCTGGGTCTGCTGGGGGCGCGGGCGTACGACCCGGTGGTGGCCGGGTTCCTGTCGCCTGACCCCCTGGGGGCCCCGGCCGGGGTGGGGTGGGCCGGGGCGCGGTACTCCTACGCGGGAGGGGACCCGGTGGGGGCGGGTGACCCCACGGGCCTGTCCCCGGTCAGCGAGGCCGACCTGAGGGCCTACCAGCAGGCCAGCCATGGTGCCCTGGGCGCCGCCCTGGGGGCGGCCGGCTCCTGGCTGGCCGGCAACTGGGAGTACCTGGCCGCCGGGGCTCTGGTGGTGGCCGGGGTGGCGGTGATGTGCACCGGCGTGGGCGGGCCGGTGGGGGCGGCCGTGATCAGCGGGGCCCTGACCAGCGCGGGCATGTCGGCCGGGACCCAGAAGATGACCACGGGGCGGGTGGACTGGGGCCAGGTCGCCGTGGACGGGGCCATCGGGGCGGCCTCGTCCCTGGCCGGGGGCGGGGCCGTGGCCGCGGTGGACCGCGCCACGCGGGGCATGCGCTCCTGCCTGGGACGCAACCTGCTCTCCGGGGCCGCCGAGGGCGCCGCCGAGAACGGGGTGAGCAGCGGCCTGGAGTACCTGACCAGCGGCGAGCCCGTCACGGTCGGGGGCCTGGCCCGCGCCGTGGGCGGGGGCGCCCTCGACGGCGCCCTGGACGGGGCCAGCAGCGCGGCCCTGGAGAAGGCCACCGGCACCGCCCGCTACGGGTGCTTCACCCCCACCACCCCCGTGCTCATGGCCGACGGCACCACCAGGCCCATCAAGGACGTGCGCCCCGGGGACCGGGTGGCCTCCCGCGACCCCGCCACCGGCCGCCTGGTGGCCGCCACCGTGGACCGCACCCACACCCACGCGCGCGTGCCCACCATACGCCTGACCACCACCAGCGGCACCGTCACCACCACCGCCACCCACCCCGTCCACGTGGCCGGACGCGGCTACGTCCCCGCCGGCCACCTCAGGGCCGGCGACACCCTCACCACCCCCGACCACGCCCCCGTCCACGTCGTCTCCGTCCAGGCCACCGGACACACCACCACCGTCCACAACCTCACCATACGCCACACCCACAACTACCACGTCCACACCACCACCAAACAAGCAATACTCGTACACAACACAACACCCGCAGGCGGATGCGGGCCAGACGAGGATGAACTGCGTGACGCAGCCCGGCAACTACGGGATGAGTATGCCGCATCTTTTTCATCTAATAGCCGGCCTGCCACAGTTGTTGCAGCCTACGTTCCTGGTCATGGGGTAGAGGACATCAGAGTAGGAAGGAGCGGAAGTCGAGAAGAACTTGGACCGACAAAAAACGGCGAGCCAAAGTTTGGATGCGCAGAGGACGACGCTTACTACAGATTAAAAGAGGATGTCGATCCCGATTTGACCAGGAAAGATATTAGGTTTGTCGAACCTGTTAGACCAAGGACGGGAAAAGGGGTTGACCCCTGCGTAAGGTGTCAGACCAGATTTGACAAGTCGCAGTTCCCGCCGGGCGTCAAGGGTCAGAAAGGAGGTGCCTGGGGTGACGGGTGACAGTACTGACTGGTCCAACCTGCGTGCGCTGGGTGACCCCTGCGACCTGCCGTCGGCAATTGACGAGATGATGGGGGCGGAGGATGACGACGACGCTGATAGCGCGTACTGGAGGATAGAGGGGAACGCGTTCTTCCAGCGCGAGCTGTACCAGGCGGCGGAACCCACTGCCCTGGTCGTGTCAGACAGGATCTGCGACGGGTGCTCGACGGTCCACGGCCTCAGGTGCGGGTTCGACCTGCTCGTCGAGATCGCCCACGGGTTCCCGGCGCAGTCAGAGCAGATGCTCGGGGACAACACGATTGACGAGCGCTGTACCAAGGTGATCTGCAACCACCTGCCCTGCTTCTACCGTGTCGCGGAGTCGTGCACCGACGAGAGGGTCCTGCAGGGAGTCGTGGACCTGTCCGTGAGGCTGGAGGTCGACGTCGCCAGGCGGCGCAGACTGCTCGAGACCGTCTCCGTGAGACCTCCTCGCAGCTCTTTCCTCATCTCCAGCGTGAACGACCTGAGAAGGTCGTTGTCAGGTAAGGACTGCTTCCTGAGCGCGGTGTCAGCCCACGTAAGAAGGAAGCAGATGGTGGCAGGTGCCGGGGCAGGCGAGGAGTCGTCTCGGACGCGAACGGGAGGCGCCTAGGGATGGATGCCTCGTGGCTGGCTGAGGTCCTCGGTGTCAGGTCTCCTGAGGACCTGTTCGACTCCGAGCGGGGACTGGTATACAAGGGCCTCCTGGGCGTGGACTTTAACTCCGTGCGAGCGGTACTAGGGATGAACCTCGAGTACTCTATAGGACCCGGATGCGGCAACGAGAGCGACACCCCGGCGAGGAGCTACAACGCCGTGACCGTCCGGCTTGAGTTCGCACAGGTGTCGGCGGTGGACTCACGTGTCACGCGGGACCGTGATCCGGACGCCTCTACAATAATTACGATGAGGACCCCGGTCACGGGGTCGGGGTACGAGATCCGCCTCGGTCAGAGCAGGCTCCAGCTGGTCGTCGTATGCGGGTCGGTCGCGGTCGTCGGCTGCTCGCCCCACTGGCTCGAGTGAGGCGCTGGCACGGGCCGCGCGCTGAGTATTCTTAAGGTAACAGATTCCTGGAGGAGGAGCACAATGCCCGGTACCCTGCCGCGCCTGAGTCCCACGAGCTTCACCCAGACTCCCGCGACCTTGGACTACCTGATTCTTTCCACAGGGGCGGGGTTCACCCAGGTCGGTGTCTGGCTCGACCAGGGGCACGACTACTGGCTTCCTCGCGCCTGCGCGGAGCGCCTCGCAACAGACCGCGTACAGCTCGACGTCGACGACATAGAACAGCTTCACTGGTCCGGGACACCAAGACCGTTTGAGCCAGTACGCATAGAGCTGACCACCTCGCGCGACGGTGATCTCGTCAGGTTCGTCATGCGCGGCCAGTCCCTGTCACTGGACGTCGAGGCCCGCACGTGCACCATCACCAGGTCGCTGTACAACCGCACGACGTAAAACTGCGGTCGGCTGCGAAGACCACGACACGCCCGGCACCGGAGCCGACCGTGCGGCCGTAACAGCGAAGACCTGCTGAACCCACCCGGTACTGAAGTGTGGTGACCGGGTCCCTGTCGCCTGACCCCCTGGGGGCGCCAGCCGGGGTGGGGCAGGGTACTCCTGGGCGGGGCAGGGGCCGCGCTTCAGCATCCGGCCACCGCACGACCTGGGTACTGGTACGGTGGAGGGGGGTTCTTGGTATGGATTCGGGGAGTGGGGCAGTGTCATCTGAGGCAGGCTTGACGGCGTCGGCTAGTGATGTGGACTACGCGGTCATAGAGGGTGGGGGTGTCGTCTACGAGATGTACGGGCCGCAGGGTCCGTGCGCGTCCAACCTGATTGGCAACATGATTGACGTGGACCACACCACGGGAACGGTCGGGGCGCGCCTGAGTATTATCCAGGTCCCCGTCAACCCGCCCGCCTGCTGGTGGCCGGGCTGCGGCATGATCGACCTGTTCCTGTCCCTCCGCGGGGACGTGGAGGTAGCGGGCACCACCGGGGCCGGCCCTGACGGGATCCACCTGGGGGCCGTAGGCGACGGGCGAACCGAGCTGCGCCTGTCCCGCCAGGGGCACAGCATCCGTGTACGCGCCCGCACCTGCCTGCTGGACCACTACGAGGCCTACAGGTACACCCCCTACTAGACGGCCCGGCGGGCGCGCGGATCGGAGCATTCATTAAGGAGGACATAATGGGTAGGTCATCTGACGTGGATATCCCGGGTGACTGGTGGGCCGCGGGCCTCTCGGGGTGCCGGGGCCTGTTCGAGGTGTTCAACCGGCGTCCGGCCTCCCTGGAGGGGGCGCTGTGCCTACGCACCTGCTTCTCCCACATCCCCGAGAGCATCCACCTGATAGTGGAGCTGGCCGACGCCCCCGACCCCCTCCCGGCCAGGTGGGCCGCCCGAGACAACAACGCCCTACGCCTGAGCATACAGGTATCGAACCTACTCGACATCCACGCCCACGGACACCCCAACAGACCGTGCAGCATAGAGATCACCACCACCCCAGAAGGATTACTCACCAGGACCTGGAACCCCACCTACGAGGCCAGAATACTGACACAGTACGGCCTGCTCAGCCACATGAAGCCCTTCCACCGACGCACACCCAGCACACCAGCTTGAGACCACTGACGGCACCGTCCTGAACGTGTCCAGGCACGACAGGCAGCCAGCCAGTAACGCAGAATCCCACAGTCAGCGTGCGGCATCCTGTAGAATCCGTCGGGGAAGGGGTGATTAGCTGTGGACAGGCCTGAGGATATAGGTTGGGGTCCAGTGGAGTGGGGGACGGTGGTGGCGCACTGGCCGTACGGGCTGGACGTGTTCCTGGACTCCTCGGGGGAGGTGGGCACGGTAGACAGGCTGCAGGTCTGTGACGGTGCTATACGGAGTAATGAGGAGTACTGGCCGGACGTGGGGGACCGTATCCGGGTGCGTCGTATGGAGGTGCGCCCCAGCGGGGAGCTGCGCCTGACAGCCCAGCAGGCGGCTATCGACTGGTCACCCAAGGAGGTGGTCCGCAGACGCAAGACGGGGTGGCCCTCAGGACTGAGACTGGCCGAGTGGGGCGTGATCACCGCCGTACACGATCGGGGCTTTGACGTGCTCCTCCTGGCCTCGGGCGAGACCGGCACGGTCATGCAGTCCCTCATCGAGGCCGACCGGGCCATGTTCGAGACCGACTTCCACCCCAGTGTGGGGCAGCCCATCCGGGTCCGCCGCCTCGGGGTGTGGCCCGACGGAACCCTGCGACTCAGCCACCGCGCCTGCTTCGTAAGCGGGGGCGACCCGCCTAACCGCACCGACTACGACCCACCACCAGGACCAGTACCACCACCCCCACCACCAGGCATGGCCATCGGGACAGACATACCACTAGACGACCCCAGACTCCTCCCCCACTGGGCAAGAAAGAGACAACAAGAAGAACAACAGGAACAGCAGGAACAGAACAAGACCTGAACTCGCCACCGCCTGCCCCCAGAGACAGGGCTGACGCCACGTAGAAATGCCATAAGAATCGGCATCACTCCCCCTGCCCCAGGGGCGGGACACTCGCGATATGGCCGGGCGAGTACGCAGGCAGGAGCACGAGTCCTTTAAGGAGAAGCACAATGAGCAGATCCTCTGATGTGAACGTCCCGACTGGCTGGTGGGCCGCGGAACTGCACTGGAACCGGGGTCTGTTCGAGGTGTTCAACCGCCGCCCGGCCTCCCTGGAGGGTGCGGTGTGCCTGCGCACCAGCTTCTCCCAGCTCCCCGACAATATCCACCTGACCATAGAGGGCGTTCCCTGCCGGTAACGCGGCGTTCCTGCGGTCGGTGTGTGGCGTCCTGTAGGGTCTGTCGGGGAAGGGGTGAGTGGTTATGGGTAGGGTTGAGGAGATGGGTCTGGGTCCGGTGGAGTGGGGGGTGGTGGTGGCGCACCGTCCGTACGGGCTGGAGGTGCGTCTGGAGGCCTCTGGTGACGTGGGCGTGGTCGACCGGATGCAGAGTCACGACAGTTACATGCGTCGCAACCCGGAGTACCTGCCGGATGTGGGGGACCGTATCCGGGTGCGTCGTATGGAGGCGCGTCCCGGTGGGGAGCTGCGCCTGGTCTCCTTCCAGACCGCGCTCAACGGCTGGTCCGAGCCCGAGGAGGTGGTCCGCAGGCGTATGTACGAGCGGCCTGACGGCCTGGGAGAAACGGAGCACGGCGTGATCACGGCCCTGCACGAGAGGGGCTTCGACGTCCGCCTCCTGGCCTCAGGAGAGACCGGCACGGTCATGTGGTCCCTGGTCGACTTCGACCGCATGTTCTTCTCCACCGACTTCCACCCCAGCGTGGGACAGCCCATCCGGGTCCGCCGCCTCGGGATCTGGCCAGACGGCACCCTACGACTCAGCCACCGCAAGACCTTCCTAGACATACCCCTGGACCGCGTCAGAAGACGTTGGGACGAGGAGCGGCGTCACGGCTACCGGCCCAGGAAGGGCGTCCCGGGCAGGACCGTCACCCTCAGACCGCCTCCCAACCAGACAGGCACAGGAAACAAAACACACCCACCCACAACCCCAGAATAGGCGACGCCGACTTATTAGCGACCCACCTCGCTGAGGCCGTAAGACCGAGACGGGCACGGAACAGGACCCGAGGAAGACCGGACCCACACAGAGACACAGAACGAGCGCAGCCCCAGTTCCCGGAATAACCGGGGAGGCGCTGCGTGCCGCATCTCCAGTCGAATCCTTAGCGGCGAAGAGCTATTATGGTGGTGGAATCGGTTTCCGTACAGGGAGGGTGTCATGGGTGAGGATGCTACGTGGGCTGACGTGTACGCGCGCTGGCTGGGTTCTCTGCCGCCTCTGCGGGTGAGCAGGATTGAGAGTATAGCTGGTTGTTTTATCTGGATGGGGGGCGAGAACTGGAACTTCTCACCGGAGACCCTGGTCCGGGTGCTGGACGGGGACGGGAGGGTGGTGCTGGGTACCACGGACCTGTGGGACCCGGGGCGTTACCAGGAGGTGCTCGGTCGCCTGGTCGGCCTGGACGTGGTGGGAGTGACCTGCTACGACGCCACCCCGGAGGGTGACCTCAGGGTGGAGCTGTCGGACGGCACGGTGATCGAGGCCCTCGACACCTTCTTTATCGACGCCTGGATCCTCACCGTCAACGGCAGGGAGGGCCCGGACGCACCACCCGGCTTCAAGGTACCCGAGGGCGTCGTCCGCCTGGGCTCCTCCCGCCGTGAGTGGAGGCCCCTGGCCCTACTTCCGCGGGAGGGGGCGGCCATTACCGGTATCCGTGACTCCCTGCCCAGGGCTGCCTTCTGGCAGGGACGCACCGCCCCCCAGGGCGCGGTGGGTGACGACGACGACACCGCGTACGGCCCCTGCACGGAGGTGGTCGCCGGATCCTGGTCCCTGCGGACCATCGCCCCCTGGAGACTGCTGGACCAGGACCACAACCCCGTCACCTCCTCCGACCTGGACGACAGCAGCGCCATACGCAGGCTGACAGGCACCAGGCCCCTACAGTTCGAGACCACCGGGACCCAGGACACCGACATCAGGATCACCCTCAGCAACGGGTGGACCCTCGAGGCACTCACCGACGGCCTCTACCCCACCTGGCACCTCACCCTCCCCGGTACGCACCACCAGGGACTACCCCACACGCCCCGGTAACCCCAGTGGCCACGATCTGGCAGGCCCGGGCAGCCCGACCGGCAGACACCACCAGACAGGACACGCACAGGAGACACAGGCACCACACCACAGGAGACACGAATGAGCCAGTACATACTCTCAGACTGGAGAAACGACAACCCCGAGAACCCCTTCATTGTCATGGGTCAGATCGATGACGGCCGCTACCTGGAGCGGATAATCGACGTCTTCCGCGACGGCAGGGCAGACGCGATAGTGTGCGAGGGGAACTTCTACGAGCCCGTACCCATGCCAGAGGTCGAGACCATAAACGAGGCAGAGGAGTTCACCGCCTGCTACACCAGCGCCAGCCTCTTCGAGGGCGTGTGGCAGGAGGCCACCAACACGAGGCGACTCTCCCCGACGTCGATCAACAACCTCACGCAGACCCTCCACAACCCGGACCACCCGACCCAGGGCGCATAGCACGGGCAGGGGAGCGCCCGGATCCCAGGACGCGGCCCGTGCCGCCCACCCCCACCGGCAGGCCGGTACGTCAAGACCTTCATCGACGCCGCCCGGACCGCGCGTCCACCCACACCAGCGGGGCCGGTAACGGCCCGGGGTGGGGGCCAGCTGGCGCCGGGCCGCCATCAAGGCCCTGATCGTTATCGATGCGGCCTGCCCTGTACTTGGGTGTCTGTGCTGGTCAGGCCGCGTGGGCGGGTGGCCTCCCGGGCGGCGTCCCGGGCGGTCCTGGGCGGTGTCCTGGGGAGTGGTTCGTGCCAGGGTGTTCCCAT
>ERZ772927.476-NODE-476-length-16596-cov-6.17363_pt1 | contig 16596 bp, 15 predicted proteins | sample MGYA00512115_ERZ772927 | MGnify/ENA primary metagenome ERZ772927 (study PRJEB29015, sample SAMEA2737924) | human oral metagenome | biome: human oral; feature: human-associated habitat; material: dental | place: China | collected 2013 ... | reverse complement strand
GATGGAACATATACCATTTTCCATTAATTTGTTTCCAAGCATTTTGAACGGCTTTTCCGTCTTCTTGGGCGTAGTACCATTTTTCATTGAACGTCACCCAACGATTGGTAACGAGTGCGCCATTATCGCCCATCAGGTAGCCATTTACAAGAGTATTTTTTTGCATTATACCCGCACGGTCGAAGTAGTACCATTTGCCGTCGAATTGTTTCCAAGTATCTTTGAGATATTTTCCAGATTCAGTAACGTAGTAGCGTTCTCCTTGAATCGTCATCCATTGATTCGTTCCCATGACCCCTTCGTGATCAAAGGCGTACCCATCAAAGGTTGTATTTTTAAGCATTTTTCCTTCTTCGTCGAAGTAATACCATTTTTGGTCAATCTGCTTCCATTGTCGAGTGATAGGTACCTTATTGATATGGTAATAAGTGACTCCATCTCTTGTTACAAAGCCTGTATAAGTGGACTTTTCAACTTCTTTTGTTTGCGTTTCTTCATTGGATACTTCACGTTTTCTACGAGTACGAACTTGTTCAGTTGTCGTGGTTGTTGTCTCTTCTTGTGTAGTAGGGGCGACAGTAGTTACTTCGCTTGTCGTCACTTCTGATGTTTTCTCGTCTGTGGTTGTTTGTGCGAAGACTGCTTGTGACGATAACAGTATCATTGCACTAGTAATAAACGTCAGTCTTGTATATTTTTTCATTTTTTCCTCCCTTTTTTCATGTGATACCATTTCAATATAACAAATGAGAGTGTAAGGTTCAAATAAACCTAAGCGCTTCCTTGCAATCTTAATAATTAGTCTTTTTTTGATGAAAAAAAGGGAAGGAGAGAACAAAAAAGCCTCACCCACAATGGATGAGACTTTTGATGAAATTTATGCATTATTTAGTAGTTTTGTAGAAGTTTTGAATGCCACTGACAATTCCAGCAACAAGCTTATCTTGATAAGCATTATCACTGATTTTCTTGCTTTCAGGGCCATCTATATAGCCAAGTTCTAATAACACAGCTGGTTTTGCAGTTTCACGAAGCACAGCAAAACTTGCACCACGAATGCCACGGTCATTAGCTCCTGATTTTTCAATAATCGAAGCGTGTAGATTCTCCGCTAAACGTTTACTTTCACTCATACGAAGTGGATTGTCATGAGCTTCCTTATTAATACGAGGTGGAAGATCTTCATCGGCTTCATAAATATAGGTTTCAACACCGCTGCGACTTTGTCCACGAACACTAGAAGCGTTGAAGTGGATACTAATGAAGAAGTCCGCATCAGTTTTATTTGCCATTTGAGAACGTTCTGTTACGAAGTCTACAAATTCATCTTTATCCCTAGAAGTAAGAACCGTATACCCAAGTCTTTCTAATTCGCTACGTAGTTTACGATAGATTTGCAGATTCAAGTCTTTTTCGCGAAGTCCATTATAGACTGCGCCAGGATCTTTCCCTCCGTGACCTGGGTCAAGGAAGATAACATTTTTGTATTGTCCGTAATTCACAGCTTCAGGAACTTCAGCGACCCAAAGACCATCCGCTTGGAAAACATGCTTTTTACCATCGATAGTGAAGAGGTTACGCACATAAGATCCACCTTCTTGTAAGTAAAACCATCCGCCATAAGAGCCGTCGTAAATCCATTCTTTTTCGGCCATTGAACCGTCTGCTTTTACATAGTAAGCGCCGACCCATTTATTTTTGTCCATTTCACCATCTTTTTGGAAATGATACCATTTGTTTTGAATTAAAAGCCATTGATTACGCGCATAAGAGCCGTCTTCTTTTAAATAGTACGTCGCTTTGTAATTTGGATCGTAAATGAATTCGCTCTTAGCCATATAGCCGCCAGCTTTCAAGTAGTACGCACCTTTCCATTGACGGCTTGCGTAAACACCACCTGGCTTAATGTAGAACCAGCTATTGTAGTTTCTGTCGAAAACCCATTCGTTATCGGCCATCGCACCACTATCTTTTAAGAAATAGCTGCCGCTCCATTCGTGAGAGTACATCACACCATTATCGTGGAATGCGTACCAAACGCCATCAATTTTCTTCCAATCGCCACGGAAAACTTTTCCCCCTGAAAGAGCGTAGTACCATTTTCCACCTTGGTAGCTCCAGCTTGGTGAGACGAGCATTCCTTCATTATCTACCAAATACCCGTCTGGTGTGAGGCCGTTTCTGACCATTTTTCCATCCGCACCAAAGTAGAAGTAGCGATTTTCCGCCCATTTCCAAGTAGAAGTAACCGGTTTGTCCTTCTCATGATAGTAAATGTTGCCATCAGCTCTCAAAATACCCGTATAAGGTGGACGTTCCCCTGGCTTGTAATAATAAATATCATTTTTAGCATCGGTTGGAAGTTCAACGGGAGCCTCCGTAGTTTTCTCCGTCGTCGTTTCTTCTTGCTGAGTTGTTGGAAGCTGCGTTGTTTCTTCACTCGTTGTTGGAAGAGTCGTCGTTGTATCTGTGACAGTTTCTGCTAACACCAACTGAGGAAGAAAGAGGGAAAGAGCAGCGGTTAAAAAAGTGAGTTTTGTTGCTTTTTTCATAGGTTCCTCCTGAATCTTTTTTTACGTCAACAGTGTATCAAAAAGGGGGAAAGGGTGCAATGTTTTAATACTTTGTTCATACAAAGTTCAAAAGTAAGTTTAGTTGAACCAATAAACAAAAAAACCAACTACCGGAGTAGTTGGTTTAAAACTGGATGATTATTCTCTCATTGAGCCATCTGCAGTAACATAGTAAGAACCAATCCATTTGTTTGTATCTAATTCTCCACCACGACGGAAGTGGTACCATTTGCCATTGATTTTTTCCCACTTATCAGTGATGTAGAAGCCATTGCCGTCAAAGTAGTACCAGCTAGAATAGTTCTTGTCGTATACCCATTCATTTACAGCCATTGACCCGCTCCCTTTGACGTAGTAAGAACCGACCCATTGATTTGTATCTAGTTCTCCGCCACGACGGAAGTGATACCATAAACCATTGATTTTTTCCCATTTATCACTAACGTAATGACCATTTTCTGCTAAATAGTACCAGCTAGAGTAGTTCTTGTCATAAATCCATTCGTTCTTAGCCATTTCGCCATTCTCTTTAAGATAGTAGGCCCCTTGCCAAGTGTTACGAACCGTTTTACCGTTATGATCGGAATAATACCATTTGCCATCCTTTTCAACCCAGGCATTTTTACGGATGATGCCGTTATCCCCAACAAGGTATCCATAGGCTTCAGGATTTGGGTCTAAATGCCCTTTAGCATTAAAGTACAAATATTCGCCTTCCTTAACGGTTTCCACTAATGAATTATAAACAATTCTTCCATTTTCGTCTGCGTAAAAAGTATTTTCTCCAATTTTAACAGTGTCTTTTTGTGCCATTTCTCCTGTATCTTGGAGAAGGTAACCGTCAACGATTGCACTTTTTTGCATGATGCCTTCTTCGTTGAAATAGTACCATTTTTCGTTAATTTTTCTCCATTGAGAAGTAATTGGAACATTATTCACGTGATAATACGTCACGCCATCTCTAGAAGTAAAACCAGTAAAAGGCTTTTCTTTTGGTTGATATTCTTCCACGACTTCATTCTCGTGGTTGTCTGCATTATTTTCTACAGGAGCTACCGTTGTGGCTTCTGTCGTTTCAGCAGGTGCATTTTCTGCGTAGACCGCTTGAGCAGATAAAAGAAACATTGCTGCAGTCATAAAAGTTAGTTTTGTAATTTTATTCATATTTTCCTCCCTGTTTTTCAAAAATGAACGTTCTTACTATACCAAAAATTCGTTTGAAGTTCAAACTATATTAACAAATTTCACGAAAAATTTACTTTTTCCTTCAGCAATAATCGTTCTTTTTTATGCTATAATCGGATTTATGAAAAATAGAGACATTACAAAACAACCAAAACAAAAAATTCTAAAAGGAACCTTAATGACGCTCTTTGCAGGGATTGCCTGGGGGATGAGTGGAGCGAGTGGTCAGTACTTGATGGCGCACGGGATGGGTGTGCTTGCTTTGACAGATTTACGACTGATTTTCTCTGGGACGCTCCTGCTTCTTATGAGCTATCTCTTCAACCGTGATCAGCTAAGCGCATTTTTTAAGGAGAAGAGTAATTACGTCAAAATTGTTATTTTTGCCTTTGTAGGATTATTCTTAAATCAATTTTCGTATTTACAAGCAATCGCCTTGAGTAATGCTGGAACGGCAACGGTCTTGCAGTATCTTTGTCCGGTTATTATTCTCGTGTACATCTGCTTGAAAAATCGTACGGCTCCGACCGCGTCTGAAGTGACTTCAATTGTTCTTGCGATGGCGGGAACCTTCTTAATTGCGACACATGGTCAGTGGAATCAACTCAGTGTCACACCACTAGGGCTATTCTGGGGTATCTTCAGTGCGTTCACCTATGCCATCTATATTATGCTTCCGATTAAACTCATTCAAACCTATGGAAGTCTAACGGTGATTGGAGTAGGGATGGTGATTGCAGGAGTCATCCTTTTCCCGATGAGTGGACTCACGACCCTCCAACTGGAATATAGTGTTGATATTCTGGCTGCTTTAACGGGAATTATCCTTATCGGAACGGTCATTTCTTATACCATGTTCCTAAAAGGGACGAGCTATATCGGTCCGGTGAAAAGTAGTTTGATTGCAGCCGTGGAACCCATTTCTGCCGTCTTCTTTGCCTTTCTCATTATGAACGAGCATTTTTACGCCATCGATTTTGTCGGAATGGCAATGATACTAGGAGCAGTGGTCTTGATTTCAGTTCGTGACCTTCTCAAAGAACGCAGGAAAGTGGAACAAGGCATTATTGAATAACAGAAAATCAAACCGCAATTGGAGCGAATCCAGTTGCGGTTTTTGAATAAAAATTTTTTTCTAATCATGATGATTTCGAATTTATTTCTGGTATAATAATTGAAACTAGGAAAGGAAGTGAGCGAATGAATACGGCAGTGTTAAATTATTATTTCGAGAAATCGGGATTATCGAAAGAATTTATGGAACAAAAAGTCAGTAAACGATTCGGTCAGTTTTTAACGGGAGAGAGAACACCTTCCTTTAACCAATTATCAGATATGGCGAAACATTTTCGAATTCCTCTAGGAATGTTGCTAAGTGATGAAATCATTCCTGAAAAGAAAATTGAGCTTCCTTTTAGAACGGTAAACTCAGAATTTATTGGAGAACCTTCTAGGGAATTAAGAGACACGATTGAAGAAATGAAATCAAAGCAAGCATTTCTAAAAGAAGAACGGCTACCGGAACTTGATTTCATTGGAAGATTTTCGATGGATGATGATGCGATGGTTGTATCCCAAGCTGTGAGAGAGATATTGGGCTTTAGCAAAAACTATTTCGAGGAAATCGATAAAAAAGACAGTGTGTTTAAGTTCTTGCGTGGGAAAATCAGTCGCGTAGGTGTCTTTGTTTTTACGAATGGAAAGTTTCAAGACAATACCCATAGATTACTGGACCCGAAAGAGTTCCGAGGCTTTGTATTATCGGATAAGGAAGCACCAATCATCTTTATAAATCAAGCAGATACTAAGAATGCACAGGTGTTTACGCTTGTCCATGAATTTGTGCATTTACTCTTAGGAGAAGAGGAAATCCTTGGTCAAACTCCACTTGAATCGGAGTATGATGAAGTAGAGGCTTTTGTCAACAAGGTAACAGCAGAAGTGCTTGTACCTGGCGACCTATTGAAGATGAGATATGAGGAACATCCTTCAATTGACGCATTAGCATCGATTTTTAAAGTCAGTCGATTTGTGATTGCAAGACGATTATTTGATTTAGGATTTATATCCAAGTCGGACTATCAACAGCACGTGCGTGAGTGGGAGCTCGCATGGAAGAATCGAACGAAGGATAAAGGCAGTGGCGGGAATTATAATAAAAACACGCTCTATCGTATCGACAGAAATTTCTTCCAGTATATAGAGAATGCCATTCAATCCGATCGCATTACGTATACTGAAGCTTTTCGTTTATTAGGAGTAGGATATAAAGGTTATCAAATATTAAGGGAGAGATAATAGGGTATGTATCTACTAGACACGAATATTTATATTGCATTTTATGAACGGTATTATCCACAACGGAACTTTCCAAGTTTTTGGGAGAGATTAGTTCAAACTTTTCAACAAGAAGTGGTAGTTCCAAGAGTTGTGATGGAAGAGACTAAAAAGAGTAAATGGTTGAAAACGTATATGATGGATACGTGTGGGGTGTCGATTATTGACCATCGACAATACTGGAAGCAGTGGGCTGAAGTTTTGAATAACGTTCGCAATAATCCAGTTTATGATAATGAAGCATTGTATTCACAAAATGGATGGTCTAAAGAAACAGTGGCAGACGCGTGGTTATTAGCGATTGCTAAAGAAGAAAAATATATTCTGGTAACTGAAGAGACCAAGAATGTGAATCTGTACAAGGGTGGACCGGTAAGAAGTGCAAAAATTCCTGATGTCGCAGAGGATGTTGGTGTAGAGTGTATTGACCGCTTGGAATTCTTCAAGCGAATTGAGTTAAGTATTTAATAGTGAGATTCAAAGACTTGTCGATTTCGACAGGTCTTTTTTGTTTAGAAAATAGGATAAAAAACTTTAAAACTGAGACCGTTCTCATGAAACTTTCATCTTTTTCAAATAAATCGTTTGTGCTATACTATGTACCATCAATCCACAGATGGAGGTCCTTAATTTGTCTTATTCACTCGAAATTTTACCAAGTTTATTACACGGAGCAGTGACGACATTAGAAGTGTTCGCACTCGTGCTTATCTTCTCGATTCCGCTTGGCATTCTCATTGCCTTTGCGATGCAACTCAAATGGAAATCTCTCAACGGACTCATTCATATTTACATCTGGGTGATGCGAGGGACTCCTCTGTTACTTCAACTCATTTTTATTTATTACGTCTTGCCAAGTGTCGGCATTCGTCTAGACCGTCTCCCTGCAGCGCTGATTGCCTTCACGCTCAACTATGCGGCGTACTTTGCAGAGATTTTCCGCGGGGGGATTGATACAATTCCAAAAGGGCAGTATGAAGCGGCGAAAGTGTTGAAATTCACGCCAGGAGCGACGATTCGCTATATCGTTCTTCCTCAGGTGACGAAGATTGTCTTGCCAAGTGTCTTCAATGAAATCATGAGTCTTGTCAAAGATACGTCCCTTGTTTACGCGCTTGGAATCTCAGACCTGATTCTGGCGAGCCGTACCGCAGCTAACCGCGATGCGAGCCTCGTTCCGATGTTTTTAGCTGGGGCGATTTATCTGATTGTTATCGGGGTTGTGACGCTTGTGGCCAAACGCATTGAAAAGAAATTTAGTTATTATAAATAGGAGGACAAGCAGATGTTAGAATTACGCAATATTAGTAAACGATTCGGCGATAAACAAATCTTGTCCGATTTCAACTTAACCATTCACGAAGGAAACATCTTGGCCATCGTCGGACCTTCAGGAGGCGGGAAAACAACCTTGCTTCGGATGTTAGCAGGGCTAGAAACCATCGACTCTGGGGAAGTGTTCTATAACGGGGAACCGCTCGCGCTTGATGAACTCACAAAGCGCCAATTGCTTGGATTCGTGTTCCAAGACTTCCAATTATTCCCACATTTATCAGTATTAGAAAACTTAACGATTTCGCCGGTGAAAATGAATGGGGTGCCTCAAGAAGAAGCCAACACGAAGGCACGCGCACTCTTAGAACGCCTGGGACTTGCTGGACACGAAGATGCATTCCCATATTCGCTCTCAGGCGGACAAAAGCAACGGGTCGCCTTGGCACGTGCGATGATGATTGACCCTGAAATCATCGGCTACGACGAACCAACGTCAGCGCTCGATCCAGCTCTTCGCCTAGAAGTAGAAAAGTTAATCCTCCAAAACAAAGAACTCGGAATGACGCAAATCGTTGTGACCCACGATTTAACCTTTGCCGAAAACATCGCGGATGAACTCTTGACGTTCGAACCGAAATAGGAGGCCGCTATGAAGAAACGAAAAGGAATCCTAGGGCTTTTGGCGCTTGTTGGGGTGGCGGTAATGAGCCTGGCGGGCTGTACGCAACAGGCAAGCAATCCAAAAGTCGATAACTGGGATAAATATCAACAACAAAAGAGCATCACGGTCGGCTTCGATAATACCTTTGTTCCGATGGGATTTGAGGAGAAGAATGGCGACTATGCCGGCTTTGATATCGAACTCGCGCAGTATGTGTCGAAGAAACTCGGCATCACGGTTCACTTCCAACCGATTGACTGGGATATGAAGGAAACCGAGCTGCAAAACGGCACGATTGACGCGATTTGGAATGGGTATTCGGCCACAGACGAACGCCGCGAGAAAGTGGCCTTCACGATTCCTTATATGCAAAATACGCAAATCTTAGTCGTGAAGAAAACAAGTGGCATTCACTCAGCCAGTGACATGACAGGGAAAGTCCTTGGCGCACAAAACGGATCGTCAGGGATGTTGGATTTTGAAGAACATCCAGAAGTATTGAAGAACCGTGTCAAAGGAGGAGACGCTGACCAATATCAAAGCGTGAACGAGGCCATTATCGACTTGAAGAATGACCGTATTGACGCCTTACTCATCGACCGTGTATACGCGGACTACTACCTCACAACAGAAGGGATCGCTGACGAGTACGACACCATTCCTTCAGGATTCGAGAGCGAGTCTTTTGCGGTAGGGGTACGGCCTGCCGACAAGAAGTTACTCGAAGCGCTGAACCGGGCCTTCAAGGAACTTTATCAAGAGGGCATCTTCCAACAAATCAGTGGGAAGTGGTTTGGTGAGGATGTCGCAACTCCGGAAGTCAAAGGGCAAGAATAACCAAATAACAAGAAACCATCGCTGGATAGAAGGGGCGCCTTCTGGAAGGCGATTTTTTTTGTGCTGTAAAATCTAAGGGAATTAGGATAAAAACTCAAAATGGTAGAAATAAGATTGCTAAAGCGCTCACAAAAAGGTACACTGAAGGTGTGGAAAAGTTCAAAGAAGGGAGAGAAAATCATGAAAAAATTAGAAGGAAAAGTAGCACTCATCACTGGAGCAGCCCTTGGACTCGGAAAGGGAATCGCAACGGTCTATGCCAAATACGGTGCTAAGATGTGCCTTGTCGACTTATTGCCAGAAGTCGAAGAAACGGCAAAAGAATTAGGAGAAACCTACGGCGCCCAAATCGTGACATATGTCGGAGACGTCTCCAACAAAGATCATATGAAAGAAGCAGCTAAGAAGGCAAAAGACGCCTTCGGACAAGTAAATGTGGCTTGTTGTAACGCTGGGGTATGTTGCTTAGCTCCATTTGAAGAAATGAGCGATGAAATGCGCGACTTCCATATCGATGTGAATATCAAGGGCGTATGGAATACGTGTCAGGCCGTCATCCCTTATATGCTGGAGCAAGGTGGAGGTAGCATCGTTATTGCTTCATCCGTGACAGGGGATATCGTAGCCGATGCCGGAGAAGCAGCCTATGCCATGACAAAAGCAGCGCTCGTGGGATTGACAAAATGCTTGGCCATCGAATACGCAGACCGCCATATCCGCGTGAACTGCTCACAACTGGGATATGCGCGTACACCAATGGTTGAAAAGATGGCCACCGAATCCAACCCAGACAACCCAGAAAGTGCCATCCAAGACATCGCAGTAGGCGTGCCAATGAAACGCTTGGCAGACCCACTCGAAGTCGGCGAACTCTTCGCCTTCCTTGGAAGCGACGAAGCCAGCTACCTCACAGGAAGCCAAATCGTCATCGACGGCGGTAGCACCTTACCCGAAACCATGAGCATGGGGACGAATTAGGGGAGAATAAATTTTGAAAGAAAAATAATCACCAGTTTTATCTGGTGGTTATTTTTTTATTTATGTTAATGTAGATTTCATGTACAATAAAGCTACAATAAGGGAGATAAGTATATGGGACAAGAACTGTTTAATTATGACAATACAAAATTAGAAGAAGTGCTTCAGTATTCTGAAAAAATCCTTAATCGAAAGTTCGCAGATATTATAAAAGAATATGATGAGGCGGAATATAAGACATACGAGGATTATCAAAAGCAAGAAGCCAATGTGTATGAGAAAAAAGAAATTAAGCCGTCTTCAAAAGGACAGTATGGGAATTATATAGAACGTTATTATTATGGCTACCAACCGAATAGTAATGATGCGGCTGATTTTGAAGAAATCGGAGTAGAACTCAAGGTAACTCCTTTTAAAGTTAATAAGAATGGAACTATTTCTGCAAAAGAAAGATTAGTTTTAACGATTATTAATTACCTTGAAGAGAATCTTGACGACTTCTACCAATCACATCTATGGCGAAAATGTTCAAAAATACTTTTATTATTTTATAATGGCTTAATTCCTGAACAAACACTTTATGATTATATGATTGAAAAAGTTTTCCTTTTTGAATGGTTCGAAGAAGATATGAATGTTATTCTAGATGATTATGCTCGTATTACTCAAAAAATTAAAGATGGCCGAGCACACGAATTGTCTGAATCCGATGGCAACTATTTATCAACTTGTACCAAAGGAGCCGGTAAAGGGAAAGACTGGAGAGAACAACCCTTTAGTGAGGTGATGGCAAAACAACGTGCTTGGGAATTAAAGTCTAGTTACATGACGTATTTGATTAATCATAAAATCTTTGCTAGTCATGAACAGGAGAGTGTCTTAGCCACTGCAAAAGGTACGAAGAAAACTTTTACTCAACTTATTGAAGAAAAGATATTGAAGTATAAAGGATGGAATGCACAAGATTTATATGATGCGTTCGATGTTCCTATTCGTTCAAAATCTAAAAATAGTTTGTTAATCAGAAAAATGATTGGCATTACTGGTGACATAGAAAATACTCAAGAGTTTCAGAAAGCGAATATGAATCTTAGAGTCATACGGGTGAATCAGGATGACCTCCCTAAAGAAGATTCTCCATTTAAGGTTTATGATTTTATCGAGTTAGCACAAAATGATAATTGGGAAGAGTCTCATGTTTTCCAAGAAATTTGTGATAAACGTTATATGTTTGTCGTATTTAAGGAAGAAGCTCCAGGTGAGTACGTATTAAATCAAGTGAAGTTCTGGGGATTCCCTGAGCGTTTAATATATGAAGCACAACGTGTATGGAATGAAACACGTGCCATTATTAATGAAGGGGTACAGTTAACACAGTCAGATAAGGGAGTATCGACGAATTTCCCTCAGAGCCAAGTGAATCAATTTTTATTTACAAAAATTCATGCTTCAAACTCTTATTACGAGATTGAAAAAGACGTCTTTGTCGGAAAAGGAAAACTCTCAGATACGAATCCACTACCCGATGGGCGAAGAATTACAAAGCATTCATTCTGGATGCCTAAGAAGTTCTTACAAGAAATTTTGCAAGGCAAGTGGGATTAGCAAATCAGTTGATCAAATATTGAATTCATGATATAGTAAGATAGAAATTTTGAATGAAAATGAAAGAGGTAATCATGTCAAAACTTAAAGTATTCTCAATGTTTGATGGCGTTGGGGGATTTATCGTTGGCCTTGATGAGGCAAACAGAAAATTAAATAAAAAATTTTTCCAAGTGACTGATACAAACCAATTTGAACCTAGTCGAAAAGCGCAAGATGCGTTTGAAGTGGGAGTATACAACTATCCGAAAATCAATCATAGTAATGAAGACATCATGCAAGTTTCATCAGAGTATTTCGATGAGATGAAAGCGAATGGTGTGAATATGATTGTTGGCGGATTTCCATGTCAAGATTACTCAGTAGCACGCAGTAAAAAGCACGAAATGGGTATCGAAGGTAAAAAAGGAGTTCTTTTCTGGGAGATTATTCGCGCGGTGAATCATATTAAACCAGAATATCTTATTCTTGAAAATGTAGACCGACTATTGAAATCACCGTCTAAACAACGTGGACGGGATTTTGCGATTATGCTTGGAGCATTTAATCAATTAGGCTATACCGTTGAATGGCGTGTGATTAACGCGGCAGATTATGGTGCACCTCAAAGACGTCGACGCGTGTTCTTCTTTATTTATAAAAACGACTCAGCTTTTGCAAAAAAACATGGCATTAAAGATTTATCACCAGAATCATTTGAAGCCTATATTTATAAAAAAGGTCTTTTTGCCAAACAGTTTCCAGTAGAAAATAGTGCGAATAAGAATCGTATCTATACAGATAAACTTAGTGAACTAGATGCACATTCTGAAGAGTATATTGTTGATATTTCTAATAACTTTACTGGGAAAGTATGGAACACCGGTTTGATGAAAGATGGAATTTATTACACCATCGATACAACACCTGTATTCGAAAAAGCAATGACTTTAGGCGAAGTAGTCGAAAAGGCTAAAGAGTATTATGTCGAAGAGCATGGTGAGGAAGCTTATCAAGAATACATTCAAAAGTACGTAATTCAAGACGAAGATAAGATTAAGAAATTCCAATACTTGCGTGGACCAAAGAAAATTGAGCGTACGACAGAAGAAGGATTTACTTATATCTTCTCTGAAGGTGGGATGAGTGAAACAGATGATCTCTCACTACCAGGACGTACAATGCTTACAAGCGAGGGGAGTGTGAATCGTTCAACGCACTTCTTGAAAGAAGGTAATCAGTTCCGATTATTAACGCCAAACGAAGCAGAATTATTACAATGCTTCCCTTGTGATTGGACAAAATACAAGAAACTATCCGATGGAACAGTTACTGAAGTTAACGACCGTATGCGTTATTTCTTTATGGGGAATGCGCTCGTTACTTCCATTGTGGAACGTATCGGTATAGGAATGGCGAAAATGATTTAATCCCAAACAATTATTTAGACTTACGAAGGAATATGATATAAGTCCTTCGTGAGTCTTTTTTTGACAAAAAAGTACTTGAAAAAAGCAAAATGTAACATATAAGTTACGTAACTTATATGTTACATTTAGGTCATAGGGAGGTAATAGGTATGGGAAAGAAATTTAGGGTTGATAAAGAGAAAGTGGATCGTTTAGAGACGCTTGAATATAGCGAGATGATTAAATTAGCGGCAGTCTATAAAATCTTAGAAGATGAAGGCGTGACGCCAGAATTGCTCGAAAAATGGGGATACTATTATAAAGGAAAACGCTGGTTAAAAATACCTGTATCAAGGACTAAAGAAGGGGTGGATGGTAGTGACTTCTTATTTAACACGCAAGTTTATGAAGTTCTCATCGATTTACCCTAATTTCGAAGAAGACTTACTTAGAGAGGTTTCTCTACAGAAAGTAGCTTTGAGAGCGATTCGGTTACGGGTCAATCATCAATTGACACAGGAAGAATTTGCAGCGAAGTTAGATGTAAAGAGAGCCTATTTAGCAAGATTAGAAGCAGGGCATCATAATCCAACTATTATGACGCTTGTGGAATTAGCTCGACAAAATGGATATGAGATTGAGATTAAGCTCAAAGAAAAGACATTTTAAGATTCTTATCGATTGTATTGTGATAAATACGATAAAAGTTAGAAGTTCAAATTGAAAACTCCTTTGATTCGTATTATGATAAATTTACTACGAAAAAAGGAGCCTTGAGGGTGGAAAGAATCGCAAATCCTGTAATTTACGAATTAAAGTATGAGAATAAAATGGAACCTCATTATGAAGGTGTTCAAGAAACTCATGAAAAACTAATTTTTAACTATCCGACAGTTTATATTGTTCATCATCCTGAAAAAGAAAAATTTTGTGTTTATATTGGTGAAACGACAGATATCAGACGTCGTACAGAACAACATCTTAAACAGGGGAGCAAGAAACGCAAAGATTGGGAAAAATTATCAAGAAGAGATGATGCCAATATGTTTGTGATTGGGCACGAATTATTCAATAAATCTTTAACTCTTGATATTGAAAACAAGTTAATGCATTACTTAAGTAGCGTAGAAGCAGTCCAGGAAGTTTATAATCGTCGTACGAATGAGCAGAATGAGTATTATACCTCTGATCAGATGGAGCCAATTTTCTCAAAAATATGGGGAGAGTTACATCGAAAGAATAATATTATTTTTCCAACACGTAGACGGATAGAGGATGCAGCTGTTTTTAAAGCTTCTCCATTCCATAAATTGACTCAGGAACAATTACAAACCAAAGATAGAATTATGCTCAAGATTTTTGAAAACGTAGCTAATACTAGAAAAGATACTCCGCACCAATTAATTATGGTCAATGGTGAGGCGGGTTCTGGAAAGACAGTTCTAATGAGTAATTTATTTTATGAGTTATTCCAGGAAAGCGAAAAAGAGCAGGGTGAATCTATTTTTAGTGGAATTTCAACATATCTATTAGTCAATCATGAACAACAGTTGACCGTTTACAAAGAAATCGCAAAAAAACTAGGTATCAAAGAGCAGTATGTTCAGAAACCAACTAGTTTTATTAATAATCATTCCTCAGAAAATCCTGTTGATGTTGTTATCGTAGATGAGGCTCACTTATTATGGACACAAGGGAAGCAGTCTTATAGAGGGAAAAATCAATTAGATGATCTCCTAGAGAAAGCAAAAGTAGTTGTGATTGTTTTTGATGAAAATCAAATACTTTCAACTGAACAAATTTGGGAAGACGAACTCTTAGACAAATATAATGGAATGTGTCAAAACGAAAATAATTATATTGAATTAAAGAATCAAATGCGAATTCATTCAAGCAAAGAGACCGTGCAATGGATTCGAAATATCATTGATTTACAAGAAGTTGGAGCAATTCCTCACGATGAATTAGGATATGATTTACGTATTTTTGAATCTCCTCAAGAACTAGAAAAAGCGATTGTTCAAAAAAATGATAATGAAGAAAGTGGATTGTCTAGAATAGTTGCCACGTTTGACTGGGAATATAGTGGTAACAAGAAAGAGGAAGGTACTTGGGATGTTACAATTGGAGATTGGTCGATGCCATGGAATTTGCAAGTGCCTAAAAAGAACAGAAAATCTATTAATTATAAATCTTTATCATGGGCAGAACAGCCTCAAACAATCGCAGAAGTAGGGTCGACTTTTACAATTCAAGGTTTTGACTTAAACTATGTTGGGGTGATTATTGGACCATCAGTCGTTTTTAAAGATGGAAAAATACAGTTCGTTCCGGAAAATAGTAAAAACGAAAAAGCAGTCAGAAATAGAACGTTGTCGGATGGAAGAAGACAGAAATTCGGAGAGAGATTATTAAAAAACGAACTGAATGTATTATTAACTCGGGGAGTGAAGGGACTCTATATTTATGCTGTTGACCCAGCGCTTCAAGAAGAATTAATGCGTAGACAAGGAGAAAAGATAAATGGCAAATGAAAATAACCCTAGCATGAAATTAATTAATCAGTTTCATGATGATCACCAGTGGAGACAATTCCATAACGCAAAAGATTTAGCTTTGTCAGTATCGATTGAAGCTGCTGAATTACTAGAACTATTTCAATGGACGGATGCAGAATCGGCCGTGGAGAACAAACGTGAAGCCATTGAAGAGGAATTAGCAGATGTCCTTATCTATTGTTATACTTTAGCTGAAAAATTAGACATGGATATTTATGAAATTATTGCCAAAAAATTGGTGAAAAATCTGAAGAAATACCCTGTATAGATAATGAATATGCAAAAAGAAATCCCGCTAGTTTTAGCGGGATTTCTTTTTTTCGTTCGTTTTTATTCATAGAATTATCAAATTTACGTCATTGACAGCGCTTTAAAAAATGAGTACAATGAATTCGAAACAAAAGTTTAGGTACGTAACATTTGTAAAGGAGGAAATGTTGTCGTGGAAAATGTGAAGTTGCTTGAATGTAAAAACATCTGTAAATCGTTCGGCGATAACCATGTATTAAAGGGCATTAACATTAGTCTTTCTCCTGGGGAAGTCTCCGCTATTATTGGGGGAAACGGTGCCGGTAAGAGTACGCTCATGAAGATTATTATGGGTATCTACAAATCCGACCAGGGAGAGATTATTCTCAATCAGGTGTCTCATAAGAACTTAACACCTGCTGTCGCTTTAAATAGTGGGATTTATTTGGTGCCGCAGGAACCGATGCTCTTTAAGAATATGTCTGTTTTAGAGAATATTCTAATTGGATTGCCAGGGGATGCCAGTGAGCAAAAGGCTAAACTCCTAAAACTCATTGAAAAGTTAAAATGGAGTATTAATCTAGAACGTAGAGCCGATACGCTAACGATTGCGGAACAACAATTAGTTGAAATCCTAAAAGGCTTGATTCGTAATCCAAAAGTTTTAATTTTAGATGAACCTACAAGTTCGTTGACCTTTAATGAAACAGAAACCTTATTCGAACTAATCGAGAAGCTAAAGACAGAAGGTGTAGGGATTCTCTATATTACGCACCGTCTAACAGAAGTCTTTAAGATTGCTACCGACATTATTATCATGCGAGATGGGAAGATTAGCCTATCCGGAAAGACACAGGACTTTACCAACGATATGTTGATTCAGGCTTTGTTACCGGATGGAACGAATATGGAAGATCTTAGAAATCATGACGATGGGAGAGTCATTGATC
>ERZ772927.475-NODE-475-length-16609-cov-382.828_pt1 | contig 16609 bp, 13 predicted proteins | sample MGYA00512115_ERZ772927 | MGnify/ENA primary metagenome ERZ772927 (study PRJEB29015, sample SAMEA2737924) | human oral metagenome | biome: human oral; feature: human-associated habitat; material: dental | place: China | collected 2013 ... | reverse complement strand
CCGCCGGGGGGCCGCTGCTCGTGGCCCGTGCGCCCCGCCCGGCCCTGGCCGGTTCTGCCTCCGCCGGTTCGAGTGGCTCGCGGGCCGTTGACGCCACTGAGCAGGCCGAGCACATGAGCCCGGTCACCGGTCCCATCGAGATCGTCATCCCCACCGAGCCGGCGCACGCCCCCGACGCTGAGGGCGCTGATGACACCGGCGCCGCCATTCCGGCGGGAGCCTTCGCCGCAACGGGTGCCGCCGACGCGCTCTCCGAGCTGTTCGAGCCGGTGGCCGTCACCGCCGAGCAGCCCCAGGTACATGCCCTCTCCAACCAGGGCGGGGACGAGGCCCCGCCTGAGGACCCCGAGGAGGCCGGCGGCGCCCAACCTGCCGGGCAGGCCGTGCCCGAACCGGATGAGGGGGCTGCCGACGTCGCCGACGGTCCCGTCGACGACGTCACTAGTGACGGCGCTGCCGATGATGGACCCGCGACCGATGCCGAGCACGAGGCTGAGCACAGTGCCGAAGCTGAGCACCGTGCCGAGGCTGAGCACCGTGCCGAGGCTGAGCCGGAGGCCCCGCAGAGCCGACCCGAGCCGGGACCGGAGAGCTCCGACGGTGCCCCGCAGGCGCCTGCCGCCGAGCCCGCAGACGGCCCCGGCGACTTCAACCACGAGGTCGTAGACCGCGACCCCGCTGCCGGTGACCACGACGCGGCCGGCAACGCCAGCAGCGTCGGTCAGGACCTGGCCGACATTCTCAGCGGTGACACCGTGACTGTTCCCGCCGTCGTCGACCTGGACGAGGAGCCCGCCGTCGCCGAGGCCGGTCACCCGGGCGGACCCGACTCCACCGATGGATCCAGCGCCGAGGAGCGGGCCGTCGCCGCCCTGGCCGGAGGCGTGGACATCCTCGGCGGGAGCAGCCTGTCCGGGGGGAGCGGTTCAGCGGCCTCGGCCGGCTCAGCGCCTTCCGACGCTCCGCTCGGTGACGACCGAGCCCCGCAGACCGGTGAAGCCCCGAGCCATCCCGGTTCGCGCACCCGCATGGGACGGCGCTCGCGGGCGGCGCACTCTCAGCCGGAGGCTCCCTCGGCTGCGCCCGCCGCGCAGGCCGACGCCTCGCCCGACTCCCACAACGGCGGGCCCACGGTGCGGGCCGCGCAGGCATGGTCCACGGTCGCCCCCAACGAGTCCCGCACAGAGGCGCCCACCGGTGCGGTGCCGCTCGTGTCCTGGGAGCCGCTGCGCGGCTCGGCCGACGGGCTCGACCCGGTGGCTGAGGCGCTGGGCGGCGACCCCTCCAAGTCCCTCCAGGTCCAGGAGACTGCGGAGCTGGCGGCGGTGGCGGCCTCGCTGGGCAAACCGACCCAGATCGTCTGGCAGCGGCTGCGCCGAGGCATCTACCACGAGGCGATCCTGTCGGTGGAGGGGGTCATCACCCTGTCCGACGGGCGCTCCTTCACCGACCCGACGTCGGCCGCCAACGCCGCCCAGGCCGTCACCGACGCCGATGGCTGGCGCGTGTGGCGCGTAGGGGTGCACGGCGCCCACCTGGGGGACCTGCGCGACGACCTGGCCGACCGCGGCTTCTGAAATCCCCCTGGCCCTGATCCTGACTGTCCGGTCGGCTCATCCGTACGGTCGAGTCCCTTACGTCGTAGGTCGTAAACGCCCTGACATCCTGCGCCCGTAGAGGAGAGCCGCCCGATGCCGCGAGGCTGGAGGCGGCTCGCGGCTTTCCCGATCACGCGGGCCGGGGAGATGATGATGAACGCGACGCTCCATACGACGCGCAACGTGACGCGCAGGGCCATGGCCCTGGTCGTGGTGGCTTTGTTGGCCTCGCTGTCCCTGCTGACCGCTTGTGGCTCGACGTCGTCGTCAGCCAACTTGCCGCCGCGTGAGCCTCCGTCTGGTGAGCATCAGCTGACGGCCGAGGATGTCAATGCCTGGTTGGATGGGAAGCTGCCCGATGCGCTGAAGAATGGGGATATCCCGGGGGCTGTGGTGTCGGTGGTCAAGGACGGGCAGGTGGTGACGACTCGTGGCTACGGCTGGGCTGACACGGGCGCCTCGGGCGGTGATCCGGTGGCTGTGGACCCGCAGAAGTCCTTGTTCCGGGTGGCTTCGATCTCCAAGATCCCGACCTCCATCTCGGCGATGCAGCTGGTGGAGCAGGGCAAGGTGGATCTCGATGCCGATATCAGCGCCTACCTGGACTTCGAGATTGAGCGGCGTTTCGATGAGCCTCTGACTCTGCGCCATTTGCTGACCCACTCGGCGGGCTTCGAGGAGAGGTGGAAAGTTGCCCCGACGACGGACCTGGAGGCCTACGTCAAGAATGATCCGCCGGCTCAGGTTTTCGCGCCGGGCACTACCCCGGCCTACTCCAACTACGGCATGGCCCTGGCCGGCTACATTGTGCAGCGGGTGAGTGGTCAGCCTTTTGAGACCTATGTGCGTGAGCACGTCCTGGAGCCGGCGGGCATGACCTCCTCCACCTATGAGCAGCCCCTGCCCAAGGATATGGCCGACTTGCTGGGCCCCGGCTATACGTCCACGGGTGAGGAGATTCCCTTCGAGCTCATGGGTGACTTCCCTGCCGGTTCGCTGACTGTCTCGGCCCCGGACTTCGCCGCCTTCATGAACGCTCAGCTGAGTCGCTCGCCGAAGCTGTTGCGTGAGGAGACCTGGGAGCAGATGTGGTCTCCTGGGCTGGGGGAGGAGCGGCTCGGCAACCGCGCCAAGGCCGGGGAGATGGGCCTGGGCTACTTCGAGCTTATTCGTAACGGCCGGCGTATCGTCGAGCACAGCGGCGACCTTACGTCGGGCTGGCACTCCAAGTTCGAGCTCTACCCCGAGGAGAACACCGGCATCTTCATTTCCTACAACGGTCAGGGCAACGAGTCGTCGAGCAGCCTGCGTGAGGACCTGGCTCAGGGCTTCGCCGACCGCTACTTCCCCGGAGACGCGGTCAAGGCATCCGGTAGTAAGGACTCCGCCGACCGCGCCCGTCAGGTAGCCGGCTCCTATGTGGTTAGCAGAAGCTTCTGGGCCACCTTCCCGACAGCCTGGGTACCTGTTCTTGGCTCGGCGACGATTGAGCATGCGGGTGACGGGAAACTCATTTTCAACGGAGATCTCGTGCCTAATAAATCTCCGTATGTTGAGGTCGAGCCGTGGGTCTGGCGCCAGGTCGACGGTGCCGGGGTCATTGCCGCGCAGGTTGAGGACGGCAAGGTCGTCAGCCTGAGTCCGGGACCGGCTTACACCCTGCTTCCTACCACGCCGGTTCAGCAGGCGCTTGCTCCCGTGTTCGGCATCTGCCTGGTCCTGCTGCTGGTGGTGACAGTGGCCTGGCCGATCGGGGCGCTGCGACGCCGTCGGGCCCTCAAGCGGGGCCAGGAGGTCGGCGCCCCGGCGTCGTGGCTGACTCGAGTGGCGCGGGGCGGCGGGGCCGTGGCGCTGGCCGCCCAGTTCACCTGGATCGGGCTGCTCCTCGTCATTATGGCTAATCCAACGACTTTTACCGACGGTTCCTTCACCTGGCTGATCTCGGTGGCACGATGCGCCCAGGTCCTTCAGGCCCTGGGGGTGGTGGCCGTCATCCCCGCAGCCGTCGACCTCGTGATGTCCCTGAGGCGCTGGGCGGGCTGGCGGAGGATCACCATGTCGGCCATTCTCCTGGCGGCACTGGTGGCACTGGCCTGGTGGGCCTGGGCCGGCAACGCCCTGGTACCCAGGCTCGGACTGTGACCGGGGGACGTCGAGGTCGGTGTCCGTCGATGACAATGCAACCATGAGCCTGTCCGATCCCACCAGCCCGGTCTCGATCCGGCGCAACGATGTGCTGCTGGCCCTCGCTTTCGCGGTGGTCCAGCCAACGGCGGTGCTTCTCGCGAGTAGCTCGGTGCCGGCTCACCTTTGGCCGTGGTTCGCCGCGACGGCTGTTCCGCTTGCGGCCGAGGGATTGGCGCTTGTGCTGTGGCGCAGTCGCCCCCTGGTCTGCCAGGCGCTGGTGTGGTCGGCGGAGGCGGTGACATTGCTGTTGCTTCCGGCAACTTACGTCGCCAGCGGCTACGGCCAGCTCGTGGTGTCCTTCGGCATGGGGATGCGGTTTCCTCTGCGCCGAACGGCGCCTCTCCTGGCCGCACTGTCCCTGAGCTACTCGGCGATCGCCATCTTGCGGCAACCCTCTGTGCTGTGGCAGCTGCACATGGTCAATGCCTTGGTGACGCTGGCGATCTATCTGGTGCCGATGCTGGGTGGGGCGGCACTGGCCAGCAGCCGCAGGTACGAGCACTCCCGCCAGGAGCTCCTCAGTCGCGAGCACGGACGGCAGTTGGAGGTGGCCCTCATCCAGGAGCGCCGCCGCCTGGCCGGTGAGCTGCACGACGTCGCCGCCCACCACCTGGCCGGGATCGTCGTGCAGGCGGCCGCGCTCGAGCGATTGATTGACCGCGACCCGCAGACGGCCAGGGAGGCGACTCAACAGCTGCGCCGGCAGGCCAAGGAGACCCTCTCCGGGCTCCGCTCCGTGGTGGGGCTGCTACGCAGTGACGAGGAGGCCGAGGAATCCTCGCCCGGGCTGCGCGATCTGCCTGAGCTGGTCGCCTCCACCCAGGCGCTCGGCGTCGACATCGAGCTGCTCGACAGTGGCATGAGCGATCGCTCCGGTGAGCCGCCTGCCGATGAGGAGCCCACCCTGTCGCCGCCGGCCGACACCGCCGTCTTCCGGGTGGCGCAGCAGTCGATCAGCAACGCCCTGCAGCACGCTCCGGGAGCCCCGATCACGGTGAAAGTGACACGCCTTGAGGCCGCCCTTGAGCTGAGCGTGCTCAATGGCCCGGCCCGCCGACTGCCGACCGACCCCGGTGGTGGCGGTACCGGCCTGACGGTCATGCGGGAACGGGCGGACGCCGTCGGCGGTGCGCTCCAGGCCGGCCCGGTGGAGGGCGGCGGCTGGCGGGTACGGTTGGTCCTGCCGTTGGCCCGGGAGGAGGACGCGTGATCGGGGTGGTACTGGTGGATGACCAGGCGGTGATCCGCGCCGGCTTCCGCATCCTGCTGGAGGAGAACGAGGACATCACGGTGGTGGGCGAGGCCTCCGGCGGCAGGGAGGCGGTGCGCGTGGTGCGCGCGACCCGGCCCGACGTCGTGTGCATGGACCTGCGGATGTCCGAGGGGGACGGCCTGATGGCCACGCGCCAGATCGTCGCCGAACGCCAGGACAGCGGCCCGGCGGTCCTGGTCGTCACTACCTTCGACATGGACGCCGACGTCTTCGGCGCGCTGGAGGCCGGGGCGGACGGCTTCATCCTCAAGGACTGCGAGCCCGAGGAGCTGGTCGACGCCGTGCGCCGCCTGGCCTCCGGCTACGGCCTGGTGGACCAGAGCGTCACCCGCCGGGTGATCGCCGAGTTCGCCCGCCGCCAGGGCCGGGTCGAGAACCGGGAGGCGCTCGGTGTGCTCACCGAGCGGGAGCGCGAGGTCGTCCAGCTCCTGGCCAGCGGCATGTCGAACGCGGAGATCGCCGCCGAGCTCATCGTCGAGACCAGCACGGTCAAGTCGCACCTGACACGGATCCTGCCCAAGATCGGCGCCCGCGACCGGGTCCAGGCCGTCGTGTGGGCCTTCCGCAACGGGCTGGCCTGAGCCGCTGGCCGTCGTCGGACCGGATCAGCGCAGCACGTAGGCGGCCATCCAGCGGCGCAGGGCGGAGAAGACCTGTTCTCGCACGGGAGGCTCGGACAGGGTGAGGTCGTGGACGCCGCCGGGGAAGCGGGCGATGGTCACCAGCTTGCCGAGCATGACGGCGCGGCGGGCGGTGGCGTTGGCGTCGATGATCGTGTCCGCGCTGCGTGACTCCGGAGTCCACGTCACTCCGAGCCGGGTGGAGGCCGCGCCCATGGACAGCACCGGACAGCGGATGTCCAGGCCCTGGGCGACGCGGTTGTGGCCCTCCATGACGGCCTGGAGCCAGCCGACGCGCACGGGCGCGGAGGGCTTGATCGACCAGGCCGGGTTGATGTCCCAGCCGGTCACGTAGGGGTCGTCGGCCCAGGAGGGGTCGGGCAGCTCGCCGTCGCGCTCGGGGAGCCAGCCGTCGGTGATGGAGAAGACGCGAGCCGGGTCGACCCAGCCGTCGAGGATCGACATGCGCGGGTCGCGCAGCGCCAGGGTGCGCAGAACCGGGTCGCCGACGGTGCGCACGAGTTCGGAGCCCTGGAGCGAGAGCCAGGCGGAATTCAGGATCAGGGCGCGCAGGGCCCCCGGGTGGCGGTCGGCCCACAGGGAGGCGACGAGCCCGCCGGTGGAGTGACCCGACAGGACGAGCTCGGTCTCCCAACCCTGGTCGGCGCGGATGGCCGACAGGGCCCGCCCCAGGTCCTCGTCGTACTCGGCCAGCGAGGTGCACCAGCCCAGCATCTGGCCCTCGCGCCAGGAGCGGCCGTAGCGGCGCAGGTCCAGGGCGTAGAAGGCCCCGCCCAGGCGAGAGATCTCGCGGGCCAGGTGGGTCTGGAAGAAGTAGTCGTTCCAGCCGTGCAGGTAGAGGTAGATGAAGGTGGGGGTGGTGGGGGTGCCCGGCAGGGCGCCGGGGTCGAGGGCCGGCAGGTGGCGCACCAGGGTGGCGACGGCGCCGTCGTCCTCGTCGTCGGGCAGCAGCTCCAGGGTGCGGGCCTCGAAGCCCGGGCCCAGGAAATCCGGCCCCCAGGCGTCCACCGGCGCGTGCTCGGTCGTTGCGTTCACGACCCCATGATGGCACCGCTCTCTGGAAGGGGACGCCGCGACGGAATTCTCACTCACCAACCAAAACTTCAGAAACGACCCGGAGCGCGTCGTTTGTGAAGTTTTGGTCGAAGTGAGGCGGGGTGGGGTGCAGCGGGGCCAGCAAGGTGGGGGCCGGTGAGGCGACCGGTGTCAGCCGGCGTGCTGGCCGATGAAGCGGAGGATCGTCTCCTCGAGCTGGCGGCCGTGGCCGGCGATGAGGTGACCGCCGGTGGGGAAGAGCGACGTCGTCAGGTCCGGGTAGCGGTGCATGGAGGACTGCACGTGCCCCGCCGGGGGAGCGAAGGGCGCTACTCGGTCGTCCCGGGCGTGCAGGAGCAGGACGGGTGGCTTGAGCTCCTCGATCGGATAGTCCTCGAAGTGCACCGCCATGTCCCGGTTGGTGGTCGAGGCGTCGATGTCCGCCCCTGTCCTGCGCTCGGACAGAGGGAGCATGCCGTGGATGGTCCGGGGATCCATGCCCAGGACGGAGCCGAAGAATGGCGAGAGCAGCCACATGATCCAGTCATGGTTCATGATCGCCGGCGGCCCCATGCGCCCGGGCGGCGTCGCGGGCCGGGACGGCCAGGGCGCGGCCGAGCTCAAGAGAATGAGTCCTGAGACGCGCTCGGGGTGGTCCAGGGCGAAGCGGATGGCGGGGGTGCCGCCGGCCGACGCTCCCAGGACGAATACGCGTTCGATCCCCAGACGGTCGAGAAATTCGGCGAAGACGGCGGCCTGGGCGGCCGGCGAGCCGTCGCCTCGCACGGCGCTGCCGGGGTAGCCGAAGCGCGACGGCGCGATGACCCGGCAGTGCTCGACCAGGCTCCCGACGCTGTCAAGCGCCTGGTCGTATCCGCCGTACAGCCCGTGAACCGACAGAATCGTCTCGCAGCCGGAGCCGGGGCCCCCTCCCTGGGGCTGTGGCCCGTAGTCGACGTAGGCGACCTCGCCGTGACTGAGGGCCATCCTTCGCACCGGATGGGCGAGCAGTCGCGCGCGGGCTGCGGCGCGGGCTCGGCTGAGAGCGAGGGCCTGAGCCGCGCCGTAGATGACGATCCCGGCGCCGAGGAGTCCCGCGGCGAGCAGTGCGCGTCTCATGGCAGACCCCCTCAGGCCTCCGGCGGCGTGTGTGCACTCGTTGCGTTCACGCCCCCATGATGGCACCGCTCGCCGTGAGGGGGCGCCGCGACGGAATTCTCACTCACCAACCAAAACTTCAGAAATGACCAGGAGCCGCGTCATTTCTGAAGTTTCTGTCGAAGTGAGGTGGGTGGAATGCAGCTGCGGCGGCATCGATGGTGGGAGGGCTCCTCGGTGGGCCGCTGACGAAACGGGCCTCGGCATCGACCCTGACGACCGCCTTCGGCATCCTCCTCCTGGGCGTCTGCGCCGTCACCGCCTACGACCTTCTGACCTCCTGAGCCAGGGATGGGAGCTCGCCCACCGAGCGTGCGGTGACTGCGGATACGGCGCTGCGGCTCGGCAAGTACTTCGGGGTATCAGCGCAGTTCTGGTTGAACCTGCAGACCCAGTATGACCTTGACGTGGCGGAGGACCGTCTTTCGATGCAGATCGATGCCATCACTCCTCTGCGAGTGGCCTGAGGTTCGACATGCCGCGCAGGTCGGCCGGCCGGCCAAGATGCGTGGCAGCATCGGTGGCATGAGCAAGGAAACAGTGCCTGAGCAGACCAGCACCTACGATGTCGTCGTGATCGGTGGCGGGCCGGCGGGGGAGAACGTCGCCCAGTACGCCATCAAGGGCACCGACCTGACCGCGGTCCTCGTTGAGGGCGAGCTCCTGGGTGGCGAGTGCTCCTACTACGCCTGCATGCCCAGCAAGGCGTTCCTCGTGCCTATCGAGGTCGCGGCGGCGTCCGCCAACCTCGGCGGCTTGCGCCCTGCCGAGCTGTCCGCGCTCGATCTGCTCGAGCGTCGTGACGAGTGGGTTTCCCGCTATGACGACGCTGGTCAGGTGCGTTGGGCCGAGGGTGCCGGTCTCGACGTCGTTCGCGGATGGGCACGCCTCGACGGCGAACGGCGCGTCGCCGTGAGAACCGCTGAGGGGGAGCGGGTCCTTCGCGCCCGCCGCGCCGTCGTTCTCGCCACTGGCGCGCAGCCCGTCGTGCCCGCTGCGTTCCAAGGCCTCGAGGCCTGGGACTCGCGTGACGCCACCGGCGTGCAGGAGATCCCGCAGCGTCTCGTCGTCGTCGGCGGCGGGGTCGTCGCCTGTGAGGCCGCCACATGGATGTCCGCCCTGGGCAGCGACGTCACCATGCTGGTGCGTGGCCCCCGCCTCCTGTCGGCCGCGGAGTCCTTCGCCTCCCGGCTCATTGAGGAGGCTCTCACTGCCCGCGGTGTCACCGTCATGACGGATGCTCGGGTGACTGCCGCCGAGCGGTCCCAGGCCAGTGACACCGGGCTCGGTCGTATCCATGGCGGCCCTGTCACGGTCACCTGCGCCGGTCGAACCATCGAGGCCGATGAGATTCTGGTCGCCACCGGCCGTCGCCCGCTCCTGACCGGCATAGGGCTGGAGACCGTCGGCCTGGAGCCCGACGACGTCCTGGCCGGTCGCCTGCCCGACTGGCTCTACGCCGTCGGCGACGCCAGTGGTGAGGCCCAGTTGACCCACATAGGCAAGTACCGGGCGCGCGTCGTAGGGGAGAGGATCGCCGCCCTTGCGGCTGGCTGCGAGCCCGAACCAGTGCCCGAGAGCATCCCGGTCCCGCAAGTCGTCTTCACCGATCCCCAGCTCGCCTCCAGCGGCCTGACCGAGCAGAAGGCCCGGGCCCTCGGCCACGACGTCGTCACCGCCCAGGTCAGGTACACCTCGGCTGCTGGAGCTGCCCTCCTGCGCGACGATGCCCACGGTGAGGCCAAGCTCGTCGTCGACCGGCAGACGGGGGCCGTGCTGGGAGCCACCTTCGTCGGCCCCGGTGCGGGTGAGCTCATCCACGCCGCCACCATCGCTATCACTGCGGGCGTCCCCGTCCATCGGCTGCGTCACGCCGTGCCCGCCTACCCCACCGCCAGTGAGATCTGGCTGCGACTCATCGAATCCCTCCCGAGCGAGTTGCTCCACCCGAAGAGGTGATATGCGGCGGCGCCACGTGGCGTCCATGGGAAGCGGATGAGAGGTCTTCAGCGATATCAGCCTGGAGCAGCCTCGCCTTGAGTGGCATCAGTCTGAGAGACTGGGCGCATGCGAATCGCCATCGGTGCCCCGGGCAATGGAGCCCTCCTGAAGGACGCTCTTGCGGAACGACTGGCCGAGGACGGGCGCGTGAGCGACGTCGTCGACCTGTCCACGCCGGAGGTCACCTACCCGGAGGTCTCCTTCCAGGTCGCCCGGGCAGTCGCCGAGGGGCGGGTTGACCGAGGGCTTCTCATCTGCGGCACCGGCGTGGGAACGGCCATCGCGGCCAACAAGGTGCCTGGGGTGCGTGCGGCGACCGCGCACGACCTGCTCACCGTGCGCGGCTCGGTGGAGAACTACGACGCCCAGATCCTGTGCATGGGACAGAACGTCATCGCCGCCCCCGCCGCCTGGGCGCTCATCGACATCTGGCTCGATCTGCGCCACGACCCCACCAGCAGCTACGGCCCCAAAGTCGACGAGATCGCCGCCTACGAGGCGCGCCTCCACTCCTGACGGCGGCCCCATCGAGCGGACAGGTGCCCAGGGCACTATCCGCAGTCTCTACGTGCGTGGCCCCTGACGGAAACTCATCGAGGTCGCTGTCTACGAGGGTGCCTGAGGATTGCCCGGGTGCCGCAAGAGCATCCGTGTCCAAATCGGATACAAAGGAGTCCGAGGCCCGACATAGTCGCTGACTGAACCGCGGAATCGCGCGGTTTCTTTCTGCGCGTCCGAACTGGGGGCGAGCCTTTGTATCCGATTTGGACACCGCCCAGCACATCGTGGCCGGTCGCGCTGCGCGTGGGGCCGTGATGTCCGGTGCATGACCTGCGTGAGGAACCTCGCGCGAACTTGCATTGAGTGCAATGATGCACTGAGTGCAAGATGGTGGCGTGACCGGAACCGACCTGCGTGCCACCCAGGCGCAACGCACCCGCGCCGCCATCCGCGCCGCCGCGCTCACCCTGACCCGGGAGCGCGGCTACGCCGCGATGACGGTCGACGATGTCGCCGCCCTCGCCGGAGTCTCCCGGCGCACTGTCTTCAACCACTTCGCCTCCAAGGCCGACCTCCTCGTCGTGGGCCTGGAGCCTCCGGTGCCCGCGGTTGTCGAGGCCTTCGTCAACGGCTCCGGAAGCCTCCTGGAGGACCTCGGTACCCTGCTCGCCTCCGGTGCCGAGTCCGTCGAGTCCGAGCGCGGCTGGCTCCTGTCCTTCCCGGAGATCGTGCGGGACAACCCCGAGGTGGAGCGCGCCGTCCACGAGCGGCTGCGCATCGTCGCCCAGTCCTTGGCGGAGGCCGCCGGCCGCCGTCTGGGAGCCGAGCCCGACGACCCGCGCACCCGCGCCGTCGTCGCCCTGGCCATGGCCATCCAGCGCAGCTCCCTGGACCTGTGGTGCGGCCGCTCCCACCCCTGGGAGGAGCGCCGTGATGCGGCAGCGCCCCCAGAGAATCCTGGAGCCCCCGAGGCCTCGGAGCGGTGCCCCCAGGTCCCCTTGGTCGATGCCGTCCGCACCACGGTCGAGGCGATCTCCGAGGTCGTCTCCCCACCCCGTCCTTCTCGTACCTGACTGAACCAACTGTTTCCATCCTTTTCCATCCTTCGCCCTCAACCGACAAGGCCACACCTATGACTCAACGCACTTCGACGCCGGCCTCCGCCGGCACCGCCCTCCACGAACCGGGGGCGGAGTTCCACCCCGACCGCCGCTTCTGGGCCGTCTATGCCTCGCTCCTGATCGTCATGTTCCTGTCCGCCATGGACCAGACGATCGTCGGCACGGCCCTGCCCACCATCGTGGGCGATCTCGGCGGCGCCGCCCACATGGCCTGGATCCTGACCGCCTACACCCTGGCCATCACCGTGGCCATGCCGGTCTACGGCAAGCTCGGCGACCTCGTGGGGCGCAAGAACCTCTTCCTGGTGGCCATCGCCCTGTTCCTGATCGGCTCGGCCCTGTGCGGCACCGCCGACTCCATGACCCAGCTCATCATCTACCGCTTCATTCAGGGGCTGGGTGGCGGCGGCCTCATGATCTCCTCCCAGGCGATCACCGGCGACCTCATCCCGCCACGGGTGCGCGGCACCTACATGGCCCCCATGGGAGCCATGTTCGGCATCGCCTCCATCCTGGGGCCCATTATCGGCGGCTGGCTCACCGACTCGGTCTCCTGGCGCTGGACCTTCTGGATCAACCTGCCGCTGGGCGTCCTGGCCTTCATCGCCATCTTCCTGGTGCTGCGCCTGCCCAGCAGCCGCCTGACCAGCCCCATCGACTGGTGGGGGCTCGGACTCATGAACGCCGGCGCCATCGCCATCGTCCTCATGGCCACCTGGGGCGGCAACCAGTACGCGTGGACCAGCCCGGTCATCATCGGCCTGGGCGTCGTCGGCCTGATCTGCTGGGGGCTGTTCGGCTTCGTCGAGACGCGCGCCGCCGACCCCATCCTGCCCTGGACGATCCTCACCAGCCGCACCTTCATCGTCTCCACGCTCGTCGGCATGCTCGCGATGGGCGGCATGATCGGTGTGCTGAGCTACCTGCCCACCTACCTCCAGATGGTCTACGGATACTCGGCCACCACCTCCGGCCTGCTCCTGGTGCCCATCACCATCGGGATGCTCATCTCCTCGATCCTCTCCGGCGTGCTCGTCTCGCGCACCGACCGCTACAAGATCTACCCGGTGGCGGGACCCCTGGTCGCCGCCGGCGCCGCCTTCTGGCTCTCCCGCCTGTCGACGACGTCGCCCGTCTGGCAGATCTCCGCGGCCACCTTCCTCATGGGGGCGGGCATCGGGCTGTTCTTCCAGCTCCTGGTCACCGTGGTGCAGAACGCCCTGCCGGCCAAGCACCTGGGCACGGCCACCAGCGGCAACAACTTCTTCCGCGAGGTCGGCGTCTCCCTGGGCGCCTCGCTCATCGGTGCGGCCTTCTCCTCAGGCCTGACCTCCAACCTCACGGAACGGATCGGGGCGCTGGCCCGCAGCGCGGACCCGGCCGTCCTGGGGGAGCTGGCCCGGTTCAAGGACGCCGACACCTCCTCGCTCACTCCCGCCCTGGTCAACCAGCTGCCCACCGCCCTGCACGACGCCGTGGCCGGCTCCTACGCCGACGCCCTCCTGCCGATCTTCGGCTGGATGATCCCGCTGTTCGTGGCGACCTCCGTCGTCGCCCTCTTCCTGCCCGAGGTGCCCCTGTCCCAGAAGACCGCCATGGAGCAGGTCGCCGAGGCTGAGGCCGCGGCCGAGGATGAGCTCAGTGGGCCGACGTCGCCGCAGGAGCCGGACTCGGCGCCGCAGCAGGCGGAGCGGGAATCGACGGAGCCGGTGACGGCGGCTGACGCAGAGTGATGGGCGGCCCGGTGGCCGGGCGCCCGCCTCAGCCCGCCGGGAACCGGTAGCGGTAGATCCTGCTTCCCCGCGCGTAGTAGAGACTGCCGTCGGCGCCGAGGGCCAGGGAGTTGACGTAGACCTTTCCTTGAGGCGTGGTGGCGAAGTCGGCGATGACGGTGCCCTCATCCTGCAAGGACGTGCTCAGGGCCCGCAGGCGCCCCGCCATGATCCCGTAGAGCACGCCGTCGCGCTCTATCAGCTGACTGCGGTTGGCGTCGGCGTAGCCCTGCCTGGTCAGCGCCCGGCTGCGTCCGATCGTGAAGTCGGCCGGGATCATGGCGAAGACGTGCATGCCGGTAGTCCCGTACACGGTGCCGTCGCCGCCCAGGGTCAGGGCCGTGATGGAACGCTGGTCCTTGAACGGCGTCATCACCCGGGTCACCTTCCGCGTCTTCAGGTCGAACTCGAAGAGCCTGGGCGCGCTCGCCTCCGTCTGGTCGGGGTTCATGCCGTTGCCGCTGGCACTGGTCCCCACGTACAGCTTGTCCTGGTGGTGGACGATCGACAGCGGCCGGCGGTCGCTCAACAAGCCCCGCAGCGACGGATCCGCATAGTTGATCGTGTCCAGCGGGTAGGTGTCGATCTTGTTGTGCGCGGCGTCGTAGATGGACAGCGCCCCGGAGCCGGCCTTGTTCTTGGGAGAGGTGCCGACGGCGAACTCGTCGTCATTGATCGGCACGATGGCGTACGGCCGCGCCTGGCGGGCATCAGACGTGATCCTCACCGACTGGTGATTCTCCAGCGTCGGCCCGGAGGCCCCCATCTCGTACCTGACCAGCTCACCACTGGGGTAGATGCCCGTGACGAACCACTTGCTGCTGTGCCCGAAGCCCTCGACCTGACCCAGCGGGGCCTGGGGCAGGCTGTACTGCGTCTTGTCCACCTGCGCGTTGGGGGTGGCGCGAAGGAGCATCGGGGCGGTCATGTACCAGGAGGCGTAGAGGTCTCCGCCGGGGACTGCCGTCAGGGACTGGATGTCGCGAGGTGATCCCTGGATCGCGTTGCCTCCGTTCGCGTCCTTGGGGAGGCCCGTCGCGCTGCCGTCGGAGGCGTGGACAATGGCGATGCTGGCGTCGTCCTTGCCCGCTGAGATGAAGTGCTCGTGCGTCGCCCAGCTCGACTGACTCGGCCTGGCCGTGGAGGCCAGTCCTTGGGCCAGTGTCCGTGAGGTGTTGGTCCGTGGGTCGTACTCCTGGAGCGTTGGTGTGTTGTGGCTCTGGACGGTGTAGTAGACCTTCTCGGCCTCGCCGGGGCGAGTGACGACCTGGCTGGACCAGGTGTCCACCTCAAGCGTCTTGCCGTCCTTCATCTTCTGCGCCCCGGTGGCCGGGTCCAGGACGCAGGTTCCCCCGCAAGTCGGCCGGACGCCGCCCGGGACATTCGTGCCGACGTACAGGTTGCCGGCCTTGACCTGCAGCCGTTCGAGGTGGGAGAGGCCGGCGGTGACGTGACTGGGCACCGCCAGCTTGGTGGCGGCGTTGGTGGAGGTGTTGATCCGGACGATGGAGGGGTTCTTCGTACCTGTCCCGGCGTAGAGGAAACCGTTGTCGTAAGCGAGGCTGCGCACGTCGCTCTCTCCTGCCTGAACTCCTCCCGGCAGCAGGTCGGTCCACTGGCCCCGTCCCTGGTTGGCGGAGGGGTCGTATCGCAGGATGTGGCCGCCGTGATTGCTCTGCGTGGCCACATAGACCCGGTCGTGCTCGTCGACGGCGACGTCCCAGAGGAACGTGCTGTAGGCGGCGACCTGTTCGTAGCCGGGCCGGGACGGATCGCTCAGATTCGTGGCTTTCTGTCCCTCGGGGGCGTCCGGATCGATCTCGAAGAGCTGTCCGCCGCCGCTGGCGAGCATGACGTGCCGGTTCGACAACGTGGCGAACTCCCAGGGCTGCACGTCGGTGTTCTCCGGGACGAGCCGCTCGCGCGATCTCAGCGTGCGGGTACTGAGGTCCACGACGTGCAGCAGGCCGCCGTTGCCGCCGGCCACGACGATGCCGACGGGGGTGCCGTCACTCAGGACGGTGGTTCCGACGCTCGGCACGCTGGGGTCGGGTGGCGGCGTAGTGGGCAGGGCCTCCTCCCGGCCTCCCGGGTCGAGGGCGACGGCGGGTGCGGTGATGGACAGGGACAGGGCAAGGGCGGTGACGAGTGCGCCCCACAGGGTGAGGATGGTTGTCCTGGCTGACTGCTTCATCGCTGTTCTCGCCTTGTGTCGGAGGAAGGGGACTGTGCGTGCCGCCGTCCGACGGGCTGAGCCCGTCGGAGCGGATGGAACCGCCTGGCCATTGTTCACCGGGGGAGAGATGACGGGTGGTGAAACCAACCGTGAAGTTGATCGATAAATCACTGTGAGGATGCTGGTCGAGGTGCTCTGGTGGTCCTGAGCGTTCTCGTGGGTCGAGTCTGGTGCGCCGCCGGGCTCTGCGGATGAGAGGATGGCCTGGTGATGGAACAGATCATCAGGCGACCGCCCCCGGCAGTGCTGCTGGCGATGGCGGGCGCGGCGCAGGGCGCCATGGCTCGTGGTCGGACAGTGACGCCCGCGTCGGTGGCGGCGGCCACCGCCGTCGTCGGAGGCTCGCTGTGCCTGCTCGCCGGAAGTGCGGGTAACTTTCTTCGCCACCGCACCACGGTCGACCCAGTGAGGGTCGAGCGGGCCCAGCACCTCGTTGTGGACGGCCCCAACCGGCTGACGCGCAATCCCATGTACCTGGGCTTGACGGGCCTGCTGCTCTCGCACGCGATCGCGCGCAGGAGCCCGTCCGCGCTGATCCCGCTGGCCGGCTTCGTCTGGCTCATCGACCGTCACCAGATCCCGGCCGAGGAGAAGGCTCTGGAGGAGAGGTTCGGGCAGGACTACCTCGACTACAAGGAGGCCGTTCCCCGCTGGCTGGGTACGCCGTGGTGCACCCAGGGGTGCTGCCGATCCCTCTGCCGGCGCTGAGAGCGTGCGGCGCCTGAGGGCGGGGTGACCCGAATCGCGCGGTTGGACGGAATGATCCGACGGCGCGCGTAGTTGAAGGTTGTATGAAAGCATTCGGGTTTCTCAGCTTCGGACACTATGGACACGGTCGCGGCCCTGGCGACCCCGACGCCGGCCAGGCGCTCAAGGAGGCCGTCGAGATCGCCGTCGGCGCTGACGAGATCGGCGTCAACGGCGCCTACTGGCGCGTCCACCACTACGCCCGCCAGGCTGCCGCCCCCATCCCGCTGCTCTCCGCGGCCGGCGCCCGTACCCGGCGCATCGAGGTCGGCACCGGCGTCATCGACATGCGCTATGAGAACCCGCTCTACCTGGCTGAGGAGGTCGCTGCCCTCGACC
>ERZ772927.472-NODE-472-length-16718-cov-8.16486_pt1 | contig 16718 bp, 13 predicted proteins | sample MGYA00512115_ERZ772927 | MGnify/ENA primary metagenome ERZ772927 (study PRJEB29015, sample SAMEA2737924) | human oral metagenome | biome: human oral; feature: human-associated habitat; material: dental | place: China | collected 2013 ... | reverse complement strand
GGTTTGCTCAGAGCGCGGGTTTGGTAGCCGAACGATGCGCCGCCGACGATGCTGACGGTGCGGAACCAACGCATATTTTTGGCGTACGCCAGCGCGTTTTTCTCAACTTGCGCCGCCAATTCGCGGGTCGGCGTCAATACCAACGCGCGCGGGCCTTTGCCCGGTTTCTCGCTGCGTTTGGTCAGCCGCTGCAACGTCGGCAGCAGGAAGGCGGCGGTTTTGCCGGAGCCGGTTTGCGCCGAAGCCATGATGTCGCGGCCTTCCAAAGCAAACGGAATGGCTTGCGCCTGAATTGGCGTCGGGCTTTCGTAACCCTCGCTGCGCACGGCGGACAAGATGTTTTTATCAAGGTTCAAATCGGCAAATTTAATAGACATGGCTATCCTAAAGAGACAACAACGCGCACGTCTGAACGGTTTTCAGACGACCTGAAGCAAAGGAAAGTAACGATACGGGAAATGTGAAGTTACAGGGTTGTCGCAAGCATCTTGCTTGTGGTTAACATCGACGACAACCTGCATAGAAAGGCTTGGCAAATCAGCAAGCAATAAAAGAAACGCGCCCGAAACAGCGGTTTAGGTTGGAAGACGATGGCTTCGTATAAAAAGGCGAACGGCGGATAATATAGATTTTATGGACAACGGTCAAGCAAAAAGGCATCAAGTGCGTTAAAATCCAAACCCTTCCCAATCCTCATTCAGGCCGTCTGAAACCATGACCGACATCACACCCTTCGCCAACCGCATGGGCAAAAACATCAAACACCTCATGAAATGGGCGAAACGCAACGGCATCGAAGCCTGGCGTATTTACGACCGCGACATCCCCCAATTCCCCTTTGCCGTCGATGTTTACGGCGACCAAATCCACCTTCAGGAATACGATACCGGCTGGCTGATGCAGCCCGAAGAATACGAAGCGTGGCTTGCCGAAGTATTGGAAGCCGTCGCCTTCGTTACCGGTTTTGCGCCCGAACAAATCCACCTCAAACGCCGCGAACGCCAAAAAGGCTTGCAGCAATACGAGAAAACCGGCAAAACCGGCGACGATTTCGTCATCACCGAAAACGTCCGCCAGTTTTGGGTCAACCTCGACAAATACCTCGACACCGGCCTCTTTCTCGACCACCGCAACACGCGCAAAAAAGTCGGCGAAACCGCAGCGGGCAAACGCTTCCTCAACCTGTTTTCCTACACAGGCAGCTTCACCGTCTATGCCGCCACCGGCGGCGCAGCGTCCAGCGAAACCGTCGATTTGTCCAACACCTATCTCGATTGGGCGAAACGCAATTTCGAACTCAACGGCATCAGCCCCGAACAACACAAAATCATCCGCGCCGACGTGTTCCAATACCTGCAAAACGCCGCCGCCGAAGGCAAACAGTTCGACCTCATCGTCATGGATCCGCCCAGCTTCTCCAACAGCAAAAAGATGCTTGACATCCTCGACATCCAGCGCGACCACAAAAAGCTGATTGACGGCGCAATGAGCCTGCTCGCTTCAGACGGTCTTTTGTACTTCTCCAACAACTTGCGCAGCTTCGTCTTGGACGATTCGGTATCGGAACAATACGCCGTCAAAGACATTTCCAAACGATCCGTTCCCGACGATTTCCGCAACAAGAAAATCCATCAGTGTTGGGAAATCAGACATAAATAACCGCCCTCTTCCAATTATTTTGAACTGATTACACACCATGCCCAAACCGCTCATCATCCGCTGGCTCGTCGTCTGCCTGATACCCTTGGCGACGCTTGCCGTTTTCGCCGTCAATCCGCCCGAAGATGCGGCGCAACACTTAATCAACGGCATCATCCTTGCCTGCGAAGCGACGTTTCTGTTCAAATTCGTCCTTTTCGACACCATCAAGCATCATCTTAAGCAAGAGTTTGATTTGAAACGTCAAACCATGCTGCTGTTTATCCCAATCGTTTTGCTGATTGTGTATTTGTTCCACTATTTCGGCGCGTTTTAGTTTTGAAAAGGTCGTCTAAAACCGATTTCAGACGACCTCGAGTCTTTTATGAATACACACGCTTTTCCTGTTTGTTGGATTTTTTGCAACGTCATCGACAATTTCGGCGACATCGGCGTTTCCTTGCGGCTTGCCCGTGTTTTGCACCGTGAACTCGGTTGGCAGGTGCATTTGTGGACGGACGATGTGTCCGCCTTGCGTGCGCTTTGTCCCGATTTGCCCGACGTTCCCTGCGTTCATCAGGATATTCATGTCCGCACTTGGCATGCTGAAGTGGCGGATATTAATAATGCGCCTGTTCCCGATAATGTCATCGAAACTTTCGCCTGTGATCTGCCTGAAAATGTGTTGCACATCATCCGCCAACACAAGCCGCTTTGGCTGAATTGGGAATATTTGAGCGCGGAAGAAAGCAATGAAAGGCTGCACCTGATGCCTTCACCGCAGGAGGGTGTTCAAAAATATTTTTGGTTTATGGGTTTCAGCGAAAAAAGCGGCGGGCTGATACGCGAACGCGATTACCGTGATGCCGTCCGTTTCGATACCAAAGCCTTGCGAGAGCGGCTGATGTTGCCCGAAAAAAATGCCCCCGAATGGCTGCTTTTCGGCTATCGGAGCGATGTTTGGGCAAAATGGCTGGACATGTGGCAACAGGCAGGCAGCCCGATAACCCTGCTGCTGGCAGGTACGCAAATCATCGACAGCCTCAAACAAAGCGGCGTCATTCCGCAAAACGCCCTGCAAAACGACGGCGATGTTTTTCAGACGACCTCTGTCCGCCTCGTCAAAATCCCTTTCGTGCCGCAACAGGATTTCGACAAACTGCTGCACCTCGCCGACTGCGCCGTGATACGCGGCGAAGACAGTTTCGTCCGCGCCCAGCTTGCCGGCAAATCCTTCTTTTGGCACATCTACCCGCAAGACGAGCATGTCCATCTCGACAAACTCCACGCCTTTTGGGATAAGGCACACGGCTTCTACACGCCCGAAACCGCCTCGGCACACCGCCGCCTTTCAGACGACCTCAACGGCGGAGAGGCATTATCCGCCACACAACGCCTCGAATGTTGGCAAATCCTGCAACAACACCAAAACGACTGGCGGCAAGGCGCGGAGGACTGGAGCCGTCATCTTTTTAAGCAACCTTCCGCCCCCGAAAAACTCGCCGCCTTTATTTCAAAGCTTAAAAAAATACGCTAAAATAGCGCGTTTATTTACAACTGATTTGATTGGACAATACATGAAAACAGCACAAGAACTGCGCGCCGGCAACGTATTCATGGTCGGCAACGATCCTATGGTCGTTCAAAAAACCGAATACATCAAAGGCGGCCGCTCTTCCGCCAAAGTCAGCATGAAACTGAAAAACCTGCTGACCGGTGCCGCTTCCGAAACCATTTACAAAGCCGACGACAAATTCGACGTCGTCATCCTGTCCCGCAAAAACTGTACTTACAGCTACTTTGCCGACCCTATGTACGTCTTCATGGACGAAGAATTCAACCAATACGAAATCGAAGCCGACAACATCGGCGACGCGTTGAAATTCATCGTTGACGGTATGGAAGACCAATGCGAAGTAACCTTCTACGAAGGTAACCCTATTTCTGTCGAGCTGCCCACCATCATCGTACGCGAAGTCGAATACACCGAGCCTGCCGTTAAAGGCGACACTTCCGGCAAAGTGATGAAAACCGCGCGTCTGGTCGGCGGCACTGAAATCCAAGTGATGTCTTACATCGAAAACGGCGACAAAGTCGAAATCGATACCCGTACCGGCGAATTCCGCAAACGCGCTTAAGCATCGTTTGCAATCCAAGACAAAAGGTCGTCTGAAAAGTTTCAGACGACCTTTTGTCTATTTTACAACCATCGTTCTGCAAGTTGCCTGGATTCGCCGCATTACGCTGCAAAACGCCCTGTCCAAGCCGTTTTTATGCTAAAATTCGAGCTAATTTTTGCCATACGAAATAAAGAAAACCATGACCGACGCAACTATCCGCAACGACCATAAATTCGCACTCGAAACCCTGCCCGTCAGCCTTGAAGACGAAATGCGCAAAAGCTATCTCGATTACGCCATGAGCGTGATTGTCGGCCGCGCGCTGCCCGATGTGCGCGACGGTTTGAAGCCGGTACACCGCCGCGTGTTGTACGCGATGCACGAGTTGAAAAACAACTGGAATTCCGCCTATAAAAAATCGGCGCGTATCGTCGGCGACGTTATCGGTAAATACCACCCCCACGGCGATATAGCCGTTTACGACACCATCGTCCGCATGGCGCAAGACTTCTCCATGCGTTATGTACTGATCGACGGTCAGGGCAACTTCGGTTCGGTTGACGGCGACGGCGCCGCGGCCATGCGTTATACCGAAATCCGCATGGCGAAAATCGCCCACGAAATGCTGGCGGACATCGAAGAAGAAACCGTCAATTTCGGTCCGAACTACGACGGCAGCGAACACGAACCGCTGGTGTTGCCGACTCGCTTTCCCGCGCTGTTGGTCAACGGCTCGTCCGGTATCGCCGTCGGTATGGCGACCAACATTCCGCCGCATAACCTCACCGACACCATCAACGCCTGTCTGCGTCTTTTGGACGAACCGGAAACCGAAATCGACGAATTAATCAATATCCTGCAAGCCCCCGATTTCCCGACCGGCGCAACCATCTACGGCTTGAGCGGCGTGCGCGAAGGCTATAAAACCGGCCGCGGCCGCGTCGTCATGCGCGGTAAAACCCATATCGAACCGATAGGCAAAAACGGCGAACGCGAAGCCATCATCATCGACGAAATCCCGTATCAGGTGAACAAAGCCAAGCTGGTGGAAAAAATCGGCGAACTGGTGCGCGAAAAAACGTTGGAAGGCGTATCCGACCTGCGCGACGAATCCGACAAATCCGGTATGCGCGTCGTTATCGAATTGAAACGTAACGAAAACGCCGAAGTCGTTTTAAACCAACTCTACAAACTCACCCAGCTTCAAGACAGCTTCGGCATCAATATGGTTGCTTTGGTTGACGGTCAGCCGCGCCTGTCGAACCTGAAACAGATTTTGGCGGAATTTCTGCGCCACCGTCGCGAAGTCGTTACCCGCCGCACCCTGTTCCGCCTGAAAAAAGCGCGTCATGAAGGCCATATCGCCGAAGGTAAAGCCGTCGCCCTGTCCAATATCGACGAGATGATTCGGTTGATTAAAGAATCCGCCGACGCGCCTGAAGCCAAAGAAAAACTGCTCTCCCGCGCATGGCGAAGCGGTTTGGTGGAAGACATGCTGAGCCGTACCGACCTCGACCTGCGCATGGCGCGTCCTGAAGGCCTGCCCGCCAACCTCGGCTTACAGGAACAAGGCTATTACCTGAGCGAAATCCAAGCCGATGCCATCCTGCGCATGAGCCTGCGCAACCTGACCGGCCTCGACCAAGAAGAAATCGTCGGCGACTACAAAAACATCATGGCAAAAATCATCGACTATTTGGACATTTTGGCGAAACCTGAACGCATCACCCAAATCATCCGCGAAGAATTGGAAGAAACCAAAACCAATTTCGGCGACGAACGCCGCAGCGAAATTAACCCGTTCGGCGGCGATATTGCCGATGAAGACCTGATTCCGCAACGCGAAATGGTCGTTACCCTGACCCACGGCGGCTATATCAAAACCCAGCCGACCACCGACTATCAGGCGCAGCGTCGCGGCGGACGCGGCAAACAGGCGGCTGCCACCAAAGACGAAGACTTCATCGAAACCCTGTTCGTTGCGAACACGCATGACTATTTGATGTGTTTCACCAACCTTGGTAAGTGCCACTGGATCAAGGTTTACAAACTGCCCGAAGGCGGACGCAACAGCCGCGGCCGCCCGATTAACAACGTCATCCAGTTGGAAGAAGGCGAAAAAGTCAGCGCCATCCTCGCTGTGCGCGAGTTCCCCGAAGACCAATACGTCTTCTTCGCCACCGCGCAAGGCATGGTGAAAAAAGTCCAGCTTTCCGCCTTCAAAAACGTCCGCAGCCAAGGCATCAAAGCCATCGCGCTCAAAGAAGGCGACTACCTCGTCGGCGCCGCGCAAACCAGCGGCTCGGATGACATCATGCTGTTCTCCAACTTGGGCAAAGCCATCCGTTTCAACGAATACTGGGAAAAATCCGGTAACGACGAAGCAGAAGATGCCGACATCGAAACCGAAATTTCAGACGACCTCGAAGACGAAACCGCTGACAACGAAAATGCCCTGCCAAGCGGCAAACACGGCGTGCGTCCGTCCGGTCGCGGCAGCGGTGGCCTGCGCGGTATGCGCCTGCCTGCCGACGGCAAAATCGTCAGCCTGATTACCTTTGCACCAGAAGCCGCACAAAGCGATTTGCAAGTGCTAACCGCCACCGCCAACGGTTACGGCAAACGTACCCCGATTGCCGATTACAGCCGCAAAAACAAAGGCGGACAAGGCAATATCGCCATCAACACCGGCGAGCGCAACGGCGATTTGGTCGCCGCAACCTTGGTTGGCGAAACCGACGACCTGATGCTGATTACCAGCGGCGGCGTCCTCATCCGCACCAAAGTCGAACAAATCCGCGAAACCGGCCGCGCCGCAGCAGGCGTGTGCCTGATTAATCTGGACGAAGGCGAGCAACTGGTCAGCCTCGAGCGGGTAGCGGAAGAGCCGGAAAACGCGTCAGCTTCAGATGAAGAAAACACTACCGAGTCAAACGTAACGACAGAAGACAATACACCGCAATAAAGCAAGAAACAGGCCGTCTGAAAAACAATCTACGTTTTTTCAGACGGCCTCTATTTATTAACGTTTAATTCACTACAAGGATATTCATATGAAACGGGAAACTATCGCCCTGCACGCAGGCTATCAATCCGATCCGACCACCAAATCCGCTGCCGTCCCGATTTACCAAACCACTTCCTACACTTTCGACAACACGCAGCATGGCGCAGACCTGTTTAACCTTGATGTAGCGGGCAATATCTACACCCGTATGATGAATCCGACCACTGCCGTTTTGGAAGAACGCGTTGCCCGTTTGGAAGGAGGTATCGCCGCATTGGCTGTTGCCAGCGGTATGGCGGCAATTACCTATGCCGTTCAAACATTGGTTGAAGCAGGCGACAACATCATCGCAACCAAAACCCTCTACGGCGGCACATACAATTTCTTTGCCCACAGCCTGCCGCGCCAAGGCATAGAAGTGCGCTTTATCGATCCTGCCAAACCCGAAGAAATCGCCGCCAATACCGACAGTCGGACCAAACTGGTGTATTGCGAATCCATCGGCAATCCCGCCATCAATGTCGTCGATATTCAGGCATTTGCCCAAGCCGCACACGCTCAAGGACTGCCACTGATGGTGGACAACACCGTCGCTACGCCCACGCTGTTCCGTCCCATCGAACACGGCGCCGACATCGTTATCCAATCCTTGACTAAATACATCGGCGGGCACGGCACAACGATTGGCGGTGCCATTATCGACGGCGGCAAATTCCAATGGGCAGGTAATCCGCGTTTTGACCGAACCTTCAACCAACCGGACCCGTCCTACCACGGAGTAAACTACTGCGAGCATTTTGGTGTGGCCGCATACATCGCCCGCGCCCGCGTCGTCCCGCTGCGCAATACCGGTGCCGCCCTATCGCCGCACAGCGCGTTTTTACTGCTGCAAGGTTTGGAAACCCTCGCCCTGCGCATGGAGCGTCATTGTGAAAACGCCTTGAAAGTAGCCGAATTCTTAAAGAAACACCCGCAGGTCGAATGGGTAAACTATCCCGCCTTGCCTGACAGCCCGTACAAAAACTTAATCGACCGCGACTACGGCGGCAAAGCCTCCGGTTTGCTGAGTTTCGGCATTAAAGGCGGACGCGAAGCGGGTACAAAATTCATCGACGCACTGCAACTCTTCCTGCGCTTAGTGAATATCGGCGATGCCAAATCGCTTGCCACCCATCCCGCCACCACTACCCACCGCCAGCTTGACGATACCGAACTTGCCGCAGCGGGTGTCAGTCCCGATATGGTACGCCTGAGCGTGGGCATCGAGCATATCGATGATTTGCTTGCCGACTTGGCGCAGGCATTGGAAGCGGCACGGGTATAGGTAAATAACCACCGTACTCAGATGAAAAAAGCCTCTGCTTAAAAAGGTCGTCTGAAAATCATTTCTCCGTTTAGGAAAATACTTGTCTTCAGACGACCTTTTTTTTCAATTCCAATGTTATGCTCCAATACCAAGCATTTTGGTATCGTATACACAGAATATAGTGGATTAAATTTAAATCAGGACAAGGCGACGAAGCCGCAGACAGTACAGATAGTACGGAACCGATTCACTTGGTGCTTCAGCACCTTAGAGAATCGTTCTCTTTGAGCTAAGGCGAGGCAACGCCGTACTGGTTTAAAGTTAATCCACTATAAAATTACCTGATGATAAGACAGAACAATATTGTCCGTCTCGGTAAGTCGGACAACAAATCCAACAACGCTTCGGCAATAGCGAAAAATATAGCCGATTTAAACGGTGAAGATTGGGAACCAATCTAAAGCGCAAGAGCAAAATTATCTCTGTATCCTGTTATTCCTTAACTCATCCTCCTTTTACCATGCCTGCCAAAGCCCCCATTCCAGCCTTCGATCCTTTAAGCATCGCCATATCAGGCACCAATCTGATTGAAGCCTCTGCCGGTACGGGCAAAACCTACGGCATTGCAGCGTTGTTCACGCGCTTGGTCGTGCTTGAGCAGATGCCGGTCGAAAGCATTTTGACCGTTACTTTTACCAAAGCGGCGACGGCGGAATTGAAAACCCGTTTGCGCGCACGTTTGGACGAAGTATTGCAGGCTTTGGAGAGCGTGGAGGATACGGACAATCTTTCAGACGACCTCGAAACATACTGCCGAGATAATCATCCGGGCGATGTGTTTTTGACCGGCTTGCTCAAACAGGCGTTGGCTCAAGAAAGTCGGGCGCGGCTGATTGTCCGCCTCAAAGCCGCCATCGGACAATTCGACAACGCCGCGATTTATACCATTCACGGCTTCTGCCAACGCATTTTGCGCGATTATGCATTTTTGTGCCATGCGCCTATGGATGTCGAGTTGACTGAAGACAACCGCGACCGCTTGCTGATTCCCGCTCAAGATTTTTGGCGTGACCGCATCGTCAATCATCCTGTTTTGGCGAAATTGGTATTCCAACGCCGCCAAACGCCGCAAACCATGCTGGCAGCAATACAAAAGTTCGTCAGCCGTCCGTATTTGGTTTTCAGACGACCCGAAACAGACTTAGTCGCCGCGCAGGAAAACTTTCGGAAAACATGGGAAAAAGTGCGTTCCAAACTGGACGCTTTGGAAGAAACATTCTGGCGCATCCGTCCGATATTGGATGGCAACTCATATCGTGAAAAAACATTCAAAACCGTCTTTCTCGAACTCCAATCCGCCTCCCAATCCGATGCACTTCCTTCTTTTAGCAAAACGACGGCAGAAAAGCTGCCCATGTTTGCCGTAGAAGCTTTAGAGTCTAAAGTCAAAAAAGGCAATACGCCCGACGCTGCCGCCTTTGCCGATTTGCAGATATTGGAGAATCTCGGCAAAGATTCGGCTGCCATTACGCAAGCTGAAGAAGAGACGCTTACCCTGCTCCACCTCGACCTGCTCGACCATCTTAATGCCAGTCTGAGCGAACAGAAAAAATCCAAACGCGAACGCGGTTTCGACGATTTGCTGCTGGATGTTTACGACGCCCTGACCGACAACCCGCAGGCAGACTCACTGGCTCAGGCGGTGGCGCAAAACTGGCGCATCGCCTTGATTGACGAATTTCAAGACACCGATCCGCTGCAATACGAGATTTTCCGAAAAATCTTCATCAGCCAAAACAAGCCTTTATTCCTAGTCGGCGACCCCAAGCAAGCGATTTACAGCTTTCGCGGCGCCGACATTTACGCCTATCTGCAAGCCGCAGCCGACGCACAACACAGCTACACACTGGCGACCAATTACCGCAGCCATGCCAAGCTGATTAACGGCATAGGCGCATTGTTCCGCTGCAAAAACCGCCCTTTCGTCTTGGACGGCATAGACTATACCGAAGTCGGCGCCGCACGTTCCGAAAGCCGGCTTTCACCGCCCCAAACTGCCATACAGATACGCTGGCTCAACGGCAAAGACGACGAAATACTCAATAAAGACATCTTGCGCCGCCGCGCATCCGAATATTGCGCCAACGAAATCGCCCACACACTTAACGAAGCTGCCGAAGGTCATCTGAAATTCAAAGACAGACCGGTCGTTTCGGGTGATATTGCCGTCTTGGTCAGGACGTTTAACGAAGGCGTGATGGTGGCAAAAGCGCTGAAAACGCGCGGCATACAAAGCGTTTTGCTGTCGCGAGAATCCGTTTTCACCACGCCGGAAGCCCTCGCCCTTGCCGCGCTTTTAGATTATTGGCTCAATCCCGGACAAATCGGCCCGCTGCGCTTTGTCTTATCCGGCACATTGTTCGGCTACGACGCGCAAGCCCTGTATCAACTCAACCGCAACGAAGCCGAATTATTAAACTGGATAAACACCTCCGCCGAATCCGTTGCCATTTGGCGGAAAAGCGGGATTTATGCCGCGCTGCAACACTTCTCCTCGTTGCACGGCATCGAAACCGGATTACTTGCACGCGGCGACGAGCGCGGCCTCACCAATTTCCATCAGCTTTTAGAGTGCCTCTCCGAAGAAGAAGGACAAAGCCTCAGCCCCGCCGCCCTGCACCAATGGCTCAACGACCAAATCAGTCTGGCGCAAGACCGTTCCGTCGGCGAATCAGGGCTTTTACGGCTTGAAAGCGACGAAGCACTGGTCAAAATCGTGACCATGCATGCCTCCAAAGGTTTGCAATATCCTTTGGTCTATTGCCCTTTCGTTTGGGACGCGAAAGACATGAAGCCCGCCGATTGGCAAATCCTCCACTCCGCCGCTCACACCACGGAACTGCTTGCCAAAACGCAACTTAACGATGAAGACCGCATCCACCTTGCCGACGAAGAAATGGCAGAACGCCTGCGCCTGCTTTACGTTGCGCTGACCCGTGCCGAAGAGCAGCTCGTCCTTTATGCCGCCCATTGCGGCGATACCGCCGATTCCCCTTTCGCCTACCTGCTTGAAGGCAGCGCCGACAGCAATCGGGTGTCTACCCACCAAGCTTATGAACAAGAACGCAAAGCAAACAAAGCCGTAGGCGAGCTGCAAATGCTGAAAAACAACTGGCTGCGTTTCCTCAACAATCCCCCCGAACATACCGACTTCAGCTTTTCCGAAGACGCGCCGCAACCCGCTGCCGCGCAAAACCGCCAACTTTCAGACGACCTCTATCAAGCCGCCGTTATCCCCGCCCGCGGATTTCAGTTTATCCGACATACCAGCTTTACCGGCCTCAGCCACCAAGTCAAAACCCGAGACGACGAGCGCGAAGAATTACAACCCGCACTCGACCCCGCAGAAACCGCTGTCGAAACAGAAAGGTCGTCTGAAAACACCCTCCCCGTTTCAGACGACCTCCCAAATACCAACATCCACCATTTCCCGCGCGGCGCCAACGCCGGCGTCTGCCTGCATGAAATGTTGGAAGAATTCGACTTTGCCCAAAGCGCCGAAAGCCAAAGCAGCCTGATTAGCGAAACCTTGATCCGCTACGGCTTCGACCTACTCTGGACAGATGCTGTCAAACAAATGCTCGACACCTGCCGAAAAACGCGCCTTTCTGCACAAAGCCTGTCTGAAATCCCACCCGAACGCCGCCTTCCTGAAATGGGATTCACCCTCTACACCGAAGACTTTAAACTCCATGACCTGCGCCGCTGGTTTGCCCGCGAAAACAGTTCACTGCCGCCGGAATGTATCGAAGCCGCAGAAAGATTGGATTTCCAAGATGTACAAGGCTTTCTCAACGGCTTCATCGACATGGTCTGCCAAGATTCAGACGACCTCGTGTGCATCATCGATTACAAATCCAACCATCTGGGCGACAACGCCGAAGCTTATACGCAACAAGCCATGAACGAAGCCGTAGCAGACCACCACTACTACCTGCAAGCGCTCATCTACGCCATCGCCGTAGCCCGCTATTTCAAACTGCGCGGCAAACCGTTACCCAAAATCGCCATCCGATACCTCTTCCTGCGCGGATTGGACGGCACGGACAACGGCATCTGGCAATGGGACTTGGATACCGAATCTTTGGCACAATGGCTGTAAATGGAATGAAAAAGGTCGTCTGAAAATGTTCAAAAACATTGTGAAATGCAAAGCAGACGGCTATAATCCGAAACACAAGTTTTCCGACGGATAGCGAAAAGTCTGTCTTTCGGCTGCTCTTTTCAGTTAAGGTTTTATTAAATAATGTCTTTGTTGGTTAAGGAAAAATACTAACTTTTCTTAACTGTATAGAAGATTGAAAATAATGAAATTTTTTGACCGCGTGCAGTCGGAAGACTTGCCCCACTCATCGGGGATTAAGACGGCTCGAACTGTTTTAAAACTGGATTTTTGACATGTCGGAAGACTTTCCCCACGTATCATGCTTCAAGCTTTTCAGACGACCTCAAGCCTAGGTCGTCTGAAAATATCGAAAGACTTGCCCCACCAATCGGGGATACAAATCAAACAGCCTTGATGGTTTTGTTCCATCAAGGCTGTTTTTGCGTCGGAGGTATGTTCAAGCGGCTTGGATAATGCGGTATTGCCCGTTGCCGAATACCGTTTCTTTACCCAAGTGCAGCCATTGCCCGATATACAGCATTTGCGAGAAGGCGGGCGGAAGGCCGGTCAGCTGCCATGTATCGATTGCGCCGCTAAGGGGCGTAATCTGCTTTTGACGGTTGGAAAAACGGCGGTGTTCGTGCCATGAAAGCCGGGGCGGGACACCTTGTCCGCCGATTTGGGCGGACAGCTCGGCAGCGTTGGCATGATTGCCCCAGTGCAGATGGGCAAGCGTCAGATAGCGGCGCATAAGCTGGCGCAGAAAAATGGCCTGCGTCAGCTCGGTTTCGCGCAAAATCCTGCCTTTCTGTTGGATACGCAGAGGCGTAAGCAGCCGAATACGCGCTTGGGAGGGATAGCGTTCGGGCAGTCGGATATGGTTGTCGTGCAGCGCGATGGGGCTGCCGCATTCGCTGAGCGTCAGAAAACTGCCGTCCGCCTGCTGTACTGCAATGCCGCTCAATTCGCCCTTGCCCGCATTGTTTGCCCCCAACCCTTTGGCAAAGGCTTGGGCAAAGACCGCGGCAATCAAAGGCAGGCTGTGCCGCGCCCTGCCAAACAACACCAAATCAAACGCATACCCCGCGCCCGCCGGAAAATGCGTGGGCGCGACCAGCGGCGTCTCGATCAGATAAGGCGGCGGCGGACTTTGGCGCACGCTGCCGGGCAAGTCGACACAAGGAGCCGGCTCGAAAATCTGCGCGTAGGGGCAATCGGGAAGATGAGGCGTTTGGGGCGTGTCGCAGGTACACGCGACAGCCAAAAGCGCATGCCCGAACACCCCGCGCAAGGTCGAAGCCGCATAAGACGGAAGCTGCAAATCATGCGTCAGCGTGAAATGCAAACGATAGCGGGCTATGGGCAATTCCGAAGGAAGATTAAGCGGATTCATGGCAGACAGACAAATAAAAAATGGCATGATAAGGCGTTTCAGACGACCTGAAAATGTGAAATAGAGCAGATTCCAACCATCCCGCCCCTTCAGGCAAGGAAAACACCGTCAGAATATCAAAACAAGCCGATACGGGGAAACAAACAAATTTGTGTCATTGGCATTTCACGCCGCACGCGCCTAGAATCCACTTCATCGTTTTCAACAACGTTTCTTTTTGCCCTATCCGTCCCAATGCGCCAACACTATCTTTTTGCTTACGGCATCACTTGCCCGCGCCGCCAAGCACGAGTACGCCGCTTGCTGCAAAGCTATGCGGTAGGTATGCAGAAATTCTTATTCGAATGCTGGCTGACGGCAGACGAATTGATGCAGCTTAGCAGTGGGCTGAGAGAATTATTAGATTCAAGCGATACCCTGCACTATCTCGCCTTGAGCCAGTCGGACAATGAATGGCTGTTCAGCACAACCAAGCCGCTTCGCTACGATGTTTTTATGGTGGTTTAGCATTTCAAGCCGCCTCAGAGATCACACAAACAACAACACGAAAAGGAAAAAAAGATGCAAAACTTAGACACGATTTTTGTAACCGTCAAAGACATTGCGCAAAAAAAATCCGAAACTTGCCGCAATAGTCTGCCTATTCGGCATCGCCATAAGCGCAGTCGTCACCGTCAACGAAACATCAACAAAATAAGGAGAAAACCATGTGGCTAGCAATTTTGAAATGGGCTATTAAATTTTGCATCGGCAAGATTGTCGACAGGATATTCGCCTCCCTCATGCCTATACCCGTATAGTTTCAATCCGAAAGGCAAATTCATGACCACGCTCTACCTAGACCGCAAAAACCTTACTCTGCGAGCAGACGGCGATGCTTTGGTGTGTTACGAGAACGATGGACGTATAGCAACCGTACCGCTCAAAGTCTTACAGCGAGTCTGCATACGCGGGGATATAACCCTATCGGCAAAGGTTTTAAGCAAATTGGGCGAAGCTGGCGTCGGCGTACTCATATTAAATGGGCGACAAAACCGCCCTGCCCTCATGCTGCCCAACTGGAAACTGGATGGAAAAAGACGTGTCGCGCAATACGCCCTGTCGCAGGATAAGGCAGCAAGCCTTGCCGCCGCCCGAAACACTGTTGCCGCCAAGTTGTCCGCACAACAGCATCACTTGCAGCAAATGGCATGTTCGGACAATCGGAATACAGCTTGCCTGAACAACCACAGCCAAGCCCTGGCAAACCTTGTCGATGCCATTTCAAGCAGCCCCGACATTGCCGCATTGCGGGGCATAGAAGGTGCTGCCGCCGCACGTTATTTCAGCGCATGGGCAAGTGTACTGCCCGAAAACTGGCACTTTACAGGACGCAACAAACGCCCACCGCGCGATCCGCTCAATGCAGCCCTGTCCCTCGCCTACACCCTGCTGCACTTCGACATCGTCAAACATCTCTACCTGAGCGGTTTAGATCCCTTTATCGGTTACTACCACCAACCTGAACACGGACGCGAATCGCTTGCCTGCGATTTATTGGAACACCTGCGCAGCCAATGCGATGCCTGGGTACTCTCCCTGTTTTATCAACAAATCCTGACACCGGCAGATTTCTCTACCACCGCCCAAGGCTGCATGATGAATAAAAACGCACGAATCAAGTTTTACCCCTCCTACGAGCAAGCCGCAAAACAATGGCGAAATCATATTCACCGACTTTGCGCCGACTATTTGGCCATCTTCGCCCAATACAGCCGGCATCCTGAAATCCAATTAAGCGGACTTACCACCTTGGAATAAAAATGCGCCATCTCATCGCCTACGACATCGCTAGCCCGCACCGCCTGCAAAAGGCACACCGCTATTTGATTCAACACGCAATTCCCTTGCAAAACAGCGTTTTCCTACACATCGGCAGCCGCGAACAAGCACTGCAATGCTTTGACATACTTTGCAAAATGCTCAATGCCAAGCAAGACAATTTGCGCTTCTATCCCCTGCCAAACAATAGCATTATCCATACGCTGGGTACACCTGCCTTACCAGAAGGCATCATATTGGGCGGCATCGGCACGTTGTAAACTGAAACCTGCTTTTCTGGAACGAATACGGCACGGTAACCATCACCTGCGCCCGTTTTTTTCGCCATACCATTGCCGAGTGCAAGGACAAATGGCCGAAACAGGCTGCCGCGCTGATGGATGCCAACGCCGCTACCGTTACCATCAACCCTAACCTTCCCACCGTGCTGAAACTCAATGACGGCTACACCACCGATGCCACGAGGAAACGAACATCAGCAGTGTAGAAAACAGCAGCGTTGTTTACAGTATTCTTCTGAAAATACTGTAAACAACGCTGCTGTTTTCTACAGTTAATTTCTATAACACGGTGAAGCCGCACTGCAGTTTGAACGACAATACACAGTTTGAGGTCTTGCAGGCTTATTTTCCCCAACCTGTGGTGTAAACAATGCGACGATTTCTTACACAGCAGGCATCCTGTAACAGTACAGACCCAAACCCTCAGCCTGCAGGATTTATCCTTGTTTGGTGGCTTGGCGCAAAAAGGAACACTGCTCGGCATCACGCCCAGCGGTCTGAATGCCAGCACGGAGGGCGAGATTGCTGTTTACTATGACCACATCCGCGCCATGCAGGAAAACCTGCTGCGCGACCCGCTGGACAAGCTGCTCAAACTGGTGCAACTGCATCTGTTCGGCCAGCGAACGCCGCGCCGCCTTTTAGGCAGCAACAGGCACACTTAGCCTGTTAGCCGCTTTCAACAGGTTTAAACACATCGCCTTCAGATGGCTTTGCGCACTCACTTTAATCAGCCCGAAATAGGCTGCCCGGGCATAGCGGAATTTACGGTGCAGCGTACCGAAGCTTTGTTCGACCACATAACGGGTCTTCGACAAATATCGGTTACGTTTGGTTTGCGCTTCCGTCAGCGGACGGTTGCGGTGGGCTTTGCGCATAATGCCGTCCAGCAACTGATGCTCTTTCAGATGTTGCCGGTTTTCCGCACTGTCGTAGCCTTTGTCGGCATAGACGGTCGTATCTTTGGCTATACCTTCCAGCAAAGGC
>ERZ772927.469-NODE-469-length-16825-cov-3.95909_pt1 | contig 16825 bp, 12 predicted proteins | sample MGYA00512115_ERZ772927 | MGnify/ENA primary metagenome ERZ772927 (study PRJEB29015, sample SAMEA2737924) | human oral metagenome | biome: human oral; feature: human-associated habitat; material: dental | place: China | collected 2013 ... | reverse complement strand
GGTCAGACTGGCCGGTTGCGCAACCGGTCACCAGTGTCCGGTCGCAACCGGACACTGGTGACCGGTTGCATAGAGGAACCCTCAATAAGAACCACCAGACCGTACCGGACCTGGTAGGTGACCCACAGGGCGGCGAACTGCTCGATGATGCTGACGGGGTTGGGTCTGGTCCGGTCGGCGAAGTCGATCGGGGTGTGCCGGGCGCGGCTTCGCCGCTGCCCGGTCCGGTGTCGGCCGGGGGCCGGCCTTCGTCGCCGGCGGGGCCCAGGAGTTCGTTGGCGTTGCCTGCTGGGTTGGCGGGGCTGTTGGGGGCGTGTTTGCCGAGGCACATGCTGGGTCTGGATCCGGGCGGGACGCGGGTGGTGGCCGGGTTGTTGCGTGAGCGCATCGAGGCGGGCTGGCGGCCTCATGAGATTCAGCGAGTGATGGATCAGCCACTCCCGGAGTCCACGGGCAGGCTTTCGTCGCTGGTGGCGCATCGGCTGAGGGCGAATGTTGATCCGGGCCTAGCACCGGCAGCGGTAGCGGCTGCGGGTGAGGCAGCTCGGGCGGCGGCGCGTGAGCGGGCGGGCCGGGTCGCGGTCCAGCCGGTTGAGCGGCCGCGTGATCCTGTGTTCGGGCGAGCTCTGGAGCAGGTGAGGCGTGAGTCGCCTGGGGCTTCGATGCTGGAGGCGGCTTGTGCGGCTGGTGAGCTGGTCCGGCGGTGGAGGGCCGAGGGTGTCGCTGGAAGCGATTTCGAGGGGGCGGCGTGATGAGTGAGGTCGCTCAGGAGATCGCCGCGCGCGACTCAGGAGGCCGCGTCATGAGCGCCGCCACTGTCGTGCTCCTCGATCAGGGTTGCCTGGGTGATGAGCCACTGGCCGGTGCCGGGTTCGCGGGTCAGTGTGAGCCGCGTCGTGCCGGTTCGTTGGCTGACGATGGCGTCGGGGTTGCGGGTGTGCACGGTGCGGGTATGGGTGACCAGTCGGTGCCAGCTGCCGTCGGCCTGGTGGGGGTTGGGGCTGGGTCCGCCCTCGGTGGTCAGCGCGTCGATGCTGATGGTGGTGTAGCCGTCGCCGGCTGCGGCGTTGGTGAATTCTGCCTGGCCTCGGGCGGTGTCGGGGTCGCTGGTATCGGGGCTGGTGCGGCCGGTGGTGGTGAAGATGGCGGCCCTGTGGGTGGCGTAGGCGGTGCTGGCGTCTACTTGGGTGTCCCAGGTGCCCAGCGTGGTGATATATGCGCTGGCGATGGTGTCGGGGTCGGTCCAGTCCAGGGTGGGTGGGTTGACGGCCAGGACGCTGCTGTTGAGCCACTTGACCTTGGCGGGGTAGATGCAGTGGTTGCCGGGGGCGAGGCTGTGGTCGGGGTTGAGGCAGGTGGTGGTCGGTATCGGGGTGCTTGGAGCGGGCTGGCTGCTGCTGGGGTCCGGGGCTGCCTGTCGGGGTGTCGAGGTGCAGGCGCCGCACAGCGTGAGAGCTGCTGCGGTGAGGATGGCTGCGGGGGCGGTTTTCATGGTGGGTCCTTTCGGGTTTCAGGCGATTCTTTTGATGAGGGTGACGGTGCCCCAGATGGGCTCGTAGTTGATGCCGGTGGCCTCGCTGTCAGCGGAGATCATCATGTTGTCGCCGGTGTAGATGGCGACGTGGTGGTAGGTTCCGCTGCCCCAGAAGAGGAGGTCGCCGGGCTGGGCCTCGGCGAGGCTGTTGACGGTTGTGCCGTAGCCGGCCTGGGCGTCGGCGAGGTGGGGAAGACTGACGCCCAGGCGGGAGGCGTACTCCTGTGTGAGTCCGGAGCAGTCGTAGCCTCCGTCGGCGGCTCCTTCTCCTCCCCAGACGTAGGCGTAGCTGTTGTCGGCGGCGATGGATTGTGCCCAGGTGATGGCGTCAGTGATGTCGCCGCTGGCAGTACCTTGAGTGGTGGTGGTGTTGGTCTCGTAGTCAGGGGCATTGGCCGTGATGATCTCGACATAGTGCTGGGTCTCGCTGAAGGCGGGTACGCCGCCGGCGTTCAGGACGGCGCCGAAGCCGGCGTTGTAGGCGGCCAGGGCGAGGGTGACGGGGTCGCCGGAGACTTGTCCGTCGTCGATGGCGGCCTGGACTTGAGCGAGTTGGTCGCACATGTAGTGCCCTTGTGCGGGGATGGCGTCGGCGGGATCAGTGACGTTGGCGGTTCCGTCGCCGTTGTAGTCCTGACCGACCGATGCCCACGTCGCGGGCATGAATTGCGCGATTCCAGTGGCGCCGACAGGGCTGGTGATGGTCGGGTTCCAGCCGGATTCCTGGGCGATCTGGGCCGCAATGAGTCCTGGCGTGATGCCCTCGCAGATCGACCCGGCAGCGTCGACCAGGTCGCGGTACTCGGGTGGCACCTGGTCCGAGGCAGCTGCGCGGTGAGAGGCGGTGGGCTGAGGCTCGTCGAGCAGGGCGACGACGCCGATGAGTGCCAGGAGCAGAGCTGCTCCCGCGGCAATGCATGTAGTGACCTTCTTCACGTTGACTTCCGTTTCGGTCGTTGACAACTTAGGCAGCATATCCAAGTTGCGTATATCGTTGCAATCGCATAATCTAGGTAGTTACAAAGGCCGCCTGACCCAAAGGTGACTCGAGTCCCGAGGAGTGGTACGTATGAATCAGCGAGGAAGCAGGTGGGCTGGTGCTGGATACCGGGCGAATGCATCGGCAGCCCTGGCGGGCGACAGGGCGGAGGAACCGTCCGCTGTTGAGGCGCCGGAAGAGCCACAGGACCCGCCGTCACCACCGCCGTCACCACCGCCGTCAGTTGTGGATCAGTGGCGGGTGTCCGCGCCCCCGGTGGATGACGATGGCAGGCGTGAGCTGCCTGGCAGAAGTCGGAGGATGTTGCGGTCCCTGACATGTGGGGTCTACAAGGGGCTCGAGTCGGAGGATGCGTGGCGTTACCGGCGAGCTGAGGCTCGGGCATTGGCGCCGATGCCCGTGGACGTCGGCGTTGGCACCGTCGTCGTCGCTCAGCCCAAGGGCGGTATCGGCAAGTCGGCGACTGCGGTCATGATTGCCTGCGCTCTGGGGAAGTTCACCCGGCTTTCCCCGGTCCTCTGGGATTGCAATGAGAACGCCGGCGGGCGCTGGCAACTCATCACGGAGGACACGCTGTTCCCGCGGACAGCGCAGTACCTGCTCACCGAGCCACGGCACGGCACAGTGCTGTCCCAGGTCGAGGCGACAGCCATTGACCAGGACAATCAGGCTTACCAGGTTATCGCGTCGCCCATCCCACCGAGGTCTTTCAGTGACGGCGAGTTCAGGATGATCTATAGCAAGCTTTCTCAGCGCTTCACGCAAATCATTATTGATACCGGCAGCACCGTGACCTCAAGAAATTTCGAGAACGCCATCGAGCATGCTGATGTTGTCGTTGTGCCTACAGATCTTGCGACGTCGACGCAGGCATCGACGTTGGCGCTGCTCGAGGTCCTGGAGGACCAATGGAAAGATGATTGGTCTAGGAGGGTTGTTGCTGTAGTAACGAATCCGGCGCCGGACGCGGACCCCGAGTGGGAAAAATTTCTCAGTGAAAAGGTTGCCGAAGTCGTCAGGATCCCTAATGACGATCATATCGCTGCGCGTGGACCAATCACATGGTCCGGAATGAACGAGAGCACGCATGAATCCTGCTTGTACCTTGCAGGCGCGATCACTGACATTTACCGCAAGAACGAGAGAGGAAACTAGAATGCTCGGTTTCGATGTGACGAATCCCTTTGATCAGACCAGCCCAGACTTGACCGTATTCGGAGTCGATTTTTCCAACAAGCTGTATGCAGTCTTGGGTGGGATCTGGGGTCTTGCATTCGTGTATGCGGCATACAGGCTCATTGTCGCGTTCATCAAGTTCATGTCGGCGAAGAAAATGCAGCACAACCCTGATGCGCTGGACGACGCGTCGACGGATTTGAAAATCACTGCGGTTGCGATCGTCGGCCTGGCGGGAATTGCCGCCATCTTCACTGCGCTGGTGAATCTGTTCTGAGCCTTCCGCACTGGAAAGGAGTCGAATCATGGTGGCTGATTCTGACCGGCCAGGAAAGGGTCGCCTGGTAGTAGTCGTAGCCGCGGTGGTCGTGCTTATCGTTGCGGCCGGCGCTGCGGTCATAATGCGCATGAATGCGATGGACACGCAAGGAGAGCAAGGAAGCCAGTCGTCAGCGACGCCCGTGACATTGGATACCGTGGTGCCCGGCCAGGGAGCCAGCGGGAAGTCCGTGAACATTCCTACTGTCAGCATTGGCTATGCCGACACTTGTGTCGGCGCAGCACAAGCAGCCGCCGGCTGGACGATCGACCTTGTTGGAGGGCTGACTCCCCAGAATGGCGGATCAGTAGACTCGTTGACGGCGACGCTGGAAAACGAGGTACTGGCTCCGACATATAAGCGATCCCCTTTGGGCAACGATCCCGCGGAGAGCGTTGTTAACACGGCGAACAATTGGGAAGAAGATGGTACGGCGACGCCCGTTACCGAGGTGCACCTCGAGAACGGGGCGTACAAGCTCGTCTCGTGCAATGAGCATGACTCCGCGCAGGTGATCGTCTACGGGTCTGTCACCACAAACGGGTGGAGAGGCGGGTCCCCCAAGACGAAGGACGGCAGCACCTACGAGGCGCCACTCGTCTATTCCTTTACCCTGACGTCAGTGGATGGTAAATGGCGCATCCAGACGGTGGAGGATGAGGTCACTGCGGACAAGCATGACGGCAAAATGGATTACCTAAAGCCGTGGGGTAACGTCTACCGGGAAACTGGCACTCTTCAGTCAAAGAAAGCACAGGATGCACTACTACCGGCGATTGGTGCTGGTGGTCACCCGTACGCTCAGGAGAAGTGAGATGGGGCGAATAATGGCTCACCTTCGTACGATAGGCCTTGCTTCTCTTGTTGTCCTTATTATCTCGATTATCGTCTCACCGGCAGCTTTTGCCGACTATGTTGACGCGTCAGAGAATAATGACGGACTCCCGCAGCAGTACGATTACTCCTTGTTTAACACGGGAGGATATTCTGTTGTTGATGGGTATGATGAGCAGGCTAAACAGGCCGCCGACATTCAGTGGAGCGAGTGTCTCCAACAAATCGATTACGCCAGGGAGGGCGCCGGCTGGGGTGGCTGGGGCGGATGGATCTATGTCGACGACAGTACGAACGTGTGTCGCACCTTTCAGGTGACAGCGAGTCTCTCTCTGCCGTTTCAGACGGGCTATGACATCAGCCATATTGACCCTAGTCACGTCATGAAAGCGCTGTTGGCCGGAAATAAATTCCTGAAGCACGAGGGCTCTGCACGCAAGTATGATGACGAGGAGATGGGTGAGGCTGAGCAGGATCTGGCGGGAGACGCGGCTGCTGAGGCGGTTGAGAGGAATGGCGGAGGCGACCTCAGCCAGTGGGCGGCCGAGCAGGCAGCCGAGGTGGCCGTAGATAACGGCGCATCCGTGGATATGGTCAATGCAGTCACAAATCCGTCAGGGGCTTTCGACAAGGCCATGAACCAACTCAAGGATGACTCCGGCAAAGCCATTTCCCAAGGGCTGGGCTATGTCAGTCAAGGATTATCCTTCAGTGGCGCACTGAAAACGTTCAGGGATGCCTACGCCGCAGCCGCTGGTGTCGGGCTCGTCCTGTTGGCGGTCAGCTCGGTGATATCGCTAGCTCGACTGCGCCGTGGAGGTCTACCAGTCACTGAAGTGCTTGAGAGATGGGCGGCGAGTCTGGCACTTGGGTTCTTCGGTCTGCTGTTCACTCCAGCATGGGTTTTCGTGTGCACTGACTTCGCCGACGGATTATCAGCCGGGGTCGTGAACTGGATGGGGTCATCCTCAACGACTATCACCGGCTCATTGCTTGATCCTTTCAATGCACTGACTACAGCGAACTCTCCGCTGGGGTGGTTGGGTGCATTTGTGATCTGCATCCTGTTCTTCGTCGCCGGTGTGATGCTGGTTATCACGTTCGCGATTCAGTTCTTGGTAGCTTACTTCGGCTCCGTAGGTATTGGCGTCGTGTGGGGGCTCGTGACATCGGAAAAGGGGCGACGTCGCTTGCGCATGGCTGTCGCTTTGGCGCTGGGGGCGATCTTCGCACGCCCGATCCTGCTGTTCATGATCGGGGTCGCCATGAAGCTCTCAAGCGCTTTCACTGCGAGTGCTGATGGGTGGGGCACGGACCCCATGGGGACGTTGTTCAGATTGATCCTCGGTATCGGGGCGATCTTGATGGTCTGCTTCTCACCGGCGGGGCTGTCGCGCTTCATGCCGATCGGCAGTGTCAGCTTTGGCGGGAATTCCGTCGGAGGTGGCCTGCTCGGTGGTCTGGCCGGCGGGTCCGTGGCAGGCGGAATGATGGGCTCAAGGATGCATTCACTGGCATCCCGGGCGAGGACTGCTGGTCGGCGACTCGGTGCCGGGCGCGGCCGCGGTAGCCAACTGAGCTCTGCGTCAGGACAGCGCCCTGGGGGTCATGGACGAACCGGCGGCGCCGCGGCAAGCAGGAGGCCGCCGGTCGGCGCCCTATTTGGTGGTCGTCCAGGTGGGCAGCGAGGCGGTCAGGGCGTTGGCGCCAATGGTGGTCAGCGTCATGGCCGGCATACAGCCGCCCCTGGTGCGGGCACCGGCAGAGGCTCCCAGCAGGCTGGGGGCGCTACCGGTGGTCGCCCAGTGAGCGCGCCCTCGAGCCCGGGCGGCCCTCAGGGCCCCGCGGCACATGGCGCGCCGAGCTCGATGGGCAGCCCGGCCCCTGGCTCGACAGGTGCTAACCCTGCTGCACCCGTCGCCCCTGGCCCTTCAGGGGCCACTGCCCCAGGTGGTCCTCACTCTGGCAGCGGTCCAGCTGCGCAGGGGCGGCCTTCTTCTCCCATGAGACATATAGCGCCAGTGCCTGGCGGGGGCCCGCATTCTGGGCGATCACCTGAGCCACGACCCGGGCAGAGGCTGCGAGGAACCGATCTGGCGGGAGCAGTGAGATCTGCGGCCTCGGGCGTTGTGCGGGCTGGTGGCGCCGTTGGGGCGGGTGCTATCGCGACGGGGGCCGCTGTGTCGGCAGCGGGCCGGGTCGCAGCCTACGAGGGCGCGCAGTTCGCCCGCTCGGTTGAGGAGGCAGGACGATGAGCGTGTTCTTAGGGGGTGATACTGTCTCGCGCGGACTTCTGCGCTCGAGCCGCGCTGAAGCCGGCGATATGGGGACGCTGGGCGTCTTCGGCGCCGCAGCGGCCACAGTGCTCACGGTGTGGGGCGCGTCAATGTGGTCGGCTGTGGTGGCCGTCGGGATCGCAGCGATCGGCCTCGGGGTGTGCCTGCCCTGGGGAATAGTCCGCTCATTGACTGGAGGCACATCGCTTCGAGGCTGGGTGGGTGTCCGTATCGGCTTCCGGTGGAGGAAGGCTCATGGGCTGACCTCATTCACGCCGACTACGACGGCACCTGCACCAGCAGGAGTGGGGACGCTGACCACGACCGATGAGGTGATCGACGGTCAACTCGTCGCGGTCACGGAGCCGAGCAGATCAGCGGATCTGCACGGAAAGGACCGTGCCTTTGTGACAATCCTCGAGGTTCAGGGCGATCCCTCCCACAGGGGCCCCGAGGGGATGAGATGGGCCGCGCTACTGGAGTTCCTGGGATCGGAGGCGAGCCTGGCATCACACGTATCCACAGTGGCGTCCGTGACCGACTGGGACGCGACAGACCACGTGTGGCTCGCCCGCCAGGACCTGAATCAGGCCGGTGATGTCAACCCACTGCTCGTCGAGTCGTACGGCGAAGTGATCGACAGGATTCTCGAGGTAGCCGCGGCACGACGGACCTGGGTGGCGCTACGTTTCCCAGTCACACCAGCCCTGCGCGAATCGGGTGACGATGATGCGTCGATGCGTCGCAGGGTCGCCGATCAGACCATGGCGGTGGTCGACCGGGCGCAGGTCCTGGGCCTGCGCATGCGACCACTCGACTCCATGGGGCAGGCTGCCTTGTGCCGCCACCTGATGGATCCCGAGGTCTCGCCCGATGATGTCCGGGGTCTGGATGGCTGGCTGGGAGCCTTCCCTGCGTTCAGGACGAGTCAAGACCGCCGCTCCCTGGTAGTGGATGGGGCCGCAGGCCGCCGGTGGATGACGACCTGGGAGACACCCGCATGGGCGATCGAGGCGGCATGGCTGCCCACCGACTGGCTGTACCCACTGGCAACAGCACTGTCAGGCCAGGTCAACCGCACCATTGTGGTGACCTGCGAGCTTGTCGAAACACGGAAGGCACGGGCTGCAGCGCGCGCCGATGTAACGTCGGACAGCGCTGCGGTAGCCAAGCAGGAGACCATTAGTGATGGGACCAATGAGGCGCAGGTCATTGCCTCTCGCACACGGCTGGAGGACCTCGCTCCGGGCCGGCAGGCCGTCGGAGTGAACTGGTCCATGGCGATCGCATTTCATTCTCGCAGCGAGCAGGAGCACATCGCGTTTGATCGACGGATGATGGGGGCACTTGCTGATTCGTATATTGGCTCTCCTCTGCGACTACGTTATCGGCAGGACGCGTCTCTTGGATTTACCATGCCGATAACCCGGTCGGGAAGGAAGACAACTGTCGAGAAGATAACTGAATGGATAGGACTATGAAACTCTTTCGGAAATCAAGGCGGAGCAAAAAGCCTAACAGCGTCCCCAAGGTCTTGAGCGTGACGAGCGAGAACGTTCATCGCGGCTCCCATGGAAGGGCCGTGCGTACGCCGTGGATAGACGGCCAGCTAGGCATGAGGTTCTCACAGTCGACGCTGCATATGACGGCGTCGACAAGCAGGCAGATGTCTGGCCTGGCCCTGGCGGAAGCGGCACCACCTACCGGGAATCATGGAATTTTGCTTGGCGTAGATGTCACAACAGGCGCCGCGGTCGTGCATGACCCGTTTATAGCCTATGCAGAAGAGCCTGGTTTCTCGTCCCCGAACGTCGTATTCTTCGGGGATCTGGGATTCGGCAAGTCGCAGCTGGCCAAAGCGTGGATCATGCGAAATATGACGTTCGGACGCAGGATAATCGTCGTTGACAAGAAGCGTCAGGAGTACACCGATGGTCGCGCACCGGAGGGAGAGTACTCGGCGGTCGCTCGAGCACTGGGGTATACCCCGGTGACGCTACGCACCGGCGGCGGCGGGGTCAGGATCAATATCCTGGATCCTCGAATCTCTGGACGTACCAGTGATGGTGTCGCGGGACAGCAGATGCTGCTGGAGGCCGTGATCAGCACGGCGATGGACCGACAGCTGACGGAGGTGGAGCGCAAAGCAGTCGCTGTCGCCCGGCGCACGGCTGTGCTCCGAGCCCAGGCAGCCGGAGAGACCGCCCACGTCGGCCACGTGGTGACAGCCTTGCTCGACCCAGATGAGGACATCTCGCGCTCCACGCCGGGCGTCGCCAGTAAGCAGCAGCTGGTGGAATTCGGGCGCGACTGCGGATTCGCCCTCGACCGACTGGTCAGTGAGGAGCTGGCCGGCCTTATCGACGGCCCGACTGACCCATCACTGGATCTCGTGGGACAACTGACATGCTTCGACATCTCCTCACTGCCCGAGGAAGGCCGGGCGGTCCCGATCCTCATGACAGTCATCAATACCTGGGTCCGGTCGGTTCTGGTGGGGTCGGGCACGCCGGTACCGACGCTGCTGCTCATTGATGAGGCATGGCACCTCGTCGATGGCGCCTACGCGAAGATCGCACGACGCAACGCCAAGGTTGCACGCGGTATCGCATTGTCCAACATCTCGATTTTTCAGCACCCGTCCGACATTCCTCCCGGGTCGCCAGCAGTGGCGATGATCAAGGAGGCGCAGACGATCATCGTCTTCCGGCAGGGCAAGTCCGACGACGCCGCCGGTGTGTGCGAGCTGCTCGGGTGGGATCCCAACCTGAAGGACGTTCTCATGACTCTGGATCAGGGTGTTGCGCTCCTTCAGATCGGCTCTACCCCGCCGGTAGTGTGCTCCATGACCATGAGTGACTTCGAGCTCGAAGTCGGCGACACTAACCAGGCAATGCTTTCAACATCAACAGTGTCATCGTCTCGGGCTCACCCAGGCGAGGTGGAGTATGGGAACCAGCAGGGGACTGATCGGTGATGGCTACGGCCAGATTGATGCGATCGCCCGTTACCACGCGATGCGGCAGACGCCCCGTGTGGTCAAGCAGCTCGATGAAGGTCGCTTGGTGGCGGCATACAGCGGTATCGACCGCCGTAATGGGGCGCAGACGCTTCAGGACCTGGACTACGTCTTCATGCCGGCGACTGCCCTGCTGCCGATGGCTGGCCGCCTGGTTGACTCCCTCGTCGCCCGAGACGGGGCAGACGGGGCCAAGGGCAAGAGCATTTACATCGAGGCCGCTGACTCGGCTGGCGCCGCGCACCGGCTGCGGGTGGCCACCACGGCCAGCGGTCCAGTGGGACGTCTTACTGGCCGGGAGGTGGACACGCTGCTGGGCGGGCAGCTCCTGGCCTGGACTTGGTCGCAACGCGACTGGCAGCTGCTGTCGTTCCCAGAAGTGGAGTTCGATCACCCGCCGCTGGTACTCGTTGCCGGTCGGCCAGCAACACAGGCGTTGTACGCCGCTGTGACGGTGAGCGCTTGGGAGGCGCAGCTTGTGGAGTTGCTGAGAAGGTCAAGACAACAACAGGAGTAAGAAATGGAGAGTCGGGAGCTCGATACGTTGCTGTGGGCGTCATTGGCGGCCGGGGAAGCCGCTGTCGCTGGTGCTGGTGCGCTGAGGATGACCGGTCAGCAGGCGGCTCCCGGACCGGCCGGGACGGCCGTCGCAATGATGACGGCGGACACGACGACGTGGGTTGTTGCTGCAATTCTGCTGGTGATCATGGGCGTGAGCACAGTACTCGTCGTCAGGTGGCTGCAACGGCTGCTGCACCCTGACGCTGCTGGCTACAGGTCGTCCCGCACATACCGGGACATGGAGTACCGGGCAGCTGTCGCCCGGGCGCGCCGTATCCTGGCCGACTCACTGCCGACCGATAAGGACGTCGATGACGATGACCTGGTGCGCTACGTCGGGGATCTGGGACGGCAGCGCTTGTACGCCCAGCACGAAGATCCTGAGACGACGTATGCGATCACCCGATCGGGCAAGACTCGTCTTCTGGTAGCCCGCCGTGTCCTGGAGGCGCCAGGGGCGGTGCTGTCGACGTCGACGAAGGTCGACGGCATCGCACTGACCTGGTACGCCCGTCGACTGACCACCGGGGGACGCACATTGGTCTTCGACCCGATGGAACAGGCCCTGGGGCCGGCGCCCGTGAGGTGGAATCCCGTAGTCGGTTGCGAAGATTTCAACGTAGCCAGGGAGCGCGGCCGGGCCTTCGCTATGGGCGCCACCACTCGTGTCGGCGGAGGGAACACGCGGTGGTTCATGGAGCGTGGGGCTCAGATCCTGGCGTACCTATTCCATGCGGCCGCCCGGTCGGGACAGGACATCACTGCTGTCCACCGGTGGGTCTCCCACCCGGAGGAGGCCGTGGAGGTCCTGCGCTCGGCGGGTACACCAACGGCCAAGATGATGGTCTCCACCTTGACGGATCTCATGGTCGAGATGGCGAGCGAGACGTCGTCTGGCTTCAAGGGCACGATGCAGGGAGCGTTGGAGCCGATCATGATTGAGTCGGTCCTGGAGGCCTTGACCCCACCGAGGGAGGAGTCGTTCGACGCCGAGTCATTCCTCGCCTCCAAGGATGTTCTCTGGGTTATCTCCCCAGAGAGCGAGGGAGCAGTCGCTTCGGTGACGACGATGTTCGCCGACCACGTGGTCTCCACGGCCAGACGGATGAGCGACCTGGTACCGGGACAGAGGCTGACCCCTCCCCTGTCCCTGGTGCTGGACGAGGCGGCCAACGTGGCTCCGCTGCCAGACATCGACAGGTACTACTCTGAAGGTCCCGGCCGAGGCATTGTGATGTCGGGGTTCTTCCAGGACGAGTCCCAGGTGGTCAAGAAATGGGGGAAGGACACAGCGCGAATCATCTTCCAGCAGTCCCGGATCCTGTACGTGCTGGGAGGATCGAAGGACGCCGAGTGGAACAAGCGGATCGCCGATCTGTCGCCTGAGTTCGAGGAGGTGCGCACCTCCTACACGTCGGGCAGCTCGGGCACGTCGACCGCTACACACACCGAGCGCAGGCATGTCCTGAGGGAGGCCGATGTAGCTGGGCTTCCGTTCGGTACAGCTCTACTAGTCCCTGCAGGCCGTCCAGCCGTGAAGGTGGAGCTGACCGATATCATCAACGATGCGCGCTGGAAGACATTGATCGATGAGGGCCGGCGTCGTTACGACGAGCGACTAGGTCTCGTACAGCAGGCGTCGACACCGATCGAGCATCGCCGTGAGCGTCTGCGGCTGACGGGTTGGATGCACCGCCTTGAGATGCAGGAGGTGGCGTGATGACCGATATCGAGGCTGTCGAGGCTCGCATCGAGGCGCTGGAGGAGCAGGTCATCACACTGACCGGGCTGCTGAAAGAGCTCGCCGAGGCTGAGGGCGCGTCGTCCTCGTCTCGGAAGAAGACGTGGCGGCTGAGCACCTTCAACCCTCTGGTGATCACCGCTCCTGCGCAGCGGCGGGACGCATGGCTGCGGCTCTACGACTTCGTCGAGCTGCTGAACGCGACCTTCGGTGCGCAGCGCAATGTCGCGGGTATCGCACCGCTCTACATCACCGCCGGCTGGTGGGAGAACCCGCTGGCGGTGATGTACCTCGCGGCTCTGTGCGAGGCCTGGGTCGAGGCCTCCGTAACCACTGGGGACCCTCTGGCTGGCGGTCATGACATGCTGTGGCTGCTCCAGGACCGCGCAGTGCCTCTGTTGCAACAGGTATGCGGCCCCGTGGTCCAGGCGGCCTGGGGGCAGCGCAGCGAACAGGTCTCCTTCAGTCTTGAGCCGCCCGCGGCCGCGGCGGCGTCGGAGGAGATTCGGCGCGCGCGCTTCGAGGACTTCCTGGCCCACGACGAGTCTGCACCGGCGCGCACGACGTTCTTGGTTCGGATGCTCGACGAGCTCAACACCGCTACCGACTGACTGCTGCTCATAGGTGCGGTCCGCGCGGCGCCTGCCGGCGCGCAGGGGCCTGCTGCTGGGCCTTGGGGCTGTGGGACTGGTCGTTGGCGCGCTCGGACAGGCTCTTGCGAGCGGCCTGGAGCGCGTCATCGATGGCGGCATGCCGTCGCGCCGCCGCCAGCGCCCGCTCAGCCTCGCCGAGTGCGTCATCGACGCGATCACTGCGCGTCTCTTTCGATGCCGCCGGGGTAAGCCTGTCGACGACTGCGCGCACAGGGGCCTCGTCACCAATCGTCGCGTTGAATGTCTCGTCCAGGGGGGTGCGGTCACTGACGCGGTTGACGCTCCGGTAGGTGGCGATCTCACCGACCGCCTGCTCCCAGGCTGTTTGGGACATGTCCGCAGGGCGCTTGAGTCCTTGTGCCCAATCGGCCTCGTTGAGAGCACGGGATCCCGCGTCCCTGACGACGTCGGCCAGGCGCGCGTACTGATCGGACAGGGCCTCTTTCCAGGTCTTGGGCGTGCGGGGGTCGGTCAGGGCAGCCTCGGAGGCGGTCCACGCAGTCAGCCGCTCCCCATCGCCTTCACTCTGGACATTCGGCTTGTCGGGTAGGAGCCACCGCCGGCGTTGGGCTTGTGCCAGGCTGCGGGCCGCCAGGTCGTCATCGCCCGGTCCGTCGTAGTGGGGGTCCGTGATGCTGGGGTACTTGCTGCGCCACTCATCGATGCGCTCCACCAGGAAGATCGCGGGGTCCTGAGGGCGCTCCTCCTGGTGGTTCATGGGCTGGGTGAGGTCGGCCAGGACGGTGTTGATGTTGACGCCGTCGGCCTCGAGCCGGTTGAGCCGGGAGACGACCTCGGTGAACTCGGAGGATTTCAGGGCTCGAGCTGCCTGTGGCGGGATCCGACCGGATTCGGCCAGCTCGTTGAGGCACTCGCTCCACCGGATGCGGTCGGCCGTGGCGGCCAGGTCGTTGTAGATGTCTCGCATCCGGACCGGGTCGCGGGCATCGCGGGCCTCCTGCGCCGCGGCGGCGATAGCCGACGGGTTGTCGCTGGTGCGTTCGGCGATCGCCGTCAAGACGGCGGAGACTGGCTGGTCGTCCTCGACGACGAGCCAGGCGGTGTTGTTCTGCCGGCCACGGGTCATGGCGACATAGGCCAGCGACCGGTCGACGCCGGCGTCCAGGACGGCGTGAGCAGTATCGACCGTGATGCCCTGGGAGCGGTGGACAGTGGCCGCATAGCCGAGCTGCACGTGCTTGGCCGTGTAGTCTGCCTCAAGCTGGACGAGGGACTGGTCGGTGGCCCGGACGGTCAGTGACCCATCGGCAGCAACGTCAGTGACGGTGAAAAGGTCGCCGTTGCGCACGAAGTGCTGGCCCTGGCGACCGTACTTGTTGGAGGGGTCATTGCGGCGGGCTAGGACGGTGTCGCCGAGGCGTATGACCTGCCCGTCACGCGTGCTGACGCGGTGTGGCGCATCAGCGGTCTCGCCGGCGGCGGCGCGGGAGACAGAGATCTGGTCATTGAGCGCGGCCACACGCTCAGTCGTTGAGGCCACGATCAGAGTGGTCAGGCCGGCATCGTGGTCGGCTTTCCATGCGGCATGCGCCTCTGAGAGGATCTCTTGCTCGGCGCCGCCACGGATACGGTCGTTGTCCTGGTACCAGGTGAACGCCACGTCGGCCGGCCCGGATCGCAGCTCGAGGGATGCGTCTGCCTCGGCAGGATCCTTGAAGCGCCAGACACGGTCGAGCTCGACGGGGTCGGGGCTGGTGCGGTGGAGGAGCTCGAACGCACCATTGGCGTCAACGGCACCGAGCTGGGCGGGGTCACCGATCATGCGGACGGTTGCGCCGGCGTCCACGGCGCGCTCGACGACGGCAGACAGAGAGGTGTTGCCCACCATGGCGGCCTCGTCGACGAGGACGACGTCTCCTGGCTTGAGGTCGGTCCACGCCTCCTTGGTCAGCCACCGCTGGATCGTCATGGCCTCGACCTCCAGGGCGTCGCCGAGTTCGCGGGCGGCGACTGCCGAGGGTGCGAGCCCAATCAGGGTTGCGCCCTGCTGTGCGACTGCCTGCGCGAGGGCGCGCATGGCAGTGGTTTTGCCGGCGCCGGCCGGGCCGACGGCGGTGACGACGGCCCGTGGGCTCGTTGCCAGGGTGCGGACCATGCGCACCTGGTCTGCGCCGAGCGGGGCGCCCTTGATGGCAGCGTCTGCTAGGACGCGCTCGACGACGGCATCGGTGACTGGCCCGATGAGCTCCTTCTCCGCGGTGTCCAGTAGCTGCGTCTCCCGGTGGATGACGCCAGGTGAGGTGTATCTCCACATGTCCGGGTGGTCGTATACGGATACTCCGTTCTTGTCTGCCCGTGCCTTGTGCAGGATGGGCTCGGGCCTGGACAGCAGGATCGAGTCAGGGTCGGTGAGCACGCGGGAGGCCAGTAGCGTGATGCGGTCTCCGTCGCAGTTGGCGCCGGCTGTTGCGGCGGCGAGCTGGCGTGCGACCTCGGCCTGCACGTGGCGAAGCGTCCATGTTGAGCGCCGCTCCTCGAGCGCAGCCACGACACGCTGTGCGAGCACAGCGTCGTCAACTGGTCTCGCCTGGGAAGAGGGATCTGCTGGTGGTTGGCGGCGCAGCAGCTGCGCCAGTCGTTGGCGGGCGGTGGGCTCATGACGGGCCTGCGCTGCTCGTGCTTCCTTGGCGGCATCAAGACTGGCTGCCGTGTAGCGCACGGCTGTGGCGGCTCGCCACTGCCTGGCACGCTGCGCTTTGGGCGGCGTGTTTCCAGTGTCGCCTGCTGAGCCAGGTGCATCACGGTGACGCGGCCGGGGCGCGAGCCGTGCGTCCGGGCGTACTGCTTGATCAACTCGTCGAGGCGGCCTTTGATGCTGGTGCGTCGTGTCGAGAACTGCTCGATGAGCGTCTCAGGGACGTCGGCGATCTCCATCTTCGTCGCCGATTCGCCGCCTCCGCGCTGCTCGAAGGTGACTCCAAGGTCGCTTGCCAGGTGGCTCATGAGTGCGTTGTCGTAGCGGGTCGAGGATGCGACAACGGCCTTGTACAAGGCTTTGGAGTCGATGGTTCGCCATACTCCTGCGGGTGTGCCGTCGTCGTTGTTGAAGCCAAAGGGAACCCACACCTTGTTGGAGACCAGCGTGTGGTCGTGCAGCTGCGGGTCGCCTGCTCGGGAGTCGTAGTGCCGGAAGCGGGCGGCCATAACGCCATCGACACTCACACGGCGCACGCCGTTGCGCCCGGCACGCGAACCGATGACGTCAGCCTGGAGCCAGTCGAGCGTGTCCGCAATGGCCCTGGTGTGCGCCTGCTCAACTCGGGCTCGCAGGTCCTTGTCACCCAGTGCCCACAGGACGGACACGGACTTGGGAACGGAGAACGTCAGGTCGAAACCGGCGACCGCCTGCGGGCTGGTCGACGCCTGGGTCGTCAGGAAGCGCGTGAGCTCATCGGCGCTGGCAGGCTCACGGTGCCGGTCTGCGACGAACATGCTGTGGGCGATGCGCCTGCGGATCTGCGTCATCTGCCGACGGTCGGGCTCGGCCTTGTTGTTGTCGTTGCGGAAGTCGTCGACTGCCTTGCTGACGGCGTCGGTGAACTCCTGGTGAAACGCTGGGTAGACGGCATAGGGGTTGCCGAGGAGGAGATTGCGTTCGTCGACAACTCCGTTCTTCGCGTCACGGATCATCTGAGCGTCAGGGCGCTTGCCCTGACCGAAGAGGTCTCGCATCTGCTGTTCAGTGACCTCA
>ERZ772927.462-NODE-462-length-17077-cov-5.46646_pt1 | contig 17077 bp, 13 predicted proteins | sample MGYA00512115_ERZ772927 | MGnify/ENA primary metagenome ERZ772927 (study PRJEB29015, sample SAMEA2737924) | human oral metagenome | biome: human oral; feature: human-associated habitat; material: dental | place: China | collected 2013 ... | reverse complement strand
CGTCCAGATCCTCCCCGGCGGCGAACTGGAGCGGGTTGACGAAGATGGTGACGACGACGGTCCCGTCCGCGCCCACCCTGCGGGCGGCCTCGGACACGAGATCGAAGTGCCCCTGGTGGAGCGCGCCCATGGTCATGACGACGGCGCGCGGGACTCCACCGGCACCGGCACCGGCACCGGCGAAACCGCCGGCATGACGAGCGGCGCCAGCGCTTCCGGCCCTGGCCGCCCCGTCAGCTCTGTCGGTCTTGTCGCCCCTGCCAACGCTGTCGGCCCCATCAGCCCTATCGGTTCCCTCATCGATGGCGAGCGCGGCGGCGAGCTCGTCGCGGCTGCGCACCAGAGTCACCCGATCGCAGCGAGGGGCGAGCGCGGCAGATGCGGATGCAGAGGCGGCGGCGGGCGAAACGGGAGTCGTCATGGGCACACGCTAGATGATCGAGCCGATGGGCGGCCGACTCGAACGCGATCCGGGGATCCGGGGTCGAGGTCGACATCTTCGAACGAAGTCGACGGTGCCACCGTCGATCTCGTTCGAAAAAGTCGCCCTCGATATCACCGGCGACATCACCCGCAGTATCACCCGGCGAGCCCGACTCACCCGGCGTCGTCCCGCGGGGCGAGTGCCTCGCGCAGATCCTCGGCCTGGGCTCCGGTGATCCGACGCGTGTCCTCCACACGCCGGGTCGTGGCCAGCGCGAGCGCCCGGTAGGTGTCCACCACGTCCTCCAGCCCGCACCCCTCGTCGTCGCGCAGGGCCTCCAGCGCCTCGATGTGGGAGCGGACGGTGCCGGCGTCGCCGCGCGAGACCGGGCCGGTCAACCCGGCCAGCACGGAATCGGCGTCCTCGGTCAGGGCCCGATCCAGCGCGGCGCCGAGCAGCGGGCCGAGCGTGGCGGCACCGCCCTCGACGCCGGCGGCCGTCAGGATGCGCACAGCCTGATCGACCAGGGTCACCAGATGGTTCGCTCCATGAGCCAGCGCCGCATGGTAGGCGGGGCGGGCATCCTCGGCCAGGACGAAGGGCTCGCCGCCGAGCTCGACGGCCAGAGCCTGCGCAATGGGCAGGACGGCGTCGGGAGCGGTGACGGCCATGGGGCAGCCGGTCAGGCGGGCCACATCGGTGGAGAACCCGCCGAAGGTCATGGCCGGATGGAGGGCGAGCGGGATGGCGCCCAGTCTGCGGGCGGGTTCGAGGATGCCGATCCCGTAGCGCCCCGAGGTGTGGACGACCAGCTGACCGGGCTGCCACCGGCCGAGATCCGCCAGGCCCTTGACGAGCGTGGCCAGGGCGTCGTCGGGGACGGCGAGCATCACCAGTTCGGCGCGCTCGACGATCTCCTCGACGTCGAGCACAGGGACTCCGGGCAGAAGCGCCTCGGCGCGCTCCCGGCTGGCCTCCGAGACGGCGTGCACACCGATCACCTGGTGGTCGACCGCGCGCAGGGCGCTTCCCAGCACCGCGCCCACGCGCCCCGCGGAGATGATGCCGACGCCGAGCCGACCCGGTCGCGAGCCGGCGGATGCCTTCGAGGGAGTCGAGGAGTTCGCGGAAGTCTCAGACATGCACCGATCGTCTCACGCCGCCCCGGCGGAGCCGGCAGGACCGCCGCGATCATCGGAAGAGCCCTCGGGGCCGCCCTGAGAGCCCTCATCGGGGCCCTCGGGGCCGCCCTGAGAGCCCTCATCGGGGCCCTCGGGGCCGCCAGGGCCGCCATCAGTGCCCTCGACGGCTCGGGCGAGCCAGCGGTCGAGCCTCTCGGCACGACGACGGCGCAGCGCGCGCTCGGAGACGACCCTCTGGATCGCAGCCGCCTCGGTCGCCTCGAGGTTGCTCAGAGTCGTGCCCACCGCGTGGTCCACCATGTCGAGGTGGATGGCGGCCAGTCCCCGTCGACGGGCCAGCGGCCCCTGGCGCACCCGCATCGACTGAATGCGCTCATAGGACACCACACTGGTGCGACGCCACCAGCGGCCGGTGCGCAGCACGACGCACGTACCGGTCAGGGCGATCGCCTCACGACGCCAGGCCAGCGGCGAGAAGATCCTGCCGCGCGGCGAGATGCGGATGAAGCCGCGCTCCGGCGCACCGATCGGCGCGTCCGGCCTGCCGACGCCGTCGTCGTCGGCCCCGGACAGCGCCGCGGTGAGAAAGCCGTCGGGATCGGGCACGCCCAGGTCGGGCACCACCAGCCACAGCGCCCGCAGCGCGGTGCGCCGCTCCCCCACGGGCAGCAGCACGCTGCCGGTACTGCCGTTGCGCTGCTCAGTGGAGGAGCCGTCGGACGGCTTCCTCCCGGTCCTGCCCGCCATGCCGACCTTGACCCGCCACCAGTCCTTGCGCCGCCACAGCGGGCTCTGCTCGATGCCCACGCCGTGGACTCGCCCCGGCGGAAGAGTCAAGGAGACCTCAGAGGTGAGCCCGAACCTCACACGGATGCCCGTCGGCACCGCCGCGGCCCGGAACCCCCAGCCGCGGTTGAAACGGTTCCACACGGCTCCGATGATCGCGACGGGAGCGGCGAGGCTCGATAGCAGAACACCGCCTCCCATGCCATCGAAGACGATCGCAATGACAACCGCTGCGACAATGACGACGACGATCAAGACGGCCCACAGGGTCATGACCGAGCGGAGAATCGAGCCGACGAGGATCGCGGGGCTCACGGTGTACAGCGGATGCTCCTGGCGCCCGCCAGCATCGCGCAGCGGCGGGGCGCTCATCGCATCCTCGAAGCCGAGAGGGGCGGGGCTGCGATCCCGATCCGCTCGCCCCTCCCGCCCAGGACCGTCGGCGTCGTCGGCTCCGGTGCGAGGAGCGCCTGGCCGGGAGCAGGTCGTATCGGTCTGTCCGGCAGGGGGCGCCCCGGCGTCGTCGGCAGCGCAGACGTGGACGGCGGAGGCGCCGGCCGTGGAAGCGGCATCAGCAGCAGCCCCGGCTCCGGCGGCGAGGTCGAGGATGCGGTCGCGCAGGGCCTCGAGCCGAGCGGTGGTCAGGTAGCCGATGACGATCCGCGAATCCGAGCCGCCCGCGACCTCCACCGTCAGCTGCCCCAGACCGAAGACCCTCCCGAGCAGCGGATGGATGATATCGACGGATTGGATGCGCGGCAGGCGGGCGATCCGCAGCTGCTTGACGAGGATGCCGCTGCGCAGGTAGACGCCGTCGCGGTCCACGGCGTAACTCTTCGCCCACCACCGCAGGAAGAGGAAGGCGACCACCGCCGCGATCGCGGCCAGACTCCCCACAACGACCCAGCGCACGACGCCGTGGGCAAGATCGATCCCGTGAGCCGTGGCATACCGATAGGCCTCGACCAGGTTATCGACGTTGCGGACGGTGAGGACGGCAATGACCGCCGTCACGACCTTCCAGCCCTCCAGGAGCGGAGAGACCGGGTGCATGCGGCGCCAGTCGACGCCGTCCGGCACGGCGATGCGGCGCCCGGCAGCGGCGCTCACAGGCCGGCCATTCTCTGCTCACCGCGGTCGGCGAGCAGGCGACGCAGGTGCTCGGCCTCCTTGACCGGCAGCCCGTTGATGGTCGCATCCGTGCTCGCCGCAGCCGTGTGCAGCCGGACTTCGGCGATCCCCAACCAGGCGGCCAGCGGCCCCTGCGAGGTGTCGACGTACTGCATCCGCCCGTAGGGGACCACGCAGATGCGCCGGAACATGATGCCCTTGCGCCACAGCAGGTGGTCGGCGGTCAGGGCGTAGCCCATGGCGCGCACCTGGCGCGGGACGAGCCAGACGGCCCACGCGGCGAAGCCCGCCATCACCGCGACGCCGACCCACATCCACGAATACCGCATGAGCGCGCCGACGACGAGGGCCGCCGCAAGCGCTCCGAGGCCGAGGAGTACGCCCACGACGCGGACGGCGATGAGCCTGCGCGAAACGGGCTGGAAGGCGACGCCCTCCGGGTTGAAGGGGTCGCCCGTGCGGGTCGAGCCGGGAGTCGGGGCGCGACTCGCAGCACCTACAGCAATCTCAGCGCTGGCAGCGCTCGCAGCGCTCACGGGGGCGGGTTCGTTCACGGTGCTCATCCTTGCTCCTCCCTGCTCCTCGAGGCTCTTCGAGGCTCCTTGAGGGTCCTCGAAGCTCCTCACTGCTCCTTGAGGCTCCTCGCTCGGGACGCCCCTACGACGGGCGAACCGCCTCATCCCCTCAAATCCCCTCAATCCGGGGCCGATCCGGGATCCGGCCTGGAGCTGGCCGGGATCGGAGCCCGTCAAGCAGGGGCGCCGCTATCGGGGACGGAAGAGGACTCCGAGCCGTGCCCGCCGTGATCGTCGTCGTCATCCATGTCGATGGCGCACCAGTGCTCCACGAGCAGACCGACGCCGCACCACAGGACGCACGACGCCAGGCAGGCGGCCGCGCACCACGCCAGCGAGGACATGGCGGGCGAGGGCGGGGCCAGGAGAGCCGTGGCGATCTCCCCGGCGTAGACCCCTCCGACGAGGGCGCCGACGATCGCCGAGGCCTGGGCGGCGACGGCGGTCGTGGCCGCACCGGTGGGCGTGATCCAGGTGGGCTCGTGAGCGCGCAGGCGCCGCACCGCGAGTCCGGCGATGAACACGATCACGGAGATGACCAGCGCGACAACGGCCCCCCAGGGCGTCAGCGACGGCACCCACCCGTGGTGGCGCAGCGAGAGGTCAGAGACGACCCAGGTGACGACCGCGGGCGCGATGAGGCACGCGAGGACCGTGGTCCAGCGCGTGCGGAACATCAGAGTCCCTGCCCATTTCCATTCCTACCGATGACGTCACTCCAGTTCAGGGGCGAGGCCCAGGGCTCGTCCTGCGAACCGCCGACCTGCGGAGCGGAGCCGGCCTGAGGCGCAGAACCGGCCTGAGGGGCGGAGCCGGCCTGCGGAGCGGAGCCCACCTGCGGGGCAGAACCCACCTGAGGCGAGCGCGGGTAGGCCGGGTCCTGAGGCATCTGCTGACCAGCGGGCATCGCGCCGGCTCCGGGTACATGTCCGGGCATGTCAGCGGCATCGGCCGGCTGACCGGGCGCCGAATCAACCATGCCGGGGATGTCGGGCATGCCGGGGACCTCGGGCCTGTCCGTCATGGGGTCGGCCACCGGGGCGCCCGCCTGGCGAGGCATCGCGTCGGGCATCGCGTCGGGCATCGCATCCACGACCGGTTCGGCCGAGCGCGCCCTCTCCACTCCGGCGTCCGCGGGCATGCCGCCGTCTGCCGGGGAACCGGCGCCGTCAACACCGCCGCCCCCGATCTCGGAATCGCCCACGGTCATCCCGAGCTGGTCGTCCCCGGAGTCGGGGGGAGCCACGTACTGGCCGGTCGGCAGCGCGGGAAGGTGGTCGGAGTCCAGCCAGTCGAGCGCGAGCCAGCGCACGCCGTCGCGGTCGGAGGCGGCCTCGGCGAGGGAGGCGACGTACTGGTTGCCGATCTCGGCGAAGGGATCGGCCTGCGCCCAGGGAACCAGGACGAAGGCGCGCTGGGCCGCGCGCGGATGCGGCAGGACCAGTTCAGGATCATCGGAGGTGACGCCCTCGTAGGTGACGATGTCCACGTCCAGGGTGCGCGGACCCTTGGGCTCGGTGCGCACGCGCCCGGCGTCGTCCTCCAGGCCCTGGCAGACGTCGAGGAGCTCACGCGGTGAGAGCGTCGTCGCTATCAGCACAACGGTGTTGAGGTAGTCGGGCTGCTCCGAGCCGCCGGGCTCGACGATGGCGGCCGTGCGGGCCAGCGGCGCGACGCTGGTGACCTCGATGCCGTCGGTCTCCCGCAGGGTGCGCACTGTCGCCCGCAGAGCGGGAACGACCCCACCGACGTTGCCTCCCAGCGCAATGACCGCATCGATCGGCTCGGCCGGGCGCTGCCCCAGGACATCGGCCGGTGCAATCGGCGCATTGACCGGTGCCCCCACTGCGGTGGCGGCGGGGCCGGCCGCGTTCCCGTCTCCAGCGATGTCGTTCTGCCACGGCTGGATCCCCTCGGCGGGCGGTCCGGCAACGGGGCCGGCCGGAGCCGCGCCGTCGGCCGGTACGCCCTGCCATGGTTGAGCCGCCTCATGGGAGGCGACGGCGTCGGCGGGTACGCCCTCCCACGGCGCGCCGGCTGAATCACCGGGGGAGCCGGGGGCGCTGGACGCACTGGGGACACCGGGAACGCCGTACGCGTCGGAGGCGCCGGGATCGCCGGGAGCACCGACAGCACTGCCCACCGGCGACCCGGCCCACGGCTCAGCGCCGTCGCGACCGGGAGCGGCCTCGGGGGACCAGCTCGCGCCGGCTCCCTGAGCATCGCCCGCCGCGCCGACCATTCCGGCGCCCGCAGCAGCGGCAGGGGACCCGGCAGATGCGGAGCCCCGCTGGTCGGGGGCGGTCACCGCATCGGCAGCGGCGGACTGCCCGGGCGCGTGGCCGGACAGGGGGTTGCCGCCTTCGCCGCCGGTGCGATGAATCGTCACCGAGACGTCCTCGAAGGCGACGTCCAGGGGCGCCTGCGGCTTATGGATGGTGACCTCGACGGCGGTCACGCGCGGGAAGGCCAGCACGGCCTCGCCGACACGAGCGGCGAGGGTCTCGATGAGACTCACCGGCTCCCCCTCGATCACGGCGACGACCGCCCGGGCGACCTCGGAGTAGTCGACGGCGTCCTTGACCGCATCGGTGACGGAGGCGACCGCGGTACCGCGCTCGCCCAGGTCGAGGGTGACATCGGCGGTGAAGAGCTGGCCCTCGGTGCGTTCGAAGGGGAGGACGCCGTGGTACCCGCGGGCGGACAGGCCCGACAGCCGGATCCGGTCGGGTGTGGTGGTGCTCATCGGTGTTCCTTCCAGAGGGAGGCGGTTCGGACGGCGTCCCGGTTGGCCGGGATCTCATGGACTCGTACTGCCCAGGCGCCGGCGAGGGCGACGAGGGCCGTGGTGGCTGCGGTGGCGGCGTCTCGGGCGATCGGGTCGGCCGCCGCGGACTCGGGCAGACTCAGGGACAGGAAGCGCTTGCGCGAGGAGCCGATGAGGACGGGCAGGCCCAGCTCCCGGCGCAGACGCTCGGTGGCGGCCAGGAGCTGCCACGACTGCTGATGGGTCTTGGCGAAGCCGAGGCCGGGATCAACGACCACCTGACGACGATCGACCCCGGCAGCATCGAGCTCGTTCAGGCGCTCGCGCAACTCGGCCTCGACACCGGACACGACATCGCCGTGGGCGCTGTAGTCGGTCAGGCGATCCATGGTCTCAGGGTCGCCGCGCCAGTGCTGGCAGACGTAGACGACGCCGGTCTCGGCGACCACCTGGTGCATATCGGCGTCGGCCAGGCCCCCGGAGACGTCGTTGACGACAACGGCACCGGCCCCGACGGCCGCCTCGGCGGTGGCGGCGTGAATGGTGTCGATGGAGACGGCCGCGCCATCGTCCGCGAGCGCGCGCACGACGGGGATGACGCGCGCCTGCTCGACCTCGGGGGTGACGCGAACGGCGCCAGGACGGGTGGACTCGCCGCCGACGTCCACGATGTCGGCGCCCTGGGCGAGAAGCTGACGGCCGTGGGCGACGGCGAGGTCCGCGGTCTCCCAACGGCCGCCGTCGGAGAATGAGTCCGGAGTAACGTTGATGATGCCCATCACCAGGGTCCGACCGGCCGCCGAGGCCTCCGCGAGAGGGGACGGCAGAGGCACCGGTGCGGGGTGCAGGACATCAGTCACCCTCCCAGGGTAACGGTGCACGCGAATTTCTTCGGGAGCGGCGAGGCGCAGGAAGGTCGGACGGCGAGTCCGCCCACAGCCGACCGGGATGCTCCGCGGGCGTCTCCCCGCGTCCCCGCTCCTTCGCCTCCCCGACCCGTCCCTTCGCCGAGATCGGTCGTATTCCGCGTCGAGATCGGTTCAGTTCCGGCTCGAGATCGGTTCCGCCCCGCGGGTACTCGTCCCGAGAGCGTCGACGACGCGCAGGCCGTCGACGGTCGGGGATGTTCACGATGAGTGAGAACGTGTCCCGAGGTCCGGGAGCGGTTGAGCATAAGGATGCGGCCCTCGCCCCGGGCGATGAGCCTGTCGGGGGCGGGGTCGTCCCACCCGCACCGCTAGCGTCGAATGCGACCCGTGAGAGGCTCGGCGAGCCTCTTGGTCGTCCCGCCCGCACTGGTGGTCCCGCCGACGCGGGCATTCCGAGCGTGTCCTCCGCCTCCTCCAGGATCTGCCGCTGATAGCCCCGCCGACGTGAGCATTCCTGTTCGAGTCCGACGACGGCGCCGGGGGCCAGGAGCGGGCCCGATCCTGCGTCCGCGGAGGAACAGCCCCACTGGCGCACCGCCTCGGCACATCGAACTCGACATTTCTGCGTGAGTCCGACGACGGCCCCGTTGACTCGCGCGGAAATGCCGGTCTCGTGCAGAGATGCCCGTCTCGTGACCCCGGCAGCCGGGCGCGACCCCGCCGGACCGATCTCGATGCGGAACTGAACCGATCTCGGCGAAGAAGACGGGTCGGGTCCGGGCGCCGCCCCGCCCGCACGAATCCGGCCGCCCCGCAAGCCCGCCTCCCCCTTTCGTCGGACATCCTGGCCACGTCGGCCCCTTCGACGCATTCCAGCGCCATGACGCCGATTCCTAGCCTTGAGGCATCATCCGGGACCTGCTCGGGTCTCGGTCATCTCGGACATCCCAGTCACCTCGAAGGAGACGGTCATGCCTCACGCCCCATCCCTCCCGCACCGGTCCTCCCAACCGGCGCCGGGACCCACCACCGCCCCGCCCACCGACGTCGTGGTCGAGGCCCGGGACCTCACCAAGATCTACGGCTCCGGCGAGGCGCGGGTGGCCGCCCTGGACGGCGTGAGCCTGACCGTGAGCCGCGGCCAGTTCGTCGCCGTCATGGGCCCGTCGGGCTCGGGCAAGTCCACCCTCCTGCACTGCCTGGCCGGCCTGGACACCCCCGCATCCGGGCACGTCCTCATCGCCGGCCGCGATCTGGCCGGCATGAACGACAAGCAGCTGACCGCCGTGCGCCGCGACCAGCTCGGCTTCGTCTTCCAGGCCTTCAACCTCCTGCCCACCCTCACCGCGGAGGAGAACATCCTCCTGCCCACCCGCCTGGCCCACCGCACCCCCGACCCGAACTGGCATGACGCCGTCATCGCAGCCCTGGGCATCGGCGACCGCCTCGCCCACCGCCCCGCTGAGCTCTCCGGCGGCCAGCAGCAGAGAGTCGCCATCGCCCGCGCTCTCATCGGCCGCCCCCAGGTCGTCTTCGCCGACGAGCCCACCGGGGCCCTCGACACCGCCTCGGCCGCGTCCCTCCTGCAGGCGCTGGCCCGCATGTGCGACAACCTCGGTCAGACCGTCGTCATGGTCACCCACGACGAGAACGCAGCGGCCGCCACCAACCGCGTGATCCGCCTGCGCGACGGACGGATCATCGGCGACGACGCCGTGCGCCGCCCGACCAGCACGCACGCCGCGGCGGCCCCGGCGAGGCCGGCGGGCGCAGCAGCCCCGGCAGGCACAGCAGGCACAGCGGCCCCGGCAGGCTGGGTCACTCCCGCGGGGCCGGCAGCCCCCACGGACCCGGCAACCCCGGCGGCCCCCACGGGCACAGCAGGCACAGCAGCCCCGGCAAGGCCGGCGGGTCCAGCGACCTCGGCAGGCCCGGCGGCCCCCACGGGCACGGGGACCACCGCCAGCACCGCCGCGACTCGCAGGGAGGCCCGCTGATGCCCTCCCTGCTCGACGCGCGCCGCGCCGCTGCGGCCTTCGTGGCCGTGGCCATGAGCGCCGCCCTTATCGCCTTCGCCTTCATCCTCTCCGACTCCTTCCGCACCCAGATGCGGGCCGAGGCCCGCCTGTCCATCGGCGGCGCCGACGTCGTCGTCGCCTCGGGACGCCAGCTCAGCAGCACCGACGGCCACCTCGACGACAACCTCATCTCCCGACTCGCCGACCTCGACGGCGTCGCCTCCGTGCGCGGCGAGCACTGGGACCTCCTCCAACTCGACCTGCCGCGCCAGCTCGCGGGCACCGTGGGCAGCGCGATCATGATTCGGGACGTGCCCGTGCTCAGCCAGTACACCACCCTGGCGGCCGGGCGTCTGCCGATCGGCACCGGCGAGGTCGCCATCGACACCCGCCTCGCCGAGCAGCAGGGGCTCGGCGTCGGGGACACCATCCGCCTCAAGAACGGCTACGACCGCGGCACCAGCAGCACCAACGGCACCGGCGACGCCGACGGCACGGATGACATAGTCCATACCAGCCCGACCATCGTGGGCGTGGTCTCCCCCGGGGCCGACGCGGGCCTGGACAAGGGGACGGGGGGCACCGTCTACGCCACGGTCGACCAGTTCGAGGCCATGGGCGCGATCACCAGCTACAACCACCTGTACGTGACGGCGAGGCCGGGGACCAGTACCGGCGCCCTGGTGGACGAGGTCGCCGAGACCGTCCACGCCGTCCGACCCGGCGCCTTCGTGGTGGACGCCGACGACGCCGTCGCCGAACGCGCCGCCTCCGCCCAATCGGGCGGCACGATGGTCGCCATGGTCCTCAACCTGCTGACGCCCGTGTGCGCGGTGGTCGCGGGCATCGTCATCGCCACCACCTTCACCACCCTCGTGGCACGTCAGAACCGCACCATCGGCCTCGTGCGCTGCATCGGCGCGAGCCGCAGGCAGATCATGCTCGCCGTGCTGCGCACCGCCGTCGTCACCGGAACGGCCGGGTCCGTCGTCGGCGTCATCGCAGGGACCGCGGGAGCCGCCCTCCTCATCCGCTCGGGAGTCATCGAGAACCTGGACGCCCACCTCACCATCTCCCCCGTCTCCCTGGCGGGCGCCGTCGTGCTCGGCACGCTGGTCACGCTCGCGGCCGTGCTGCGCCCCGCGCACCGGGCCACCCGCATCTCCCCGCTCGTCGCCCTGAGCGGCAGCACGGTCGGCGCCAAGCGCGTCGGACGCGGGCAGCGGCTGGCCGCCATCACCGGACTCATCATCGCCCTGGCCGGCGCCGTCCTCGTCGTCCCGGGGACGACCGGGCACAACCTCTACATCGTGGCCGGCGGCGCCGTCCTCGTCGTCCTCGGGCTCCTGGCGGCCCTGCCCCTGCTGGTGAGCCTCATCGTCGGTCTCATCGGACGCGCCGGCTCCGATGGCCGCTACCCGATCCTCCACCTGGCCGCCCGCAACCTGGTCCGCAACCCCGGACGCTCGGCGGCGACAGCCGCCACGCTCCTCGTCTGCGTCCTGGTCGGCTCGGTCCTGTTCGTGGGCCTGTTCTCCTTCAACTCCTCCTTCCAGAGCATCGTGAACCAGGGCTCGCCCACCGACATCACGGTCTTCGGTGTGACCCCGCAGACCGACACCGCCGCGCTCACCTCCACCGTCGAGTCGACCGAGGGCGTGGAGTCCACGATCCTCGTCCCCAGCCTCGACCTCACCCAGACCGTGGACGGCGCGACCGACAGCATCGACGTCCTGTCCATCAACACCTCCGCGGTCGCCCCCGTCGTGCGCTCCACCAAGGGCCTGGAGGACCTCGACGACCGCACGCTCATCGTCGGGGAGCTCTACCGCATCCCCGACGGCGCCGCCGTGACCCTCACCGGCCCGGCGGGCGACGTCGAGCTGACCGCCCGCGTGAGGGAGGGGTGGGGCGCCGCCATCACCCCCGCCACCGCCGAGCGCCTGACCGGCGGGGAGCCGACCGACGCCATCATGTGGGTGCGCACCACGGGCGCCGGTTCCTCGGAATCGGTCGAGAATGCCGTCCGTCAGGCCACCCGCGGCCAGGATCTCATGGTCAGGGGGAGCGCGGAGGGACGCAACGAGTTCACGGACCTGATGCACCGGACGGTGTTCACCATCTGCCTGGTCATGGCGGCGGCCCTCATCATCGCCCTGAGCGGGCTGGCCAACACCACGGACGTGAGCGTCCTGGAGCGCACCCGCGAGATCGGCCTGCTGCGAGCCACCGGCACCGACCGCTCGCAGGTCAGACGCCTCATCGTCATCGAGGCCTCCCTCCTGGCCCTCATCGGCGGTGTCCTGGGCGTCGTCATCGGGACCGCGCTGGGGGCGGCGGGCACGCTCGCGGTCCTGAGCGACGGGGGAATCAGCGTCTTCATCCCCTACCTCCCGCTGGCCGGCGTCCTCGCCGTCACGCTGCTCGTCGGCCTCGCAGCCGCACTGCGACCGGCCGGGCGCGCGGGCCGGGTGACGCCGGTAACGGCCCTGGCGACGGACTGAGTGAGGGCCCTCTCAGAGCGCGGCCTCCCGCTCCCGGTGCACGGCGACGACGAGCTTGAGGCGGGAGGCCGCCCCGTACTTCCTCATGAGGTGGGAGACGTGGGTCTTGACGGTGGACTCGGCGACGACGAGGCGCTGCGCGATCTCCGCATTGGAGTAGCCCTCGCACAGCTGGGCGAGAACCTCCTGCTCGGCCTCGGTCAGGTCGGGGCGGGTGCCCTGGCGAGCGGGACGCAGATGGCGGGCCACCAACCGGGATGCGGTGGCCGGGGAGATGGTGGTGCCGCCATCGGCCGCGGCGAGGACGGCCCGCACGATCTCCTCGGGGGCCGAGTCCTTGAGGAGGAAGCCATTGGCCGACTGCGACAGGGCGGCGAGCATGGCCTCGTCGTCATCGAAGGAGGTCAGGACGACGACGGCGATCCCCGGATGCTCGGCCCGGACGCGGCTCAGGAGCTCCAGCCCGTCCATGCCGGGCATGCGCACATCGGTGAGCAGGACGTCGACGGGCACCCTCCGCAGAAAGGCGAGAGCATCCCGGCCGCGGTCGAAGGCGGAGGCGACCTCGATCCGCTCCGAGGAGGCCAGGTAGTTGCGCAGAGCGGTCAGGACGAAGGAGTCGTCGTCGACGAGCGCGACCCGGACCGCCGACGACGGGGATCCGGGCGGGTTCGTGGGAGCCATGGCAGGATGCTAACCATTGAGAGGCAGGGGGTGGTCATGAGACTCGGGGCAGGACCGACCGGGGCGGCGGAGGGCGCGGGGCTCGCAGTGGGCGCGGTGGGCCCAGGACCCGCAACAGACGCAAGGCCCGCAGCGGCCCCAGCAGGCCCAGGACCCGCAGCAGGCGCAAGACCCGCAACGGGCCCAGAACCCGCGGCGAAACCAGCGGACCCAGGGCCCACAGTGGGCGCAACGAACCCAGGACCCGCGGCAGACGCAGCGAGCACCACCGGACTGCTGGCCCGCACGCGATTCTCCACCTGGACGCCCGGGTGGCGCACCCACCTGCTGGGCCTGGCCTGCGCCGGCCTGCTCACCCTGATCTCCGTCGTGGCTCTCGAGCCCTTCGAGGCCACCGATGCGTACATCGTCGTGGTCAGCGGCATCGGGATCGCGATGCTCTCGGTGTGGCCGCTGGGGGCCAGCGCGATCAGTCTCCTGACCTCCTGCATCTTCCTCCTGGCACTCGACCACGGCGCCTATCTCAGCCCGGTCCTTCCGGCCATGGGGCCCTGGCTGTGCACCGCGGTGCTCCTGACTCGCGGCTTCAGCAGGGTCGGCGCCTACGGCCTGCTGGCCGCGAACGTCGTGGCGACTTTCGTCTTCTTCCTGTTGAGCCCACCGAACGAGTTCGCGGTGTGGCAGGGGTACCTCCCCGTCCTGTTCATGGGAGCCACCTGCCTCGTCGTCGCCGAGCTCCTGCGTCAGCCGCGGATGCAGGTCGACGCGGCGGCCGCCCAGTACCGGGCGGACCTGGAGCGCCAGCGCCTCCTCGTCATCTCCGAGCTGCACGACACGGTGGTGCGCGATCTCACCCAGGCGGTCATGACCGCCGAGCAGGCCCGGCTCGTCCGACCCGACGCCGCACTCGCCGGTGATCTGCGCGCGCTCACCGCCTCCGTGCGCACCGCCGTCGAGCAGCTGCGGAACAGCCTGCGGACCCTGAGCGACGCCGGGGGTGGAGTCGGCATGGACGTCCTGGCCTCCTCCGCCCCACGACCCCTGAGCGAGGTCGTCGCCGAGGCGCGCGTCGTTCTGGCGTCCCGCCGGGTCACCCTGGAGACCGAGGGGCTGGACGCACTGGAGTCGGCCGCCGTACCGCCTGGGGTGCGCCAGCAGCTGGTACGGGTGCTCGGCGAGCTGGTGAGCAATATGGTCAAGCACGCAGCGCCCGGCAGTGCACGGCTCCTCATCGAGGCCGACGGCCGGAGCCTGGAGGCCATGGCCTCCAACGCCGCCGAGCCTGAGCATCGGGATGAACGGCGCGGTGAGTGGCAGGGGCGCAGCGCCGTGATCTCGTCCGGGCTCGGCCTGGCGGGCGCGCAGCGACGGGTGGAGGCCCTGAGCGGAACCTTCGACGTCACTCGTACGACCGAGCGATTCACCGCGGTCCTGTCCGTACCGCTCAGGGCCGCCGCCCCAGGATGAGGCTCATGGCCTCGCTGCGGGTGGCGGCGTTGCGAACGCCCGGGATCACGCCGGACTTTATTGCGTATGGATAAAACGGGATAAGACTTCTAACCTCGTCCCGTGGACAACATCAACAACCCGTACACACCCAATGCGGGAGCGACCCCCGAGGCTCTCATCGGGCGTGACGGACAGACCGAGGCCTTCTCGGTGCTGCTCGAACGCCTCAAGAGGGGACGCACTGAGCAATCCATGATCATCACGGGTCTTCGCGGTGTCGGCAAGACCGTTCTGCTCAACAAGTTCGCCGAACTGGCGGAGCGGATCGGATGGGAGGTCGTCGAGCTGGAGGCCTCCAAACATGATGAGACCGCCTTCCGCCAGTCGATTTTCTCCAAGTTCCGCGCCGCACTCCTGCACCTGTCCCCCCCGGCGTCGTTGGAGTAAGAGAGCTCGTCACGCGGCCGAGGTTCTGAGCTCCTTCGTCCTGTCCGTCGACCGGGAGGGTACCTTCTCCGTCACATGGGACGTCGCCCCATCGGAAGGGTATGCCGACCACGGCGACCTGGGGCTGGACCTCACGGACGTCTTCCTCGCCGTCGGCGAGGTGGCCAAGGAGAGGACTACCGGCATCGTAGTCCTCATCGACGAGGTCCAGTTCCTGACGACGACACAACTCGAGTCCTTGATCCAGGCAGTGCACAAATCAGTTCAGAAGAGGCTTCCCATCACCTTCGTCGGAGCCGGACTCCCCCAGATCGCCGAACTAGCCGGTGACGCCAAGTCCTATGCCGAACGGCTCTTCAAGTTCCCGCGCATCGACTCACTCGCGCCCGAGGATGCCTGTCGCGCCATCATCGAGCCCGCCCAAGCCGAGGGCGCAACCTTCACCGAAGCCGCCGCGGACCTCGCAGTGAGCATCACGCACGGGTACCCGTACTTCCTTCAAGAACTCGGCTACCAGGCCTGGATCATCGCCAGGGACAACCTCATCGACAGCGACGACGTCGGTGCCGCACGCGAGGCCTACGAGGCGAAGCTGGACAGTTCGTTCTTCAGAGTCCGACTCGACCGCGCCACACCATTGCAGACGGCGTACATGCGCGCGATGGCGGAACTCGGATCCGAGCCCCAGAAAGCCGCCGACGTCGCCGCCCGCATGGGCCGGGAATCGTCCCAAGTGGCACCAATCCGCTCGCAACTGATCGACATGGGGCTCCTGTACACGCCTCAGCACGGATACGCGGCCTTCACCGTGCCGGACTTCGACACGTTCATGCTCCGCGCGGTACCAGAGCTGGATGTTCCGGAGATTCACCGCCGGCGTCGGCGCCGCTGAAGCGAGGTGCGGCGGCGCCGACGCCGCCGCTCAGGTTCACCGGTCCATGGACCGTGGTGACGGGCGACTCGGCGGTCAGTCCGGCTCGGTCGGCCCAATGCCGAGCGATTCACCGCGGTCCTGTCCGTACCGCTCAGGGCCGCCGCCCCAGGATGAGGCTCATGGCCTCGCTGCGGGTGGCGGCGTTGCGCATAATGCCGCGCACCGCGCTCGTCACGGTGTTCGCACCGGGCTTGTGCACGCCGCGCATCGACATGCACAGGTGCTCGGCCTCCACCACGACGAGCACTCCCACGCAGCCCAGGCGCTCGACCATCGCATCGGCCACCTGCGCCGTCAGCCGTTCCTGGACCTGGGGGCGCCGGGCGTAGCCGTCCACGAGTCGCGCCACCTTGCTCAGCCCCGTCACCCGTCCGTCCTCGCCCGGGATGTAGGCGACGTGCGCGGACCCGTGAAAGGGCAGGAGATGATGCTCGCACACCGAGTACAGGGGGATGTCCCGCACGAGCACCATCTCGGAGTGCCCGAGATCGAAGTTCCTCTCGACATGCGCGCCGGGATCCTCGCCGAGCCCGAAGAACATCTCCGCGTAGGCGCGGGCCATCCGCTCCGGCGTCTCGCGCAGGCCCTCGCGGTCGGGATCCTCCCCCACGGCGACCAGCAGATCGCGCACAGCCCGGCGCACGGCATCGGCGTCGTAGGTCACGACTCGGCGTCCCCCGCGGCATCATCCCGGTCCTCGGAGCCCCCTGCATCGTCGGACCCCTCGGAGCCCCCGTCACCGGCCGAGTCCCCGGAGCCATCCCGGTCCTCGGAGCCCCCTGCATCGTCGGACCCCTCGGAGCCCCCGTCACCGGCCGAGTCCCCGGAGCCATCCCGGTCCTCGGAGCCCCTGTCGCGGGCGTTGTCGTCGTCGACACCGTTGCCGCCGGTCACGACCCGGCCCCCAGCATCATCCGCGCCGTCGGAGCTACCGGCACCGCCGCCCTCGGCGGAGTTCCGCTCCTCGTCGCCTTCCCGCTCCTCGCCGTTCCGGGAGAACGCCTTGGCAGCTGCGGGGAAGTCGGAGGCGGCCACGGCCTCCTCCACCACCAGGGTGTCGTCGGCCCGCCACAGCGGACGCTCGGGCTGCTTGATGACAGGGGCGAAGATGCGCTCGAGGTCCTTCTCCAGCAGCGTCTCCTTCTCCAGCAGCTGGCTGGCCAGGTCCTCCAGGACGGCGTGGTTGCGGGTCAGGATCTCCCATGCCTCGCGGTGGGCGGCGTCCATGAGAGCGCGCACCTCGGCATCAACGGTCGCGGCGACGTCCTCGGAGAAGTCGCGGCTGGTGGCGGACAACCCCAGGACCGTCTCATTCTCGGTGGTCCCGAGCTTGACAGCGCCGACCGT
>ERZ772927.457-NODE-457-length-17128-cov-360.737_pt1 | contig 17128 bp, 15 predicted proteins | sample MGYA00512115_ERZ772927 | MGnify/ENA primary metagenome ERZ772927 (study PRJEB29015, sample SAMEA2737924) | human oral metagenome | biome: human oral; feature: human-associated habitat; material: dental | place: China | collected 2013 ... | reverse complement strand
GGCGCAGGGCGGGGTCGAGCCCGGAGACCGGCTCGTCGAGCAGGAGGTAGCGCGGTGACAGGGCCAGCGCCCGGGCGATGGAGACCCGCTGCGCCTGGCCGCCGGAGATCTCGTGGGGCCGGTTCTCCCATATCTCGCGGTGAATCTCGAGGCTCTCCAGCACCCGCCGGGCCCGACTGGCGGCCTCCTCGCGGTCGCGCACCACCCCCAGGGTGCGCAGCGGGGTGGCCACCTGCGCCAGCACCGAGCGGCGCGGGTGGAGGGTGGCGGCGGCGTCCTGGGGCACGTACTGCACCGCCCGCCGGAAGGCCCGCAGCGCTCGGGCTCCATCTCGGCGCACGGGGCGGCCATCGAGCAGGATCTCGCCGGCGTCCTCCGGCCCCGGGGAGTCGAGCAGCAGCAGGGCACGCAGCAGCGTCGTCTTGCCGCATCCTGAGCGTCCGATGAGGGCCACGTTCTCCCCCGGCTCCAGGCGCAGGTCCACGCCGCGCAGCACCTCTCGCCGTTCATCGCCCGCCCCCGGGTGGGAGCGCCTCAGTCCACGGGTCTCAAGCCCGCTCATGCGGCGGCTCCCGCTGCGGCCAGGGCCCCGTCGATGGTCTCCTCGGCGCCGGCCTCGCACATGGCGGCCGTGACCGGGTGCTCGGGGCGGGTCAGGACGGAGCGGGTCTGCCCCGACTCGATGATGGCGCCGTCGTGGAGGACGGCGATGTTCTCGCAGATGGCGGCGGCGGGCAGGTCGTGGGTGATGAGGAGCAGGGCGGGGGCCTGGGGCAGGCTGGTCAGGGAGCTCAGGAGCCTGAGGATCTCGGCGCGGGCGACGACGTCGAGGGCGGTGGTGGGCTCGTCGGCGATGATGAGGGCGGGTTCGGCGGCCAGGGCCAGGGCCAGGCTGACGCGCTGGCGCTGGCCTCCGGAGAGGCGCCCGGGGACGCGGTCGGCGAAGGACTCGTCGAGCCCGACGGCGTAGAGGTAGTCGGTGGCGCGCTGGCGGGCCTCGTCCCGGCTGCGTCCGGCGGCCTGGGAGGCCAGCGCGATCTGGCGGCCGACCGCGATGAGCGGGTGCAGGGCTGTGGAGTGGTCCTGCGGGACCAGCGCGATGCGGCTGCCCCGGGGGCGCCGGGCGGCGGGCAGACCCAGCAGGTTGACGCCGCCGGCCTCGCCTGCCGCATCGGAGCTCGCACGTGGGTCGCTGCCTGCGTCGGCGTCGTCGGGCTCAACGGTCAGGGAGCCGGCGACCCCCAGCGAGGCCGGGAGGGTGCCCGCGAGCGCGGCGCAGGTGAGGGACTTGCCCGCTCCGGAGGCGCCGACCAGGGCGGTCCGGCTGGCGGGCGCGAGGCGGAGGGCGACGCCGTTGACCAGCGTCGTGCTGCCGGATCGCACCACCAGCGATCTGAGAACGATTGTCACACGCAAACCCTAGGTGCAAGTGACAACGATTTTCAAATATGCAGTTGGTCAACCCTGGCCGCCCCTGACGGCCCCTGCGGGCTACTTGATCCCGAGGCGCTTGAGGTCGCGCACGGCGCCCAGGTCGGCGCTGGTGGCGAGCATGGCGTAGGCGCGCAGCGCCGCGGAGACCTTGCGGGGGCGGTCCACGTGCGGGGTCCAGGCAGCCTCGCCGCGGGCCTCCTCCTCGGCGCGGCGGCGCTCGATCTCCTCATCGCTCAGGCGCACGGAGATGGCGCGGCGCGGGATGTCGATGTCGATGATGTCGCCGCTGCGCACCAGGCCGATGAGTCCGCCGGCCGCGGCCTCCGGGGAGACGTGGCCGATGCTGAGCCCGGAGGTGCCCCCGGAGAAGCGCCCGTCGGTGAGCAGGGCGCACTCCTTGCCCAGGTGCATGGACTTGATGTAGGTGGTCGGGTAGAGCATCTCCTGCATGCCGGGGCCGCCGCGCGGTCCCTCGTGACTGATGATGACGACGTCGCCGGAAGTCACCTGCTTGCCGAGGATCCCGGCGACGGCGTCCTCCTGGGACTCGAAGACGACGGCGGGCCCGGAGAAGGTCAGGATCGACTCGTCCACGCCGGCGGTCTTGACGATGCAGCCCTTCTCGGCAATGTTGCCGAAGAGGACGGCCAGGCCGCCGTCGGCGGAGTAGGCGTGCTCGATGTCGCGGATGCAGCCGGCGGCGCGGTCGGTGTCGAGGGACTCCCAGCGGGAGGCCTGGGAGAACATCTCGGTGGTGCGCACGCCGGCGGGGGCGGCGAGGTAGCCGGTGCGGATCTCCTCGCTGACCTGGGAGCCGGGAACGCCGTCGGGGCCGGGGCGGGCGATGTCGTAGGCGGCGAGCTCCTCACCCAGGGTGGTGCCCAGGACGTTGGAGGTGGTGGTCTCCAGCAGGCCGCCGCGGTCGAGCTCGCCGAGGATGCCGATGATGCCGCCGGCGCGGTGGACGTCCTCGATGTGGTAGAGGTTCGTCGAGGGCGCGACCTTGGCCAGGTGGGGGACCTTGCGCGAGAGGCGGTCGATGTCGGCCATGGTGAAGTCGACCTCGGCCTCCTGGGCGGCGGCCAGCAGGTGCAGGACGGTGTTGGTGGAGCCGCCCATGGCGATGTCCAGGCTCATGGCGTTCTCGAAGGCGGCCTTGGTGGCGATGGAGCGCGGCAGGACGGAGGCGTCGTCGTGCTCGTAGTAGGCCCGGGTGATCTCGACGATCTGGTGGCCGACGCGCTTGAAGAGCTCGCCGCGGTCGGCGTGGGTGGCCAGCAGGGTGCCGTTCATGGGCAGGGCCAGGCCGAGGGCCTCAGTGAGGCAGTTCATGGAGTTGGCGGTGAACATGCCCGAGCAGGAGCCGCAGGTGGGGCAGGCCAGGCGCTCGATGGCGCTGATGGTCTCGTCGGCCACGGTGGGGTCGGCGGCGTCCATCATGGCGTCGATGAGGTCGAGCTTGCGGGTGGTGCCGTCGGCGGCGGTCATCTTGCCCGACTCCATGGGGCCGCCGGAGATGAAGATGGCCGGGATGTTGAGGCGCATGGCGGCCATGAGCATGCCCGGGGTGATCTTGTCGCAGTTGGAGATGCACACCAGGGCGTCGGCACAGTGGGCGCTGACCATGTACTCCACGGAGTCGGCGATGAGGTCGCGGCTGGGCAGGGAGTAGAGCATGCCGTCGTGGCCCATGGCGATGCCGTCGTCGACGGCGATCGTGTTGAACTCCTTGGCCAGGCCCCCGGCGGCCTCGATCTCGGTGGCCACGAGGCGTCCGACGTCGCGCAGGCCCACGTGCCCGGGGACGAACTGGGTGAAGGAGTTCGCGATGGCGATGATCGGTTTGCCGAAGTCGGAGTCCTTGACGCCGGTGGCGCGCCACAGTGCACGGGCGCCCGCCATGTTGCGGCCGTGGGTGGAGGTGGCGCTGCGGTACTGCGGCATGAGCGATTCCTTCTCGGGCAGACGGACTGGAACGGCGTCGCAAGGAGCCGGCCTCAGGGGGTGGCCAGCGCTTCACGACGCCGTGTTGCCATAGCGTAGCCCTCGTTGGCTTCGGGCGCCGCTTCGCTTCCTGTCCCTGAGACGCGCTGAGACGCTCTGAGACGCTCCAAGGCCGCCCCGGCGCGGTCGCGGGCCGTCGTCCCGTTCCCGAGGAGGGCCTCGCTCACCGCCACGATTTGCGGAACACCGGGCTTGCGTCACCGGCCTCGGTGACGGCGCTTGGCCCGCTGACGACGGCGCGCCCAGTCCTCGTCCGCCTTCTGGCGACGCCGCCGGCTCCGGTCACGGGAGGCACAGGTCGCGGTCTCCTCGCGGGCAGCGGCCAGGGCGGCCTGCGCAGCGGTGGACGGACGCGCCCGGGCAGCCTCCTTGGCGGCCTGCCGGGCGGCGCGCTTGGGGTTGGGGCGTGGGGCCGATGACGAGCCCACCGGTTTGGACGTCGGTACCGGAGGACAAGCAGCGGCTCGGTTGATGAGCGCCCCGCCGTGAGTCAGGAGGAAGTCGTAGAGCTCGACGTCGCTGGGCTCGGCCCCGAAGACGTGCCGCGCCGCCCGCACCGTGCCGCCTTGGTCATTCGCCTCGGCCCCACGACGACGTTCGTGGAGCTCAAGAACACCGACCCAGAAGCGGCCGTCGAAGAAGAGGGTGAACTGGGCTGAGATGTTGGCGGGGACACCGGTCTGGTTGTCTGAGGCGGGCATGTTCGGCATGGAGGCTCCTGCGGGTGCGAGTGATCGCACCCGGTGCAGCAGGAGTCCCCGTGACGGCCGATGACCGGTCTCCCCGAGGTGACGAACGCCTGGTTGTTGCTCGCCCACGACAAGATCGGGGCGGATCCGGGGTCTGCGGCCCCGACGGCGTCATCCGGACTTCCTCCGGACCGTGCAGTTCGTGCTACCGGGTGTGGCGCGAGCGCGCCGCCCCCAGGCTAGCGCAGTGAACGCCGCCCCGGGGCACCGCATGCAGACGCGCGTTCGCACGGCAGGGCTCCAGGACGCACTGTCAGGGTGCAGTGTCCTGGGCGCCTACCGTGCGAACGCGCGGTCAGTGGCTCAGTGGGCCCGGCTCACATGACGCCGAGGATCTCCGTGACGAAGACGAGGGTGTCGCCGCCGCGGATGCCGGCCTGCGGGACGCCGCGGTCGCCGTAGCCGAGCTCGGAGGGGATGGACAGCAGCAGGCGCGAGCCGACGCGCTGGCCCACGAGGCCGTCGTCCCAGCCGCGGATGACCATGCCGACGCCGACCTGGAAGTTCAGAGGCTGGCCGCGGTCGTAGGAGTTGTCGAAGACGTCGCCGCCCCAGATCTGGCCCAGGTAGTTGGCCACGATCGTGTCGCCGGCCTCGACCACCTGGCCGTCGCCGGCGTCGAGCACCTGGACCTGGAGCCCCTCGGGGGCCTCGGTCCCGGGGAAGGTGAGCGTGGGCTTCGTGCCCTTGGCGCCCTCGACGGAGGGCATGTTGGTGTTAATCATGCGGCGAGCCTACGTGAGGCCCCCGGTTGGACGCCGCAGCGGGCCTCGGCCCAGCGCGAACCCGGCGAGCGGGGCGGCACCGCTGGGCCGGCGAGCACGCAGCTGGGGCCGGGACGCATCAGCTGCGTCCCGGCCCCAGCCGAGGTGGTGGCGTCAGGCCGGACCGGCGAACCGGGCCCAGCCCCGCGCCGCGCGCTCAGTCGCGGAAGTAGCTCAGCAGGCGGAGGAACTCCACGTAGAGCCACACGAGGGTGACGACCAGACCGAAGGCCCCCGCCCAGGCGTAGCGCTGGGGCAGCCCGTTGCGGACCCCGTTCTCAATGGACTCGAAGTCGATCGCCAGGAAGAAGGAGGCCAGGATGACCGCGAGGATTCCCAGCGGGACTCCCAGCGGGATCCCCATGATGGTCAGGGAGCGCAGGCCCCAGGCGCCGGTGGTCATGCCGGTCATCATGAGGGCGAAGTTGATGAGGCTGAAGATCATGTAGCCGAAGGTGGCCACGACCACGACTCGTCGGAACCTGCCCTGAACCCGGAAGCCGCCGAAGGAGTAGGCCGCGAGCATGGCACCGAAGGTGGCCAGCGTCGCGAGCACGGCCTGGACGACGATGCCCTCGTAGCGGGCCTCCATGATGCCGGAGAAGCCACCCAGCAGCAGTCCCTCGAAGGCCGCGTAGGCCAGGATGAGGGCCGGGGAGGGCTCCCGCTTGAAGCTGTTGACCAGGCCCAGGACGAAGGCACCGATGGCACCGGCGAACACCGCCATGGCACCCAGAGCGAAAGTCGCCTCATTGGTCACCAGGTTCCAGCACAGGGCGCCCGTGGCCAGGATGACGGCGAACATACCGGCGGTGCGAATGATGACGTCGTCGTAGGTCATGCGGCGCATGTCCGCGTTGGTGGCCGACGGCGCCTGGTACTGGGCCTCCAGACCGGCCATCTGCTCGGGACTCACCTGGCCGTAGCCGGCAGCCTGCTGACCGTACTGGTTGGCGTACTGACCGTACTGCTGGCCGTAGCCGGCGGCCTGCTGGCCGTACTGGCCGGCCTGGTAGCCGGGCATCGTGGGGTAGCCGTTGGGCGTCTGAGCCGGGGCGGCCCCAGGCGCATGGCCGCCTTCCTGGAAGGCGGTGCTTCGGCTGAAGAAGGGGTTGGACATGTTCCTCTCATCCTCTCTGAGGGGGCTGGGACCGTCGGCCCGGGGAGGCCGCCGCTCGCAGTCCGGTCCGGCCGTCGAGGACCGGCACCCGAAACTGCGCATATTATGCGCAGCCCCCGCACGGTCAGGGGAACCCTTTTCCCTCACAACGTAGCCATCTGGGGAGAGATCCCCACTGCGCGTCGGACGCCGTCGACTCCTCGGTGGCCTCCGGCGGCTCGCATCGACCGATTGGTTCTCATCCTCCAGGAGGACCCCCTCCCCCTGACGGACCCGCCCCGGCCGGCCCCGGGTTCCTCACCTCGGCCGATTCACCGACGACGGCGCACTCCTAGGCTGGAGCCATCCGGTTGCTCCGTGGGAGCAGCCCCTTGGAAGAACCACGGCGAACCGCCCACCCACCCCTGGCCAGAGGCCCACGTCGAAGAGAGAACATCATGATCGAGGCAGTCAATCTCACCAAGCGTTATGGCAAGAAGACGGCGGTGGACAACATCTCCTTCACCGTCGAGCCCGGCACCGTCACCGGCTTCCTGGGCCCCAACGGGGCGGGCAAGTCCACCACGATGCGCATGATTATGGGCCTGGACAAGCCCACCAGCGGCAAGGTCACGATCAACGGGCGCCCCTACCGGCAGCTGTCGGCCCCCCTGTGCGAGGTCGGTGCCCTGCTGGACGCCAAGGGCCTGCACGGCTCGCGCAGCGCCCGCAGCCACCTGCGCCAGCTGGCCGCCTCCAACGGCATCCCCGCCAAGCGGGTCGACGAGGTCCTGGACATCACCGGCCTGACCTCGGTGGCCAAGAAGCGCGTCAAGGGCTTCTCCCTGGGCATGGGCCAGCGCCTGGGCATCGCGGCGGCCCTGCTGGGCGACCCCGGTGTGCTCCTGTTCGACGAGCCCGTCAACGGCCTGGACCCCGAGGGCGTCAAGTGGGTGCGTGAGACCTGCCGCCGTCTGGCCGGCGGGGGCCGCACCGTGTTCATCTCCTCCCACCTCATGAGCGAGATGGCCCAGACCGCCGACCACCTCCTGGTCATCGGCCGCGGCCGGATCCTGACGGCCGGCCCAGTCAACGACGTCATCGCCTCGGCCACCACCGACCGTGTGCGCGTGGCCTCCCCTCAGGCCACCCAGCTCGCCGAGCTCATGGCCTCCCGCAACCTGGCCGCCCAGCCCGTGGCCCCCAACGTCCTGGAGACCACCGCGACCACCGCCGCCACCATCGGCGAGCTGGCCGCCCAGGGCGGCATCGTCCTGCACGAGCTCACCACCATCCACGCCAGCCTCGAAGAGGCCTACATGACTCTGACCAGCGACTCCGTGGAGTACCGCACCGACCCCGCCTCCCAGGCCCAGATGCAGCAGGCCCAGGTGCGCCAGGCCGTGCCGCAGGGCTCCGCCCGGGGCTGAGGCCCGCACGCCAGCGCGCCACGCCCGCCACCAGAAGCTCCATCCGTCTCACTCCAGAAGGCCAGCCATGAGTACTCACAGCCCCGCACACGCCTCCGCCGCCCCAGCCAGCCCCGCCCCGGTGCGCACCGCCGTCGGGACCGCCCCCGCAGGCCCCGCACCGCACCCAGCGCGCTCCCGCATCCAGGGCCGCCAAACCCTCCTGCGCTCCGTGCGCGCCGAGTGGATCAAGTTCTGGTCCCTGCGCTCGACCTGGATCACCTCCTTCATCACCATCGCCCTGACCGTTCTGTTCGGCGCCGGCCTCACCGCCGTCCTCGGACGAACCGAGGAGTACCAGGACACGGCGAAGAACCTCATCACTCAAGGCCTGACATTCGGGCAGGTCGTGGTCGCGGTCCTGGGAGCCCTCATCATCACCGGGGAGTACTCCTCCGGACAGATCCGCTCCTCCCTGGCCGCCGTCCCCAAGCGCGGGCAGCTCTTGGTGTCCAAGGCAGTGGTCCTGGCCATCGTCTCCTTCCTCCTGGGGTCGGTGTCCGTGTTCCTGTCCTGGGCGATCTCCAAGCCCTTCATCGGTGAGCACGCCGGCTCCCTCACCGACTCGCACTACATCGGCTACATCTGGGGCTCGGGCCTGGTCTTCGCCACCATCGCCCTCCTGGCCCTGGGACTCGGCTTCCTGCTGCGCTCCACCGCCGGCACCATCACCGTCATCGTCTCTCTCCTGTTCATCATTAGCGGCCCCCTCCAGCTCGCGGCCAGCAAGTGGCCATGGATCTTCAAGATCATCGGCTGCCTGCCCAGCACCGTCGCCGAGGCCGTCTCCGACCCGTTCCAGCGCACCACCGAGTGGGGCGGGCAGGGAGCCCAGTTCCTCACCCACGGCCAGGCCATCGCGGTCTTCGCCGCCTGGGCGCTCATCCCGCTCATCACCGCCTGGATCGTCTTCTCCCGGCGCGACGCCTGAGCCTGCCGGCCCCCGCCTCCGACAGGCACGGGAAGAATCCCGTCGTCGGAAGCGGGCGCCTCAGCCGCACAAGTCGACGTCGATCACGACCCCCTGGAATGACACACTGAGCCCTATGTCCAGCCAGCTGCCAGCCCCTCAGCCCGGCCGTCCAGCCACCGACACGCCCACCGAGGACGACGTCGAGTTCCCGCCCGAGCCGCGGGGCCTGCTGCGCACACTCAGCCGGTGGTACCACCGCCATCCGACGATCATCGACATCTCGATCGCTGCCGGCGTCGGCGTCTACAGCCTCGTCGTGGCTATCCCGATTCTCCTGCGCCCAAGCAGCCCGGCGAGAACCTATCCCATCCTGCCTCTGGCGTTGATCGTGATCGCACTGATGGGGGTCGCGCTGTCACTTCGCCGGCGCTTCCCCCTGTGGTGCTGGGCCGCCATCCTCTTGATCCCGGAGACGTATCAGTTCGCGGTGCTGCATGCCTTCCACCTCACTGCGGAGCAACTGCTGTACGCGACCATCGGCGTCAGCGGCATGGAGCTGATATCAGTTCCCTTCGCCCTGGGCGCCATCGCCTCGCACCGCAGGCCGGCCGCCGCATGGACCGCGGGGGGCATCTCCCTGGTGGTTCTCATGGTGGACCTCAGCCTGACAACTCCTGGTTTGTCGATTGGGGAGCTCCTGCGCACCACCGTCATCCTCGTTCTCCTCATCCTGGTCGGCATCCTGCTCGGTTTCAACGCCCGCTCCGCCCGGCTGCGGCTCAAGGCCATGGAGCTCCGCTCGGCCCGAATGGCCCTGGCCAGCGAGCAGGCAGTGCTGCTGGCGGCCGCCGAGGAGCGCAGTCGCATCGCCCGGGAGATGCACGACGTCGTCGCCCACTCCCTGGCCGTCATGATTACGATGGCCGACGGCGCCGCCGCCATCGTGGAGCGCGATCCAGCCACGGCCAAGCAGGCCATCGAGACCCTGGCCGAGGCCGGACGCAGCGCCCTGGCCGACACTCGCCGCCTGGTGGGGGTCCTGCGGGAGGACCCCTCGGTGGCAGCAGAACAGGCTCCGCAGTCCCCGGAGCCGCCTGCACCCTCGGGAGAATCGCCATCGTCGGCCCGCCAGCACGAGGTCCGCGACCTGCCGGTGCCCGAGTTCGCCCCCCTGGGGACGGTGACGCCGGTCGAGCCCAGCGTCCCCATCGCCAACCTGCGCCAGCAGGCCACCGACGGCGCGGGCGACCGCTCCCGCGGAGACCTGCCCCTGGCCCCCTCCCCCGAGCAGGCCGATATCACCGAGCTCGTCAAACGCTTCGTGGCGGCGGGGGTGCCGGTCACCTACCGGTGGGTAGGTGCGGCGCTCCCAGCGGACAAGGCCCTCCAGCTCACCGTGTTCCGCATCGCCCAGGAGGCCCTGACCAACGTGCTGCGCTACGCCCCGACGACACCGGCCGTCAGCGTCGACGTCGAGCGGCACATTGGCACCGTGGTCCTCACCGTGGACAACGAGGCCGCCCCCGGCACGCGCCCGATGCACGGATCCGGAAAGGGGCTGATCGGCATGCGGGAACGCGCTTCGGTCTATGGTGGGACCGTACAGGCCGGCCCGACGCCCACGGGTTGGCGAGTCCGCGCGGTCCTGCGCTGGGACGAGCATGACGAAGGGACTTTCTCATGGCAGACGCCCCTGTGAGCAGCGGTGATCCTCTCCAGCCCGACGAGCCTGAGCGCCCCGGCGAGGTCCGCGGCCCGGTCAGCGTCGTGCTCGCCGACGACCAGGCGCTCATGCGCATGGGCTTCCGCATGGTGCTGGAGGCCGAGGAGGACATCACCGTCGTCGGCGAGGCCTCCGACGGCACCTCCGCCCTGGCCCAGGCCAAAGCCCTGCACCCCGACGTCATCCTCATGGACGTGCGCATGCCGGGGATGAACGGCATCGAGGCCACCGAGCGCATCGCCCAGGAGTGCCCGAGCACGCGCGTGCTCATCCTGACCACCTTCGACCTGGATGAGTACGCCTTCGCCGGGCTGCGCGCCGGGGCCTCCGGCTTCCTGCTCAAGGACACCCGGCCCACCGAGCTCGCCGAGGCGATCCGCACCGTGGCCTCCGGGGAGGCGGTCGTCTCGCCGCGCATCACCCAGCGGATGCTGGAGATGTTCGCCGGCTCGCTGCCGAGCTCGGAGGCGCCGTCCCAGTCCTCCTCGGATCCGCGGATCGACTCACTGACCCCGCGCGAGAAGGAAATCCTCGTGCTCATGAGTCAGGGCATGTCGAACGCGGAGATCGCCGCGCACCTGGTCGTCTCGGCCACCACCGTCAAGACCCACGTGGGCAACGTGCTCGCCAAGCTCGACGTGCGAGACCGGGTCCAGGCCGTCGTCGTCGCCTACGAGACCGGCCTCATGGCCTGAGGACCTGGCCCTCAGCGGGGGGCGTGGAGGCGCTGCTGGGCGTCGTCGAAGCCGACCGTGACGACGTGTTCGACGGCGTCGGCGGCCTGCTCCAGGGTGACGCCGAGGTCGGCGCGCTCACGGCCGGGGAAGTCGGACAGGACGAAGTCGGAGGGGTCCTGGCGGCCCGGCGGGCGGCCGATGCCTACGCGCAGGCGCGCGTAGTCCTTGGTGGAGACGGACTTGCTGATGGAGCGCAGGCCGTTGTGACCGCCTTCGCCGCCGCCGCGCTTGAGGCGCAGCTCGTGGGCGGGCAGGTCGAGCTCGTCGTGGATGACGAGCAGGCGGCTGGCGGGGTCGATCCCGTAGTAGGAGACGAGCCCGGCCACGGGGCCGCCGGAGAGGTTCATGAGCACTGAGGGCTCGGCCAGGATGACGCGGGGGCCGGGGGCTCCGCCGGGCATCATGCCCAGCCTGCCCTCGGCCACGCGGGCGCGAGCCTTCTTGTGCTGGGTGAACCGGGACCCGGTGCGCTCGGCCAGGACGTCGAGCACCATGTAGCCGACGTTGTGGCGGTTGCGGGCGTACCGGGTCCCGGGGTTCCCCAGCCCGACGACGAGCCAGGCCTCACTCATGCGCCCCACCCCGGGGTGAGCCCGGCGCGGGCGGCACGGGTGGTGCGGGAGGCGCCTGCCGGCAGGTCGTCATGGCTGGACATGTCAGTCACGCGCGATTCACTCGGCCTCGACCTCGGCGGCGGCCTCAGCGGGGGCGTCCTCGGTGACCTCGGAGGCGACGGCGTGCTCGTTGGCCACGTTGACCACGGCGGTCTCGGCGTCGGCGACGGCCTCGACGCCCTTGGGCAGGGCGATGTCGGCAAGGGTCAGGACGGTGCCGGCGGCGACGCCGGTGACATCGACCTCGATGGCCTCGGGCACGGAGACGGCCGGGGCGGAGACCATGACGGTGGCGGCCTCGATCATGTGGATGGTGCCGGGGGCGGCCTCACCGATGACGGTGACCGGGACCTCGACGTCGACGCGCTCGTTGCGGTCCACCAGGAGGAAGTCGACGTGCTGCACGCCGGGGCGGATGGGGTGGCGCTGCACGTCCTTGGCCAGGGCCAGGAGGGTCTCGCCGCCGGCGATGTCCAGCTCGACCAGGGCGTTGTCGTTGCTGCGCAGGGCCAGGCGGGTGGCGTGCTCCTCGAGCAGGAGGTGACGGGGCTCGGTGCCGTGGCCGTAGACGACGGCGGGGACCTGGCCGGCGCGGCGGGCCTGGCGGGCCGAGCCCTTGCCGAACTCGGTGCGGTCCTGGGCCTTGAGGGTGATGGCGTTGTTGGCCATGTGGCTCTCCTTGCGGATGAGGCGGGGCCCGGTGCCCCGCGGCTGATGGTGGTCCGGCTGGGCGCGACGACGCGCAGTACCGCCAGGTACCACCACGTCGATCACGGATGCGCGCCGTGTTGGCGCGTCCCTCGCCGGGGCAACGTGGGCAAGACTACGGCATGGGCGGGGCGCGCGAACAGCCGCGCAGCCGGTGAGGCGCCCCACCTGGCGGGGCCGGTGGGCGCCCGGATGGCTCCCGTCGTCATCTGGACGCGATGCACGAGGGTCGGGGGCTACTGGAGGAGGGTCGGGGGTACTCCATGGGGGTCGGGGGTTCGTGCAGTATGCACAACCCTTGGCTAGTGGTTCCCCACCCTCGCGGAGTAAACCGACTCGGGGCGGGAGCGAGCCGACAGCCCAGTGTCCACAGCGCTGACATTAACGAGCCAGCCGCCGAAACGGCCAGCGAGGATCGTTGGAATACTGCGGTTTCTTCTCGGTGTGCGACACCGGTGCGCCTTCAATGTCAGCACCATGGACACCGCCGACCCGCCGGGCGCATGCGACGAGCCCCAGCAAAACCGAACCGGCTCGCGCGGTCGATCCTTAGGTCGCGCGGTCGAGGGTTGAAGGCACGACCTCGCGACCTACCCTACGATGGCGCGGGCCGCAGGTTTGCAGCAGCTCAGCCGCGTCACGTATGCCATTCCCTCGCGATGAAGATCAGGAGGTTGGCGTCAGCGCAGATGGCAACTTGTTCGGTGTCAAAGGAGGACGACTCGAAACGGCTCGGGTCATCCTGCATCATGTGCTCGATGTCGAGGATCGCATCGGCCTTCTCCTTCGGGACCGTGGTGAAGACCTTTCCCTCGGGGACGTACTGGCGCAGGTCGGGGTAGATCCCCGGGAGCGGATCGGCTTTCCCACTCGATGCCTCGGCGAGGGCCCGACTGCTGGCGGGATCGAGGGTCATCACCCCGTGCACCCATAGCGGGCGGTCCGGCGCGGGCAGGACCTCGCGTTTCTCCTGCCAGTACTGCATGACCCAGTGGGCCGAGGAGATGGTGACGCCCGGCATGCGTCTGTCGAGGCGCCCCAGGTCGGTACGGATCTCCAGCGTCACGGGGACGTACTCGGCGAAGCTCGCGAAACGACCATCCGACGTCGGCGTCGCACTCGACCGCGACCGGCCGGCCTGCGCTGGGGCGCATCCACCCAGCGCCAGTGCCGTTCCACCGGCGAGCCCCATGCCGACGACGTCGCGCCGCCCGTGCTCGGCCATGCCCGCCTCCTTCGCTCCCGCCTGCGACCAGGCCCGTCGCAAGACACCGCGGGTGCAGCGAAGACTACTCGCGCCGTGCAGCCGGAGGCCCGTGCTCAGGCGGTACGGAGGCGGGCACTTGTCCCCATATCCAGCCATGTGGGCACTCAACGGGTGGGGAGAACTGCGATCATTCGGAGGACAACGGCCCCGAGCCCGCCAGCGCCTCGCAACGCCGGCAGCACTCCCGCACCCGACTACCAGAGAGCAGACCATGAGGTACTTCGCCGAGTACATCGTCGGCAGGAACGGTCCCATCGACGTCTTCCTGCAGCCCCAGACCCCGCAGCTCGTCGCCGATGAGGTCGCCCGCAAGCTCACTTCGCCCGCCTACCTGGACGGCGCAAGGCACTTCGCCGTCGTGGTGTGGGCGCTGCCTGAGGGAACGTCGCACATCGACGAGGTTCCGGAGTCCTCCCCGGCGCGAGCCACCTTCATCCAGTGCGGCGGCTCGGCGGCCGCCATGAGCGTTGAGATCCGCGTGACCCACGAGGACGACTCCTACGAGCACTACGCCGTGGCCCGCGAGCCCGTCGCCGACCCCGGAGCGTGGACCACGATCACCTGGGACAACGGGGGTCCCGAGCCCTTCTCGCTGCGTCTGCACCCCGAGGAGGTCTTCACCGGCGAGCAGGCAGCCCCCGTCTTCCGCGCCTACATCGAGGACGGGGCCCTTCCACCCGCAGAGCTCCTGCGCAGGCTCGACGTCTAACTCGCGCCGAGCCCCTCTTCCTCATGACTGACAGCCCGCTCGCACTCCCAACGAGTCTTGGGTCTCCCGCGCAGACGTCCGAACCTACAGCCCTGCGGCCACGAGTGCGCGACGCACAATGCACCGAGCAGCGGCATCGTCGACCTCCTCGCGCCGGAAGAGAGTGAGAAAGTAAGTCTGCGCAGCAATCATCTCGCCAATGGAGGCGATGACGGACTGGTCGACGTCGTCAGCCACTTCTCCGCGGGCGGCAGCACGAGCGAAGACCGGCTCGAAGCGCCGGAGGCGGGTGGACCAGAACTGCGGCCAGTCGGAGAGACGTTCTAGAACCTCCGGGGGCACGTGGATGAGGGCTCGAGCCATGGCGACCCCGAGATCCGTGCCTAGGAATGCGGCCACAGATACCGTCGTGGCGCACAGGTCTCCCTCGAGGGAGCCGGTGTCGGCCACATCGATGGCACCCAGGCTCAGGTCCTGGGCGGCGTCGAGGATGAGAGCATCAACGCCGTGCCAGCGACGGTAGATCGAGGAGGCGTTGACTCCAGAGCGCGCGGCGACCTCGGCGATGGTGATCGCCTGGACCCCGCCCTCTTCAAGCAGCTCGACGACGACGTCCAGCACCGCTCGACGCACGCGTGCGGAACGGCCGCCGGGACGGGGGCGCACCACGTTCTTGACACACACATCCGTCGCCTCGCCTCCACTACTCGGCTTCATGTCGCCAGCCTAGAGCAGCGGGTTGCCTCGACAGCGGATCGCACACTACAGTTCTAAATGCAATTTTCTTGCTTTTAGGAACAAGGGGTCTTCATGGCTGTCACGCACGCACTCGATCTGGACGCACCCGCTATCGGTTTCCGTCACCTGAGCAGCAACAGCTTCCTCAACCTGCAGGCCAACCGGTGGCTCACCACCGAGCAGGCGGTCGCCGCCTTCCTGCCGGTACTGCCGCGCACCACCCGGATCGCCGACTGGGTACGGACCTACCTGGACCTCGCCGATCGGGTCCAGGAACAGGGGCACGACCTGGAGGCAGCCTTCTTCGTCCGCGGGGCGGAGTTCTTCATGCAACCCGGCAACCCGCTCAAGGCCCCGAATCGTCGAAGGTTCGTCACCTCTCTGCAACGTTGCTTCGCGCTAGAGCCCGATCTCGTCCCTTTCGAGGGAGGCCTCCTGCCCGCCTATGAGCTGACGGATCCCGACGCTGCGCAGCCTCCGCGGAGTACGTGGGTCGTCTTCGGCGGCTTTGACTCCTATATCGAAGAGATGTTCCCGGTCCTGGCCGCTGTGGCCAAGCGCGGACGGAGGGTCATCGCCTTTGAGGGACCTGGGCAGGGCGGCACTCTGGATGCCGATCTGGAGCTAGGCACGACGCCCAACCTCAGGAGGAGCAAGAGGATGACGATGCGCGCACAGTGGGCGTCACCGGTCTCGGCGGTCCTGGACCACTTCGACGTCGATGAAGCCACGCTCATCGGCATACCGTTGGGAGGCGGGCTCGTCATGCACGCCGCCGCCGGTGAGCCCCGAGCCAGGCGCGTCGTCGCCTTGGACGTGCTCGACGACTTCCTGGAGGTCCTCGTTTCCCAGGCATTTCCGCCGGCTCTGACGCGCAGTGCCGGGCGGTCTCTCGCACGCCTCAAACCGCTCATCGCCCGAGCTCCCACGAGAGTTCTCAACCGGGTCCTGACCGAGCAAGCCCGCCGCAGCCCGGTGACCTGGTGGGGCGTGTGGCAGGGCATGCACGTCACGGGGACGCACTCACCCGCTGAGTTCCTGCGCACAGCGGCCACCTTCTTCACAGCCGATGTCTCCCCCAGGGTCACCGGGGACGTCCTGCTCATGCAGGGCGCTGAGGACGAGTTCGTACCACGCCACCAGATGGTTCGTCAGGCCGAGCGCCTGACCGCCGCCCGCTCGGTGACCACTCGCACCTTCACCCGGGCTGAGAGCGCGGCGAGCCACTGCCAGACCGGCAACGCCGGCCTCATGGCTCGCACGATCCTGGCCTGGGAGGAGGGCCTGTGAGCCACCGTCGGCTCCGCGCGTTCGTACCGTAGGTGCCGGGATCGTACCCTTACCCCTCGACAGCGCGACCTACCCTACGAACTCGCGGGTGCGGACCATCGTTCAGACCTGCAGCAGCTCCAGGCAGCGCCGCACGTCCTGGATCGGCAGCTGGCCGGGTGCGGAGGCCCGGGCCTGTCCCTGCTCGTCGGGGACGACGGCGAAGGTCAGCGCCGACCCGAAGGCCGGGGCCACGCGGCTGACCGCCCCGAGCGCCCCCATGGACATGGCGGCCACGGGCACACCCAGGCCGCTGCGCTCCCCCGCGCCTGCCGTGGCCCGCGCGCACACGCCCAGGAGTCGGGCGACATCGTCGGCACTGGTGGGCCACACGGCGATCTTGGCCAGGTCGGCCCCCTCGCGGGCCATGCGGGCCAGGACCTCCTCGAGGACCTCATCGGCGGGGGTGGCTTCGAAGTCGTGGAAGGAGGCGACGACGTCGATACCCAGTCCGTGGGCCTGCTCACAGACCTGAGGCAGGCAGCCGCGCTGGACCTCGACGTCGATGGCGGCCGGGCGGCGCTCAGGCGCCCAGTCGGCGAGCCCGTCGAGGACGGAGCACAGGAGGGCGCCGTAGGCGGCGTCGTCCAGGCGGGCCTGGCCCCCCTCGGCGGCGGTGCGGCAGGTGAGCAGTAAGGGGGCGGAACCGTCGGCGTCAGCGCCGTCGGCGACGTCGATGGCCTCCCCCAGTCCCCGCAGGCACTCCAGGACCTGGGCGGCGGCCGCAGCCGCGTCCAGCGGGTCGGAGGCGGCCAGGGCGCCGGCCTCCTCGAGCAGGTCGACGCGCAGCTCGAGGACGTCGGCGCCGGCGTCGACGGCGCTGCGGGCCTGGGTCCGCGCCTGGGCGAGGCTCGGCCCGGTCAGGGAGACG
>ERZ772927.455-NODE-455-length-17177-cov-5.42145_pt1 | contig 17177 bp, 10 predicted proteins | sample MGYA00512115_ERZ772927 | MGnify/ENA primary metagenome ERZ772927 (study PRJEB29015, sample SAMEA2737924) | human oral metagenome | biome: human oral; feature: human-associated habitat; material: dental | place: China | collected 2013 ... | reverse complement strand
GACCGCATCGTTCACCGCCGTCTCCACGCCCGACGCCCCGGCCGCCGTCGGCCCCTACTCCCAGGCAGTGGCTACTGGTGAGACTGCTGGCAGTCTCGTCTTTGTCTCCGGCCAGGTGCCCCTCGACCCGGCTACCGGCGCCCTGGTACTCGGGGACGTCCAGGCGCAGGCTGAGCAGGTACTGCGCAATATCGGCGCCATCCTCGGGGCTGCGGGCCTGGGGTATGACGACGTCGTCAAGACCACTGTTCTTCTGGCTGATATTAACGACTTCGCTCCTGTCAATGAGGTCTACGCGCGTTTCTTCACCGGTGAGATCCTGCCCGCCCGCGCCGCCTTCGGCGTCGCCGCCCTGCCGCTGGGGGCCAGGGTGGAGATCGAGGCAGTGGCCGTGCGCCGCTGAGGGCGGTGGGCCGCCGGGGGCGGTTGGTCCACCGTGCGCAGCACCGTGGGCCTACCGCCCTCCCGCCCGGATCCCGGACCCGTCGTCGGCAGCAGTGTCGGAGCAGCCGCATCCCGCTGCAGACGTAATGCCCCGTCCCATCTCTTATTCAAGAGTCCTCATGGATCAGCCACTTATTGTGAGGCTCGGCGGTATCCGGGCTGTATCTGCCCTCGCCGTGGAGCTCCTCATTATTCTGGGATTTATCCTAATGCTGCCCGTCACCCTCATTGTGGAGGCCATGATCGCAGCCCATCCCACGGTGGAGATCCACGACGAGGCACATGTGCTCCAGGTGGACTCCCTGTCCCAGAGCATTGAACGCCTCACCTTCTCCAAGGACGTGCACGTCGCTGTGCTCACGTTGCCCGGAAAGGACGTGAAGAACCTCAACGACGAGGTCCTCGAGTACGCCCGCGCCAGCAACAGCACTGACGTCCCGTGGATCTCACCAAAGAACCCGCGCTACTGGGCAAACGGCCTGGTCATACTGGCCGTCGCCCCACAGGCGCGGTTTGTGGGATGCTACTTCGGGGAGGACGTCAAGGTCAGTCTGCAGGAGCAGGCGGAGATCCAGAACGTCGCCAAGAACGCGCTGCGTTCCCAGGAGTGGGGCAAAGGTATTACGCTCATGGCCCAGGAGTCCGCGCAGCGTCTGGGGAGCGGCCGTCAGATCGGCTACGCCATGGGGGCGGCTGTAATGAGTGTCCTGGGACTCGTGTGGCTGGGCTTCCTCCTGCACCGCGGCCGTCGGAACCGAAAGCTCGACGCCCGTGCCCGCCGCTCCTACAGCGAGGTCACCCACGACTACGACGCCACCGAGCTCATGGCCCGCACGCTACCCCCCGAGGAGCCTCATAGCGCCCAGGTCCTGGCTCGCTACAACTGGTTCCTCAGGGAGTACGAGAAGGTGACACGTGATTTCACCGAGCTCGGGGAGCCCCGGGGCGCCCAGTGGTACAGCGACAGGGTCGGTCGCCTGACCGCCAAACTGGCCAGGCGCTCGGCCGTCCTGAACACCCTCGACGACGTCATAGCCAACGCCTCCGCGCTCCTGACCATGTCCTCGAGGTGGGAGGAGGCCTGGCGAACCGAGACCGGCCCGGTCCGGGAGGACCTGGCGTCCCTGCTGATTCTGACCGACAAGGTCGCCGAGGCCGGTGCCCTCGATGTCACACCGGTGCGGGCCTGGGTGCGTGAGCAGTCCCGGTGGCTCGCCCAGATAACCATTGACCTGAGGGAGCGGACCATGTCCCCCTCCCAGGCCCTTAAGGAGCTCGACCGGATGTCCGACCGCATCCGGGCCACCGCGGAGCGGCTCGTGAAGGACGCCCTGGACGCGGACACCTCCCGGTACGCCGAGGCCCGTCGCAGGCGGTACCAGGACCGCCGGTCCTTCGTGAGGCAGAGGCCCTACAACGGCAACTGGTCCCTGGCCGGGATCCAGGGATCCTACGACCCGTGTTCCACTATCCGTCTCAACCCGTCCTCGCCGGGACAGCAGGCGGTTGACTCGGCCAGCCTGGGATCGGTCTTTAACACAGCACCCCTGTCAGATCTTATTGTGGGCTACTCCAACGCCGCGAACTACACCCCCGCCTCCAGCTCCGGTAGCTCCTTTGACGGCTCGGGCAGCTCAAGCTCCTTCAGCTCGGGGTCGAGCTTCTCCGGCTCAGGCTCCTCCTCCAGCTTCTGAGCTGGCGTACTCCCGGTAGATGCCCTCACCCTGGGGCCGGGATCGGGGGTGTGCGCGGCTTCGCACCCGGTTTTGTCGCAATCTGAGGATCAGAGCCGACCCCACCTCGCCCCCAACTTTGTGCACCCAATGTCTGCGCAGGTCATGGGCCTGAGCCTCGGCGCAGTCAGGAGTGCCCACCGTTCTGATCCTCAGATTGCGACACGCGTAAGGATCCGGGCCCGCAGACGAGCGGTAAACCCCTCGGAAAACCGGGTAAATGCCCGGACCTGCGCCAGGAGACACCGCAGGCACACGATTCTCCGCGGCCAGGCCCTGGCTTACGTCACCGGGAGCCCAGGACAAGGCCCGAGCCAGTGCCAGGCGCGTGTCCTCAGGCCTTGGCCAGGGCCATATCGCCGGGACGGATCCAGCCCTGGGCCCGCATGAACTCGCTGATAGCCAGGGTCAGTAGTGCCGGGGCCAGGAAGTGGAACACCAGGAGGAGCCCTAGAAGGCTGCCGGGTGATGTCGTCGACGACATGGTCTGCCAGGTCATAATCTGGCCCACCAGGCCCGCTGAGCCCATACCGGAGCCGATTGCGTTGCTCTCCAGGTGCAGCACCACCGTGGCCACGGGACCCAGGATCGCTGAGGCCAGGGTCGGTGGAACCCAGATCAGCGGGTGGCGCACGATATTGGGTACCTGCAGCATGGACGTGCCCAACCCCTGGGCCAGTAGCCCGCCCCACCGGTTCTCCCGGAAGGAGGCCACCGCAAAACCCACCATCTGGGTGGTGCAGCCGATTGTGGACGCCCCTGCGGCCACGCCGGACAGGCCCAGGATCACCCCCAGGGCGGCCGAGGAGATCGGCAGGGTCAGGACCATCCCCATGATAACGGCGACAATGACCCCCATGAGCAGGGGCTGGCGTTCGGTGCCCCAGTTGACCAGGTCGCCCAGCGCCATCATGCCCTCACTAATGGGCGGCCCCACCAGCAGGCCCACCGCCCCGCCGACGGCGACGCAGGCCAGGGGCGTGACCAGGATGTCCACCGGGGTGCGTCCGGAGACCACACGTCCGACCTCCACCGCCGCGTAGGCGGCCAGGAAGGCCCCCAGCGGCTCACCGGGGCCGCGTAGGACCAGGGCGGTGCCGACGCCGTCGGTCACGAGCGTGGTCCCGGCCAGGAGGCCGGAGGCCAGGGCCCCGACCTGCCCGGCCACGGCCGCGGAGACGACGACAAAGGTGTCCGCCCCCAGGCGCCGGGCCGTGCCCAGGCCGATGCCCGCACCGGTCACCGAGGTCGCCACCCGCCCCAGGAGGGTCAGGCCGGTACCCGCGGCCCCGGGCAGGAGACCGCCGACCTGCGTGAGGATAGTGCCGATAATGAGGGTCCCGAACAGGCCGTGGGCCATGCCGGTCAGGCCCTCGATAAAGAGGCGGTGCGCCCAGGAGCGCAGGTAGGTGACAGCAGGGTGGGCGGCACCCTGCGGTGGGGTTGGACGGGTGGGCCCCTGGGGCGGGTCGGCGGCGCCAGGGTGGCCGGAACCCGTCTGGGTCTTGGCCGGGACCGGGTCGGCGGTGGTGGGTAGGGGTACTGAAGGGGTGCTCATAGCAGCTCCTGCTCTTCTACTGTCATGACAACTGTCAAGACAGTAGGAGTCTACGACCTTCTGGTCCTCACCCCGGTGTGAGTGTGTTCATACTTCTGGCTGGAGAGGTTGGGTGGGCGTGTGCTGCCGACCTTGTGCGTGTTCGCGCTCCTGTCGGGGGAGTGCTGGCGGGCGGGTCTTAGGTGCGGGGCCCTACCGGCCCCCAGGTTCCGGCCCTACCAGACCGCCCCCGCCACGACCGACCATCCCGGCCTGGACCCGGCCTACCGACCCTGGGCCCGGCCCCACCGGCCACGCCGCACATGCGCCGCCCCGGCCTACCGGCCTCCGGGCCCGGGCCTACTCCGGCTCCCGGGTGAGGCCCAGGGCCTCCAGGCGGGCGACGGCGTCGTCCAGGATCGCCTCGCTGGGGGCCTCCAGGGTGTGCGTGTGCCAGCCGTTGGTGAGCTCGGCCAGGGTGGAGGAGACGGGCAGGCGCTCCAGGAAGGCCCGGACGTCCTCAGGGGTGCGCAGGTGGAGGTCCACGGTGATCTGCCCGTAGAGGCGGTGCTCGATGGAGGTGTCCAGCAGCCAGGCCCCGGCGCCGATGACGGCGGTAACCTCCGCCTCGATCTGGGCGCGGGTGTGCTGGACGAACACGGTGCGACGCGGCAGCGTGGCCGGGCGGGCCAGGAGGTAGCCGCGGCTGGTGGCCAGGACGGGGGTGCCGGAGGAGCGCAGGAGGGCGACGTCGCCCACAATGACCTGGCGGGAGACGCCCAGCTCCTCGCCCAGGGTGGTGGCGGACACCGGCGTCGTGGTCCCGCTCAGGCGCTCCACAATGCGGTGGCGGCGGGTGGGTGCGTCCATGCTGTCTCCTGGGCGTCTCCTCGCGGGCGGGGCGGGACCGACTGGCGTGAACCAGACGTCGTGGACACCGGCTGCGTCCTGTGGGCGGACCGGGGCCGGTGGTGCCAGCCGTGCGCCGGAGGGGCGTGCGGATCCCCTCGCGCCGCGGGCTGAGTGCCGACCGTAGCACGGGTGGCGACACGCCGGGGAGAGGCGGCCGCGGAGACCGGTTTTGCGACCTGTGTCCCCAGGGTGTGGATTCACGGGGGCGACGGCGGGGCCGGAGCCTGTGGCTAACGGTGGACGGCTCGTGCCGACCCTCTGGGGGAGCGCCATTCCGCGGGAGCCTCATCATCCGCACCAGGCGCCTGCCCGGCCGCCGGCAGCCGGTGCGGGTGCGTTGTCCACCGGTTCTCCACAGGTTCTCCAAGTGTGTCCACAGGAAGGGGGGCTACTGTACACAGGGCTTGGCCTAACACATCATCTAGGGGTGGTGGCGGCCTCGCACCACTAGGGGTAGTGTTTAGTCCAGTACGGGAGGCCCGCCCTCCCGCCGACCACATCCGTACCGCACCCCCCGGTGGGCCCCCTGGCGGGGCACGGGCCGGACGGCACCGACGACTCCCAGGAAGGGTCCAGCATGGCGATCACTGTCTACTCCAAGCCCAACTGCGTTCAGTGCAACGCTACCTACCGGGCTCTGGACAAGGCTGGCCTGTCCTACCAGACCGTGGACATCTCCCTCGACGTCGAGGCCCTGGAGCAGGTCAAGGCCCTGGGCTACGTCCAGGCGCCGGTGGTCATGGCCGGTGGTGAGCACTGGTCCGGTTACCGCCCCGACAAGATCAAGGGCCTCGTCCTGGCCGCCCAGGAGCTGGCCGTCGCCGTCTGAGGGGCGGCGGTGGACGACTCGGTCAGCCAGCCGCTCCTGGTCTACTTCTCCTCCACCTCGGAGAACACGCACCGGTTCGTGGGCAGGCTCGGCTACCCCACGGCGCGCATCCCCCTGCGGCGTACCGAGGCGCCGCTGCGGGTGGACCGCGAGTACGTGCTCGTGGTCCCCACCTACGGTGGCGGCGCCGTCAAGGGGGCCGTGCCCAAGCAGGTCATCACCTTCCTCAACGACCCTCACAACCGGTCGCTGTGCCGGGGCGTCATCGCCTCGGGAAACACCAACTTCGGCAAGGCCTATGGTATTGCCGGTGACATTATCGCCAGTAAGGTGGGGGTGCCCTTCCTGTACCGCTACGAGCTGCTGGGGACGCCCTCCGACGTCGAGCGCGTCAAGCAAGGATTGGACAAGTTTTGGCAGACACTCTGATGGACACCGGCCTGGAGCCGGTGCCCTCCCCCGAGCTGGACTACCACGCCCTCAACGCCAGGCTGAACCTCTACGACGCCAACGGGCTCATCCAGTTCGACGCCGACCACGAGGCCGCCCGCCAGTACTTCCTCCAGCACGTCAACCAGAACACCGTCTTCTTCCATGACCTGGAGGAGAAGCTGGAGTACCTGGTGGAGGAGGGGTACTACGAGGCCCGTGTCCTGGACCGGTACAACCCGGAGTTCGTCAAGAGGCTGTTCAAGGCGGCGTACGCCCACAGGTTCCGGTTCGAGACATTCCTGGGGGCCTTCAAGTACTACACCTCCTACACGCTCAAGACATTTGACGGCAAGCGCTACCTGGAACGGTTCGAGGACCGCGTCGCCATGGTGGCCCTGGCGCTGGCCGACGGCGACGAGCAGCTGGCACTCGACCTGGTCGAGGAGATGATGACCGGGCGATTCCAGCCAGCCACGCCCACCTTCCTCAACGAGGGCAAGGCCCAGCGCGGAGAGCCTGTCTCCTGCTTCCTGGTGCGTATTGAGGACAATATGGAGTCGATCGCCCGAGGCATTAACTCCGCCCTCCAGCTGTCCAAGCGCGGCGGCGGCGTGGCCCTGCTGCTGAGCAACCTGCGTGAGATGGGCGCCCCCATTAAGCGCATCGAGAACCAGTCCAGTGGCGTCGTCCCGGTCATGAAGCTGCTGGAGGACTCCTTCTCCTACGCCAACCAGCTGGGGGCCAGGCAGGGCGCGGGGGCCGTGTACCTCCACGCCCACCACCCCGACATTATGCGGTTCCTGGACACCAAGCGCGAGAACGCCGACGAGAAGATCCGCATTAAGACGCTCTCCCTGGGCGTGGTCATCCCCGACATCACCTTCGAGCTGGCCCGCAACAACGAGGACATGTACCTGTTCAGCCCCTACGACGTCGAGCGCGTCTACGGGCTCCCGTTCGCCGACGTCAACGTCACGGAGAAGTACCGTGAGATGGTCGACGACGGGCGGATCAAGAAGAAGAAGGTCAACGCCCGGCTCTTCTTCCAGACCCTGGCCGAGATCCAGTTCGAGTCGGGATACCCCTACGTCATGTTCGAGGACACGGTCAACCGCGCCAACCCGATCGCGGGCAAGGTGGTCATGTCCAACCTGTGCTCGGAGATCCTGCAGGTATCCGAGCCCAGCGTGCTGAGAGAGGATCTGTCCTTTGAGCACGTGGGCAAGGACATCGCCTGCAACCTGGGGAGCCTCAACATTGCCAAGGCATTTGACTCCCCGGACTTCGCCCGCACGGTGCGCACCGCGGTGCGCGGCCTGACGGCGGTGAGCGACCAGACGCACCTGCCCAGCGTCCCCTCCATCGACCGCGGCAACCGCGAGTCCCACGCGATCGGCCTGGGGCAGATGAACCTGCACGGCTTCCTGGCGCGTGAGCGCATCCACTACGGCAGCGCCGAGGCCCTGGACTTTACCAACGTCTACTTCGCCTCCGTGCTGTACGCGGCACTGAGCGCCTCCAACGAGCTGGCTACGGAGCGCGGGGAGAGCTTCGTGGGATTTGAGGACTCCGCCTACGCCAGCGGCGAGTTCTTCGAGAAGTACGTGACCCAGGACTTCGTGCCGGTCACGCAGAAGGTCAAGGAGCTCTTTGAGCGCTCCTCCGTCCACGTGGCCACCCGCGAGGACTGGGCCGCACTGGCCGAGCGGGTCAGGCGGGGCGGCCTGTACAACCGCAACCTCCAGGCGGTGCCACCCACCGGCTCCATCTCCTACATCAATAACTCGACGTCCTCCATCCACCCGATCGTGGCCAAGATCGAGATCCGCAAGGAGGGGAAGATCGGGCGCGTCTACTACCCGGCGCCTTTCATGACGAACGACAACCTGGAGTACTACCAGGACGCCTACGAGATCGGGCCCGAGAAGATTATCGACACCTACGCCGCGGCCACCCAGCACGTGGACCAGGGGCTGAGCCTGACGCTCTTCTTCCCGGACACCGCCACCACGCGCGACGTCAACCGGGCCCAGATCTACGCCTGGCGCAAGGGGATCAAGACCCTGTACTACATCCGCCTGCGTCAGGCCGCCCTGACCGGCACCGAGGTCCAGGGCTGCGTGAGCTGCATGCTGTGAGCCGGTCCCGGCAGCACCCCGGGCGCGGTGGCCGGCCGCGGCATCCCGGGCCGGCCGGACGCCCGGGCGCTCACTCGGCCAGCAGGTAGGCGCGGTTGCGGCTGGTGGGTGGTGCCGTGGCAATGACCAGGCCCTCACCGACCAGCTCACGCAGGAGCGGCCGCAGGGCGCTGAGGGACCTGCCGGTCCGCTCGGCAATGACCTGGATACTGACGGCCTCACGGGAGTCAAGGACGGACAGGACATCCCACTTGGCCCCGGTGCTCGCCATGCGGTGCCTCAGGTTGGCCAGCACGTAGGGCCCGTCGTTCATGCCCACCAGCAGGCCTTCCTTGACGATCCTCCCCAGGAGGTCGCGGATATCGTCGGAGTCCATGCCGAGGTTGCGGCGTACGTCTACCACCCGAACCCTGCCGTCACGGCGGGCGAGCGCCAGGACGGACTCCGCCCGTGCGTCCCGTGGCGCGCCGGGGAGGGAGTCGAGCCACGCTCGCACCTGGGGGTCAAGCAGGCCGAAGCGGGACAGCCTGACCACCACCCGGTCAATCGTCGTCGCCTCGTAGTCAGGTGCGGGAAGACCCTGCTGGCGCATGGCGCTGATCATGCGCGGGACACCCGTGCCAGCGGCCTCGGCGACCATGCCCGTGCCGTGAGGCCGCGGGATACTGCGCAGGAGGTTCGCCAGGACCTTGTTGCGGGAGACGGGAACCCCCTCATCCAGGTTGCCCACGGTCCTGCCCCCGTAGAGCCCGCCAGGATTCCCTACCTCGACCCGGTCCTGGTAGACGTCCACTGATACTGTCTGCCCCTCGGCCTGTGCGGAGTAGTCCCGGTGCATGACCGCATTGGTAATAGCCTCCCGCAGGACGTCCTCAGGTACCTCCAGCACGTCCTCGGCCAGTGTCCCCCGGACGACTCGGCGCCGACGCAGGTTGCGGGCCACCGCGGCGACGGCGTCGTCCACCATGAGCGGCACGGGTCCGTCACAGGCTTGGCGGTCGATAAAACGCACGCTGTCCTCCTGGGACTTGGTGGTGCCGGGGTGCACGCACACATCCACGACGAGACGGGGGAACTCCTGCTGCGGGTAGGCTGCCAGGGTCACGTACCCGGCGAAGGTGGGGACGCCGTCGCGCGTGAGGATATTGAGCCGTTGAAGGGCCGCGACCTGGTTGCCCTCGTCAATACCGTCGAGAACGTGCGACCTGCTGGTGCGCAGCTCGGCCAGGAGACGGTCCACGCTCCGGGGGTCAAGATCCTCAAGAGCGGCGCCTGTGACGGGGCCGCGGTCCGTGGTGTCCTCGACCCGGCGGCTCATGAGCGCGTACACCTCGTAGGACGACAGGCGGATGTCGTGACAGCCTCACTCTACACAGTGAGGCCCTCACTTTATACAGTGACAGCCTCACTGTGTAGAGTGAGGAGCCTGTTTTATAGAGTGAGGTCGTCGTCTTGTGCACTGAGGAGGCGATCTCACCCACTGACGGGCTGGCTCGGCCAGTGAGGCAGTGCGTGCGGTGAGGCTGACGGCTGCGGCGTGAGGGCGTGCGCAGTGGGCGTCGACCAGCACCGTACGCGGGACCGCCCGGCGTAGGACCGAGTACGGGGCTGCCCCGCGTACGGCGAGTACCTGCGGGTGTCAACCGGAGCGTCCGGGTACCTGACGGCTCCGCGCGGTGAGCGTTTGCGGCAGGCTCCTGCTGGGTATGCCCACGCAGGGTGACGGCCCCGCGCGGTGAGCGTTTGCGCCACGGCGGGTGGTGATGGAGGTGACGCGACCGACGGTCCTGCGCGCGGTGAGCGTTTGCCGACCGGTTCGAGCCAGGCTACCGTGAGCGGGCTAGGACCTACAGCCCAAAGGACTCCCATGCGTATTACCTCCCTGTCCGCCCTGCCCGTCGCCGTCCTGCTGGTGGCCTCCCTGACCGCCTGCTCCGGTGGCTCCCAGGGCACCGACGCCGAAGCCAGCGGCTCCTCGGCGTCCACGACTGCGGACCCGTCCGCCTCAGCCGAGGCGGATGCCACGACGTCGGCCGATGCGTCCGCCTCTACCGGGGCATCGGCTGCCACCAGCTCAGATCCCACCTCCGCCGGGGGGAGCGCGAGCGGGACGCTGGAGGGCAAGCTGACGTTCACGGCCCCGTCCGGGTTCACGCTCGACAACCAGTACTCGGACTCCCTGGAGTTCCTGAGCGCGGACAGGAACCAGCGCATTGTGGTCGGCTTCTCGACGGCCCCCGGCGGCGCCACGGCCGAGGACATTGCCAAGCAGGCCACCGCCAGCAACGTCTCCGACTCGAGCGGAACGCCCGCTGCCGTCACCGCCGACGGCACCGTTGACCTGGGCGGGCACAAGGCCGATGTCTTCACCACGTGCGGGACGAAGGACAAGGAGTCGGTGTGCGCACGCATAGCGATCGCCACCGAGGGCAGCACCATGACCGCCCTCATGTGGACCACCAGGGTCCGTGACGGCGGCCAGGCCGCCCCCGTGTCCGCCGACGAGTTCAAGGCTGCCGCGGCCGGCCTGAAGGGGTAAGGGCGCCCACGGGGTAAGGACGCCCAAGGCGCTCCCGGTGTGGGGCGCGACGTCCCTCGCCGCACCGTTGTGAGGGTGTCGCGAGGCGCTGTTCCCGGTGTGGGCCGCCGACGTCCCAGGCGGCCCGTACCGCACGGTAGGTCTCTTCGCCTGTCACCTCGCCGCGGTGGTCGCGAGGACCCGGCCTGGCGCCCCGGCTACCCCGCCCAGATCCCCATACCCCGCCGGTGATTGCGAGGACTCGGCACTTTAAACGTACCTTAACGCGCACACTAGACCCTGCCGGTGGTCGTTGGGAGGACCTATGGCCCCGAGGACTTGTGGCCCCGCCCACCGGTTCCGCGGAGCGGGCCGCCCCGCCGGTGGTCGCGGGGGACCCGTCGCCGGGTCGTCGATGAACGCTACCTTAAGCAGGTGAACGCCGTTTTGAGGAGGTAAGCGCTATCTCGGGGACGTGGACGCCGTTTCAGAGAGATGAACGCCATCGCAGGAATATGAACGCCGTCTAGGTGCGCGTTCACCTCCTTGAAATGGCGTTCACCCATCCAAAGTAGCGTTCATCTGCCCAAGACGGCGTTCACCTGCCTAAGACGGCGTTTTACAGCGGCGGCCAGCAGCCCCAGGCGGCGGGGTGGGTGGTCTGGTGTGGTTGTCGGGTTTCTGTGCGGGGTGTGTCCGGTGGTCCGCACAGCGCGGACTGCCGAGCACGTCACCTGACAACCCCGGAAGCCACACCCAGGCCACTCACCCCACCCCGGACAACCCCGGAGTAGGGGGCGGTGACGGAGATCATTCCGTCGAGCACCCACCCCACCCGGACAACCCCGGAAGCCGTGCTCCACTCCGCCCTGAGGCACCCTCATCAGCCCAGGCACCTCCCGCAGCCGCCTTCTAGGTCTTCTGGGAAGGTGAGAGCAACTGCCGACAACGGCCTCTTTAGGACGGGGACTTGGTGGAGGCCACGCAGCCGTTGGGGGCGATGAGGGACTCGCCTGCCGCCAGGACCCGCATGGCGTCGTCGCTCAGGATCGACGAGTTGTACTCACTGCCCAGGACCACCGAGATCGTCGTGTCGGTGGGGTCAGCCGTCGCGTCGATCTGGACGGTGACATTGCCGGTGAAGGCGCGGGCCATGGTGTAGGCGTTGACCAGCCCGGCGTTGGAGGCGGTAATGAGGATGTCGCCGTCGTAGGAGCCCTGCGGCCAGTTCGTGGTGTTGGCCACGGTCACCCCGGCGGACGAGAGCGTCTTGGCGACGTCACCGGCCAGGCCGGCGGTCTCGCTGCCGTTGTAGACGTTGGCGGTAATGCTGGAGAGCTCCACGCTCACCGCGCCGCTGGGCGGGCAGACCGGGGGCGTCGCGGGGTCCTTGGGCGTGGCGCTGGAGAAGCCCGGCTCGTAGAGGACCGGGACGACGCCGGACCACATGCCCATGGCCAGGACCGCCACCAGGGCCATGCCAGCCAGGAGGGATCCGATGACAATGGTCTGGCGGCGCTGCATACGACGGCGGTAGGCAACTCGAGGGTCCACGGGGGTGCTCACACCCCCACAGTAGTGTCTTGGCCTACGGTCTGAAACACTTTCGGGACGGGACGCGGCGGGTGTCGGGCACAGGGTGCGCGTCACAGGTGCGGGGATGCCGGTAGCGGGGCGTGCGCCGTCGGCGACGTACCTTCGTTACGGGAGACGTACTGTAAAGGTACGTCTTCCGTCACTAGGGCACGTCTCCTATGACTAAGGTACGTTCGAGGCGCGGGGAGCAGCCGGCGCGGTGCGTACGCCCCCGTGGCTTACGGTACGTTCCCGGCGGCAGGCGGGAAGGCAGCGGCCTGCGCCAGACGGGGCCGGCTCCCTCGCTGCACCCACCAGCCCCGGCCGGGGCGCAGGCGCTCGGGGCGCACCCCCGGTAGGCTGCCCTCCCCGCGCTCCCCGTCCATGAGGAAGCTGGTGGCGCCGCCGTCGCGCAGGGCCTGGAGGACCTGGTCGTAGACGGCCTGCGTCCCCGCCGCCGGGCGGCTCACCACCACGCTGAGCCGCAGCTCGCGCGAGGAGGGCAGGTAGGCCGCCAGCGGTCCCAGGGGCCCGCGCCCCCCGGAGGCGACGGCGTCGTAGTCATCGACCACGAGCACGATCTGCGGCCCGGCGACCGGTCGCCCCTGCCCCAGGGCGCCGGCCCGCCGCTCCAGCTCGGAGGCGATCGAGGAGGACAGCGCGACCGCCGTCGTCTCGGAGGTGGCGTGCCCCCCCAGGTACTCCTCCGGGCAGGCGGACACTACGCTATGGCTTACGTCATAGAGGGCGATGACGAGCTCGTCGGGCCGACGGCGCTCCACCAGCCCCCTGACCACGCCCCGCAGCACCGTGGACTTCCCGCACCCGGCGTCCCCGAGCACCAGCAGGTGGGGGTCGCGGTGGCCCAGGTCCAGGAGCACCTCCTCCAGGGTGTCCTGGAACAGGCCCAGGGGAAGGCGGTCGGGCTGGGCAAGGGGGCCGGACAGGCTCGTGGGGTCAATGACCTCGGGCAGGACCCGCACCGGGGCGGGGCGGGGTCCCTTCCAGGAGGCGGCCATCTCCGAGGCGAGGGCCTCCAGGGCGTCACCCACGTCCCCGCCCGCGGCGCCAACGGTACCCACAGCGCCAACGGCACCGGGCCCGCTGCCCGCACCGCCGGGCCCGCCTCCCGCAGTACCCGCACCGCCCGCAGCGCCAATGGCGCCCGCGCCTCCCGCGGCGTCGGCCCGCGTGCCCCCGGTCCCCACGGACTCCACCGGCAGGGACACCTGGGCGAACAGCTGGTCGGGCAGCAGCGCCCGGCCCGGCGTGCCCGCCCTCAGGGTCGCCGACAGCCTCCCGGAGACCGCCGAGTCGGCCGGGTCGGTCAGGCGCAGCTCCAGCCACGTCCCCACCAGGGGGTGCTGGGAGACGCGCAGCTCGTTGCTGCGGGTCATGGTCGCCACCACGTGGACCCCCAGGCCCCCGCCCCGGCGCAGCAGCTCGTCGAGCGGCCCCTCCAGCTCCTCGAAGTCCGCCCTCAGCCGCCCGACGCCGTCGACCAGGAGCACAATGTCGGCGCTGGCCAGCTCGGGTATCCGCCCGGCGGCGTGCTCGGAGTGCAGCATCTCCAGGGAGTCAATGTGGTGGCGGGCAAAGGCGCGCTCACGGGCCTCGAGCGTGCCCACCACCTCGTCCATGACCCGCCGCATCCGGCCGCGGTCTCCCCGGGTGGCCACCCCGCCCACGTTGGGCAGGGTGCTCAGGCGCGCCAGGGACCCCCCGGTGGCGTCCAGGCCGTAGAAGGCCAGGCGGGCGGGGCTGGTGGTCAGCGCCGCCGAGGTCGCCAGCGTCCACAGCAGGGTGGTGCGCCCGCTGCGGGGGGCGCCCACCACCGCCACGTGCCCGCCTCCGACGCCCAGGTCCAGCAGCCACGGCTCCTGACGGTGACGGGTGGGGTCGTCGCTCAGGCCAATGGGGACGGTAGGCCGCAACCCCGCCGCCCACGGCGCCCCCGCCGTCTCCGGGGCACGCACGACGCCGTCGGAGCGCACCAGCGGCGCGCCGTAGACCTGGGGCAGGCACAGGCGGCGCGGTAACGGGGGCAGCCACACGGGCGCCACCGCCGTCCCCCGCCCCCGCAGCCGGCGCACCACCGTGTCCACCACGCTCACCCGGGCGCCCCGGCCCCGCCGGGCGGGTGCGGTACCGACAGGCCCGGGCGTGGCGGACAGGCCGTTGTAGGCGCCCAGCAGCGCGGGCCCGCAGCGGCTGGCCTCCGCGGGCTGGGGCAGATCCTCCTCCAGGTTCCCCACGGGGCCCGAGACGTAGCCGGAGCGGAACCGGGTGTACACCGAGGTGTCGACCTTCAGGTAGCCGAACCCGGGGGCGGCGGGCAGGTGGAAGGCGTCGTCCGTGCCCAGGACGGCGCGGGACTCGGCCTCGGTGAAGGTCCGCAGGCAGATCCGGTAGGACAGGTAGGCCTCCAGCCCCCGCAGCCGGTCGGCCTCGACCCTCTGGGAGGACAGCAGCAGGTGGACCCCCACGGAGCGGCCGATCCGCCCGATCGCCAGCAGGAGGTCCACGAAGTCGGGGTTGACGGCCACCAGGTCGCTGAACTCGTCGATGACGATCAGCAGGTGGGGCATGGGGGGCATGGCCGCCTCCTCCGCCCTCAGCCTGCGGTAGCGGGTGATGTCCGGGCAGTTCCCGGCGTCGCGCAGCTGCTCCTGACGGCGGATCACCTCCCCCACGATCGCGGCCCGGGCCCGCTCCACCAGGGCCGCGTCCTTGCCCAGGTTGTCAATGAGCCCCGCCACGTGGGGCAGGGAGGCGAAGGGCGCGAAGGTGGCCCCGCCCTTGTAGTCCATGAGGACCATGGACAGGTCCTCCGGGGGGTGGGTGGCGGCCAGCGCCGTCACCAGGGTACGCAGCATCTCGGACTTGCCCGAGCCGGTGGCCCCCACGCACAGGCCGTGGGGACCCATCCCCAGCTGCGCGGACTCCTTGAGGTCCAGGTAGACCGGGGCCCCGGAGTCGTCGCTGCCCACGGGGACCCGCAGGAAGTCCCGCAGGGGGCGGGGCGCCCAGCTGGTAGCGGTGTCAATGCCGCCGGGGTCGCCGACCTCCAGCAGGTCGCCGACGGCGGCCTCCTGCCCGCCCGGGCCCTGCCCGTCCCCCGAGGTACCCAGCCAGAAGGGGGCGAGCGCCCGGGCCACGCCCTCGGCCAGGGCGGGGCCCACCCGGTCGGGACGGCACAGCGCCTTGACGGGGCAGCAGGCCCGCCCCGGCCCGCCGCCGCCCCGGGGCCGCAGGTCCTCAATGAGGACGTCGCCGTCCGCGCGCACCGTCAGGCGCACCCCCAGGCCCGGGGGCTCGTGGCGCCGGTCGGTCACCAGGTGGATGACGGTGGCGCCCACGTCGGCCGGGGTCAGCGTGGCCTCGGGCAGGGGCAGGGGCAGGGCGTCACCGTGGTCCTCGATGACCACTACCAGGCGCGGTCCGAGGAAGGCCGGCTGGCCGGGCAGCCGGGTGCGGCAGACCGTGGTGGTCTCGGCCGCCTCCCGCAGCTCGGCGCCCAGCAGCCCGGCCAGCTCCCCCACCGAGGGGGCCACCCGGCGTCGGAAGACCGGGCCGTCCAGCTCGGTGCGCATCCTGAGGTGGGGCAGGCGCGACACGCAGTCCCAGGCCTGCTCCCGCTCCTGGGGGAAGACCAGGGCCAGGTGGAGGTCCTCGGGGGCGTGGAGGACCGCCGCCTGGGTGACAAGGGCCCGTGCCAGCGCCGTGGTCGCCTCCCGCGGCCCCACCACCGCCACCTCCCCGGCGCAGTCGAGGTCCAGGGTGGCGGGCAGGTCCGGCTGGAGGGCGTGGCGGCCGGCCAGGACCTGCGCCTCGAGGACGAGCATGGGGTCCAGCTCGGCGGGCAGGGTCCGGGGCATGGACACCAGGGGGTTGGCGGCCTCCGCGGTACCCACGCGGACCTGCAGGAAGTCGGGGTCGTGGCGGCGTCGCTCCCAGCGGCGGGCCCGGGAGGTGGCCCACACGGCCAGGGCGGTGGGCTCGGGGTGGGTCGCGAAGGCCTGGCGCCGCAGCTCCCGGCCGACCTCGCTGGCCTGGTGGTCGATCTCGTCGAGGGCCTCCAGGTAGCGTTCGCGGCGGTCGTGGCGCTCCTGGCCCTGCCCGGCCCGGCGGGAGAGCTGGGCGGCCAGCACCCCCAGCACCGTCAGGGCCATGACGAAGGCCCCCAGCAGCGCGAACACCGGCTTGGAACGCAGCACGGTCATCATGACCAGGGCGCTGGCAGCCCCCACCAGGAGGACGAGCATCTGGAAGGGGACGCTCTGGCGGGTGCCGGTCTCCCTCAGGGGCGGAGGGGGCGGGATCTCCAGGGGCGGCGGCGCGCTCACCGGGAGGGTCGTCCGGCCCGGGCGGGTCACGGTGCGGATCATGGGGCCTCCCGGTACGGGGTGGTCCTGCTCCCCGGTGCCGGGACGGCCGGGTCCCGGTGGGTGACCCGGCGGGCGCAGGAGGCCACGACGTCGGCGGCCAGGTGGGTCATGTCGCGCGCCGCCCGCGGCCCCACCAGCCCCGGGGGCGTCGTGCGTCCCGTGGCCGCGCCCTCCAGGTGCCGGTCGAAGGCGATCATGTGCTCCCCGGGCGCCAACGGCGGGACGAGCGGGTTCGCGGTGGTGGCCACCACCACGTGGAGGACGTGGGCGGGGCAGGGGGTGCCCGCCAGCCCGGAGCGCAGGCCGTCGGCACGCTGCCGCCCGCGCTCGACGTCCTCGCGGCGCGCGGGGCAGACCAGCACCACGACGTCGTGGACCAGGGCCATGGCCCCTAGCGTGGCCAGGGGGAGGGGGTCGGTCTCGGTCAGGACGAGGTCGAAGAACCGGGCCAGGGCGCGCCGGGCGCCGGTCCACTGCGCCGTCGCGGTCTCGGTGCCGTTCAGCGGCGGCAGGCGCAGGCAGGACATGAGGCCGTCGGGGCCGGTGCCGGCCAGCTCGCGCGCCCGGGCGGTGGTGCCCACGCGGGGTACGCCCTGGGGCCAGGTGTCCGGGTCCCCGGGCGGGTCGTCGTCCGGGTCCGGCACCCGGGGCGTACCGGCGGCTCCCGGGCC
>ERZ772927.453-NODE-453-length-17233-cov-3.74747_pt1 | contig 17233 bp, 9 predicted proteins | sample MGYA00512115_ERZ772927 | MGnify/ENA primary metagenome ERZ772927 (study PRJEB29015, sample SAMEA2737924) | human oral metagenome | biome: human oral; feature: human-associated habitat; material: dental | place: China | collected 2013 ... | reverse complement strand
GCAGTGCGTAGCATGACTGTTCCCGGGCTCGTGCGCTCACTGGTCCCTGCCCTCATCCCCGTAGGCGCTGCGCATGTCCATGCCGTACACTCGTGTACGGCATGGACATGCGCAGCGCCTGTCCATGCCCGTAAACGCGGACAATCGCCGCTGCGCGACGATTGTCCGGGGGGATTCTCGCCCCGTCCAGAAGATGCTCTTGCGACCGTCCTCATGTGCGGTCAATGGTGCTCGCTGCCGTGGGACTATCTCGTCAAGGTATCCGGGCAGACGCATGTTCACACCGAGTTTATTGAGAAGCTCCCTGCCCCCACCAAGCACCCGGCCTGGCGCTACCTGCTGCTGCGGACGCTTCGCCTCAACTGCCTCACCCGGGACTTTGAGCCCTTGTGGAAGGCTCTCGCTCCTCTGACGGACCCGGAGGATGCGTGGACCCCCGCCTTCGCCGACTGGCCCGCCCTCGCCGTCGGCAAGCGGGCGCGGGCCGAGGCCCCGCACCCCGCTGACCCGCAGGCGGGGGAGGAGCCCATTACCTGGGACCACGCGGGCGACCTCGGCCTGTCCACCTGGACCATGGACACGCCCCTGCGCAGCGACTACGAACGCCGTGCCGCCCTGGTGGAGACCGACGCCCTGGGCGCCATAATGCTGGGGCTCACCGCCGAGCAGCTCTGCCTCATCTACCGCGCCCAGTTCGGCGTGCTGCGCAAGTATGAGCACACCATGTGGTTCGACTCCCTGGGCCGCCAGATCGCCAAGCACCACCAGGCCTACGGCGTCCACCAGGACAAGGCCGACCACCCCGCCCTCATGTCCTACATCCAGGACATGGAGAAGGCGGGGCTCGACCCCTGCGCCGACCAGCCGCTCGAGGCCTGGTACGAGGACGGCCCCTACACCGACCTCCTCTCCCGTTACGAGGCCCCCTTCACCAAGGCCGACCGCGAGGCCGAGATGACCGTCGCCCACGCCGAGTTCTGCCGCCGCCTCGCCGCCGCCAGCCTCACTGACGCCGACGGCCGGCCCCTGGGGGATGTTGGCCAGGGCGCACAGAAGGGGCGGCCCGGGTCATGACGCTAGAACCAGTGCGCCGAAACCGTGTCGGTGGGGCCGCTTATGATGCGGGCGTGGCTGACCTTGATCGTCTTGCGCTCGTCCTGGCGGTGACCCGTGCGCCCGCCCGGGACGTCAGTCAGCCCGAGCGCGTCCTGCGTCTGCTGGAGACCCGCGACCCGCAGGCGGTCCTGGACGAGCTGCGGGGCGGCGCCGTAGAGCTTCCCCTCGGCCCTGACGCCCTGGTGGAGGCCTCCCGGCAGGACATCTCGAAGTGGCTCGCCACCGGCATGACAATCACCAGCATCCTCGACCCCGCCTACCCCACTACCCTCGCCGAGGTCCGCGAGGCCCCCGCCCTGCTCTACGCCGAGGGATCGCTTCGGCAGCACGACTTGGGGGTGTGCGTCGTCGGCACGCGCCGCCTGGACGACGCGGGGGCGGACGTCGCGCGCACGGTCGCGGCCGCGCTGGTCGGCCAGGGCCTGACCGTCGTCTCCGGGCTCGCAGCGGGTACGGACACCGTGGCCCACGAGGAGGCCCTGGCCCGGGGCGGGCGCACCGTGGCCATAATGGGCACCGGGATCGACTCCACCTTCCCGGCGGGGAACAAGGACCTGCGCCGCCGCGTCGTGGCCGCGGGAGGACTGGTCGCCACCCAGTTCCCCCCGGGCACGCACGGGTCACGCATCACCTTCCCCATGCGCAACGCCGTCATGAGCGGGTACGGGCTGACCACCGTCGTCGTCGCCGCGGGCGAACACTCCGGGACCCGCATCCAGGCCCGCAAGGCCCTCGACCACGGCCGCGGCCTCATCCTCACCGAGCGGGTCGTGCGCGAGACCACCTGGGGAGCCCACTACGCCCACCGCCTCGGCGTCACAGTAGCCCGACGCAGCCAGGACGTCCTCGATGCCGTCTCGCGCATAATCGAAGATCGTCAAGCTCTAGCACTAAGATGGTAATACTATGATTGCTCGATCAGACGCTTTGAGAACAGGCGGCTGGTAATGGGCACCTCTGCACCGTCCCGGGGCAGGCACGCCGCCTTCACCCCCAGCCTGCCGAGCCTCCTGGCAGAGGACGTCCGCACCGGGCTCGTGGAGTACCTGTCCACCACGTACTCCCTGGCCGACCCGGCCGCGCGCAACGTCCTGGCCGCCTTCCTCGACTCCTCCGAGCACGGCATCTTCCGCGGCCCCTACCTGAGGCTGCGCCCGCCCTTCCGCAGTGTTACCCCCACCTGGGCCAGCCCCCTGAGCTGGATGCCCGCCGGGTTCACCCCCTACCTGCACCAGGCCCGCGCCTTCGAGCGCCTGAGCAGCCGCGACCACGCACCACGGCCCACGCTCGTAACCACCGGCACCGGAAGCGGCAAGACCGAGGCCTTCCTCCTGCCCCTGCTGGACCACGCGCGCCGCGCCCACGGCAGGGGCCCCAGCGGGATTACCGCCATCATCCTCTACCCCATGAACGCCCTGGCCACCGACCAGGCCCGTCGCATCGCCCAGACCGTGAGCAGCGCCCCCGAGCTGGACGGGGTGCGCGTCGGCCTCTACATCGGCGGTGACGGGCACCACCGCGTCATGAGTGCCGAGCACGTCATCGACCACCGGGACACCCTGCGCACCCACCCGCCCCACATCCTGCTCACCAACTACAAGATGCTCGACCTGCTCCTCATGGACCCCCGCCACGCGGACCTGTGGCGCGGCGCCGGGCAGGATCTGCACTACCTCGTCCTGGACGAGTTCCACACCTACGACGGCGCCCAGGGCACCGACGTCGCCATGCTCCTGCGCCGCCTCGGCGCCGCCCTGGGTATCGCCCGGCCGGGGCAGCCCCTGGGGGACGTCGTCCCCGTCGCCACCTCCGCGACCCTGGGCGACCTCACCTCCTCGCGCTCCCCGGACGGCCGCCCCGATCCGGGCGGCGCCGACGCGGCCACCGCCCCCATGCGGGACCTCGCCCGGACCGTCTTCGGACGCCCCTTCGAGGCGGACTGCGTCATTACCGAGGACCGTCTCACCCCCGACGAGGCCTTCCCCGGGCCGGGGGAGAACGCCACCCGGATCTTCCCGGACCCGGGTGACATCGCCGCCGTCAGCGCCCCCACGGACGCCGCTGGCTGGAGGCGTCTGGCCCACCTCGTCACCGACGACGGCAAGCCCGCCACCGACGACCTCTCCGACCCCGTCGCACTGGGCCAGCGGCTCACCGGGCACGCCGTGGGACAGACCCTCCTGAGAGTCCTGGGCACGCGCCCTGTCACCGTCGACGAGGCCCTCATGGCCCTGGGACGGGCGACCATGCGCCCCTGGTACTCCACCGACCCCGCCACCCGCAGGGTCGGCGTCAGCGCCCTCAGCCGCCTCCTCGCCCTCACCTCCTACGCCCGCACACAGGATCCGGCCACAGGACGCCTCCGTCCCCTCATTGACGTCCAGGTCCAGCTCTGGGTCCGTGACGTCCACCGACTCCTGCGGGAGGTCTCCACCGAGCCCTCTTTCACCTGGTGGACCCCCACCACCGTGAAGGAGGAAGACGCCACCTTCCTCCCCGCCGTCTACTGCCGCTCCTGCGGTGCCTCCGGCTGGGCCGCCTTGAGGCCGGGCACCGCCGAGCGCCACACCGAGGGCGCCCTGAACGCCCACCACCTGGCCATCTGGCAGGCGGGCGTCTCCTCGACCGACCACTCCCGTCTGCGCTACCTCATGCGCGCCGCCGACCCTAAAGGCGCTCACCTCCTCGACCCCTCGGGTCCCACCCTCCTGCGCCCCGCCCTGGAGGAGTCCGAGGCCCACCAGCGCTTCATCCCCGTCCACCAGCCCCTGACCGGGGACGACGCGAGGCGCGACACCTGTCCAGCCTGCGGCACCCGGGACGCCGTCCGCTTCATGGGCACAGCCGCCTCCACCCTCCTGTCCGTCGCCCTGTCCCAGGCCTTCGGCTCCACCCACCTGCCCGACGAGGAGAAGAAGACCCTCGTCTTCACCGACTCCGTCCAGGACGCCGCCCACCGGGCCGCCTTCATCGAGGCCCGCGCCTTCCGTTTCAACCTCCGCTCTGCCCTCTACCGCGCCGCCCGCGCCGCCGGAGGACGGACCACCCTGGAGGACCTCTCCCACAACCTCGTCCCGGCCACGACACGACGCCACGAAGGTGACCAGGAGCTCTACCTCCTGGCCCCGCCGTCCCTGGTACGACGCATGGGCTGGGACCGGGACAACACCTGGCTCGCCGCGGACAGGGGCAGGGCACGCCACAAGGCCGTCCGGCAGCGCCTCGCCCAGGAGGCCCACCTGGAGGCAGGGCTCTTCGCCCGCCTCGGACGCACCCTGGAGCTGACCGGCTCCTGGAACGTCGACGTCGACCTCACCGGTGAGGACCTCTCCGACGTCGCCGATATCCTGCGCGAGTCCCACCTCAACAGCGCAGGCTACGTCCCCGGGACCCAGGCGCCCCGACGCGCCTACGAGCAGTGGCTCCTCGGGCTCCTGGACCACCTCCGCCTGGCCGGAGGCATCGCCCACCCCTGGTTGAATCCCTACCGCGACCAGGACGGACGCACCTGGCTCGTCGGAGGCGGCGCCCGCCACCGGGCCATGCACCGCTTCGGCCCGCGCAGCGCCCGCCCCGGGTTCCTCACCACCGGCAGGACCGGCAAGGACAGCGACTTCATCACCCTGAACGGCGCCCCCACCACCTGGGCGGGGGACTGGACCCGACGCTGCCTGGACGTCAGCGACGCCCCGACGGACGGCTCCGCGGGGGCCCTCCTGCGCGAGGCCGCCGAGCTCCTGGCCGGCCGGGGCGTCCTGGACCCCCGGTCAACGCCCACCGGCCGCACCTACGGGCTGAACCCGAAGAGACTGGTCATCGACACCCGTGAGGCCGCCAGGCTCGTGTGCGACCGCTGCCGTCAGGTCCTCACCGTCGCCCCGGAGCGCGAAGCCGCCTGGACGGGTGCCCGGTGCACCCGGTGGCACTGCACCGGGACCCTGGGCCCCGCCCCGGGCCAGGCCGCCTCAGAGGGCGGGGCGGGGCAGGGCGCCGACTACTACCGTGCCCTCTACACCCAGGGGCGCCTGCGCCCCCTCAAGGCCCGGGAGCACACCGCCCTCCTGGACCGCCAGCGCCGCGAGGAGCTGGAGGAGGCCTTCGCCCGCTCCGACACCGGCACGGACCCCAACGTCCTGACCTGCACCCCCACACTCGAGCTCGGCGTGGACATCGGGGACCTTTCCGTGGTCTGTCTCGCCTCCCTGCCCCGCACCACCGCCAGCTACCTCCAGCGCGTGGGCCGCGCTGGCCGTAGTGACGGCAACGCCCTCGTCCTGGCCGTCGTGCGCCCCACCACCCGCACCATGCCCTACCTCGAGGAGCCCGCTGAGCTCCTCGACGGCGTCGTGCGGCCCCCGGCCGCCTACCTGCGCGCCACCGAGCTCCTCACCCGCCAGCTCACCGCCCACGTCCTGGACACCGCCGTCCCCGATTCCGTCCCCGCGCCGCCCGGCAGCATCAGGACGGTATTCGAGCAGTGGCGCGACGCGCGCCGCCCCGGTCCCAGCGGCACCGGGGAAGAGGCCGCAGACCCGGCGCCCTGCTGGCTCGATACGTTCACCGGCTACGTCTCCGCCCACGCCGAGACCCTCGTCGACTCCTTCCTCGCGCTCTTCCCTGGCGAGGTCGCCCCCGCCCGTGACCACCTCATCGCCCACTGCCGCGTCGGCCTGCCCGCCGCCGTGGACAGGATCGCCAGCCGGTGGGACGCCGAGACCCGTGCCCTGCGTGAGCAGAGCGAGCAGACACGGGCCAGTATCGACCGCCTCCTCGCTCTCGGGCACCGCGACGAGGCGGACGAACGCGACCTCGAGCGCCTCCGCGGGGAGGCGAGGGCACTCCGCGGCCGTCAGACGCGCCACCTCAACGACCCCGAGATCAACGAGACCTTCACCGCGCTGGGACGCGAGGGCCTCCTGCCCGGCTACAACCTCCTGGACGACTCCACCACCCTGGAGGCGCACCTGTGGTGGCGCGGCGACAGCCAGGACAGCGCCACCTCGGACATCCAGAACGTCGACTACGAGGTCACCCGCCCCTCGGCCACCGCCCTGAGCGAGCTCGCACCCGGGGCCAGCTTCTACGCCTACGGCCGCAAGGTGGTCGTGGACGCCATTGACCTCAACGCCGACGAGGCCGCCGCGGGCCTCACCTGCGTCTGCCCCGCCTGCGGCTGGTCCGGTCCCAGCCCGCGGGCGGAGGGCTGCCCCCAGTGCCACAGCCTCGGCGTCACCGACGTGGGTCAGCGAGTCACCATGAGGCCTCTGCGACGGGTCTCCTCCGTGGCGAGCATCGAGGACACCACCATCACCGACTCCATGGAGGAGCGCTCCCGACTCGCCTTCGACATGGCCTGGGGCGTGGACCCCCAGGACTCCGTCACCTCCGCCTGGCGCCTGAGCGACTACACCTTCGGCGTGGAGCACCTGAGCCGGGCAGTCGTCCGCAGCTACAACCTCGGCCCGCTCTCACGCTCCGGACCCGGCCTTGTCGTCGGCGGCACCGAGCACCAGGCCCCGGGCTTCCTCGCCTGCACCATGTGCGGCGTCGTCGACCTGCGTGAGGGCGGCAACGCGGGGGCCGTGCGGCACCGCGGCTTCTGCCGCACCCGCCGGGGCGAGAAGGAGAAGTGGACCCGCGTATACCTCAAGCACGAGCTCACCACCCAGGCGCTGCGCGTCCTCCTGCCCGAGACCGCCCTGGACGACCCCGCCGAGCTCGTCGCGCTCGAGGCCGCGCTCATGCTCGGCATCCGACTCGACCTGGGCGGGGACCCGCAGCACCTGGATATCCGCGACGTGCCCGGACGCAGCAAGGGCGTGCCCACCCGCTACCTGGTGGTCGCCGACACCGTTCCCGGCGGCACCGGCTACCTCGACCGCTACGCCGACCCCGAGGCCCTGCGCGGCGTCCTGGACCAGGCCCTCACCCACCTGCGCTCCTGCCGCTGCGCGGGCAGCAGGGACGGCTGCCACCACTGCGTGCTCGGTGTCCTCCCCACCATTCACCTCGAGCTGGCCTCACGCCGTCGCAGCATCGAGGTCCTTGAGAACCTGCTGGAACCGTGGGCCACCGAGAGGATCGACTCCCTGGACGACATCACCGTCCAGGCCCAGCCCGAGTCCGTCCTCGAAGCCCGCTTCCGCCGCTACCTCGCCGCCTGGGCCGAGGCCCACGGCGGCAGGGTGACGCCCGTCGACACCGGTGACGGCTACACCAGCATGCGCCTGACCGTCCCGTCCGCCGACGGCACCGACCTCATCGGGTGGGTGGTGCGCGCCCAGCGCCGGGTGCGGGGGACCGTCACCGACTACACCCTCTCCAGGGAGGACCACCGCGGCGCCACCGTCAACGTCTACCTCGACGGACGCGCCTTCCACGCTGGCCAGGGAGGTCTCAACCGGCTCGGCGCCGACGCGCGCCTCCGCCACGACCTGCGCCGGAACGGGGAGCTGGTCATCTCCCTGACCTGGGACGACGTCGAGGAGGCGCAGCGTGAGCTCGACAACCCCGCCAGGGCGGTGTCGGCGCCGTGGATGAGCTCAACCGTGCGCACCGACGTGGCTGCCCGCTAGAGGATCCGCGCACCACGGCCCTGTGGTCCAACCCGCTGGACCTGCTCACAGCCATCCTCCAGGACCCCGACAGCGACCTGTGGCAGAAGGCGGCCGTCGCCGTCGCCGTGGCCCTGGCGGGCAGCCACCAGGACCCCTCCCTCCCGCCCTGCTACGTGCCCGCGGACGCCCTGCCGGCGGCCATTGACTCCCTGGGCGCCGGCACCCCCGTCCCGACCACCGGCCCCCAGGACGTCCTCCTCCTGCCCTGCCGCACCGCAACGGGCCTGCCGATCATCCTGTCCGTGCAGGACCCCACCCGCCCCGAGCACAGCGTGAGCGCCTACCTGCGTCTTCCCGACGCCGACACGGACGTCGTCCGGCCCGGCTTCGCCGAGCTGTGGCACGACTGGCTCCGGTGGGGCAACGTCCTCCAGATGCTCGGCATCTCACCCGCGCGCGGCTCCACACCCCCGCGGGAGGCCTGCGCCTTCACCGCCTCCACCCCCACCATCCTGGAGGCCCCGCCCGAGTCCGCCACCGCGGCGCCCGCCCACGGTACCCGGGCGGAGGAGCCGGAGACACCGCCCCCGCCTGGCCCCGGTGGGACGGAGGACGCCGGGCAGGCCGCGGCGTGGGAGGAGGTCCTCGACCTTGTCAGCAGCAAGCTCCGCCTGTGCACGGAGGCACTGCGACACCGCGGGGCGAGGCTTCCCCTCGTGGGGGAGGAGGTCGGGGACGATCGCGTCAGCTGGCCCATTGAGCTCCTCTGGGACGACGAGCACCTCGCCGTCGTCGTGGACGCTGACCCCGAACGCGACGACTACCTCCAGGCGCGGGGCTTCACCGTCCTCAACGCCTCGGATGCCGCGGACCGTGCTACCGATCTCATTATGGCTCACCTCGCAGGAGAGAAATGATGCCCATCATCTTCATGACACGGCGCTTCACCCGCCAGGTCGACAAGCTGGACGGCACCCTCAAGAGCAGGGTCCTGGCCTTTATGACCAAGATCCAGACCGGGCGCCCGGGCCTGAACATTGAGTCGCTCAAGAACGCCGCGGACCCGCGCGTGCGCACCGCCCGCGTCGACCGCAACCACCGCGCCGTCATGATCCAGGCCGGAGCCGACGTCTACGGCCTGCTCGCCGTGGACACGCACGACAAGGCGAACAAGTACGCCGAGCACGTCACGATCGGCGTCAACACGGCAACCGGGGCCCTGGACATCTTCGACGCCGATGCCGTCCGAGCCTCCCGGGAGCTGGAGGCCGAGGATGCTGCCGCGAGCCGTCCCGCTGCCGGGCAGGACGCGGATAGAACGGGCTCACCGGATAAAGCCAGTACCGCGAGTACGCAGCGGGTGAATGACACGGTGGCTGCTGGGGCGCCGACGGCCCCGGCGACGTCGTCGCCCCTTCACGGATGGGATCCCGCTGTACTGGTCGAGCTGGGGATACGGCAGGACTCCGCCGAGGAGCTCGTGGCCGCCCGGACCAAGCAGGAGGCGGAGTCCGTCGCAGAGGACCTGCCCCTCACGCAGGGCGTCATTGTCCTCGACCTCCTGGCGGGCAAGGACGTCCAGGCCGTGCGCGAGGAGTACCTCGCCGTCGAGGAGGTTGACACGGACGACCTCGTTGAGGCCATGCGCCGCCCCATCTCCCAGATCGTCTTCGTCGACGCCGAGGACTCCGCGGCCGTCCAGGCGGCCTTTGAGGGGCCCCTGGCGGCGTGGCGCGTCTGGCTCCACCCGACCCAGGCCTCTCTCGCCCGGCACACGGGCTGGAACGGCCCCTACCGGGTCACCGGCGGCGCCGGGACCGGCAAGACCGTCACCGCCATTCACCGTGCGCGCTTCCTGTGCGAGCAGACCGCCGGGCAGGCCACCGGGCTGATGCCCGCGGTCCTCCTGCTGACCTACACCAAGAACCTCGCCACCACGATCGGCACCCAGCTCGACACACTGGCCGGGCAGAGACTGGCGGGCAGCCGCGTGGGGGTCCTGACCGTGGACGCGCTCGCCCACCGGGTCCTGCGGCAGTCCCCTGAGGGAGAGAAGTGGCTGGACGGACGCCGGGCACTGACTTCCAGTGAGTACAAGGACTACGTCGCGGATGCCGCCGACGGGATGACGGGTCTGCCAGCGGGCCTCGTCCTCGCCGAGGAGATCGAGTCCGTCATCCTCACGGGGGCCATAAGCAGCCGGGACGACTACTTCGCGACCCCGCGAGTAGGTCGCGGCTCGCGCCTGTCCCGACGTCAGCGTCTTAGTGTGTGGAAGGCCTATGAGCGGCTTACCAACGCCCTCGATATTGACGGCCGCTACCTGTGGTCGCAGGTCCCGCACCGGGCTGCTCTTCTCCTGGGCCGCGACTCGAAGCTCGCAGAGCGCCTGGGAATCCGGCACGTCGTGGTTGATGAGGCGCAGGATCTCACCGCCGCGCACTGGCGTCTTCTGCGCGGCGTCGTCCCCCCGGGGCAGGACGACCTCTTTATCGTCGGCGACGCCCACCAGCGCATCTACGGGCGCCCCGTCCCGCTGAGCCGTTTCGGCATTAAGACACGAGGGCGCTCGCGCAGGCTTACTGTCAACTACCGCACCTCCAAGGAGATCCTCTCCTGGTCCCTCGGCGTGGCTGACCCCGACGCCGACGACCTCGACGAACAGTCCGACACTCTCCGCGGCGCCCGCTCGGTCTTCTCCGGTCCACCGGTGGACCGGCCTGGTGAGGCGGGGCTGCCGCCCGACTCTGACGCCGCCCTGACCGAGTGGCTGCGACGCCTCGTCAGTCCGGACCAGGACAGGCCGATGAGGCGCCAGGAGATCGCCGTCGTGCGTGTCAGCCGCGAGGGCGTGGAGGACACTGTGGGGCTGCTCACCGAGGCGGAGATACCCGCCGTCGAGGTCGGACGGACCACCAACGAGGAGACCCTCCCCGACGCCGTCCGCGTCATGACGATGCACCGCGCCAAGGGCCTGGAGTACCGGGCGGTAGCGGTGCGCGACGCCTCCGCCCTGCGCACCAGGGACGACCGTCACGACCGCAACCTCGTCTACGTCTCCGCCACCCGCGCCCGCGAACGCCTCCTCGTGTGCTGAGCGTCCCGCCCATACGAGTACGTCGGCACGTGCTGTCAACGGCGAGATGACGAGACTAGATCCGGCCTGACGACCGGTCTAATAGTGGTTGAGGCGCCCTCGATCGTTGTTGTTACGTTCAATAGGGTAGTAGGCTGTCTGCTGCGCAGGGCGCAGGGTACCTGCGAGGTCTGCTAGGTTGGAGTCCTCCAGCATCGCCGGATTGCGCACCATGCGCTCGATAATTGCAGAGAGCTCCTCCCGAGGGATTTTCGAGAGTATCTGACTGACGTCGACCGTGTCCTGTGCGTCGACGATGCGGGCATTGAGGACTTTCCGCATTTGTTCGTCGCTATATGCACGGGCCGCAATCGCGGCCAATACGCGGGCTTGAGCTTCGGCGCTTGACATCCGAGAGGGTTCGGGTGCGTCGGTCTCAACGATGGGGTTTCCTCTCATGAGGCTTTCCCACGAATTCCCGTGCTCGCATCGCCGGGGACGGATCTTGGAAGTCTGTGTGGATATGAACGGAAAGACGGTATTCTTCCACCATCTCTTGACATGCGGCTTAGCTCGTTCAATGCCGATGGTAATCAGATCAGAGATGATCTCGGCAATCATTTGCGCGCGTTCTTCCTGCTCCTCCGTAAGCTGATATTCGTCGTTCGAGGAATACGTCGTCTCGGTGGCGTAGTACGTTTCGGATTCGAATTCGTTAACGGGAACGAAGCGAGCGCTGCCTCTCAGGTGACCGTCTGCGTCGTAGAGATTCTGGTGCCATCCGCCCTCCTTCTTCTGTCCTGGAGTTAGATCGTCGTCATCCCATTCGTAGTAACCGGCTTGGCGTCCCATGTCTTACATCCTACCGCGGGAGGGGGGTGGCGAGGACATGGAGACAGGCACACAGTAGCGGTCTTTGGGCGAGGGGACGCATCGCGCACCCGGTGCAGGTGGTTCATGGGTTCCCTGGTGGGCGCTGTCGGGCCCCAGGTCGTCGCGTGTTGAGGCGGTGCAGCGCCCAGTCCGACGGCCGGATGCTCATTGTCACCAGCGCCAACATGTCGGCCAGCGCCGCGGAGCACAATGTTGAGCTCGGCCCGCGCCTGGAGGACCCGGTCCTGACCCACGCCGTCGAGGAGCGCATGCGCGCCCTGGAGCCCCTCCTCTACGAGCGGGTCCGGCCCTGCGCAAAGGGTGTTGACGATTGACAACGGCTCGGCGGCAGCGCAGTCTGGTCACCGTACGGCGGAGCGGCCTGCGCCGTACGGCCCTTACGTAGGGCTCTTCGAGAGGAACTTGGACGATGAACCTGTTTGAGATGACCTTCCACGTGGAGCACGTCGACGACAGCCTGGTTGGCATGCTCATCGACGACTACGAGGCGACGGTCGGCACCGATCACACCGGCCACGAGTTCGTCACCGTGCTGGCGGAGGGGGACAGCTTCGACCACGCCGCCCGCAACATGGTGACCGAGCTGCAGTGCCACGGCCTGCGGATCCGGCGCCTGGTGCCGGATCTTCTTACCCGCTCCGAGATCGCCGCCCGACTGGGTGTGACACGCCAGGCCGTCCAGAACTGGACCTCCGGCAGGCGCCAGGACGGCTTCCCGCTTGCGGTCAACCCCGTTGGCGGGGGTGCCTGGTCCTGGCACGACGTGTGGGCCTGGGCGCTCTCTCACAGGCAACTCGTTGACGATGGTCTGCGCTACCCCACTCAGGTCGAAACAGACATTATTAATGCCTGGATCGGGTCGGACGTAAAGACCTCTTTATGAAGGATACGCCTCGGTGGAGAGACGTCGCTGACGTATACCTTGCTATGACTCGGCATCGTTGAGCAGCCGCATTCGACACGATTCCGGAGCTCCTAGGACGCGGAGCAGCTCTGCGCGAACGACACGGTACAGTATCTCGACTACGTCATCGAGGTCGCTTGGCTCAAAATTAGTCGCGCCGTGCGAGAGTTTGTTACGTATTCTCGCGAGTGCTGCCTCCATTCTTATATTCGGTTTCTTTTGCAGTTCTCGAAACTGTCTAATGAGTGCGCTTCTGTCAAGCTTCTCTCTGACTCCAGAGGGAAGAGTGTCAAAGATCGTAATCAGCCTGCTTTCGAGAGTGACAAATGGACTTGACATCATGCTTTCTTTTAGAAATTTATAATCGTCGTTCGTAATTACTTCCTTCATGTGCGCCAAGCATTCTTTTTTCTTCTTTTTGTATGCTTGACGTTGTTTGTCCTCCTCCTCGCAATGCTCGAATCCATGCAGACCTTCCAGTGCTTGGATGAGGAGGAGGAATCGCGAGCGTGGGTGCTGGTCAGAGGATAGGGCAACGCTCTGAAATGTCTCTGTGAGTGGATGATGCGACGCCAGGAGCTCTTGGTACTTCATCAAAAGATTCAGAAGATTAACATTGTCTTTCTGAATTTTGATTGCGAATTCACTTCTTCTTGTCGTGTCGGCGCTGTGGTATAGGGACTCCTGCTTGATGTCCCATTTAAATATCTGGTCCCTTTGTTCTCGCTTCGAAGTGTGTTCTGCGATCGCGAGCATGTACATAATATCCGGAGTATGGCCGATCGCGGACGCAATGATCTCTTGAAGAGGAATAACCCAGTTTGTCCACCAATCGACAACGGTCAAGGGACTGTCGGCGTCAATCCGCAGGACCGGAGCAAAGGACATGACAAAATTATAAGGATCTCGGCGTGACCGCCCAGCAAAGTATAGCTTCATTGAAACGTCGTCATGACGCCATTCCCAGCATGTTTTGTCGAACGTGATCGAGAAGGATGATTTTTCCCCGTCAAATTGTGTTTCGGTCGGACTGGTATCGATGATTCTATCGAGTCCCTCCAGCTGCAGCTCTATTGATCGGTATGTGCGATGCTCATCTTTCTTGAAAGGCTTTCCTGAAAGTACCGCAAACTCTCCGTTAGCATGTCCGTGATCAATGTACCAGTAATTATGCTGTCCATTTATTAGAACGAAATAGGCGCCAGTAGACAGCCTTCCGGTAAGATGTTCAAAGCTACTGATTTGCGGAAAGTCGGCGACACGGTTTTTGAAGACAATCGGCAGCTTTCCGTAAAACGACCCACGTGGATCGTGGCCGGTTGTGAGATCTAATGTCCCGTTTAGTTCTACGGTCCCGCTTTCGCCGCCATCGCGTCGGCCGTCACCGTTATCTCTGTTTTCTGATCTAACATCGGGAAGATTCCATGTACAGAGATACTCTTGAGGTGAGAACGGCAGTTTTACTGCCTGAAAAACATCGTCTTGTTCCATATCTCTCGCTCCTGCTTCCGGCTGGCGGTCTCAAATCTGTGTCTCGGTGGTCGAGGGCCTTGCAGTCCTGGATGCGGGTCCCGGAGTGCTCGCCCATGGTGACGACGGTGGCCAGACCGTAGCCGCCGCAGCCTGGAGACGACCAGGACGAGCACAAGACGATCAAGGTCAGCCACGTCCGCATCATAAGCGGCCCCACCGACACGGCTCCGGGGTGCCGGTGGCACTGATAGGACGGTCCGGGCAGGCCAGCTGCCTGCGTGCCCCGGTCGAGGACTCGACCGCCCCCGGCCCGCTCCCCGGCCGACACAACCGGCTCCCACGTCATAGGCCCGCACGTCACAGGGGCTGCGGGACCGTAGGCTTGGACCATGGACCTACTCATTGTCGCCGTAGCGGGGCTGCTGGCGATCGCCGGGGCCACCCAGCTCAGCGACCGGGTCAAGGTGGCCCCGGCCCTGCTGCTCCTGGGCCTGGGGATCGTCGTGGGCTTCCTACCCGTCGTGCCCGCCATCGAGATCGAGCCGGAGATCATCCTCGAGGGGGTCCTGCCGCCCCTGCTCTACGCCACCGCCGTGAGCATCTCCACCATTAACTTCCGTCGCGAGCTGGCCCCCGTGGCGGTCCTGGCGGTCCTGCTGGTAGCCGTCTCCGCCGCCGTCATCGGCGCCGTGCTCACCCTCGTGGTCCCCAGCCTCTCCCTGGCCTGGGCCGTGGCCATGGGGGCCGTCCTGAGCCCCACCGACGCCGTGGCCATCTCCATAGCCCGGCGCCTGGGCGTGTCCCAGCGCATTATCACGGTCCTGGAGGGTGAGGGCCTGCTCAACGACGCCACCGCCCTGGTGGTCCTGTCCTCCGCCGTCGCCGCCGCCACGGCCGGTACCGTGACCGTGGCCGGGGTGGTGGGCGACTTCGCCACCGCCGTCCTGGTGGCCCTGGTCGTGGGCTGGGCGGTCGGAGAGCTCACCCTGCACCTGCGGGCCCGTATCACCGACGCCTCGGTGGACACGGTCGTCTCCTTCACCATCCCCTTCCTGGCCGCCCTCCCCGCCGAGCACCTGGGCGGCAGCGGGCTCGTGGCCGCCGTCGTCGCCGGGATGGTCACCGGCCACCGCTCCCCGCGCCTCCTGCCCCCCGACCACCGTATCGCCGGGCAGGAGACCTGGCACACCGTCGAGCTCGTCCTGGAGGGGTTCATCTTCCTGGTCATGGGCCTTCAGCTCTTCGGCATAGTCGAGGAGGTGTCCGCCGCGGGCCCCAGCATGACCACTGCCGTCTGGCTCGCCGTCCTCGCCGGGGGCCTGACGGTAGCGGTCCGGGCCGCCGTCGTGGCCCCCATGCTGGCCTGGCTGCGACGCCGCGCCGAGCGGCACGCCACCCGCTGGGAGGAGATGAGCGAGTCCGTCCAGGCCTTTGAGAGACGCTGTCAGGCCATTGCCCACGGCGAGGTCCCCGAGGAGATGCAGATCCCCTGGGACCCGCACCGGCGCGGGGTCAGGCGCCGCCTCAAGCGGGCGCTCCAGCTGCACCACCTGCCCACCAGCCCCGAGCGGACCCAGCGTCGTGCCTCCCGTGCCGTGGGCCGGATCCGCCGCCGCGGTGCGGATATGGAGTACTACCGCGACGAGCCGCTCGGCCTGAGGGAGGGCGCGGTCATTGTCTGGGCCGGGATGCGCGGAGCCGTCACCCTCGCGGCTGCCCAGACGCTGCCCGCCTCGGCCCCCAACCGCTCCTTCCTCCTCCTGGTCGCCGTCCTGGTGGCCGCGGGCTCCCTGGTGATCCAGGGCCTGACCCTGCCGTGGATGGTCAAGGTCGTGCGCCCCTCCATGGAGGGCCCCGCCGACGAGAAGGAGCGCAGCGAGCTCATCCGCCTCCTGATCACCGCCGCCAAGGAGGTCATTGCCGAGCGCGACGAGGGCCCTGCCGTCCCGCCGTCCCACCAGCTCGCACCCGGGGAGGTCATTGAGCGCGACGAGGGCCCCGCCGGGCCGTCCGGCCCCGTACCGGAGCCCGACGCCTCCCAGCAGGCCACGGGGACGGTGGTGGGAGTCGTCCCGAGGAGCACCTCGGACCTGACCACCCACATTGTGCGCAAGGACAACGGCGACTACGTCGTCTCGGCCGCCCTGACCGCGGAGGCGTGGAAGGACTCCGAGGCCCGCCACCGCGAGATCGCCACCGCCCGGGCCACGACCCTGGACATGATCCGCGCCCAGCGCGAGGCGCTCCTGGACGCCGGGGAGCTGGGCCTGTACTCGGCGGGCTCCATCGAGTACGCCCTGACCCGCCTGGACTACGAGGAGATTATGCTGACCTCCCAGCCCAGGTGAGGCGTCCCGGGGCCGGGCCGTACCCCGACCGCGGCCGCGACCCGGCCCCAGGGCGGCTTCTCCCGAGCACACGCCGCCATGGACAGGCGACGCCCGGCCCCGGGGGAGGGGCGGCTACCGCCCCACCTCCACCCGGCGCGACCACCACTGGCCCACCTCGGGCGGCGGACCAGCTGGGTCCCAGATACCGGGAACCGTACGACCACACTGCGGACAGGTTCCCTGCGGGGTGATCCGGTAGGTGGTGACATGGTAGCCCGCCCGGTCCACCAGGAGGGACCCGCAGCCGGCGCAGCGGGTGGTGGCGCCGTCGGCCAGGCGCACGTTGCCCAGGTAGACGTGCGCTAGCCCGGCGTCGTGGGCGATGTCCCGGGCCCGCACCAGGGTGGAGGGCGGGGTGCGGGCCACGTCCAGCATGCGGTGGGCCGGGTGGAAGGCGGAGAAGTGCACCGGCACCTCGACCCCGAGCTCGGCGGCGACCCAGGCGCACTCGGCGGCTATCTCGGCGTCGGAGTCGTTGTACCCGGGGATGAGCAGGGTGGTGATCTCCAGCCAGGTCCCCAGGGCCCGCACCTCCACCAGGGTGTCCAGGACGTCGGCCAGGCGCGCCCCGGTGACGCGCCGGTAGAAGTCGTCGGTGAACCCCTTGAGATCGATATTGGCCGCGTCCACGGCCCCGAAGAGCTCCCGCCTGGGGGCGGGCTCGATCCACCCGGCGCTGACCGCGATCCCCAGGAGCCCGACGTCGTGGCAGGCCCGGGTGACGTCAATGGCGTACTCGGCGAACACCACCGGGTCGTTGTAGGTGAAGGCCACGCCCACGGCGCCCTCCCGCCCGGCGGCCCGGGCCAGCGCGGTGGGGGAG
>ERZ772927.451-NODE-451-length-17274-cov-4.72664_pt1 | contig 17274 bp, 10 predicted proteins | sample MGYA00512115_ERZ772927 | MGnify/ENA primary metagenome ERZ772927 (study PRJEB29015, sample SAMEA2737924) | human oral metagenome | biome: human oral; feature: human-associated habitat; material: dental | place: China | collected 2013 ... | reverse complement strand
TCAGGGCGTTGAACAGGGTGGACTTGCCGACGTTGGGCAGTCCGACGATTCCGATAGTGAGAGCCACGCCCTGAGTCTAGGCCACCGGGCGGGGCAGAGGGCGAAGGACGACAGGGACGTCGTAGGTTCGAAGCCAGCAGGGCGCGCTGGCCCCAGCGCGACCCACGGGACCGCGACCCACGGGACACCGACGCGCCAGGACCGCGGGCCACGGGCAGGTCCGCTCCACCGGAGTCGGAGAGGACCGAGCTCGCCCTCCGCCGCACCGTCCCGCCTGGCCCCGGGGCACGGCCTGAGCCACCCCTCACAGCACCGACGACATGAGCCGGCACACATTGTCAATGTACTTGTTCCACCACGGCTCGCGCGCCCACTGCGCCGCGGTGAGCTCGGTGGAGATCTCCCGGTAGTGGGCGTCGTTCTCCCGCAGGAGGTCATCCAGGTCTCCGCCGAACGCCAGCAGCATGACCTCATAGTTCAGCGCAAAGCTGCGGAAGTCCATATTGGCGCTGCCAATGACGCAGGCCTCCCCATCCACGGTCATGTACTTGGCGTGCAGCACCGTGGGCGCCGGGTAGCGGTAGATACGAACCCCCGACGCGAGCAGCGCCGAGTAGTAGGAGCGCTGGGCGTGGTTGACAATAAACTGGTCGGACTCCTGCCCCACAAAAAGCTCCACCTCCACCCCCCGGTAGGCGGCCGTGGTCATGGCGGACAGGAGCGCCTCATCAGGAATAAAGTAGGGGCTGGTAATAGAGACCCGCCTAGTGGCGTTCTGGATAAGGGAGAGGAACAGTCGTAGGTTCGGCTCCGTGGGGTAGCCGGGGCCGGAGGGGACGAGCTGCATCGCGTTGACGACGGCGTCAGGACGTCCCGGCTGGGGTGCGGGAGTCCCCACGGGGGCGGTATCGAGAATCTGCGCGGTGAGCTCAGGGAGGATTATGGAGTCGTCCACCTGCGGTATCGCACCATTAACCAGGGGCGCCGGGGCGGTGACGGAGGCGGAGGCGACGACGAGAGGACTCAGCGAGGAGTCGTCCATGTCGTGGAAGGGAGCGAGGTACCCGGGCCGGGGTGGCGTGGCGCTGCCGCGGCCAGCAGGCAGCCCGTCGGCCGGGCTCCGGTCAGCGAGGCGAGGACCAGCCGGTGCGCGGCCAGCCGGCGCGAGATGGGTCGGTGTGCGGCCAACAGGCGGCCTACCGGCCCCGCCAGAACCAACCGGGCCAGCACCGGCAAAACCGGCCCCGCCAGAACCAACCGGGGCAGGGCCAGCCGCGGCGGAGTCAACCAGGGCGGGAACAGTGGATCCGCTTCGGGGCCCCTGCCCCGAGATCCTCTGGTCACGCCTGGCCGCGCGGTCGGGCTCCCCCTTGGCCCGGTGCCTGCCGCCCTTGAGCCGGTGCCTTCCTCCGACCGTGTAGCCGTCCGCGGTGGTGTAACCGCCAGCAGCCGCGTAGCCGTTCCCGATCGCGTAGCTGTTCCCGAGGGCGTGCCGGCCTCGGGGACGGGGCCCTCCCCCGGTCACGTGCCCGTCCACGGTCGCTCGCCCGTTCTGGGTATAACCGCCCCTGAGCACGTGCCTGCCCCCGAGCCGGTGCCTGGGCACCCCCCTGACGAGCCCGGACCCCACCCCCAGCTCAGCGGCCAGTCCCGACTCCGTCACCTGTGCCAGTGTGCGCGTCCGCCCCGGGTCCGCGCGCCTGCCCCGCGACCTCCTGAGAGCCTCGGCGGCGCCGGGAACGGCATCGAGCAGGTCCAGGGTCTCCCCGGACTCGAAGTACCAGTCCATGGCAAAAACCGCCTGCGCCTCCACCACGACCGAGCCGGTGACCTCCACGGTCAGGTCCTCCCACGTGCGCCCGGCACGGATATTGCGACGCAGCCGGTAGGTGGGGTCAATAATATTGTGGCTGCCGATAAAGGCGCGCTCACCGTCGACGACAAGAATCTTGCGGTGGTTGCGCAGGTCCGGACGACGCCAGCGGCGACGCAGGGGCAGCAGCGGCATTGTGAGGTACCACTGGATACCCGCCGCGGTCAGGCGACGCCCGAGCTGGTTCCAGCCGGGGTACTTGCGGCTTCCCAGGTGGTCCAGGAGAAGACGGACGGTCACGCCCCGCTGGACCGCGCGCGCCAGGGCCGAGTAGAAGGGGTCGGTGACCTCATCCCAGCTCTGGATGTAGAACTCCACGTGGACGTGGCCGGTGGCGGCGTCGATCGCACGCACCATGGCGGCGTAGGTGGACGGGGAGTCCGAGTGCAGGGCCACGACCTCCCCGGTGACGCAGGGCAGGCCGGTCAGGCGCCGGTTCATCCGCAGCAGCGAGCCCAGGGAGCGGCTGGGGGTGGCGCCCTCGGGGGCGTCGGGCAGGTTGCGCGTGTAGGCCAGTGTGGTCCTGGTGGCGGCGACCTGCTGCTGGTAGCGCTTGCCCTGGACCCAGGGGCTGCCCAGGAAGAGGTACAGCGGCAGGCCCACGAGCGGCAGGAAGAAGATGAGGACGAGCCAGGCGGTGGAGCTGGAGGGGCGGCGGTTCTCCGGGATGACGCCCAGGGCCACGATCTTGATCGCGTACTCCAGCACCACCCACGTTCCCGTCGACAGCTGGTTCCAGTCCATGGGCTCATCCTGCCACGACGCCGGAGGACGCCCTGACTCTGAGCTGGGCCGACGTCGGCCCCCACGGGTGGACGCGCCGTCCTGTGGATGAACGCACTGGCCTGCCGGATGGACGTGCTGCCCTGCACGCCGCCGCACTGTCCTACGGGTGGACGCACCATCCTGTGGATGGACGCGCCGTCTTGCAGGTGAACGTGCTGGCCTGCGGATGAACGCACTGTCCCGTAGGTGGACGCGCTTAAGGGTATATGAACGCCGCTCTACATGGCGTTCACGCACCCGACAGCGCGTTCACCTGCGGGACACCACGCTCACGATCGCGGCCAGAACCCTCGATGCGCGCAGAGGCCATGTCCCACAGGGCCCGCGGGCGGCGTACTCACTTCTCGCAGGCAACCCCGTCATGGTCGCGGTCCAGAGCAGAACGGTAACCTGGGTCGCCCTGGTACAACGGGGCCGCACCTGCGGCCTTTGCCTCGGCACAGTTCCTGTAGTAGGCCTGCGGCTTCTGCGCAGGCTGTGCTGGCTCCTCCGGCTCCTGCGCTGCTTCCTCGGCCTGCTGCGCCTCCTGGGCCGCCTTCTCCTGTGCCGCCTTCTCCGCCGCCTCCGCGGCTGCCGCAGCAGACGCTGACGCCTCCGCAGCGGCCGCAGCAGATGCCGAGGCCTTGGCTGACGCCTCCGCGTGGGCGGAGTCGTGGGTGACCGTCAGGGTGATCTCCCGGTCTGCCGCAACCTGCTCACCAGCCGTGGGGTCCTGGGCTGTCACGGACCAGTTGCTCTTCTTCCACACGGACTCCTTGCCGTCAACGTCCTTGAAGGTGGGGTCCTCGGTGAGACCAGCCTTCTCAAGGGCGTCGACGGCGGCATCGCCCTTCAGGCCGACGACGTCAGGCACCTCGATCGTGGTCTGGGCGGTGGTGGCTTCCGACGACGCGGTCTTCTTGGCCGACGCCTGGTCGCACCCAGCAAGTGCCGGCGTCAGGACGAGGGCAAGGGCGACGAACCAGCTACTGGCAGACAGCAGCCTACTGCGGCGACGCGGTGAGACGGACTGGGGAGTGGACACGGTGGGATCCTTAAGTGACGGGAACGGAACAACACTCCTGGGATACACCCTGGTACGTCGCGACGGCAATAGGCCACCGCATTTGTCATCATATTGTTATGAAACTCGGGCAAAATAACGATGAGGTCACTTTGTACGCCCATTGAACTCGTCCGCAATACGAAGGCTCGTCAAGCACACAAAGCCATCGCGCACTCCGTGCGAGAAAACAACTCCTAAGACACTCAGAACTCACCAAAGTTTGAAAACTCACGATTGAACGCGGTCGACCGATAAGGTCTTCCTATTACCTCACCGCGCGTGCAGGCCTGTCTACCTGGATCTCAGCGGCCCCGGTCTCCGCCTGTGCCCACCTACCTGGCCGCACGTCCGCGTGCCCGAGGTCGGCGAAGCGGGGCGCCCAGCCCAGCTCCTGTACCCGGCCGCACGTCCACGGGCCCGAGCCGCCACCGCGTCCAGCTGGCCCCCGCCCCGCTCAGCTCGCCTGACAGCACGAGGGAAGCGGCCCACTCACCCGCGTCGCCTGGCCCGGACCCGGCGGAGGAACCAGGACCTCTACATTGGGGCAGCCGCTCCCAGGCCCAGAGGCGGGTAGCGCGTGGTCCAGGTCATGCTGGTCGTGTGCCTCAGCCGCTCCCAGGCCCAGAGGTGGGTACCGCGCTGGAGGCTCCGAGCCGGACGGCGGTCGCAGCGGCCAGAGGGTAGGGGGCCTCGCGGGGCAGGCGGCTGAGGTCGATGCGCTCAGAGCCACGCAGCTCGCTGACCAGGTCTGTCACGTCAGTAATATCGACAATCCAGTCATCAACGTAGCTCGGGACCATGCGCGGGCCGATCCCCACCTGGATCGACCGGTGCCGCAGGGGGGCGGAGCGGACATTACGCTCAGGATCCCACTGGACCCGGACCGGGCTGGTGGTCTTGGCCGAGCGCCAGGCCTCGTAGGTGGGGTACACGGCGGGGTCGAAACTGCTCAGGCACGCACTGGCCAGGGCCTCGTCAAATCCTGAGCGCAGCAGGCGGATGGCGAGCACCCGCTCCTGCCCGGGTTTGGTGGCCCAGCCGCTGCGGTACATCATCCACAGGAACGACGGCTTGATCCACGTCATTCTGGTACGGCTAAAAGGTGGCACGAATCGACCCGCACGCAGGGCCGGTTCAGCGATACTGGACGAGTACGCCTGGTAGACCGTGATCGTGTCATCATCGTAGAGAGCGCGCACCTGGCGCGCAGGAATATCGTCGGGGACAGGGGGTAGCATAACTGTCCTGGACCTCCTAAGGGTACGGCTACTCCGACCCCTGAAGGATACCGTACGGCACAGGATAGGGCACGCAGCTCCCAGCTCAGGGCGCGGTCGGTGCCAATACCGTCCAGTTCTCACAGAGCACGGGCACGACGCCGAGTCGGGTCTGACCCGCGACAACCGTCAAGGCCTCCCGGAAGGTGACTGGTAGACGGAGGCCTTGACGCCGTTGATACCAGCGGCGCGCAGCCCCCAGACCGGAGCGCGCAAATAACACGCACCTGAATCCGCTACCGTGTTGTTGCGAGCCTGCTGGCAGCCTCGTACAGGGCGTTCCTCAGGGAATCCAGCCTACGGTTGCTGCCTGACGGCGTCCGCACACCGTCCTGCAGGACGAGGTCATTGAAGCTCCCCATGCCTCCGTACATCCTCAGTATGTCAATCGCCACGTCCCTGCGCTCGGCCTCGCCAGGGGCCCTGACGAACTGGAACCTACGGATCTCCAGCACGCACGCATAGTATGTCTCGCCCTCTTGCGACAGGAGTTCTACGAGCCTTGACAGGATCTCGTCAACAGTCAGCATTCTGACCCCCCTGCCCTCCCGCTGCGACGCAGCATCTTCACTCTCCGCCTCAATCCCGTAACTATAGCACTACATTTACTCATGACGTCTGGCGGGTTCTTTTGTAGGAGGGTGGTGGTGTCGATGTTGAGCGTGTGTCCTGCCTGTTGGATGTTGGCGAGGTCGGTGGGGGTGAGGTGCGTGCCCGTCTCGCACACCTGGGTGCAGAGCACTCTCAGGGCGAGGGCCCACTCGCCCATTGAGATGAGGTCCAGGACCCCGGCGAAGTCGAATACGGGCAGGTCGGGGTTGTCGACGGCCCTGAGGAGCTGGTTGCGTAGTCGCGTGCCGGTCGGGGAGGTGTCGACGACCACCTGGTTGCGGCTGACGACCCGGCCCGTGGCCAGCTCCGCCACGACGCACACCCCGGGCGGGTAGGCGCTGACCCAGCACAGCACGGGCGTGCCGTTCCTGGCACAGGGCCTGTTGAGGGCGCCGGTGAGCAGGTAGCGGGAGGCCCGCGGGTCCTCCAGCATCCCGGACACGTAGGCGTCGACCTCCTCCTGCGACCAGTCCAGGGGGAGCTCGGTGTTGCGGCAGGCCAGCGGGTCCCACCACCCCTCCCCACGCGGCTCCCCCGAGGCCTCCCTCTCGTCCCAGCGCCTGAGGTATTTCTCGGTGTCGACGCCCAGCTCCCGGGCCAGGCCCAGCAGCCTGCCCAGCAGGAGCTCGTCCGGCCTCCACCCCGTGCACCGCAGGAACTGGTCCACCGCCAGCTCGAGCTCCCCCGGCCCCACGAGCTCCAGCACGCTGGCCACACCCCGGGGCGACAGCCCCTCAGCAGCCACCACGCACTCAATCACGTCAGATCTCACAGCAGACCAGTCACGACGAACACGCGCCACCACGAGCATGACCTCCCAGAAACATACCCGGAGCCAACTCCACCCAGCACAGTCTCAATGACGTTCTCGCCGTCGTCAATAAATCGAAGACGAGGGCGCTTACGCCTGCTCGAGGACCCTCTTAAGGTGCCGCCAAAGGCTAATGTCTGTGAACTCGTACGGACGACTGTCGAAGAACTGGTCGAACTGATATGTCTGTATCTCTCTCTCAATTGCGCCCAGGATACGCTCACCGACCCTGCACTCAACGAGCCCGGCCCATGACTTCACCACTTCCCGACCATGCTCAAGGGCAGTAGGCGCATGACGCACACGAGCGCAGTAGTCGGCCTCCGGCAGCCTCTGCGCGTCCAGATCGACGCCGTAACGGAAGGAGCAGGAGACCAGGTCGGCAGTGGAGAAGTCGTTGCCCCTGAACTCGTTGACGGCAGGCAGGGTCGAGCCGTTCTTGAGGTCGCTCCTCAGTGGGGACCCCCAGAACACGCAGTCCTTGAGCACTGCCCCGGAGAAATCGCAGTCCACCAGGCTCATTGTGCTCGAGTTAATTCCCTTAATGTGCGCACCCCGAAATGAGCAGCCCACGAAATGGGCCCTTCCCGAGGCCATCATCGCGCCCCTCAGGCCGTTAAAGTTACAGCCTCGGTACTCGGAGAAGGACGCGCCTCCGCCTATGCCGAACAGACCGATCCGAGAGCCACTGAAGTCACAGCCCTCGAAGACGCTTTTCCACACGCTGAACTTGTCCAGATCCAGCCGGGACCAGTCAGCGCCAACCGCCTTTACCCTGCCAGCGGAGCCAAGGATCTCTCGATCCATGTCCGGGAAGTTGTTCTCCCTCACCCTCAGGCCCCTGATCGCCGCCATCTCCTTGACGCTCTTCAGTCCGGTCCCTTCCATGACCAATCCTCCCTGTGTCGTCCTTCTTCCGAACCTGACATCATTATTATACATTCTGTTTGGGTGTGTCGCACGTCCAGGAGCCACCTTACTGAGTCGTCCGTGGCACCTCCTACGCTTCTCGGGTCTCCCACGAACCCAGGTACGCCCCTAAGCGGGTGAGCATGGTGAAGGCCGTCGCGCACGTGAAGTGTGGTAGGCGTTCAAGAGGAAGTTGGCTGACACGTTCCGCCAGCCTTTCCCGCACCTGCGGGCTGAGTAGTCCTGCCACAAATGCTGAACCAGCAGATGAAAGAGCCACTCACATCGCCCATCTAAGCGGCTCTAGGTACTGGGTGACCGCCGTCGGCATAATGTGAGCCCGGCTCGCAGGTCCTCGCGCCTTGATCGACCCGAGTAGAGCAACACCGTCCAGCAGCTCTCCTACAGAGTACGCCATGACCTCGCCCCCATTAATATCTCATGGAACACCGTTAAAACTCTTAAAGAGCTTCTTAACGAGCCCACCATCGTCGCCTAGGAACCTCTCGAGCGAACTCTTTCCCCAATCGTTGCCCTGTCTAGCAATCATTAAAGTAGCATAAAACATGTTTCATAGTCTTTGAACCGAGTACAGATGCAAGCGTCTGGAGGACGTCGGCGGTAGTGGTCACATGATAACCGTGGTGCCCGACGGCGTACAGAGGTTGTGGTCTGGCTGTCCCCCTCCACCGCCCTCCCACCGCAAGCCCGACGACGCACAGGCAACAGACAGATCTGTCCTCTGACCTGCGGTTACCGCTCAGGCTAGGGCTACCAGAGTGCCACCATCCGGAACGCCCCTTTCCTCAGGCACACCGGCTTCTCGAGGTGCCGCCTCCCTAGTGGTCTGGTACCCAGGTCGGCCGTACCAGCGCCGTCAGGGATGCTGCCTCCCTAAAGGCAGTGGGCCTGACGGATCTTGAGGTACGGCAGACCGCTTCCGGCCCCCATGATTAGGCTCTCCTCCATTCGGGGCCGATATCATTCCAGTTCTCAGAGATCTTGACGGAGTCCTCAGGCGTGAGGAAGAAGTGCTCGGTAGTGGACACGGTGCGCCCCAGGATCCGACTGACACCCTGCATGTCAGCATAACAAGTAGGGAAGCCCTCCCCGGACACGAGGACAGGGCAATCGACAGTACGAGTGAGCAGGCCGTACAGGAAGCTGGTGACACTCATCTCGTGGAAGGACCACTCAAAGCACTTACTGTCAACGCAGACAACACGCTCCGGAAGATCCTCCGTGGGAGCCAACCACAGACACCGATCACCATCATCGGTGCCTCCCCACGCCGCCCAGGCCTTTACGGAACGAATGGCCTTAAGGAGCGGAACGACTGAGTCATCATGGGAGGCGATCTCCTCCAGCACCTCTAGGAACGATGGCGTCTCCGCCGTAGAACTAGCATACGGGTTATCGTCAGTCCTTGCGAAAATAAACAGGAAGATATCGAAGGAACCCTGCCCGTAGACGCTATAGAGATGAATAAGACCCTGCGGCCAGGTAACGACCTTGATACCAGGGGGAACGGCGCTGACATGAGGGAGCGGTGGCGGTGGAGCAATCTGAACCAAAAGGTCTGTCTTGTCCTCCATGCCGTAATCTCCAGGAGGTTAAAATGTGAGAGCTGTCTACGCCTGCTTGATCTGCCAGCAACCAAGACCAATAAGCTTGTGCGATCAGCTATAGTGTCCGACCACGATTAGACACTCCTCCACTCAGGACCAATGTCATCCCAGTTCTCATAGATTTTGACGGAGTCCTCGGGCGTGAGGAAGAAGTGCGCAGTAGTGGACACGGTGCGCCCCAGGATCCGACTGACTCCCTGCATATCAGCGTAACGAGTTGGGAAGGCATCATCGTACACAAGAATAGGGCAATCGACACTACGAGTAAGGATACCGTACAGAAAGCTGGTGACACTCATCTCGTGGAAGGACCACTCGGAGCACCTGGCCTCGACAATAACGACCTGTTCTGGACGGTCTTTCTCGGGAGCCACCCACAGGCACTGGTCCCCGTTGTCCGTAACACCCCATACGACTGACGTCCTGGCAGAACGCAGGACCTCGATCAGCGGTCTCATATACTCAAAATCAAGAAAACCATCCAGACTACGGATAAAGAATTCCGTAACGTGAGTGGAGCTGAAATCCCGATCACTATCGTACGGAGACAGCACCGACAGGGCGATATCAAAAGATCCTTTACCGTAGACAGAGTACAGGTGCAGGAGATCATGAGGCCAGGTAACGACCTTGACACCAGGAGGAACGGCGCTGATATGAGGGCGCGGTGGAGGTGGAGCAATCTGGACCAAGAGCTCCGTCTTGTCTTCCATGTCGTAATCCTCCAGGAGGCTAAAGCGCGAAGACCGTCTACGCCCGCTTGAGCTACTGCCAGCGGTCAGGGTCAGCGAACTTGTGCGAGCGGCTATAGTGACGTCCGGCCACGATTAGACGCTCCTCCACTCGGGGCCAATGTCATCCCAGTTCTCAGAGATCTTGACGGAGTCCTCGGGCGTGAGGAAGAAGTGCGCAGTAGTGGACACGGCACGCCCTAGGATCCTGCTGACACCCTGCATATCGGCGTAACGCGTGGGAAAAAACTCATCAAAGAAAATCATAGGACAGTCAATAGTGCGAGTGAGGACTCCGTACAGGAAGCTGGTGACACTCATCTCATAGAAGGACCACTCGGTGCACTTACTGTCAACGCAGATAACACGCTCCGGAAGGTCCCCCGTGGGAGCCAACCACAGACACCGATCACCGTTGTCGGTACCTCCCCACACCGCCCAGGCTTCTACGGAACGAATGGCCTTAAGAAGCGGAATGACTGAGTCATCGTAAGAGGCAACCTGCTCCAGAATCTCCAAGAACAGGTGCGTCTCCACCGTAGAAGTGAGGTTCGAGTTTTCGTCAGTCCTTGCGAAAATGAACAGGAAGATGTCGAAGGAACCCTGCCCGTAGACACTGTAAAGATGAATAAGATCCTGCGGCCAGGTGACGATATCATCAGGTTCCGCCGTACTAATATGAGGGTGCGGTGGCGGTGGAGCAATCTGAACCAGGAGCTCCGTCTTGTCTTCCATAATATTTATCTCCTACGGTTGATTAGGAATAAAAATACTGAGAATCTTGCCGCTACTGCTCTCGGCGGTAATGGATACCGCGCTTGGCACGGCACTATTACCGCGGTAGATAGGTTTGGACGAATAAAGCACATCTTCACCTGCCTCGAGCAACTTCCTGACCTTCCCTTCAAACCCACTCATAATCGGATGGTTAACTGGATTCTGAAACAGGGTAACAAGATTGCTCTCGACACTTCCGGAACCACCAAGTTGCCTAGCCAGAAGATGCCCTCTTGCGTGCACACCTGCACCCCTATGATATCCCGGCGGATAAATCCCTTTTTTCACCTCCGTCCCAGTCCCCACCATCGCCGGCGTGAGATAGGCCTCGATACCGCTGCGGCGTCCAATGCTGTCAACACTACCGTAGTCGATGAGCCCACCGCCAGGGGCGTCTACGCACTTGTTGTGGACGGCGACGGGGGTGCCGCTGGTGGTGACCACATAGTAGCTGTGGAGCCCGGCGACGTGCAGGTTGTGGACGGTGGCCTCCTGCCCGGTGGGGACCACCGAGACCACGGTTACCGGGGCGCCGTCCGAGGCGGCCACGTCCGGGGCGCCGTCCGGGGCAGCCGCCCCCGGGGTGCCACGCCCCTCAGGGGTACCGCCTGCACCCGGAGTGGCCTGGTGGAGCCTGTCCCCCGGGCGCAGGTCCCGGGCCGCCACCCAGCCCCCGTCCTCCACCAGGAAAGGGTGGGTGGCGGTGGTGGTGACGCTGCCGCCGTCGCTGGTGGAGACCCGCCAGGTCCCCACCTCCTCGTGGACCAGGGCCTCCACCACCACGCGGGGCTCCTCGGAGCCGGTCGCCGGGTTGTGGGCCAGCACCTCCTCACCGACGGTCACCTGCTCAATGGGCTTGCGGCTGCCGTCCGCCATCACCACGGGCGTGCCGGCGACAAAGCAGCCAATGTCGCTGGTGCCCGTCACCTTGGCCAGGGCCCCGCCGGCACCGCCGGAGATGGTTCCCTCCAGCAGGCCCTCACCGGTGCTCGAGGCCAGGCCACCCAGCGTGTGCGGCCCCGGTCCCGTCAGGTAGTTCAACGCGTTGGACACGCCGTTGTCGGCAGCCTCCTCGGCGGCACCCACCAGGATGTTGCGTCCCATGCAGGACATGGAGGTGCGTGCCGTCGCCCGGGTCAGTCCCGCCGCCGCTCCCCCGCCCGCGGCACCGCCAGCACCGCCGATGGCGGTGTCCAGGGCCACCTGGCGCCAGTCAATGTGGCCCGTGGTGATGTACTGGGAGCCTGCGGAGAACACCCCTGAGCTGGCGGCGCCCACCAGGATGCTGGCCCCGACCCCGGCGCCCACCCCGGTGGCCACCATCGCCACGCCCGCGACCACCACCGCGGCGGCGGCAACGTACTGCCAGTTGTCCGCCACCCAGGAGGTCGCCGCGTCCCAGGCGCTGGCCAGCATCCCCGAGTGCGCCTGGTTGTAGGCCCGCAGCTGCTCGTCGGACACCGGTGCCATCCCCGTGGGGTCGGCGAGGTTGACCGGGTCGTTACCGGCGAAGGAGTAGGGGTTCGGCCCCCAGGCCGCCCCGGGCGGGGCCAGGAGGGGGTCCGTGGTGAGGAAGGAGCGGGTCGCCGTGTCGTAGACGCGCGCACCCATGAGACTCAGGCCGTCCAGGCCCAGGGCGCCGCTGGTCTCCAGGACCAGGTCCTCCCCCAGGGAGGCGGCCCCGACCTGGGCCCAGGGGTCACCAATCTGAGCGGCCCGGCCCCCGCCCCCTGACGGCCCGCCCCCTGACGGCCCGGGCCTGGCGCCATCCCCCTCCGCGCCGGGCCCTGCGTCAGTCCCTGTGCCAGCCCCCTTCGTGGGCACGTCCCACGCCGACCAGGTGGGCCATGCCCGCGCCCCGGCACCGGCTGGCCCGCTGGTCATGCTCACCCCGGAGGTGGTGTCCAGGCTCAGGGCGCCCACCGTGACCGGCGCGGTGGCCCCGCTGGCGGCGTCCCAGGTCAGGGGCACCTCGCCCACACTCGTCACGGTGCCGGAGGCGTCGCGCTCAATGTCCCAGGCCCGCTCGGCCCGCCGTCGGTCCCCCTCACGGTGCACGCGCACCACGCGGGTCAGCTCGCCGTCGGCGTTCCACGAGTAGCGGCGCTCACCAGCGGGCCCCTCCTCCCGGGTGCGACGCCCCAGGAGGTCGTAGGTGTAGCGGGTGGTGCCCAGGGCGTCCGTCCGGGTCACCAGCTGGCCGGCGGCGTCGTAGGTGTACTCCACCGTGGAGGAGCCGAGCCCGTCCGCTCCGGTGCTGGTCTCCCTCAGCAGGCGTCCGGCGGCGTCCCACGTGTAGGTGGTACCTACCCCGTCAGGTCCCACCAGGTGCGTGAGCTGGCCGGCGGCGTCGTAGCCGAAGCGCGTGGTCACCCCGTTCGTGGTCCGGGCGAGCACCCGCCCCTGGTCGTCGCGCTCGAAGACGGTGACGCTCCTGACGCCCTCGCGCCGGGTCTCCTCCCGGGCCAGGTAGCCGTCCTCCCAGGTCCAGGAGACGTACAGGCCGGGGGCGTGCGCGCTCACCGGTCGGCCGATGAGGTCCCGCTCCACGCTGACACGGCCCGCGCCGGCCCCTGCGCCGGCGTCGGTGACCAGGGCGGCGAGCCGCCACTCGGCGTCGTACTCGTAGGTGGTGCCCACGCCGTCGGGGCGGGTCATGGAGGTGCGGCGCCCCGCCTCGTCGTAGGTCCAGGTGGTGCGCTCGGTCCCCACCCAGGACTCGGTCAGGAAGCCGCGGGCGTCCCACACCTGCCGCGTGGTACCGGCCGCGGAGCCGTCCTCGCCAGCACCGGGAGCAGGCCCGGAGCTCACGCTCACCTGGCGCCCGGCCACGTCGTAGAGCACGCTCCGGCGGGTCCTCCGCGAGCCGCCTGCGGTGGCCAGGACCTCGGAGACCACGCGCCCGGCCGGGTCACGCCCCCACAGGACCGCCTCACCGGTGGGCTCCAGGCGGCGGGTGAGGCGCCCGGCGGCGTCGTAGGTCAGGCGGGTGACGCGCCCCAGCGGGTCCGTGACCGAGACGACCCGCCCCATGCCGTCGTGCTCGTAGCGGGTCACCCCGCCCGCCGGATCCACCTGGGCCACCATGCGCCCGTTGCCGTCGTACTCCAGGGTGGTCAGGCCCCCCAGGGCGTTGACGACCCCGACGAGCTGGCCCGCGGCGTCGTAGCGGAAGCGGCGCGTCCCGAACTGGGTGTCCTGGGTGCGCACCACCCGCCCCGCCCTGTCGTAGGTGAGGTGGCGCGTCCCCGCACCGGGCTCCCGCCGGCAGACCGGCCGGCCGCAGGCGTCGAACTCCGTGGTGACGCGCTCACCGGTGGGCCAGCGCTCACCGGTGAGACGGGAGTCGGCGTCGTAGAAGACCTCGTAGCGGGCCCCCGCCGTGGAGACCGTGGCACACCAGCGTCCCAGCGCATCGTACTCGTAGCCGTAGGAGTCCCCACCCGGCAGGGTCACGTGGATGAGGCGCCCGGCGGCGTCATAGGCGTACGACGTCGTGGCCCCGGTCACGTCAGTGGCGGTCAGGACCCGGCCGCACCGGTCGTAGGTGACGTCCTCACCCGTGCCGGCGGGGGTGCGCAGCCCGACCGGCCGCCCCAGGCCGTCGTAGGTGGACTCCCAGGCCCCGAGCGGGTCGCTCAGGAGGCTCGGAGCACCGCCCTCCTCCCGGGTGACGTGACGGGTGGTGCCCACGGCATCCGTGGTGGAGCGGATCCGCCCCTGGGAGTCGTACCGGATGCTCCACCGGCCCCCGCTCGCGTCACGCACGCTGGTCAGGCGTGAGAGCGCGTCATGCCCCAGGTCCCAGTGGGAGCCGTCCGGGAGGGTGACGCTGGCCAGGTTCCCCAGGTCGTCCCAGGTCTGACGCAGCTCACGCCCCAGCTCGTCAACGGTGCAGGCCTCCTGGCCCGCGGAGTCGTAGGTGACCTCGGTGCGCCCGCCCAGGGGGTCCACGCTGGCGGCCAGGCGCCCAGCCGCCGTGTACTCCATGCGCCACACCCCGCCCTCGGGGTCGGTGCGGGACACGCACAGGCCGGAGTCGTCGTAACGGAAGGAGGTGGCGTGCCCCAGGGGCGTGACGGCGGAGACAATGCGCCCGGCCTCGTCCCGGACCAGGCGGTGCACCCCTCCGGCGGCGTCCGTCACGCTCGTCAGGTCACCGTGGGCGTCATAGGCCAGGCTCACGGTGACCCCGGTGGGATCCTCCAGGCGGGTCAGGAGGGAGCCGTCCCACCACAGGCGGGTGACCCCGCCCTCGGGGTCGGTGATGACGCTCGGGTTGCGGTCCTCGCCCTCGTACTCGTAGCGGGTGACGCTCACGGCGCGGTCCCGGGCGTCCCGGGGCCCTCCCGTCCTGCCCGACCGGGCGGCGGGCGTGAGCCGGACCTGGGTGAGCCTGTCCCGCTCGTCCCACACGGACTCGGCACGCGCGCCGGTGGGGCCCTGCTCCAGGGTGAGACGACCCCGGTCGTCAAAGAGACGCGCAGTGCGGCCGCCGTCGCGTTCCACCACCATGACCTGGTTGCCCCACCGGTCCCAGCCCGACCTCTGCGACCTGCCGTCGCTGTCCGTCACGCGGACCAGGCGGCCCCGGTCGTCGTGGACCCAGGTATTGGCACGGGTGCCGTCCTCGTCGGCGACCACGGTCACCCTGCCGGGCAGGTAGGTGTAGTAGGTGAGCCGCCCCCGACGCGCCGTGACCTGGTTGTGACCCGATACGCAAACACGCAGGGCATGCCGCTGGGCGCACACCGTCTCCGCAGGTCAGAAGCCCTGTCAGCCGGGAGACGCCGTCGGCGGTCCCGGCGCCGCAGCCCCACGAGACCAACTCGGTTATGTAATGACTCACACCTATCGGGGTGGTGTGTGCCTAGGATGACCAGACCACCGACGTCACCCAGCGTCTGAAGGAGATCCCGTGATCCACGTCCACCGGCCCCGGTGGTGCAACCGGCACCGGCTGCGCCTGGCACCCTCCCGGCTGCGTGCCCGCGCGGCGTCCAGGCTGCGCCCGCTCCTCTCCCTGCCGGGCGCCCTGACCCCCTCCCGGCTCCCGGGGACCCTGCGCACCGCGGCCCGCTGGCCCCGTCGGCACCCCGGCGTCGTCGCAACGCTCCTGGTCGGCGTCCTGGCCGTGGTCTCCTCCCTGGTCTCCGCCCCCACCCACGCCGAGGAGCTCCGCACCCTCCAGACCGTCCAGGTCCAGGTGGGCCAGGACGGCACGGTCACCTCCATCACCAGCACCACGGTCGCCAGCGACGGGAGCTCCGGCGACAGGCACTCCTACGACCCCTCCAAGGCGGCCGCCGACCTGCCCGTGCGCGTGCGCACCGCCTACCGCACCCAGGACTCCTCAGGCACCGACCTGGCGGACCTGGCTGGCTACACCGGCCGGGTCACCATTGACGTCACCGTCGAGAACCTGACCGTGAGCCCCCAGTCCCTGACCTACGACGTCGCCGGGACCGCCCGCACCCAGACCGCCCTGGTCGGCGTCCCCCTGACCCTGGTGGCCTCGACCTCGCTGGGTGCCGCACCCCAGCAGGTCATTACCGCTGCCGACGACCCGGCCCAGACCACCAACGGCGTCCTGAGCCAGGGCCCCGACGGCACCGCCCAGGTCCAGTGGGCCATGCTCATGGCCCCGCCCCGCCTGGGCGCCACCGCCCACCTGCGGCTCGTGATGGACGCCACTGACCTGACGGTCCCGGAGATCAGTATGGCCGTCTACCCCGGCCTGGTCACCGACCCCTCCGTCCAGTCCCTCCTGGACAGCGCCTTCCGCACCGACCCCGGCTCCGCCCTGGCCCAGACCAGCACCACCATCGAGGTCCTGGGCCAGGTCAACGGGGTGCTGGCGAACGCCAACGCCATTGTCACCAAGGTCCGTACCAACCTCGACACCAACGCCACCACGCTGGCCAGCACCACCGCCGCAGACCTGGCCTCCTCCAGCGCCGCCCTGACCAGCACCATGAGGTCCGTGGGCTCCACGCTGTCCTCCCTCCGCTCCTCCCTGAGCAGCTCCCTGGCGTCCACGGAGTCAACCTCCACCGCCCAGCTGCTCCAGGTGGTCAACACCGTGTCGGCGCTCATGGGCGACACCACCCAGCAGGTCCCGGCCCCCACCCTGGAGGGCACCGGGTGCCAGGCCGCCCTGCCCGGCCCCACCCCGGCCGCCGGCGGCGAGGACACCGCGTCCCAGCCGGGCGCCACCGCCACACCCGCCGCCCCGGCCCCCGCCGTCGCCTCCCGGGGCCTGTACGGCAGCCTCGCCCAGGTCTCCGCCCAGCTCCAGGCCTACGCCGGTGCCACCGACGACTGCAAGACACAGATCCAGTCCAGCCTCCTGGCCTCCATAGGCCCCGCCGAGCCGGACGCCACCACCTGCGTGGGCCAGACCTCCACCACCTGCGCCCTGTTCTCCACCCAGACGGCCCTGGCCTCCGTCGCCCAGGACCTGCGCCAGAAGGGGAGCGACGCCGCCACCAGCCTCCAGCCCGAGGTCGCCAGCAACGTGGGCAGCGCGGCCACCACCCTGTCCACCACCGTGGACACGGTCTCCCAGGCCGCCGCCAACCTGACCACCTCCTCCACCACCCTGTCCACCGACCTGGACACCCTGTCCACCGCCGCCTCCACGCTCTCGACCCAGGTCGACACCCTGGTGTCCAAGCTCGACGCCGTCCACTCCGACGTCGCCAACGCCACCACCCACAACACCACCGCCACGGGTCAGGTGACCGCCCTGGCGGACCAGCTGTGCCACGCGCAGGTCCCCGGCACCACCGAGGCAGCCAACCTGGAGCACGCCAACACCATGCG
>ERZ772927.450-NODE-450-length-17291-cov-4.38304_pt1 | contig 17291 bp, 12 predicted proteins | sample MGYA00512115_ERZ772927 | MGnify/ENA primary metagenome ERZ772927 (study PRJEB29015, sample SAMEA2737924) | human oral metagenome | biome: human oral; feature: human-associated habitat; material: dental | place: China | collected 2013 ... | reverse complement strand
GACCCCCGTGACCCCCCTGGACGAGTCGGGGCTGGGCAGCGGCGACGTCGTCGACCTCGCCCCCGTGCCCAAGGAGCACGCGCATGCCATGGAGGCCGCCGTCGTCCAGGTCCTCAGCGGGCCCGACGCCGGGACCTCCTTCCCCCTGCCCCCGGGCTCCACGGAGGTGGGGCGCTCGCGGCACTGCGGCGTCGTGCTCAACGACCCCCTGGTCTCCAAGCGGCACATGCGCATTACCGTGGGCACCCAGGTGGAGGTCCACGACCTGAACTCGGCCAACGGCGTCACCGTGGCCGACCAGCGGGTCCAGCGCCTGGCCGTCAGCACCCAGGACGTGGTCACGGTAGGGGAGACGAGCCTGCGGATCAGCCTGCTGACCACCGCCAGCAACGTCCCGGGGACCCGCTCGGGCTCAGGCAGCACCGACGTGCCCTACCTGCGCTCACCACGGGTGATACCCCGCACCCCGCACGAGAAGGTCACCCTGCCCACCCCGCCGCGCTTCCAGCCGGCCCAGCGCTTCCCCCTGCTGGCGCTGGTGGCCCCCCTGGTCATGGGGGCGGGCATGTACCTGTTCAGCCGCAACGTGATGAGCCTGGTGTTCGTGGGCCTGTCCCCGGTGCTCATGATCGGCACCTGGGCGGAGCAGCGGCTGCGGCGCAGGCAGGAGTGGAAGCGTGACCGGCGTCGCTTCGCTGAGGCGGTGGTGGACGCGCGCGCCAACCTGGTGCGGGTCTTCGCCCGGGAGCGCCAGGCACGCACCGCCCAGTACCCGTCGGTCAACGACGTCTACGCCGACGTCATGGGGCTGGGCCCGGCGCTGTGGTGCCGCCGCCCCGAGCACCCCGAGTTCCTCCAGCTGCGCCTGGGGCTGGGGACCGACACCCCCCGCACCGAGATCGAGGAGCCGCACGCCCAGGACGCCGTCAAGGAGCACCGTCAGGCCCTGACGGTGCTGCGGGAGCGGTTCTCCACCATTGACCAGGTGCCGATCGTGGTCAACCTGCGGGAGGACGGCTCCCTGGGCCTGTGCGGCGCGGCCCCCGACCTGGAGGGGGCCACCCGGGCCGTGGTCGCCCAGCTCGTCAGCCTCCACTCGCCCGCCGAGGTGGCCCTGGTGTGCCTGACCGACACCACCGGGCGGGGGCGCTGGGACTGGGTGGAGTGGTTGCCCCACACCTGCTCGCCCCACTCGCCCCTGGGCGACCTCCACCTGGCCTCCGACGGCGCCACCGGCATGGTCCTGCTGGCCCGCCTCGAGGAGCTCATCGCCCAGCGGGGCGCCACCGAGCCGACGCGCCGCGGCCCCACCGAGGAGGAGGACGACGACAGCGGTGACGACGCCCACGTCCCCGCCGTCGTGGTGGTGGTGGACAACCCCGCCGTGGACCGGGCCCGGCTCATCCGCGTGGTGGAGCAGGGCCCCGACGTGGGCGTCCACACCATCTGGATCGCCCCGCAGGTCACCGAGCTGCCCGCCGCCTGCCGCAGCTTCCTCCAGCTCGCGCCCACGGGCCAGGGCGTGGGCGGCACCGTGGGCTACGTGCGCCGCTCCCGGGCCGCCACCGACGTGGTCCCCGAGTCCCTGAGCCACGACCAGGTCCGCCACCTGGGACGCCACCTGGCCCCCGTGGTGGACATGGGCGTGCCCGTGGACGACGACTCCGACCTGCCGCGCTCCATCTCCTTCGTGGGGCTCACGGGCGAGGAGCTGGCCGACTCCGCCGACGCCCAGGTGGGGCGGTGGCGGGCCAACCACTCCGTCATCGACCACGACGGCCCGGCCGCTCCCCTCAAGCAGGCCCTGAGCCTGCGCTCCCTGGTGGGCCAGGGGGCGGAGGCCCCCCTGGCCCTGGACCTGCGCACCCACGGCCCCCACGCCCTGGTGGGCGGCACCACCGGTGCGGGCAAGTCCGAGTTCCTCCAGTCCTGGGTGCTGGGCATGGCCCAGGCCCTGTCCCCGGACCGCCTGACCTTCCTGTTCGTGGACTACAAGGGCGGCAGCGCGTTCGCCCGCTGCACCGAGCTGCCCCACTGCGTGGGCCTGGTCACGGACCTGTCGCCCTACCTGGTTCGTCGGGCCCTGACCAGCCTGAGGGCCGAGCTGCGCCACCGCGAGCACCTGCTCAACGAGAAGGGCGCCAAGGACCTGGTCACCCTGGAGAAGATGGGTGACCCCGACTGCCCGCCCAGCCTGGTGATCGTGGTCGACGAGTTCGCGGCCCTGGCCACCGAGGTCCCCGAGTTCGTCGACGGCGTCGTGGACGTGGCCCAGCGGGGCCGCTCCCTGGGCCTGCACCTCATCCTGGCCACCCAGCGCCCGGCGGGCGTCATCAAGGACAACCTGCGGGCCAACACCAACCTGCGGGTGGCCCTGCGCATGGCCGACGAGTCCGACTCCCAGGACGTCCTGGGGGAGAGGACCGCCGCCCACTTCCCGCCCGAGATCCCCGGGCGCGCGGCCGCCAAGACCGGGCCGGGGCGCATCATCCAGTTCCAGTCCGCCTACCCGGGGGCGCGCACCACCTCGGAGGTGTCCACCGCCCCGGTGGGGGTGGACGAGATGACCTTCGGGATGCCCCGCCCCTGGCAGGTGGCCCGCGTGGAGGTCTCCACCGAGTCCGTGCCCCAGGACATTGACAGGGTGGTGGCCACGATCAGGGCGGCCTCGGAGTCGGCCCGGATCCCCTCGCCCCGCAAGCCCTGGCTGGAGGAGCTGGCCCCCACCTACGACCTCAACCGCCTGCCCCAGCGCCGCGACACCGAGCTGCTCCTGGGGGTGGTGGACGACCCCGACCACCAGGACCAGCACCCGGAGTACTTCCGCCCCGACGACGAGGGGCACATCGCCTTCTACGGGGCCTCCGGCTCGGGGAAGTCCACGGCGCTGCGCTCCCTGGCGATCGCCGCGGCCATTACCCCGCGCTCGGGCCCGGTGGACGTCTACGCCCTGGACGCCGCCGGCGGGGGCCTGGCCATGCTGGAGTCCCTGCCGCACGTGGGGGCGGTGGTGGAGGCCGACGACGACGAGCGCGTCACCCGCCTGCTGCGCTACCTCACCGACCTCATTGACGCCCGCAGCGAGCGCTACGCCGCCGCCCGCGCCGCCACCATCACCGACTACCGGCGTATCTCGGGCAACCAGGAGGAGCCGCGCATCCTGCTCCTGGTGGACGGGATCGGGTCGTTCAGGACCGAGTACGAGAAGAACTCCGACGGCCTGGCCGTCCTGGACCTGTTCCAGAGGATCCTGGTGGACGGGCGCGGCGTGGGGGTGCACGTGGCGGCCGGGGCCGAGCGCCCCCAGGCGATCTCCACCTCCATGGCAGGGACCTTCCAGCGCAAGGTGGTCCTGCGCCAGACGGACGAGGAGGGCTACATGTACTTCAACCTGCCCAAGGATGTCCTGTCCCCCAAGAGCCCGCCGGGGCGCGCCATGCAGGTGGACCGCAAGGACGAGGAGCTCCAGCTGGCCATCCTGGGCGACAATGTCAATGTCCTGGCGCAGTCGCGCCTGGTGGAGTCCTTTGGCCACTACCTGGAGCGCCGGGGACGGACCAGGCCGACAGGGGTGGGCAAGCTGCCCGACGAGCTCTCGGCCTCCGCGCTGCCCAAGACCGTGGCAGGCCTGCCGACCCTGGGAATGTCCTCCGACACGCTGGGGCCGTGGGGCTACACCCCGGTGGGGGCGGTCCTGGTGGCCGGGCAGGCCGAGTCCGGTGGCGTTACCGCCCTGCGCTGGCTGGCTACCACCCTCAGGGCCTGGGATCCGGACGTGGTACGTATCCACATCTCCGGCCGCCGCTCGTCCCTGGCCCGCGTCGAGGGCCTGTGGGACACCTCTGTCACAGGCGATGAGCGGATCCGTGACGCCCTGACCGCCGCCAGTGAGGTCCTGTCCGTCGAGGCCCCTGAGGGGCACCCGCAGGTGGCCCTCTTTATTGAGGGCTACCCCGAGTTCCTCCAGACCCCGGTGGAGATGCCGCTCATAGACGCGGTCAAGAAGGCCAAGCGCAACGGCCACCTGGTGGTGGCCGAGGGGGAGACCTTCCAGTGGAACTCCTCCTGGCCCCTGCTCCAGGAGGTCCGTAACGCCCGCACCGGCCTGCTCCTCCAGCCCGACTCCATGGACGGGGAGATGCTCCTGCGCACCGACATCCCCAAGGTCCGCCGCGGTGAGATGCCCCCCGGGCGGGGCTACTGGGTGAGTGCGGGCAAGGCCGTGAAGGTCCAGATCCCGCTCGTGGAGTGAGGCGCGCTCGCATCCGGTACCGGTTCGCTCGGGCCGACCGCCGCGGTGGGCTCGATGGGGATCTCTCCCCATCGACACCACGGGCCTGCTGCTCTAGCCTCGTGCCTGGTAGACGCTAGGACCTGTTTCCTGTCCTTCTGGTCAATGAGAGGAGAAGCCCGATGACGGCAGATCTGAAGATCGTCAACGAGGACTTCGACGCTGCGATCTCGTCGTTGAAATCGGTCCACGCAATGTTTGAGTCCATGCGGTACGACGACGCTGGTCTGGGATTTAGTGTCGGTCATGCTGCTCTCGGTGTTCAGATCGTGCTGTTCAATGAGGGATGGCGGGTCAAGCGTAAGCAGCTAAGCGAGGGTATCGAAGCTCACGCCAAGTCGTTGGAAGCCGTCCGCGACACTTTTGAAAAAGTGGACAAGGGCATAGGCGACAGTATGGATCCTGGCAATAATGGGGGGCAGGACAATAAAGATCCTGCACCCAGTCCGGGCCCGGCTCCCAGCCCTGGTGGTGGCGCCTCCGGTGGAGGGCGTAACTGGTCCACGGGTGACTACAATGCTTCTCCGGTAGGCGGAGGCCCCCCTTCCGGGGGAGGGATTTCGGATCCGCGTACTGAGCCTGCCAAGGATCCTGGTGCGGTGACCGGTACGGCTGGCCCTACCGCGACCATTAATCCCACGGACGTTGTCGATCCAGGCCGGACTCCTGAGGTTACTGACACTACGGCGAATCCTGACCTCGACCCGACGAAGTACCCTGAGGTCGCTAAGCTCAAGGAACTCCTGGGCCAGGCTGTGGACGTGGTCCTGGAGTCCCATCCTGACGGCGGGGTCACTCTCAGAGTCGGCTCCGTCTCCGGTCTGAGCCTTATCGCGCTGACTGCCCTCATGGCACGTCGAGGGAAGGCCGAGGCGGGAGACGGGGCTGTCAATACCGCTGACGCCGAGACCGGTGCGGCCGGTGCCCTGAGGAAGGCGTTGGGCCTGGTGACCGGTACCGGAAAGACTGCTCCCGGCGCCGTGGAAGGAGTGCCGCACGGGCAGGTTCAGGCCGCTCCTACCGGTTCTGACTCTCAGCCGGACAGGGACGGTGCCAGTGAGGTCGGGGCAGACCGTGGTGGGGCCAGTGGCATTGTCAGCTCCGCCGAGGGGAGTGATGGCGCGGAGGAGGGCCGCGAGGTCGGTGGTAGTGACGCCCAGGACCACCTTCGTAAGGTCCTGGGGGCTGATGCCAGTGGTGACGCTGAGGCAGGACAGGGTGGTGCGTCACCAGGTAGCGGGGCGGCGGACCTCTCTGCGACTGCTGCCCTGAGGACGGCGCTCGGTCAGGACGTCAGTGATGGCGATGGTGTCGGTGGGCTCGACGTCGGATCGGGAGGTTCCCTGCCGGGCAGCGCGGATAACCCACTGATCCCCAACCCCACGGACGGCCTGGTCGACCCGTCCTCTGACGATGGTACGACGGCGTCAGACGGCAGCACGGACACGACTACCACCTCGACGGAGGGAACCAGCTCTGCCGAGGAGCGTCGTGATAGCAGTATGATGTACGGCGGTATGGGAATGGCTGCCGGTATTGGTGCTGGCGCCGGGCAGAGCTCGACGCGGCGAGATGAGGAACGAGCCAGCCTGGCACGACGTCTGCGTGAACGACTGGCCGCCAGCGCGAAGAAGGAGACGAACTGATGGCACGTGCGCAGAACTGGATGCCACTCTTGCGAAGTGTGGACCCGATCCCGGGTGATCCCTCCGCGGTCAGCGCAGCCGCGCGACGCTACCGTCAGGCTGCTCAAGATATTGAGCGTGCTCACGCTTCTCTCAACAGGCTTTCCTACCAGTCTAAAGGCGAGGCGGTTAAGAAGATACAGGAGCGTGCCCGCGAGATTGCTACGGAGGTCAAGAAGGCGCAGGGTCGTTGTGAGAAGGCCGCTGAGGCCCTTGAGGTCTATCATCCGGCGCTTGAAGACGCGCAAAGGCGGTCGCTTGTTGCCTTGGAAAGGGCTAAGCCGGCAGCTAAGCGGAAAAAAGCTTGTGCTTCTCGCATCAGTCAGATTGCCATCGAAGCAATATGTGTCAAGGACCCAAGGCGCCTTAAGCACCTCAATGAGGAGCTGAAGGCTGTTAAGGGCAGGCTGGCTGGAGCAAATAATGACCAGCAGGCAGCCATTCGCATGCTTGAAGCTGCTGAGCGTTCACGCGACGAGGCCGCTGAGAGAGCTATTGTCATCCTCAAGGACGCTAATGCCAGCAGCGAGCTCAAGGACTCTTTCTGGGATAAGTGCAAGGACGCACTCCATCAACTGGCCAAGATGGCCGAGGCGCTCAAGCCGATCCTGGAGAAGATCAGTACCGTGTTCGCGGTTGTCTCGCTAGTGGTCTGCGCCGTATTCCCTGTGGCTGCTCCAGCCATGCTGGCCATCGGTGCTGGCTTGGCTGTTGCCACAGCTGCTTGTAATATTATTAGCAATGCAGATAAATGCGCCGACGGGAAAATGGACGTAGGCAGCTTCCTGTTTGAAACAGCGAAGGACGTCATTGGGGCCGCTGCGGAGGTTGTCGCTGCTGGCAAGGCATTTAAGGTGGCTAAGGCTGCCAAGCAGGCTGTTGGTGCTGGCAAGGGCCTCAAGGGGGCTGTTGAGGCGGCAGAGAAGGTTGGAGGGGCTGCTAAGAAGGGTCTTCTGGGCAAAGCGAAGGATGTAGTTAGTAAGACCGTAAAATCCTTTAAGTGGCTGAAGGATCCCGCAGGCGAGGGAGTGAAGAGCGTCGCAAAGTCGCAGTTTGTCAGGAATTTTAATGCTTACGGCAAGCGTTTCGGAATCGACAAGCTTGGGAAGTCGGCGTTGCTTGAAGCTCAGAAGCGTGTCTACACGAAGGGCGTGGGGGCGCTCGCCAAACCATATCTGAAGCCAGTTACCGACATCACCAAGGGGGGCTTCAACGACGCTAAAGATGAGTTCAAGAAGGAGTTCCGGCGGGGGGTAATCGACCCGTTGAATATTGGGGCCAAATATGTCACAGGGGTGGGTGAGCGAATTGCTGGAACGAGGGGTCGGTGATGTGACCTGACATGTTTGACCTTAACTGTCCGGAAGGAGTTAACAATGTCAATTAACTTCATTGTACCTAACTTTTGGGCCGCTGTTGACATGGGCGGGGATCTGCCTGCTCAGGCACGAGAGGTAGCTAAGCGCCTGACTGCAGGCCCTACCACCAATGACTCGGCGGCGCGAATCCGTGCCGCCGTGGAAGGTCAGGTACTGGCTCAGCTGCGCAGTGCTGCCGAGGCCGGGGCGGAGTTCCTTCTCATGGAGGCTGACCCTGTGGGAGGTGTCCGAACGGGTACTTTCCTCATGATCCTGCCATTGGAGACCGAGGATAGGACGGATCCCATGGACAGGCTCCTTGCTGTCGCCTCGTCTACGCCAGACGCGGTGGTCTTGGAGGCCAACGGCCTGGTCGCACTGCGTACCACGACGGTTGACGACGTAAGCACTGGGATAGCTCAGGACGTTGCTGCGGCTCAGGAAGAGTACGATCTAGACATTTCTTACGTACCGCCGCGTACTGGCGTCCGTCGCGTCAATATCCAGTACCTGCTAGGGGACCCAGATAGCGCCGAGAACTGGAGGATTGTCGTCGGCGCCGTCACCAGCAGGGATGACGCAGAGAGCCGTGAGCTCATGAATGCCATTATCGGTGTATGCGACTCCATCATCGAGACGATGAGGCTGGTGTGACCGATGAAGCAGCTGACGATGGATCTGGGGGACCTCTGGGTAGATCTCCCCGTTGAGGCGGAGAACGATGATGGTCCGACTCCTACGGCGACTCTCGGCATTCTAGGGGAGAACGGGCCGGTGGTAACCGTGGATCTGCTTGTCTTTGAGGCTCAGGGGGAAGAGGCTGAGACCCTCCCTGCTCTTATTACCGTAGGGAAAAATGAGCGTGGCCCGCATGAGCCCGATACCGTCCAGCTCGCCAGTGGACTTACTGCGCATCGTTCACTAGGATCTTTTCCCTCGGATCCGGCTGCTCCTCAGTCCCCAGCCGTGTACTTCTGCTGCCATGCCGTGCGCATGGGGGATGTCGATGTAGTCGCCCGTACCTGGCTCGGCCTGAGCCCAAACTTGTTGCCTGCACTTATTGATCCCATCGAGGAGCTCCTGGACTCGATTACGGTCGAAGACGGGGTCTCCTGATTCTGCTTACCAGTACCTCCTGTGGCGTCGATGAGGCGATCCCCATTGACAAGTGGGTGGATTCTGGGGCAGACTCTGACCAAAGATAACTCGAGGAACAACCTCGCCACACGAAAGGATGCCACTATGGCTAACATCAGCGCTTCGTACGAGGAGATGCGTCAGCAGGCCCAGGCGCTGCGCAACACGCGCGACCAGATTACCCAGGAGCTGCAGCGTGCCCGCATGCAGGTAGACAACCTGGTGTCCTCCGGGTTCGTGACGGACTCGGCCTCGGGCGCATTCCAGACCTCCTACCAGGAGTTCACTACCAGCGCTACCAAGACGATTGACGCGCTGACCACGATCTCCCAGAACCTGGACCAGGTCGTCCGCACCCTGGAGGATACGGACAAGTCTCTGGCCGCTCAGCTGCGCTGACTCCTGTCCTGGCCACCAGGCTCCCGGGTCTGTGGCAGTGACAGGCGCCTCCTGGCCTGGAGGTCTGTGCAAAGCTTCTTCCCGGCACCCGCAATGGGTGCCGGGAAGAAGCTTGTTCGTGGCAGGGTCAGCTGACTTGCACCATGCGGGCGGGTGCCCTGAGGGAGTCCTCGGGGCACCCGCCCGCACGTGCTATGTCACCGGTGGTGAGGTTCTAGAAGGGAATCCACACCCACTTGCTCTCGCCAGGGGCCAGCAGGTAGATGCCGTAGACCCCTCCGAGCAGCCCGGTGAAGAAGAGCTTCCAATCAAAGAACGTGGGCTGGAAGCTGTTCACGAGGAGCATGATCCCGCCGCAGGTACACAGGATACCCAGTCCCTTGATGTACAGGAAGCGGATCCCGTGTCCGACGGCAGAGATCCCCCGGGCCGTCGCCCCAGTGGCTCCCCGGCGCGACTTGATGCTGTCCCAGTTCCAGATCAGGGTGAACACGCTGACAAAAATAAGGACGGAGAGGAACGTTGTCATCTTGACTCCTTACAGAAGATATGTGTGGATAATAGGAAGCAGGTTGAGTGGGTGCCCGGACTGCTACCTGTGATCTTAGCGCTCACCACGTCGAGGATTCCCAGTTCACGGCTTTGTCAACGGGGTCAGCGGCATGTGAGGACCTTGAGCAGTAGCTCTCAACGGCCGCGCTGACGCCCAGGACGTTGCTCATTGAGGAGGTGCTGAGATCGTGCTGCCTCAGAAGTGACTCCAAGAGGTCGTTCTTCTCCTCGCGGTCCAGCTTCTTAAACTCCGAGCAGGTGGTGTCGCCTGCGCTGGCACAACCACTCAGAGGCAGGCACAGAGCGGCGATCACTGATGCCGTCAGAATCTTGGTTGGCGTTTTCATGAGGTCCTTTCTTACGTTGAGAGGATGATAGGGAGTGCCTGTCCAGAGGGCCTGTCAAGGCCTCGCACCGTTGGCTTCAGCTCACCCGGGACAGGCTCAGCTTTGGTTCGGAGCTCTTGCTGAGGTACAGCTTGATCGTGTCGTTGTTGACTACCTCCACGGTGAACTTGTTCCCGGATCCCAGCAAGCCGGTCAGGTCCAGGTGGTAGGTGCCGCTCTCCTGGTAGAAGGCGTAGGTGTCCGACGGGCTGAACAGCGCGGTCTTCGACCCGTTGAACGACACGACGTCGCCCTTGCTGACGATTCCGTAGGACCCGGAGCTGACCTTCCAGGTGCCGGTGATGTCGAAGACGTCGGACTTGCCGGACTTGTCGGAGGATCCGCAGGATGCCAGGCTGGCTGCTGCGGCCACGACCAGGGGCAGGGTGAGGACTGCACGACGAGGTGTCAGGATGTTAGTCATTACGGCTCCAAAAACGTGGCAGGAGACTGTGATTGGGTGGGACGCCACTAGTGTAGAGGTGCCTGCCTGCTGTGGGCGCGGCTTCTGGCGGTATGACAGGAACTGAGCTTTACCGCCCTGTCCGGGCAGGTGCTCCTCGGGTATATCCGCAGCTAAGACGAGCATTTCCGGGACCTATGTCCCGTTGAGGTGGGGCAGAAAGATTCCGTGACAAGTTCCTGTCCTGCAACCGCATCAGGTCTTTTTATGTGTTAGAGGAGATCAGATGACCAGCGACGTAAGACTGAGTGAAACTCACCTCGTGCCGTGGTTGATCCTTCGTGCTACTTGCGGATACTGCCCCTGCTTGTGTGTGCACACTCTGGTCGGGCCCTGCCTGACCGACAGCCTGTGCTGCACCTGTTCGTATGGGGTACCTCAGCCCGGTCAGCACCTGCTGGCCCAAGCTGCACCACACCACTCCCACTTGTGTGGGACCTGGTCTGGAGGGCGGCAAGGTGGTCTCCTGGGCCGTGCTACTCCTAACGCTCACGGTAGAGACCTTGGTCCTGTGCGCGGACACCCGCCTGGGTAACCAGCGGTGCTGGCCTGTACGGGTCGGCGTGGCCGTGGGCGCGGCCACGTGAGGTTGAAGTTGGCAGTTACTGAGGCGCATTGGCGCGGCCGCGGGCCGTGGCTGGCCAGATCTGGTGTCTCATCTCATCGGTCAGGGATGCTGCCGCCAGCGGCCTGATGCTTGCGCGTAGGTTCCATTTTGCCTTATCCGTCGGGATTCCGCGTCGCTCCAGAGGCCCCTGGCTACGAACAGGACTTGCTCTGAACGGTGTTGGTGTCAAGTGTCAATCAGTACAACTTCTTGTCCTTCTGAGATCAACGTTCGCCTATAGGAGCGTGATAGCGTGAGTGGGTCGGCAAGAGCCGAGATTCCCGATGCCGACTAAGGCCAAAAAGTATCGGGACTCATTCTCATTAAGGAGATCTCATGTTCACTTATGTCGCAGACGCCTCGCCCCACGGGAACGTCAACATCCGTCGAGTATGCGGGAACTGCAGTGGCGTCTTCTACGTCACGTTCAATGCCCAGAACTACAGGTGCCCCCATTGCAACGTCAAGCAGGGGTGACTACCGCCCTGCTAGTCGGATATGCTCTGACTTGCGGGGATAACTGACTGAAGACCTGGGCTCGTCGTACCGTCCTCCGCTATCGGGTGTAGTCCGCACGCTGGCGACCAGCCCTTGCGCTCGGTAGTTGAGACGAGGCAGGTTCAGGGTTTTCATGACGTGGGTTGGGCGAGGCCGCGAGTCTCGCCCAACCCCTCTTGTGCGCGCCTGGCTGCTGGCAGGTGAAGCGCGCTGCACCGCCCTGTGGTCTCAGATTGTGGTCGGGTACTGCCCTCGTCAGGTTGTGAATAGATTCTGTTTGGGTGGCGAGTTGTCTCGTGGACGCGAACCTTAATGGTTTATGCGATGCCCTGGGTATCATGCCGCCTGTCTGCCGGCCGTGTTCTGCGCACGTGTCGCAATCTGAGGATCAGAGCGGTGGGCACTCCCGACCTCATCAGAGCTCAGGCCTCTGAGCTGCGTGGACATTAGGTGTACAAAGCTGGGAACGAGGTGGACTTGGTTCTGATCCTCAGATTGTGACAAAACCAGGTACCCGACCTCACCGGGACCGCGTATAGAGCCTGATCCGGCCGCCAAGGCGGGACGTCTCCTGGCCGCGCCAGCGCCATGGCCGGGCCCCGGGCGGGGCGGCGTGTCTTCTCCCGGCCTGCTCGGGCGCGTAGGCTTTGGGGACCGAGGACCAGTAGACGGCCTGGAGCCTGCACAGGCTGACAGGCCGTCGCCACATGAGGAGCTAATCGCCGTGCGCCTGCCTTCCCGCGATCCAGGATCACAACCCACGCAGTCCCTCAGCCAGGGCGCCCAGGGCACCCCGCCCGCGGGCGCGAGGCCGCACCGGCACGCCACCTCCTCTGGTGACCTTCCCGGCTCAAACGAGCCGACGACCTCCATCCCGGCCGAGGAGCTGGAGGAGTGGAGGGAGGAGTGGCAGGACGACTACGACGAAGGCTTCCCCTCCTCGGGGGACCGCACCACGGTCGTACCCGCCCCTGGTCCGGCCACGCAGGCCTACCCCTCGCCGGACCCCACCACCGCCTTCCCCGCAGGCACCTCACCAACCACCGCCCTGCCCGCAGGCGACTACGACGAGGGCTTCCCCTCCTCGGGGGACCGCACCACGGTCGTGCCCGCCCCTGGTCCGGCCACGCAGGCCTACCCCTCGCCGGACCCCACCACCGCCTTCCCCGCAGGCACCTCACCAACCACCGCCCTGCCCGCAGGCGACTACGACGAGGGCTTCCCCTCCTCAGGCGACCGCACCACAGTCATGTCCACCCCCGACCCGACCACCGTCTTCCCGAGCCGGGGCGCGCCTGCGGGCGGCGGACCGGTGCGGACCCCGATCATGCCCGACCACCGGGCCCAGGCGGGGGCGCGGTCCCCAGCGGGTACGTGGTCCCAGGCGGCGCCCCCGCCAGCATCCCGGCCCCGCTCCCAGGCGGCACCCCCACCCGCCCGGTGGGGAGAGCCCGTCGAGTCGCCTCTGCCACCAGCAGTGCCCCGGCCCCAGACGGGTACGCAGTCCTCGGCGGGCAGGTGGTCCCAGGCGGCACAGCCTGCGTCCCAGTCTCCAAGCTGGCGAGCCCCCCAGCCGACGCCCCGACCCCAGGAGGCCTACCAGCCAGCTGCCCGCCCTCAAGCCGAGCCCCAGCCCGCCCCGTGGCGAGAGCCCCCGACCCGTCCTGCCCCCGCCCCCGGCCAGACGGCACACCGCCGCCCTACCGCTGGGGACCCTCATGCTGGTCGTCACGATCGGGCTCCTGGGCTGGGGGACCTACACCTTCCTCACCTCCCTCCACATCCTCGACCTCGTCCAGGGCACCGTTGACAAAACCATCTGGACGGCAGGAGGTGCGGTCATAGGTGGCGCCGTCCTCGCCTTCTTCACGGTAATCGTGAGCTTCGTCGCTGTGGCCCGCGCCAAGCCCAAGACGGCGGCCCTCACGCTCATGCTGGGCGCCTTCTTCCTGCCCCTGGGGGCCTGTGCCGCAGGTGTCCACTACGGGTGGCCCGTGCTCAAGGAGAACACCCTCGCCGAGGCGCGCCAGATGGCGGGGACGGTCAACCCGGATGACGTCGATGCCCTCATTGGCCAGGTCGAGGACCTGGGGATCAACGTCCCCTGGCGCGGGGAGCTCATGGAGATCCTCCGGGGGGAGTCGCAGTAAGCGGCGCGGCAAGCTCGTATGGACCGCAGTCGGGCCCGGCTGCGGTGCAGGGCTTACTGCAGGAGGCGCAGGGCACGGGCCTTGTGACCGTGACTCGGACGGCAGGGCCGGGTCCACCGGCCCACCGCAGGAGGCGCAGGGCGTGAGTTGGTGTGATAGTCAGCACGGCCGATATTGCCAGGCCTGACTAGGTGTGCGGGACCCGCGCTGTGTGGTACGCGACTGCCGAGGCCGCGGCCAGGCGCGACAGGCCAGAGGCGCCTGCAGCCGCCCCTGTCGGCCCGGTGCTAGGCGCGACCGGGAGCGTAGGGCCTGGCAGGCGTGGCGCGGACGGAGCAGAACCTGATTCTGGGCTTGTTCTGGTCGTGTCGCGTGTCTGGGTGTGGTGGCTAGCGGCCCGGTGGCAGGCCAGCTGGCGGTCTGGTGGCGGGCCAGCTGGCGGTCTCGGGCGGCTGGCGCCAGCCGGGCCTGCTGACGGTTACGGGCAGGCCGTCAACCGGCTCAACTGGCGGAGTTGCACATTCTTTTTACAAACCGCGATCAGTAAACGGCGGGATCATGCGGATCTGCTTGACGGCCTGGGCCTGGGAACCAGGATGAATGTGCAACGGCGCCCGCGTTGCACATTCATCCTGCTCACCTCCGCCTCCCGGGGCGGGAAAACGTTGGAATGACGCCACCACCCCGACCAGCACCCCGGGATGAATGTGCAACACCGCCACCCAGGCCCCCGATGAACACACCACTGGCAGCCACCACGGCCTCCCCGGCCACCTCCGGCCCTGGCCCCGGCCCCCGCACCACCAGCAGACACCCCCACGTAGCGGCACGGGGACCAGCCGATGAGGGGCCGACTCCTACGCAGCTGGCGGACACCCCGACAGGGAGGCTGAACCTGACGGCCTGACTCCCGCAACCAGGTCCTTGCCCTGTCCACGTTATAAGTACCGTTCTCACGGCCAACAAGTACCGTTCTCGCGACGAATAAGTAGGGCACCGTGGTCATCCTCGCGGGCCGACCTGGGTGACGAGGAGATCAAGACCGCCATCGAACGACTCCGCCATCGGCAGCTGTGCCTTGGGCTACGGCCGCTCCCTAGCACCTCGTCAGGGGCACGGTCACGGTCAGCTTGCACGCCGGGCGGGAGCCTCCCTCTTCCCCTGTCGGCCTCCTGGTCAGTCCGGATCAGCTCGTCTGAGCGTGTCGGCCTGGTGCGTCCACAGCGTCGGCCCTCTGGTCGGTCCGGGTCAGCTTGCACGCCGGGCGGGAGCGCGGGGTCGGTGCACTCGTACTCAGGGGCCTGAAGATGTACCAGAACTTGCCCCTGTGACAGGCAGACGGTAGGGCTCCGCACGATCTACGGTCAGCTCATGACTAGCTCCTCTTCTTTAACACCTCACGAGCCTGCGATGCCCCCTCCTCCTCCTCCTCCTCCGCCTCCGCCCGCACCCGGCGTCGGCGGCCCTGCGGCAGGGCCAGGAACCGGGCCCGCCAACAGCAGGCGGTCCCGCGCCTCGCGGCGGTGGATCGTACCGACCATCGCGGCACTGGTCGTCAGTCTGGCCGCGGTCACCGCCCTGGCCTTCACGCAGGGCTGGCTGGGAATCAGCCCGGTCGCCAGTGAGCAGGATGGCTCGCACGGGGCCGACGGCGACTCCGGGTCGCACCGCTTCATGCCGAGCGACCTGAGCGCCGACTACCGGGAGGCGGCAAGCGTGACATGGCAGATTGAGAGCAAGAACATCCAGTTCGATAAGGTCTCCGATGACGGTTCCATGTTGCTGGCCCACGACTATGACAAGCACCACCTCTATAACATCTCCGGAGCTGAGCCGCGGGAGATCTGGTCCGGGGACTGTGGTATCCAGATCCAGGCTGTGTTCTGGGGAAACAACGTCATGTGCGCGGTTCCGACAGCGGACCGTATGTCGGTCGCGTCCTACAAACTAGTTGATGGGACCAGCGGCGACGTCACGCCCCTTGCTTGGACAGCGAATATGCAGCTGCACTGTGTTGCCGGTGATGTCGGCATCTTCTCGCCCCCGACGGATTCTGAGAATGCCGACGATATCGAGGGGTACTCTGCCGATGGTACACGGCTGTGGAATGCTGACGGAAGTAATGACACGTATCTTGGTATTGTTAATTGCTCTTCCAAGGCTCCTGTCGTGATGGCGCTGGCGGGGCTGAAGTTCGACAATAATGTGGTGATTCCACGCGATGGCGCGGTCAAGGACTCTCCCGCTGCGGCGCTGCTCAGCGCGACGACTGGGACCATGCTGACCTATGGTGACAAATTCAATATCGGGCCGCTCTCCGGTGGAGGTGCCGTCGTGTCGACGTTCTACGACTCCGATCTCACCGGTGGTGCCATGAGCGCTTTCGACAGCCGGGGCAAGGAGCTGTGGTCTGAGACGGGCCGCTGGCTGTTCAGTGTTCAGGCGGAGGTATCCGCTGACGATATTCACCAGGCACTGCCCCAGATGAGCCAGGGTGAGTGGGATGTGAATCTCGTCGGCCCGGGAGGCAAGATACACGTCCTTGACTTCAGCTGCGATACGGCGGGCTCGATGTGTATGGAGACTCTCCCGGATGTGTATCTTGATGGCAAGCATCTTGACGGCCCCGCCAAGGGGGGCGTGCCAGTCCTCGACAGTTTCTACCTATTGTCCGACGGTAGGACGCTGCTCGGCTCCTGGAAAGGGGTGAACGACTACATGACGATCATCGCCTACGACCTCGGGACGGGAAAGCAGACGATGACCTACAACCTCTGGGTCGCTGCTGTGTCCCTCGTTCCAGTTCGAAAGGACCTCATGGTGGTGAATGTCTCCATCATGGGCGACAACGACTACATCCCCGCTGTGCAGCCCCGGCGGCCGAGTGGGGGCAGCTCCTGAGAGCGTCCGGGGGAGCAAGGCTCGTCCCGATCGCGCCGCCAGTCAGGTGCACGAGGCCTGGCAAGCCCGTTCTCGTGACGAACAAGTACCGTTCTCACGGCCAACAAGTACCGTTCTCGCGGGCTGGGTGCGGCCCTGGGCGGGTGCCAGTGCGCCTGCTGGTGAGTGAGTCCGCCCACCACAGGTCCGCCCGGGTGCAGGGCGGCTGGCGCGCCTCCAGCGGTGAGGACCACTGAAACCGTTCCAGCGGCGAGGAGCACCGAAACCGTTCCAGCAGCGAGGACCACTGAAACCGTTCCAGTGGTGAGGACCACTGAAACCGTGGCCGCCCTGGGATGGCGGGCGACGGCGTCGAGCACGTACCCTGGCCTGCGGTGCCCGAGCGCGGGCCGCCACTTCTCCGTTCCCAGCGAGGCCGGGCCTCACGCGACCCCCTCGTGATGCGGGTCTGCCGCAGCGGGAACCGACGGGCCCCATCCGCGGGGCTCCGGACGTCATCAGTCGCGCCCCCGGCCGACGCAGGCGGGCCGGCCCTCACCGCGGTGCCGTGCGCCCCGGGGGTGGGGCCAGCGTGAGAGCAGCGACAGTTCTCGATGCACGTCAAGATGGAGAGTCTCAGTGCCAACCATTCAGCAGCTGGTCCGCAAGGGCCGCTCGACGAAGCGCACGTCGTCCAAGACGCCCGCGCTCAAGGGCAGCCCGCAGCGACGCGGCGTGTGCACCCGCGTGTACACCACCACCCCCAAGAAGCCCAACTCCGCCCTGCGTAAGGTCGCCCGTGTCCGCCTGTCCAGCGGCATCGAGGTCACCGCCTACATCCCCGGTGAGGGCCACAACCTCCAGGAGCACTCCATCGTGCTCGTG
>ERZ772927.449-NODE-449-length-17300-cov-5.13157_pt1 | contig 17300 bp, 14 predicted proteins | sample MGYA00512115_ERZ772927 | MGnify/ENA primary metagenome ERZ772927 (study PRJEB29015, sample SAMEA2737924) | human oral metagenome | biome: human oral; feature: human-associated habitat; material: dental | place: China | collected 2013 ... | reverse complement strand
CCCCGGGAGGGCCGGTTCCGGGAGGGCTGGCCCTGGCGGGTCCGGAGGGTCCGGGCGGTGAGCGCCCTACTCGGCGGTCACCACGGTGACTCGGTTCTGCTGGGCCTGGGGCTCAGTGAGGCGGCCGTCAGGGCCGACGTCGGGCACGTGCCCCGGGCACTCGGCCCCCAGGCCCCGGGCCGTGACCGGCACGCCTCCCAGGTGCGCCTGGAGCTCGGTCCTTACGGCCTCCGCCCGGGCCTGGGACAGGGTGGCACGGCTCTCAGGCGTGCCGGCGGTGGCGGTGCAGCCGGTGACGGTCACGCGCGAGACCCCGCTGCCGGTCAGGGAGCGGGCCAGCTCGGCAATGGTGGCGGAGGCCTGGTCGGGGTGGAGGAAGGTGGCCTCGTCGCCCACGAACGCCAGCTGCGTCTCCGGCAGGGTCACCGAGATCCGGGCCGCGGACACCGAGGTGGCGGCCACGTTGACCGGCGTCACCGCGGGCAGCTGCTCGGGCGCGGTGGTGGTGACGGCGTCCCGGGAGTCGGTGGTGAGCGTGCCGCCCGCGGTCTCGACGACGGACCGCCACAGCTCCTCGAGGCGGGCCCGGGCGGCCTGGTCCAGGGCGCCCTGGGGGGCGGCGGTGTCCCCCATGCCCACCCAGTGGACCGTTATGCCCTGGAGGTCGGGCAGGAGCCGGGCGGCCTTGAGCGACTGGGCGGTGGCCTGGATGTCGGTGCCCGGGCTCAGGATGCCGTTCTGGAAGGGGAGGGCGCCCGTGGTGGCCAGGCCGGAGTCAATGACCACGACGGTCGGGCTGGTGGAGCCCCTCACCTGGTCGGCGGCCACACCGATGGCGCCCAGCGTGTCGGCCTCGGGCGTCGTGGCGACCGAGGCGGCCAGGGCCTGGCGCACCCGGCTCACGTTGGCGGTGCGGGAGCGCTTGGAGGCGACCTCGCTCGCCTGCCTCGAGGCGAGGGTGAGGCTGGTCCGCACGGCCGGGGCGCCGTCGGCGCTGACCACGTAGAGGGTGCCGTGCCCGTCCACGGCGTCGTCGATCACCGCGTCAACGCCGGGGCTGGAGGCCGTGAGGTCGATCGTGGGCGAGTTCTGCCGGGCCGAGTAGACAATGGCCGTGGCCCTGGTGGAGGTCACGACGTCCTCGCCCTGCTTGAGCTCGCAGGCCGTCAGGGTCGTCAGGCCCAGGGCTGCCGCGACCAGGAGGAGCAGAAGACGGGTGGTGCGCCTGAGGCGCTGGTGCTGTGTCATGACCCCCATGACGGAGCCCAGGCAGCTGGCGGCTCACCTGGCCCAGGCCCGCGGTGGCGTGGGGTCGTGGGGAGTCTCGCCCTCCCGCCCACGCTCCCCGCTCGCGAGAACGGTACTTGTTTGTGCTGAGAACGGTACTTGTTCGCCGTGAGAACGGGTGTCCGTGGCTGGCTCTCGCAGGGACGCGATCATGTACAGCGTGAACGGAACGCGATCTAGTTGTGGGGAACAGGGTGTCTCCTGATTGTGCTGGTGTGGGTGGGGGACGTGTGCTATTGTTTTGTTCGTGGAGGCAAGGATAAGGGCGGCACAGGGCAGTGCTCAGGAGGTCGCCTTTGAGCCATATTCGGAGGGGCTTCTCCTGCTGTCTGGTCTGCCCCAGGCAAATGGGTCCACAATGAAGGCTTGTTCGGGTGCTGTGCTGAGGAGTTCAATGACGCGGTCTGCCTCTGTCTTGTGCGTCCTGTGCGGGAGGGCATGGGTCCCTGCCCCCTGGCGGGTCGGGTACGGGCAGATGCGTGTCCTGTGCGGGACGGGTGAGGTCTGCGGCGCGGCGCTCGCGCTCGACGACGGTGGCCTGCGCCGGGAGGCTCTGGCGAGGGGAGGGAGCGCACGTGCGGATATCTGTGGAGGTAAGGTTGACCGAATCTGTGACTTTGGTCACCACTACTGTGGTGCGGGACACCCTGTCTGACTGCCACTTTTCCGCATGGTCTCGTCCAAAGCCGGCGCCGGATCCGCTCCCGGGGCCGTCGGTGGCGAGTGGCGTCATACCAACGAAAGGTGGTAGAAATGGACCCGTTCCGACCACCTCCGGAAGGGCCCCGCAGGGCCGGTGGCGATCCAGCCCCTGGAAACGTTGCAACCACGCGCCTCCCAGGAGTGGGGGTCAGGGAGCACCCCGCACCGCTAGGTGCATTAAGGCGTTTTGGCTGCACGGATCTCGTCGTAGATCGCCGCGTCAGGGAGCACCCCGCACCGCTAGGTGTATTAAGGCTCCCGCCCCGACTCGGTCTGCATCTGTGCGGCCAGCAGGTCGGGGAGCGCCCTGCTCCCCTATGGCACAGGTTTATCCCGTTCGCGCTACGGGTAATTCGTGCGTGGACGGGACGAGACTGACTGTGAGGCGGGATCTCCTGCCTTTCGCGGCGTGAATCCGAATGCTTTTATGTGGCACGTCGGATAATCTGCCGCCTGTCTGCTGGCCCGGTTCGTGTGCGTGTCGCAATCTGAGGATCAGAACGACTGGCACTCTCTGCCGCGCCGGGGCCCAGGCCTCTGACCTGCGCGGACATTGGGTGTACAAAGAGTTGTGCGGGGTGGGGTCGGCTCTGATCCTCAGATTGCGACAGAATCGTCCACCCACCACCGCCGGGGCTGTGCATAGCCCCCATTCTCAACCTCAGGCCAGGCCTTGGACCAGGCAGTGAGGCGGCCTGCTACCCGCCCCGGGGGACTTTCGGTCGTGCTGGCAAGAGCCCGGGCCAGCAGACGTGCAGACGGGTGACCCCGCTGTCGTCGTGGACTGGTACGGGCCCGGGCCAGCAGCCCGAGGTGGGTGGGCCTGGGACGGCGGCCCCGGGCCTGCCAGTGGTCCCGTCCTGCCCGGCCCTGGGACAATGAGCCACCTGCCTGCTGCGCTCCGTCAGGAGGGGCATGAAAGTATCGTCACCTCCTGAGGTACCCTCCGTGTCCCGTACCGGCCTGGGCATGTCCAGTATCGGTGCCCACGTAGGCGTGAGCGGCGACCTGAGGGACGCCGAGCGCCAGGGGCGGCAGGACTACGCCCTGACGCCTGACCCCGACGGGCGCACCCCCTGGATCCACGGGCAGGAGCAGGCCTTCCGCGAGGGGCAGGCCGTTCTCTCCGAGGAGCTTCACGACCGCGTCGCGCTCCTGGATGCCCAGATAGCCAGCGACTCCGACCTCCTGCGCCGTGAGGGGGAGGGGGCCAGCGCGCTCTCACCCGTCCCCGACCAGGGGTACGCCAGCAGCATCGAGGCCTACCGGGCCCGTCAGTCGGCGCGGGCGGCCAAGGCGGCCGGGGAGCAGCGCCGCGCCCAGGTCGAGGCCGCCCGCGACCGCCTCCACGCCAACGTGCAGATGCGACGCCACCTTCACGAACAGGGCCGTGAGATGCTGCGTCAGGCTGCCGCCCTGGCCAACAACCGGGTCGCCCACTACTGCCTCGGCAGGGAGCGTGGCCCCTGGTGGCGGTTCTGGGGCGCGGGCACCAGCGCCCCCACCCGCCCGCGGCCCATCGCCCCCGACGCCCCCTGGTTCGTTGACGACCTGCCCGTCATGCGCTCGACCCTGGGGCCCGCCCAGGATCCGCGGCTGGAGTGGACGTGGGAGGACTTCCGTGACCACGAGCGGGACGGTGCCCTCGAGCGGGACGGCGCCGCCCAGGGTGTGTGGCTCGGTGGAACTCAGGGCGGGGTGAGCGGCCGTGGCACCCTCGCGTGAGGCGCACCTGGCGGCCGTCCTCGGCTACCCCGGCTCCGGCCTCAGCTCCGGCTCCGGCAGCGCTCCCAGGGCCGGGGCCGGGGCCCAGGGCCGGGACGCGGATCGAGGCACCTACCGGGGCCGGGGACCCGGCAAGGTGGCCACCACGGTCCTGGCCCTGCTGCTCCTCGTCCTCGCGGCGGCGTGCACGGGGTACGTCCTGGGCTCCCGCCAGGCCGGCCCCTCGTCCGACGGCGCCACGGCCTCCCCGGTGCCCGGTGGCCCCGGGGGCGCCACCGCCGCCTCGGCCTCCCCCGTGACGGGCGGGAGACCCTGAGGGCGGCGGACGCGCCCCGGCACAGGGTCCTGGTCCGCGCCCCGTGGCCCAGGACCCTCGTGGTATCCGTCAGAGGGGTCATGAAGATCCTCAGGAAAGTCACGACGCTCTTCCGTGACGACACTAAGTCCCCCACCCGGACGCGCCCCATTGAGTACCACCGCAACAGCGCTGAGGACGTCCGCCCGCAGATCGTCCTCGCCCCGGTGGTGCCAGCTGCCGCCGTCGCCTCGAGCGAGCAGCAGGCCGTAAGGCAGGCTGCCGCCGGGGTCGACAACGCCGACTCCCTGGCCGTCAGCGACCAGCGCCTGGCCGTGGAGCAGCAGATCCGCTCGCGGACGCACCGGGAGGTGGCCGCCGTTCACTACCGGTACCAGCAGCTCGTCAACGAGCAGGACGGTATCCTCTCGGGTCTTCTCGGCCGCCAGTCCGAGGGCGACCTGCTTGAGAGGAAGGTGACCGAGGCCCAGGCCGCGGTCGACAGTGCCGAGCAGGAGCTCCGTGACAGCCGCGGGCCCGGCGCGGTGGAGGCGACTCGCTCCGTAGGTTTCTGGAGCCGGGTCATGCAGTGGATCTTCCTGATCGTGATCATAGTGTCAGAGGTGGTCTTCAACGCGACCGCCCTGCTGGTGGCGGGCTTCTCCTTCCAGGTCGCCCTCATGGCCGGCTGCGGGATCTCCCTGTCCCTCCTGGTGGGGGCGAGCTTCACCGCGAACCAGCTGGCCGCGGGCCGGCGCGCCGCCGCCCTCTGGATGGGGATCCCCTTCTCCCTGGCGGGACTCGTGATCGCGGTGTCGATGGCTGTGATGCGGGAGGACTACGTGCGCATTATGGACAGCCAGGCAGGCCTGACCTCCCAGGCGACCTCCTCGACCTGGTGGACTGCCGTGGCGCTCGGCGTGGTCAGCGTCCTTATGCCGCTGGTCTGCGGGGCCCTTGAGTATGGGCTCTTCTTCGGCGCCACCCTGGGCCGCGCGGACCGTGACCTCAGGCGTGCCACCCGCGCCCTGGACGCCTACCGGCGTCAGAATGCCGACCTCCCTGAGCAGATCGAGCACGCCAGGCGGCTCAAGGAGGAGTTCGCCCACCTCCGGGAGAAGGAGGTCGCCGTCGTGACCTGCCTGGGTACCGAGATGATTGACACCTACTACGTGGCTCTCCAGACCTCCTACGGCGACCCGGAGATGACGACCGCGCTGGACCAGCGTCGTGCGGCCGCGGACGCCCGCGTCGAGCGGGCCAGGACCCCCGAAGACGCCGCCGCTGACGGGCGCTACGGCGAGGACGGCACGCCCTCCCTGGCGGTGGCCTGATGAGCGGCCCCAACCTCCTGGTCTATGTGTGGACGCGACAGGGCTGGTGGGCCCCCGGCGAGCCGGGGACGTGCCGCCACTGCCCTCAGGACCTCACCACCTGCCCCGTGTGTGAGGGGGACTGGCGCGAGAGGCGCTGCACGGCCTGCGGGGGCGGGCTCGTCTGCCCCGACCACGGGCGCTACTGGCTCGTCTGAGAGGACAGCTGGCCGCCTGGGAGGCCTGCTGGCCCCGCCTGGGAACCCCGTTGGTGAGGCCGGGCCTGCCTGGCAGCCTTGTCGGCGAAGCCGGGCCCCGCCTGACAGCCTGTCAGGGCAGCCGACCGCCTGGGAGCCCCACGCACGGTGCCGCGCGGTGCTGCACGGTGCCGGTCGCGGGGCTCCCGGCGCCGGGGCCAGTGGCCCGGCCACCTCCTGGCCTCCGTCAGGTGCGGTGTGGCCCGCCGCCAGGGCGAGCCGTCACCAGTGAAGGAGCCGCCATGTACAGAGTCCCCGTTGACGAGGAGGGCCTCATTGTCCCCGGGGCGGGCCACCTCGCGGAGCCCTTCCTCGGCACCGTCCTGGAGTTCCACCGCCGCAGCGGGCTCGGCCTGCCGCTCACCGTCGTCCACTCGGGCGGGCGGATGCGCCTCCAGGCCCCCGTCCGGTTCAGGAACGGCTGGTGGCGGGGTCTTCCCCACCTCCTGGAGGTCCGTGCCGACCCCGTAGGGACAGGACTTGACGTGGGCTGGATGCTCGCGGTGGAGGACCAGGGCCTTCTCCGCTCCCTCCTGGGCGGCCCGGGTCCGGGCCGGGAGCTGGCTGAGCGGGCCGACGCCGGGGCGCAGGCCACCCGGGCCCGCCTGACCCTGACCCGCTCCTTCCACGACCTGGTCCTCCTGCCTGCCGTGGACGTCCTCGTCGCCGAGGTCGAGGGCAGGCCGGTGCGCAGGAGGCCCCGGTGACCGACCTCCCCGTGCCCTGCTGGGCGGGGCTGTACTCCGCCCAGCTGCTCCTCGCCCTGCTCCTGGCCGTGCTCCGGCTCGAGCGCGCCCCACGCCACGACACCCTCAGACGGGTCCGGGGGACGGCCGTCCTCGTCGCCGTCCTGCCGGTACCAGGTCCGGGGCTGCTCCTGGGGGCCACCGCCCTGGCGGCCCTGACCCTCCTGCGCCGACGGGCCAACGACGACGCCCGCGCAGCGTGCTCGCGGCTCACCGCCTCCCCGCTGCGGCCCGGTGGGTACCCGGGCGGCGGGCTGCCTGACCCGGACCTGCTGGCTGGGCGCGTCCCGGACCTGCCGGCACTGCCTGACCCGCAGGCCCTGGTGACCCTGCCTGACCCGGACCTGCTGGCCCCGCCCGCTCTCGCGGACCCCGCCGACCGCGGCAGCACCCTCCCGGTGCTCCCCGCGACGGGCCCGGGCCCTAACCCCCTCGGCCTGCCGGTACTGCTAGGCCCGGGCGGCGGGCTGCCGATCCCGGGCCTGCCAGCTGAGCACGTCCTGTCCGCCCCGACCCCGGGAGACCGAGTATGACCAGCCTGCCTGCCCCTGCCACCGGGAGCGTCGCGCCTATGAGTCGGCTGCGGCCCTGTGCCCCCGTGCCCGCCCCTGCCACGGGGACCGTCGTGACCACCGGCCCCACCTTCTGCTGGCCCCCTGCCGGTGGCCAGCTCACCCCCACCACCTCCTGGACCGCCGTCCTGGAGGTCACCGCCGCGCCAGCCCTCGGCGGCCCCGGCACGGAGGACGAGGCCGCGGCCACTCGGACACTGCGCGGGGCAGCGGCCAGCCTCGTCCTGGCGGCCCGCACACAGCCCGGCTGTGACGCCGTCGAGCTGCGCTGGGTCAAGGACGACGGCGAGGACCGCCTGCACCTGTACCTGGCCGCCCGCTCCACCCGGGGCGCGACCACGGCCCTCGGGGCACTGGCGGCCCTGCGTGGGCACCTGCCCGCGGGGTTCGCTACCGGCCCGGCCCCAGCTAGGGCCCTGGGGCCGAGAGGCGGCAGCTACCTGGACCTGCGACGCACCGAGGTCGGTGGGCGGCCCACGTGGCCCGGCCCGGACGGCCCGGACGTCCTGTGGCACCTGGCCGACCGGCCCGGTGACGCCTCCGCCTGGAACCGTGTCGCCCGGGCGCTCCTGGGCGTGCGTGAGGGCGCCGTCTCGGTCCTGGTGCAGGTCGCCGAGCTGACCCCCGGCGAGCGGGCCCTCCTGGACGCCTACAGGGCTGGTCTGGAGAACCTGGGCGCCGAGCACGATGACGTCGACGTCCTGCGTCGGCTGGTACGGGTCCCGGGTGACGTCGCCGCCCGGGACGCGGCACTGTCCTGGGCGGAGCTGCGCGAGGAGCTCGATCGTCCCGTCCTGGCCCGGATCGGCCTGCGGGGCCCGGCCGGGGACCTGGCCCGTCTGGCCCCGGAGGTCGGGGCCGCCGTCGCCGGGCGCCGCCGCGGGGTGGCTCCCCATATGCGGGTGGCGGCCCCCACCAGCGAGGAGGAGCTGCGTGCCGCTGCCTACTCCTTCGACCACCTCAGCGTGATCCCCTGGGGGCCCGGACCCCTGTGGTCCCGTGGCCTCCTGCCCGCGGGGCTCGCGCGTCTGCCCTTCCTCTACGGTGTCACGGACCTGGCCGGGCGCCTCCTCATGCCCCTGCCCACCCAGGCCGGCTGCCCCGGCCTGCCCCAGTCGGACGCCTCCCAGGCCTATCGGGGTCCCGTCGTCGAGCAGGACGGTGACCGCATCCACCTGGGCAGGGTCCACGGCTCGGCTGGCGCCATGGGGCTGCCTGCCCGCGACCTCACCGAGCACACGCTCGTCGTCGGCTCCTCCGGGCGCGGTAAGACCACCGCGATCCAGTCCCTCCTCGTGCGCCTGTGGCGTCGCGAGCGCGTCCCCTTCCTCGTCATTGAGCCGGTACGCAACGAGTACCGGGCCCTTAAGTCGGTCCTGGGGGAGGACGTGACCGTCCTGACGGCGTGCCGTGAGGACCTGGTGCCCCTGCGCACGGACCTGCTCACCGTCCCCGAGGGGGTGCGTCTGAACCAGCACCTGGCGGCGGTCAAGCAGGCCCTCCTCCTCAGCGCCCCCATGCCCTCCCCGCTCGACGTGCTGCTGGAGGAGTCCCTGGCCCGTGCCTACAGGCACCACGGCTGGCAGGCGGGGCGCCGTGGGGTGAGGACGCCGGGTGTCGGGGACGTGCTGGCCGGGTTCCGGCAGATTGTCAGTGAGCGTCATTACACAGGTGAGGCCCTCAATATGCTCGGTGCCATGGAGACCCGGCTCAGGCGCCTGGGCGGGGACGGGGACCTGGCCCACACGCTCGCCGCAGGGCAGGACACGCTCACGCCCAGGCTCGGTGGCCCCCTCGTCATCGAGCTGCATGAGCTGGTAGAGCACGACGACGTCCGTCTTGTCACGGCCGTGGTCCTCCAGCAGGTGCGTGCCACCGCCCGCGCCCGCGGCGTGCGGCGGGGCCTGGCCCACCTCACCGTCCTGGAGGAGGCCCACCTCTTCCTGGACGCCGGGGACCGCCACGGCGGCGCGCAGACGGGGGAGAGGCTGCGATCCGAGGCCGTGCGGGCACTGTCCACGGACATTGCCACACTGCGCGGGTACGGGGAGGGCTTCGTCCTGGCCACCCAGTCACCCGGTGAGCTGGCGCCGCAGGCCCGCTCCTCGACGGCGAACCGCGTCGTCATGGGCCTGATGAACGACGACGACCGTCGGGCCGCCCTGGCCGACCTGGGCCTGTCGGGTGAGGCGGAGCGGGTCGCCGCGGGCCTGGGGCGGGGGCTGGCCTTTGTGCGGGTGGCGGGCTCCGGCGTCGTGCCGCTGGTGGACCTGGAACCGGCACCTGGTGTGGACACCGGGCGGACCCTGGACGACGACGCCCTGAGGCGTCTTCAACGGGGGTGACGGTCGTGTGGACCAGACGTCCCCGGGCGTCCGTCAAGGGCAGTAGGTCCGAGTACCAGGAGGGAATATGAAGGACTTTGCAGCAGATACCGGTAGCGGTGCCGGTACAGCCGGGGGCGCGGACACGGCGGTCGTGGACACAGCGGCCGGGGGCGCGGACACGGCGGTCGTGGACACAGCGGCCGGGGGCGCGGACACGGCAGGTGCCGTGTGGGACACCAGTTGGAGCGGCCCCGAGACCAGCCCTGGTGCGGAGACGGGCGCGGGCACGGGGACGGAGACGGGCAGGGGCGTCGGTGACGCCGGGGACACCGGTCACGCCGGGGACACCGGTCACGCCCCGGGCGCGGGGCTGGCCCGTCAGGAGCTCGGACAGCGCTCCGAGGACCTGGCCGCCTCCTTCGTCCGGGACGTGGAGGGCCACGAGCTGCTCACCATCCACACCGAGGGCAGCCGCCCCCAGGGCCTGGATCTGGAGACCCTCGGGCCCGACGGGCGCGTCCACGTCATTGAGGTCAAGGGCACGGCCGCTCGCGACTACCGGCCGCCGCGTATGACCCGGAACGTGGGCGGGACGCAGATGAGCCGGGAGTGGGTCGTCAGCACCCTCAACCGGGACGGGCAGACCCACCTGGAGGGAGCCGACGCCGTCGGTGAGGGGCCTGACCAGGTGGGACGCAGCGTCATCCAGGTCGACGAGCGCGGCGGGACGGTGAGCGTGTGGGAGCACGTGGGTGACGACGGCCGGCTCGACACCTCCGGGGGGCCTGACCGGGTCTACAACCTGGCCGACGTCCGGGACGTTCAGAGGGCGGGCCGGTGAGTGCGCTCCTGGGAGCCCCGCGGCCGGGGAGGGCGGGGCGTGCCCCGGTGGCACTGCTGGCGGGGGCCGTCACCACGGTGGCGGCCTCCACGTCCACGGGCTGGCTCGGCTGGGAGTCGGCGGGCTGGGGCACCGGCGTGCTCATTGCGGTGCTCACCGCGGCGGCCGTGCTCCTGGACCCCCTCTGGCAGCCGCTGGCCTGGTCGGCCTCGGTACTGGGGCTGGTGGCCTCGACGCCCTTCGTGCTGGCGCTCCTGGGAGCGGGCACCGGGTGCGGCTTCGACGTCGTCACCCCGGTGCGCTCGGTGGGACTCATCGCCATGGGGGCCGCCGCCGGGACGCTCCTGCTGCCCGGTGTGCGCGGAAGGCTCCCGGAGGGCGCGGGTGCGGGGGTGGAGACGACGGGTCTGGGCTGGTTCGGCGGGGTCCTGGCGATCGGGTCGGTGTCGGCGGGGTGGGGGCCGGAGGCGCTGCGGCACGGGGCCGCCGCGGTGCCGCTCATGGGCCTGCTGGGGCTGGTCCTGGGGGCGGTCATCGCCCTGCTGCCGCTGGCGGCCGTGGCCCTCGCGGGGCTGGAGGCGGTGCTCCTGGCCACGCCGCTGGTCCTGTGGGGAGGCTACGGGGCAGGCGCGGGGGCCGCGGTGCCGGTGTCGGGGTCGGCGAGCGTGTCCTCCGGTAGCTGCCTGCTGCCGGGGACGAACCTGGGCGTCGTCCTCGGGTACGGGCTGGCATTCGTCCTGGCCCACCTGCTTCTTGGCTGGGGCAGGCGTGTCCTTGGTGGAAGGAGGTGAGCGCCATGTTGTACACCCAATGTCCACGCAGGTCAAGAGCCCGGGGCCCGGCGCGGCAGAGAGTGCCAGTCGTTCTGATCCTCAGATTGCGACACGCACACGAACCGGGCCAGCAGACAGACGGCAGATTATCCGGTTTATCGGATAAATCCGCCTTGATTTGCGCCGGGAGAGCTCGACAGACACCCCCACCACCCGGATCCGCGCCAGGAGACACCACGGGCGTCCGTGCTCCTGCTCCTGGCGTGGGGCCGCCCGCTGGCGAGGGGCGAGAGTACAAGTTCTGGTACTTGTCAGGACGTTGACGGGGTCGCTACGCTCACCTCGTGCTTACGACACTGAGATTAGGTTTCTCCTATGCCGTCTTCGGCGCCCTTATGTGGGTGTCCACCGGGCTGCTGGTTCTGGGCTTCTCAAGTATGAGCTTCTCAACCGGAACCTCTTCCGCGACGAACGACACGCTCATTGCGGCGGCGCAGAACTATGCCGTGATGGGAGGGGTTGTCGGCTGCGTCGTCGGGGTCGTGATAAGCCGCCTCCCCGGTAGCCGAGGAAAGGACCTGACTGTTATCTCAGCGGTCCTCTTCCCTGTCGGCGCGTTCATAGGCTCGCTGCTGTTCGCCGTCGCCGTCTCGGTGGCGCTGTTTGTCGTCTCACTCTTCGGCTTCCGCTGGTTCCAGTACCAAGGGACGATTATCGTCACGGGTGTGTGGGTGATATCCGCGGTCGCCGTTCTCGCCGTCCTGACCTCCAAGGATGGCGGGTCGTCGTCAGTCACCTATTCCTACGGCGGAGGCTACTCCGGTGTGAGCTCGGTGGGCGGGGGCGCCATTGACGCGGCGCCTGTCGGCGGGTTCGGAGGGTCGGACACCTTCCATACCACCAGGGACTTCTTCGGGGACGGTTACACGACCCGGGGATCTGACGGGACCACTTTCCACACGACCAGGGACTTCCTTGGCGACGGGACCACCACCCGGGGGTCGAACGGGGTCACTTTCCACACGACCAGCGACTTCCTTGGTGGCGGCACGACCACCCGGGGCTCGGACGGGACCGTCTACCACACGACCAAGGACTTCCTTGGGGACGGTTACACGACCCGGGGGTCGGACGGCTCCGTCTACCACACGCGTGACGACTTCTTCGGGGACGGGACCACCACACGTAAGGGATGATCCGCCGCAGGGCCCAGGCTACCGTCTCCGGAGGGTGGAGCACCGTCCCAGGAGAAGCCCCCGGGGTCACCGGTAGCGGGCGTGGGCGCGCTGCGGCCCGCCGGGGAGCGCCCCGCACCGAGTGGCCTGTCGCGGAAGCTCTCGCCCTCACGGGCCCCATGATCGGGAGAGCTCCGCACCGAGTGGCCCGCCGGGACGATAGCCAGCCAGGGCGGTGCGGTGGTGGGGCATGTGGAGGACGGGTCCGGGGCGCGCCTCCTGCTACCGGCCCCCGTCAGGTTGGGGGTAGATCTCCTGGGCCTGCTGGTAGAAGGCGAGCGCCTCCTCGTGGCGGCCCATGTCGTCCAGGACGACACCGGTATTGGTCAGACACCTGGCCTGCTGAGACTCGGTTCCGTCCACCTGGCGGTACAGTCCCAGGGCCTGCCGGTAGGAGTCCAGGGCCTCCTCGAAGTGATCCGCCAGGTGCAGGGAGATGCCGATATTATACAGACAAACGGCCTGATAGTGCTTGCCTCCCTCTATCTGGATGCAGATATCCAGGGCCTGTCGGTAGGAGTCCGCGGACTGCTCGAACTGCCCGGTCTTGCGCAGGGCCCGGCCGAGGTCGTGCAGGCAGTCAGCCTGCTGAGGGAGGGTGTTTCCCATCTGACGGTAGGTTTCCAGGGCCTGCCGGTAGGACTCCACGGCTTGATCAGCCTGCCCCAGGCTACCCAGGGTGGAGCCAATGCAGTGCAGACAGTTGGCCTGCTGGGGGAGGGTGTTTCCCATCTGGCGGTAGATCTCCAGGGCCTGCCGGTAGGAGTCCAGGGCCTGATCGAACTGCCCTACCTCGCGCAGGCTCTGGGCGAGGTTGTGCAGGCAGTCAGCCTGCTGGTGGTGGGTGCCCGGTAAAGTGAGATAGGCCTCCAGGGCGCCGCGGTAGAAGTTGAGGGCGTTCTCGTTACGTCCCAGCTCACTCAAGGTGAGGCCAATGCGGTCCAGGCAGACAGCCCGGTCCTGCTCGGCGTCGGGCAGGGTGTGGTAGATCTCCAGGGCGTCGACGTAGAAGTTGAAGGCATCCGTGTAACGACCCATCTCATACAGGTTGAATCCGGTACTGCCCAGACAGAGGGCCTGACTCTGCTCGGTGCCGGGCAGACCACGGTAGAGGTCCAGGGCCTGCTGGTAAGTGGTGAGGGACCTGTCGAACTGTCCTGCCTCCTCCAGGATGACGGCGGTGTTATACAGGCAGTCGGCCTGGTCCTGTTCTGTGTCGGGAAGTCTGCGATAGAGGTCCAGGGCCTGCGTGAGGGCCTCGACCGCATCCTCCATGTGCCCGGTCTCGGACAGCAGATCCGCGTCATGAAAAGCCTTTTGAGCTTTCCTGAGTACCTCCTCCTGGGAGGGTTCTGGTGCACTTGGTTTCGTCATTATCGTTTCCTGTCTGTCGTTGGCGGTCGTGTCTTGTCGCGGGGAGTGTTCCGTGCGAGCTCCGGTCACCGGTAGCGGGCGTGGGCGCGCTGCGGCCCGTCGGGACGGTAGCCAGCCAGGGCGGTGCGGTGGTAGGGCATGTGGAGGACGGGGCCGGGGCGTCGGGGGAGGTTGGCGGACGGTGTAGCGGCGGTCCCCAGAGGTGGACCGGCGGTCAGGGCCAGGCTAGTGGGTACGAGGTTTGTGGGAGGCGTGCTGGGTCCAAGACCGGCGGCGACGTTCGGTTCGCCGCGTCCTGTACGGACGCCATGGCCCGACGCCGTCAGCACGGCAGTGTCCACGCTGCCGCCGGTGCGGGATGTGGCAATGAGGTCCGAGACAAGGTCGGGCCGGTCGTTCCTGGAGGCAAGCTCCAGGGCGAGCGCCAGGGCTGGTACCGCTCGCTCGGTGAGCCAGGTGAGGCGGTCGCGCTCGATGGGGAACTGGAAACGGGCGGCGTCGGACTCCAGGGCGTCGATGAGCACCGGGGCGAGTGCCTGCTCGTAGAAGGGCAGAGCCTCCTTGTGCTGCCCTATACTGTCTAGAGTATCACCAGTATTGTTCAGACAGTGAGCCTGCTGAAGCTTGGTCCCGTCCACCTTCCGGTAGAGGACCAGGGCGTCATGGTAGGTGGTCAGCGCCCTCTCATAACAGTTGACGTCGTCCAGGATGACACCCATGTTGATCAGGCAGTTGGCCTGATCCTGCTCGGAGTCAGGCTGATCACGGTAAATTTCCAGGGCGTCACGGTAGGCGTCCAGAGCATCTTCCTGTTGTCCTGTCTTGTCTAGGGTGACGCCGGTGTCGTACAGGACGATAGCCTGAAGCTGTTCGGCGCCTGGAAGATCTCGGTAGATGTTAAGAGCATCTTGGTAAGAGGCGAGAGCTTCCTCGTAGCGTCCATTCTCATGCAGGGTGGCGCCGATATTGGTCAGGCAGCTGGCCTGATCCTGCTTGGTGTCCGGCAGGTCGCGGTACAGTCCTAGGGCCTGCCGGTAAGCAGCGAGAGCCTCCTCGTACCGTCCCGTGTCACTCAGAGTGAGGCCGATGTTGTGCAGGCATTCAGCCTTCTGAAATCCGGTATCCTTTTTGTGCTGATAGAGGCTCAGGGCCTGCTGGTAAGCGTCAACTGCCTCCTGGTAACGTTCCACGTAACGCAGGGTGTTTCCTGTATTGACGAGGCAACGAGCTCTATCATATTCGGTGCCGTCAATGCGTCGGTAAATGTCCAGGGCCTGCCTGTAGGAGGTCAGTGCCTCTTCGTGCTGTCCCACCCGGCGCAGGGTGACGCCAATATTGGTCAGGCAGTCGGCAAGATCTTTGTGGGTATCACCCGTTTGACGGTAGAGGTCCAGGGCGCGACGGAACGCCGTCAGCGCCTCGGGATAACGCTTTGCGTCAGTCAGGTCAATACCCGTGTCAAATAATTTGTCTGCTGTATGCTGGTACTTTTCTGTCAGATAGTTCAACGTTCTCGGCTCCTGACTACCTGTTCGTAAACGTTCTATAATAAATGTCGACTCAGCGGCTGGCTGGTGTCTCGGATAGGCGCTGTTTCGTTTTTCTGTGTACCGCTGCCTCCTGGCTACCGGCCCCCGTCAGGCTGGGGGTAGACCTCCTGGGCCTGCTGGTAGAAGGCGAGTGCCTCCTCGTGGCGGCCTGTCTTGTGCAGTGCAGCGCTGATATTGTAGGAGCAGGCGGCCCGGTCCCGCTCGCTGCCAGGTAGGTCGCGGTAAAGATCGAGGGCCTGCCGGTATGCTGTGATGGCCTGTTCGTAGCGGCCTAGGGCGTATAGGGCGATACCGGTACCGTTCAGGCACTCTGCCCGGTCCCGCTCGGTGCCAGGCAGGTGCTGGTAGAGTCCCAGAGCCTCCCGGCAGGCGACGAGGGCCTCATTATGATGCCCCATGTGGCGCAGGACCCGTCCGGTGTCCTTCAGGCAGCTGGCTTGTTTCTGCTCGGTGCCGGGCAGGTCGCGGTAGAGGTCGAGGGCCTGCCGGTATGCGGCGACGGCCTCCTTGTCTGACTCTATACGGCGCAGAGCGGTGCCTATACAGTTCAGGCAGTCGGCCTGCTGCTGCTTGGTGGCGGGCAGCTCGCGGTAGAAGTCCAGGACGACCTCATAGGCGTCCAGGGCCTCATCATGACCTCCCAACATGTTAAAGGCGACACCTGCATTGTTCAGGCAGTCGGCCTGCTGGCGCTCGGTGCCCTCCACCTGACTGTAGAGCTCGAGAGCCTCCGTGAAAGCTATGATCGACTTCTCCTGGTGCCCGGTGGCGAACAATCGGGCCGCTTTGCTAAAAGCGGTTTCAGCTTCCCTCAGGATCTCCTCTGGGGAGAGGTCAGCCTCGTCCGGGTCCGTCATGGTCATCTCCTGTCCGTCGTGTGTGCCCCACTGCAGCACATATTGTGCTGCCAGGCGAGCCCGACGTCCCTGCCGCGGCCACAGACGCATCCGTCAAGAGGTGCGCGCTGTGACCATAGCAATAGTTAACAGCACTGAGGCGGGCGCTACGACCTGCCGGACGGGCGCGTGGAAGTCTCACCCTGCACACAGGTCATCGGTAGTGGGCGTGGGGGCGTGTGGTGTCGTCGTCTTGTTGGTAGTCGGCCAGGGCGGTGCGGTGGTGGGGCATGTGGAGGACGGGTCCGGGGCGTCGGGGGAGGTTGGCGGAGAGGACGGCGTCGGTGCCCAGGGGTGGGCTGGCGGTCAGGGCCAGGCCGGTGGGTGTGGGGGTTGTGGGATGGGGGTTGGGTTCAGGGTGTGTGGTGAGGTTGGGCGTGATGAGCCCTAGCGTGGTTGTCCTGCCTTGTGTCGTCAGCCTGGTGATGTCGATGCTGCCGCCGGTGCGGAAGGTGGCAATGAGGTCTGAGATGAGGGCGGGCTGGTCATTGATGCTGGCGAGGTGCAGTGCGAGGTCCAGGGATGGTTCTGCTCTTTCCGTGATCCAGGTGATACGGTCATGCTCGGTGGGAAACTGGAAACGAGCGGCATTAGACTTCAGAGCACTAATAATCGCCGGTGTGAGAGCTCGTCTGAATGGAGTGCGGGCCTCCTCGTACCTGCCCACCTCGTGCAGGGTGGTGCCGGTGTTGTTCAGGCAGTCGGCCTGCTGGCGCTCGGTGTCTGGCAGGGTGCGGTAGGTGTCCAGGGCGTCCCGGTAGGCGGTCAGGGCCTCCTCGTACCTGCCTACCTCGTCCAGGGCGATGCCGGTGTTGTTCAGGCAGGTGGCCTGCTCTCTCTGGGTGTCTGGCAGACCGCGGTAGAGGGCCAGGGCGTCCCGGAAGGAGGTGAGGGCTTCCTCGTACCGACCCACCTTACGCAGGGTGTTGCCGGTGTTGTTCAGGCAGTTGGCCTGCTGGCGCTCGGTGTCTGGCAGGGTGCGGTAGGTGTCCAGGGCGTCCCGGTAGGCGGTCAGGGCCTCCTCGTACCTGCCCACCTCGTGCAGGGTGGCGCCGGTGTTGAGCAGGCAGTCGGTCTGCTGGAGCTCGGTGTCTGGCAGGGCGCGGTAGGTGTCCAGGGCGTCCCGGTAGGAGGCGAGGGCCTCCTCGTACCTGCCCACCTCGTACAGGGTGATGCCGGTGTTGCCCAGGCAGTTGGCCTGCTGGCGCTCGGTGTCTGGCAGGGTGCGATAGGCGGCCAGGGCGTCCCGGTAGGCGGTCAGGGCCTCCTCGTACCTGCCCACCCTGTACAGGGTGATGCCGGTGCCGAGCAGGCAGTTGGCCTGCTGGCGCTCGGTGTCTGGCAGGGTGCGATAGGTGTCCAGGGCGTCCCGGTAGGCGGTCAGGGCCTCCTCGTACCTGCCCACCT